>OCTW013405096.1_pt1 | contig 112615 bp, 89 predicted proteins | sample 1539671 | NCBI WGS metagenome assembly OCTW01 (sample SAMN02144230, study PRJEB22623) | gut metagenome | biome: sheep rumen | host: Ovis aries | place: New Zealand | reverse complement strand
CCTTCTTTGGTGTTTTGGTTTAGCGACTTTATTATACATCGCAAAGGAGGCTATGCGATTTTATTATGCTTCAAAAGTTGTAAAGTGCTGTAAAGATAGTCCAAGCCCCATATCAGGACTGAGAAGTACCTGACTTTATCATCCGCACCGCAAAAGCCGCTGTGAGTGGCGAAAAATAAGGAATTCAGGCGACAGGGATTAAAACCAACTTCCCCGTAAGGGGACGGAAACTAATGCGCCTAGTCGAAGACGGTTTTTTTTATTCGAGATTAAAACCAACTTCCCCGTAAGGGGACGGAAACTAGATTGTCCTTTTCATCTCAATCATCCTTTCCAAAATGCCAGATCAAAACCAACTTCCCCGTAAGGGGACGGAAACACAATCGCGTCGGTGAAGGCTTTGATTTCCGTCGGGCTCAAAGATTAAAACCAACTTCCCCGTAAGGGGACGGAAACGACACTCCCATCTCTGCTCTTCCAGCTCTTCTTCCAGTATCGATTAAAACCAACTTCCCCGTAAGGGGACGGAAACTTGCCAAAAGCCTGTAAGCCGTCGATGTAAATCTGCTTGATGATCAAACCCAACTTCCCCGTAAGGGGACGGAAACACCAATACCAATGCTTTTGCTTGTTTCGTCATCTCCTCTTGATTAAAACCAACTTCCCCGTAAGGGGACGGAAACAATACCATACTTCTCGGCCTTTCGAGGATTTTCGAGCAGCCGATTAAAACCAACTTCCCCATAAGGGGACGGAAACTCTGGCATCTGTAACACTCATCCCAAAGTACATCGATCAAAACCAACTTCCCCGTAAGGGGACGGAAACACGTCAGCTGGACTATCCCAGTCACATCTATTTCCTTCATCAGATTAAACCAACTTCCCCGTAAGGGGACGGAAACTGTCTTCACGCATCACAGGGATAGAGCCGCGAATCTCTGCCGGATTAAAACCAACTTCCCCGTAAGGGGACGGAAACTTGCTGGCTTCCTTGCGGTGCCAATCTCAAGAATCTCTTCGAGGATCAAAACCAACTTCCCCGTAAGGGGACGGAACCTTATTCCCGTTTAATCGACGAGTGCTTCTGCGTCGACGTCAATCAAAACTAACTTCCCCGTAAGGGGACGGAATATGTGAAATGGGGAATCCAAATGAGTTTTGTCTATATCACGGAAGATGGGGCGTATATCAAGAAGCGTGGCGGGAGTTTTGTCGTGGGGCAGGGCGATAAAGAGGTGATGGAGATTCCCGAGGCGGTGCTGGATGGACTGGTCATCATCGATACGGTGCAGGTTTCTTCGCGGGCGCTGGTGGAGTTCCTGCGGCTTGGCGTCCCGGTGACATGGCTTTCTCGCAGAGGCGCGTTCTTTGGGCGCTTGGAGTCGACGCGCCATGTCAATGTATTCCGTCAGGAGCAGCAGGTCTTGTAGAAAGGCGGCCCGTTTTACCTGTCTCTGGCAAAGAAATGTATTGCCGGGAAAATTCACAATCAATTGACGATTTTGCGGCGGTATACATAGCAGAGGATGAGCGGCGCTACATCGTGCTCGTCATCTACGATATTGCCGATAATAAGCGGCGGGCCCGCATGGTGAAGTGCCTGGAACGATACGGTGTGCGCGTCCAAAAGTCAGCCTTTGAGGCGTTCCTGACGAAGAAGAAATACGAGTGCCTCATGGGAGAGGCCAAGAACCTGATTGATGCCACGACAGACTCCCTGCGGATCTACTTGTTGGCCAACCACACAATGGTGCGCGTCTGGGGAGCCGATGCAAAGCAGATCGATGATGTCATTATTTTTTAAATTGGTTAGAGGATTCTTTGAATATGTGTAGAATTCTACATACAAGAATTCACTTTGGTGATCTGTGTAAGGCAGGAAGGGATGATGGCATGGCGGATATCGGTGAGCTGGTGGAGCGGGCGGCGTTGCTCCATGATATTGGCAAGCTGGTCTTGCGGGCGAATCCGCGGCGGGAGACGCATTCGGCGGCGGGACGTCGCTTTTTGGAGGCGTTTGCTGCGCCGGAAGATGCACCTGTGCTGCGGGCTGTCAGCCATCATCACGGCGTGGACCTCAAGGCTCTTCGCGATGTGGATGACATCAGTTATCTCGTCTATGAGGCAGATAATCTGGCGGCGGGCAGTGACCGCCGCGAGGTGGAGAATGGCACGCCGGGTTTCTCGGCGAAGATGCCGCTCATGAGTGTCTTCAATGTATTCGGTGAAGGGCGGACGGAGCAGTCATTTTATCTGCGCCCGCTGCGCGATGACCAGGCTGTGCAATACCCGCAGCCGAGGGATTCCGTGCGCGCGGATGTCAGTGCGTATCAACGCCTTTTCCGCGATCTGCAGGAGAATTTCCAGCACAAGTCGCCGTTTCGCATGGCATCTAATGAATTGTTGCGCGTCCTAGAAGCGGTCTTGAGTTATGTGCCATCCAGCACCTCCCTTGCGGAAGCAGGGGATATTTCTCTTTATGACCATCTGCGGCTGACGGCGGCATATGCGGCGGCCATGTACCAGTATCTGGAGGAGCAGGGCGTGCGCGATTACCGTGCGGCGACGACGGGGACTGGTGCAGAGCGGTATCGCAGTGAGGCGATGTACCTGCTGGCCTCCGGTGACATATCGGGCATCCAGTCCTTCATCTACACGATCCCGTCAAAAGGCGCGCTCAAGAGCCTGCGCGGCCGCTCGTCGTATCTGGAACTCCTGCTGGAACACACGGTGGACGAGATCTTGGCGAAGCTTGCGCTCTCGCGAAGCTCGCTGCTCTACACGGGTGGCGGCCATTTCTACCTGTTGCTGCCGAATACGGCGAAGGCGCGCAGGGTCCTGGCCGAGATGGGCGAGAAGATCAATAGCTGGATGATGAAGCAGTTTGCCGACCGCCTCTACCTGGCTCTGGCCTGGACGCCGTGCACGGCGAAGGACTTCCTGGGCGAGGGAACGCGGGCGGCCTTCCAGCGCGTCAATGAGGCGCTGGTCAAGAAGAAGCTGCAGCGCTATTCGCCGGAGCAGCTCCAACAGCTGTTTGACCCGATGAGCTCGTGTAATCGCGTGCAGGATGCGGCGCGGGAATGTGCGGTGTGCCATACCTCGACCGTCGAGCTCGCGCCGTATCCGGCCAGCCCTGAACTCGCTACCTGCCCGACCTGCGCGGGTCTCTACACGTTCGGCGAGCGCGTCTTGAACCATCCTGTATTATGTGTCGGGGCGCAGAAGGGGGAGGCGTCTGTACCTCTGCCCGGCGAGCAGGGCGATGTATTCCTGTCGGCGGAGGCACTGGCTGATGTGCAGAGCGGGGAGCGTCCGTTCTCTCGCCTCTACGTCAAGAATGAAGCCTTGACAGGCGAGGGGCTGGCGACGCATCTTTGGATGGGCGATTATGTGGCCCGCGATGCGCGCGGGCACGTGCTGGACTTCGAGGACCTGGCGCTTGCTTCGCGGGGGCTGGCCGATGGGCGGGGCATCCCGCGCCTCGGCGTCCTGCGCGCGGATGTCGATCACCTCGGCGCGGCTTTCCTGGCAGGCTTTCCTGCATCGTACACGACGCTGACACGCGTCGCCGCGCTGTCCCGTCAGCTCGCGCTCTTCTTCAAGCACGGCATCAACGCGCTGTGCCGCGGCGAAGTCAACGGCATTGGCGAGCGGGAATACAAGAAGTTCTCGCTGTTCGGCACGCCGAAGCAGGAGGCGCGCCAGGTCCACATCATCTATTCGGGCGGGGATGATCTCTTTCTCGTCGGTGCTTGGGATGATATTCTCGAGCTGGCAGTCGACCTGCACGATGCCTTTGCCCGTTTCACGGGCGGCAAGCTGCACTTCTCGGCGGGTGTCGGGCTCTTCAAGAGCCGCCATCCTGTCGCCGACATGGCGCGCCAGACGGGCAGGCTCGAGGATGCGGCCAAGGCTTTGCCCGGCAAGGACGGCATTGCGCTCTTTGGCATAGCGGAGGCTGCGGCTCGTGTCGAGGCCTACAAGTGGCAGGATTTCATCGACTGCGTCTGCGGTGAGAAGCTCGCGTTTTTGCAGTCGCACTTTGGCTTTGAGGCAGGGATGGATGACGGCAGCTGCCTGATGCTGGGCAAGAGCGGGCTCTACCGCATGATGGATTTGATGCAGGAAGAGGGGGCCATCTATCTCGCGCGCTTTGCCTATGTGCTCGCGCGCATGGACCCCGGCAGCAAGGCGAGCGAGCCGCGTCAGAAAACGTATCAGGACGTGCGCCAGACGCTGTACCGCTGGTACAAGTCGCCCAAAGACCGCCGGGAACTCCTGACAGCCATCGAGCTCATTGTCTACGGGTTGCGTGAGAGGGGAGAAAGCAAAGATGAATGAAGTAGGGACGCGAAAGATTCCAGATATTGCAGCGGAAGCAGAATCCGTCATCCAATCGCTGATCCATGAGGATAAGCGCGGCCATGACTCCCTGGACTTGAAGACAAACCAGATCCGCAAATTCCTCGCGGCTGTCACGTCTGTGACGAACCAGATCGAGGTCTGGCATATGCAGCACATCGATACGGATGTCCTGCCGGATAATCTGGCGGCTGAGGTCAAGTACCTCAAGGTCAAGCTGGCCTATCAGGCGGGCCGTGTGAAAAGTGTCAAGGAGTTCGCCGAGAAGGCGGAGCTTGCTCGGCGCATCGATGTAATCGGACGTGACCGCAGAAAGTATCAGGAATTCGCGCATTTTGTGGAGGCACTCGTTGCCTACCATCGTTTTTATGGAGGTCGGGAGTCATGAGCAGGGAACAAGAGCATCAGAGTGCACTGAGAGGAAAAATCGATTTGCGTGCTGTCCTGCGGCTGGAGAGCGGCCTGCACATCGGCGGCGCATCGGAATTCGCGCCAATCGGTGCGGTGGACAGTCCCTTTATCCGCGATCCTCTGACCAAGAAGCCCATCATTCCGGGCAGTTCGCTCAAGGGGAAAATCCGCACGTTGCTGGCCCGCAGCCTGTCGGAGAGCTATGTGCTGAATCCCATCGAGGAGGATGCAGACATCATTGCCCGCCTTTTCGGCTCCGCAGCCAAGGGCGGTCAGGGTGGCAAGCCCTCTCGCCTGCAGTTCTTTGACTTGAAGATGACGGACGATTCGACGCGGTACATGGCGCAACTCGAGCTTGACACGTACATGGGCGAGATCAAGTTCGAGAACGCCATCAACCGCCTGACTGCGGCGGCCAATCCACGCCAGATCGAGCGCGTCCCGGCCGGGACGGAGTTCGATTTCCGCTTGGTCTACAATATCGAGCGCGAGGATGAATGGCAGGCCGACATGAAGACGCTCTGCGACGGCCTTACATTGCTGCAGATGGATTATCTCGGCGGCCATGGCTCGCGCGGCTACGGGCGCGTCTCGCTGCGCGATTTCCGGGTGAATCACTTCACGCTGCGCCGTGCAAAAGATGACGCGATGGTGCAGCAGATCGAGACGATGATGAACGAGCTCTGCGAGGGGAGCTTCTGATGGATGCAGGAAGGGATGGTGCGCCTATGCAGTATTACCTCTATACGCTGTGCTTTGATGCGCCAGTCCACTTCGGCGCAGCAGAGCGGGGCGGCGGCCTTGAGCACACGCAGATGACGTTGACGGCAGATGCGCTGTTCTCTGCGATGGCAGCAGAGCTCTCTGCGGCGGGGGAGCAGGATGCCTTGCAAGATTTGCTCGCCGCTGTCCGGGATGGTCGGCTGCGTTTTTCGGACCTCTTGCCCTGGCGGGAAAATGCGTCGGGGGACTGGGATTTCTATGTGCCGCGTCCCGTCCTTTGGGAGCAGGTGCGCAGCTCACTGCCGGATTCGTATGCGAGTGCCTGCGCGCTGACACGTGCGCGCAAGCAGCAGAAGAAGACGGCCTATATCCGGGCGAGCAGGCTGCAGGATTGCGGTGCCGCTGTCCGAGAAGGCCGGGCTTTCGAAGAACTGAATGATTTCGGTGAGGAAATCCTGCGCCAGCGTGTCAACTGCCGCGGGGCGGAGACTCTGCCGTACTTTGTCGGCTCCTTTGCGTTCCATGAACAGGCTGGCCTCTACTTGGTGCTGGCTATAGATGATGCGGATACGGATGAATCGGAGCATGTCGAGGCGATGGCCTGCCTGCTTGATTTCATCGGCCAGACGGGGATCGGCGGCAAGCGTAGCTCTGGCTATGGCAAGTTCCATCTGGCCGATGATCCCATCATCCTGAGCAATGATGCGGTCTACGGTGAGGATGATGGTGCGCTTTACCGGATGCTCAGCGATACGACTGCTGACTGGCAGATGGCCGTCGCACCGGTCCTGCCGGGTGCGCAGGACATCGAGGCGGCTGCCCGAGGCCTCTACCGCCTGCGCCATGTCGGCGGCTTTGTGACGACGGCTGCTCTGGCGGAGAAGAAGAATGGCATCTGCCTGCTCGACAGCGGCTCCTGCCTGCGCGAGCGCATCGCGGGCAGCATGGCCGTCCTCGGACAGAACGAGGGCCATCCGGTCCTCCGCTACGGCTACGGCCTTTACCTTGGGATACGGGAAGGATGAGGTGGTGAGATGAAGCTTAAGCATATGGACTATGAGATTACCTGCATCGCCCCAATCCACATCGGCAATGGGACGGTCTACAAGGCGTATGAGTACCTCTATGATGACACCCGCCATCAAGTCGTGTTCCTCAATGAGGCGAAGTGGATCGCCTTCCTGGCGGAACACGGCCTTATGGACGCGTTTGCCGCATATGTGGGGGAGACGGCAAAGGCTCTGGGCGCCCGTGGCAATTTCACGGGACAGTATATATGGGAATGGCTGCGCGGGAAAGGCGTGTCATCCGATGCGATACGCAGGCTTGCTCTGCGCATGGCCAAGGCTTCGCCGCGCGCCGTTATGGGCAAGAAAAACCATCTCAACGATGTGGCCGTGCAGGCGGCTCTGGCGGATGGCCGCCCGTACATCCCGGGCAGTTCCATCAAGGGGGCGCTGCGCACGGCCATCCTCTGGCGGTATCTCCGCAATCATCCGGAGCAGGCACGCCGCTACTGGAACGGGATGCGTGGCCTCACGCGGGCAGATCGCAACAGCCGCCATGCCCAGCAGACGCAGGTTGGCAGGATGGAGCAGGATATCCTGCATGTCCTGCAAGCCAACGCGAAGAAAAGTTCTGATGCAGTCAACAGCGTTATGCGCGGCCTGCGCGTCAGCGATGCGGTGACGGAGGCGCGCGGCACCATCATCCTGCAGAAGATCGATGAATCGATGCAGCGGGACCGATTCAATCACTCGGAGAAGGAACTGCCGCTCTTTCGCGAGTGCATCCCGGCCGGCACGAAGCTGCGCTTCTCGATGACGGCCGATTTCTCGATGCTCGCGAAGATCGGTGTGACTTCATTTGCTGACATCATAGACGCCCTGCGCGCCTATACGCAGGACGCCCTGCGCTGGCAGGAAGCTGCTTTCGGGAAGAAGGATGCGTATCTCTTCCGCGAGGCAGATGCGGCAGATGCCCTGCTGGGCGGCGGTACGGGCTTCTTGAGCAAGACGCTCGTGCGCGCGCTGGCTCAGGACGAACGCCAGGCGAGGGAGTTCATCACGCATTTCTTGGATGCGAATTTTCAAGCAAGAGACAGGAGGACGCATATATACGGCCCGGCGCATGATCACGTCCGCCTCGACCACGTGATTGCACCGCGCACGCTCAAGCTGGCCAAGGAAGGGCAGGAGACGTGGATCCTCGGCCTCTGCCAGATTCAGGAATTGCAGAACGCTGCGGATGGGGTGAAGTGATGCTGAAATTATTCGAGATACCCTTGCAGATGCCGGAAGGGCAGCGGATTCATCCTTCGATGGGTTCGCTCTTTCACGGTGCTCTGATGGAGCGCTTCCCATCGGAGCTTGCGGAAGTACTTCATCGGCAGAATGTGCGGCCTTACAGCCAGAGTGTCTTCTTTGACCGCGCGAGAGGCCCCCTCTGGCGCATCGGCACGCTGGATGACGTGATGGAGAGCGCCCTGCTGTTTGGCATGGCGGAGGGCGGCGAGATGCTGCATTTACAGCAGAAGGGATACGAGATCCAGATGAAGGAAATCGACTGTGTGGAGGAGACTTCCTTTGAGGAATTGGCGGATACTGCCTTTACCGCAGAACAGGCTCCGCACGGCGCGGAACTGACATGTCTCACGCCGACGAGCTTCAAGCGGGATGGCCGGTACGCGCTCTTTCCGGAATCGCGCCTCATCGTGCAGAGCCTCTTGCAGCGCTGGAATGCATTCTGTCCGGAGATCCCGCTGGAAGAAGAGGATCTGGCGTCGAAGCTAGCCGATCATGCGCCCATCGTGCGCTACGACCTGCACACGGCGTCTTTTTCCCTGGAGCGCCAGCGCATCACCGGCTTCCGGGGGCGCTTTGCCCTGCACTTCGGCGGGACTGACAGTATGAGGCGCATCCTGGCCTTGCTCGCGTCCTTTGCGCCATTTGCCGGCATCGGCATCAAGACAGCGCTCGGCATGGGAGCCGTGACTTCCGCATTGCAGTACAGGACATCTTCGATAGGAGAATGATGCTTGACGCGTCGATGACCAGCCGCCTTCGGGCGGCTTTTTTGTTGCGCAGATGGCATTGGGATTTAACAAAAGCGTAACATGAAGACAACAAAACCTCCCGTATTCTCTGCTACGATATAGGAGAACGATGAAGGGAGCCGAAGGGCTCCAGGGTTCCAATCAGCAAGTGATTTGGGGAGGAAATAATATGTTCAACAAGATGAAGAAACTTCTTTCCGTCGGTGCTGTTGTCGCGAGTGCGGCAGTGCTGCTGACGGGCTGCGGCGGTGGCAGCCAGCAGGCTTCCAGCTCTTCTGGCAGCGCAGCACAGGAAATCTCTGGCAAGATCTCAGCGTCGGGTTCGACGGCACTGCTGCCGCTCCTCAAGCCGGCGCAGGAAGCCTTCCAGGACAAGTACGATAAGGTGACGGTCAACATCGCAGGCGGCGGTTCGTTCACGGGTATGAACCAGGTCGCAGAGGGATCGGTCCAGATCGGCAACTCGGATGTCAACCTGCCGGATGAGTACAAGGACAAGGGCCTCGTCGACCACAAGGTCGTCGTTGAGCCGTTCGTCTTCATCGTCGACAAGAACAACAATGTCGACAACATCACGAAGCAGCAGGCCATCGACATCCTGACGGGCAAGATCACGAACTGGAAGGAAGTCGGCGGCGACGACCAGCCGATCACGCTGATCCACCGTGCAAAGTCCTCGGGTTCCCGTGCGACGATCAGCGATGTCGTCCTCAAGGGCGCAGCCTTCACGGATAACGCAGTCATCCAGGATTCCAATGGTGCAGTCCGCGCCGCTATCGCCAGCACGCCGGGCTCCATCGGCTATGTCGATGCGCCGTATGCCGATGATTCTGTCAAGGTCCTGAAGTTCGATGGCGTTGAGTATTCTCCGGAGAACATCATCGCCGACAAGTATCCGATCTACGGCTATGGCCACATGTACACGAAGGGTGAGCCGACGGGCGCTGTCAAGGCATTCATCGACTACATCCTCAGCGATGAGTTCCAGAACACGCAGGTTGAGAAGCTCGGCTTCATCCCTGTCAACAAGATGAAGAAGTAATTCGCGAAAGTAAACAGGAAGGATAATGCAGGACGGAGGTCCTGCATCACGTTTATGCAGGAGGTTTTTTATGGAACGGGCAGCAACAATCGGCCGCCTTGACGGCAAGCAGTCAGGCGGAGGTCATGAGCGCAGGCTATTCTATGACAAGTGCGGGCAGTATCTCTTCATTGCGGCTGCCTTTCTCATGACCATCATCATCTTTTCCATCATCTTCTTCGTCGGCCGCCAGGGCCTCATGACGTTCGCAGAGGTCAGCCCGCTGGAGTTCTTCTTCAGCGCGAGCTGGGATCCGACGCTCGGCAAGTTCGGCGCGCTCTCGTTCATCGTCGGTTCGCTGGTGACGACACTCCTTTCGGTTGCCATCGGCGCGCCGCTCGGCCTGCTCGGCGCCATCTTCCTCGCGAAGGTCGCTCCGGCCTGGCTCAAGAACATCATGCGCCCGGCGACGGATCTTTACGTCGCCATCCCTTCGGTCGTCTACGGCTACATCGGCCTGATGCTGCTCGTGCCATACATGCGCGATGCGTTCGGCACGACGACGGGCTTCGGCGTGCTCGCGGCGTCGCTCGTGCTCGCCATCATGATCATGCCGACAATCCTCTCCATCAGCACGGATGCGCTCAATGCTGTGCCGAAGCCGCTGGAGGAGGCGAGCCTCGCGCTCGGCGCGACGTGGTGGCAGACGATGGTCCACGTCATCGTGCCGGCCGCGGCGCCTGGCATCCTGACGGCTGTCGTGCTCGCGATGGCGCGCGCCGTCGGTGAGACGATGGCCGTGCAGATGCTCATCGGCAACACGCCGCAGATCGTCACGTCGCTGCTCTCACCGACTGCGACGCTGACGAGCAATATCGTCGTCGAGATGGGCAACACGCCGTTCGGTTCGGTCTGGGGCAATGCGCTCTTCCTCATGGCGTTTGTGCTGCTCCTGATCTCGCTCGCCATGATTCTCGTTATCCGCCGCTTCGGCACGAGGAGGGTATAATATGAACACGAAAGTACAGAACCAGATTGCGCGGATGGGTCTCTGGTTCGTGGGATTCTTCATCCTCGGGCTGCTCGCGGCTTTCCTCGGCTATCTTCTCTACAAGGGACTGCCGGTGCTCTCGCCGCACTTCATTCTCGGCAAATCGAGCGATATGATGGCTGGTGGCGGCGTCGGTTCACAGCTTTTCAACTCGTTCTACATGCTCTTCCTCTCGATGGCCATTTCCATTCCAATCGCGCTCGGCGCGGGCATCTACCTCGCGGAGTACGCGCGCGAGAACAAGTTGACGAAGTGCATCCGCCTCTCGGTCGAGAGCCTCGCGACGGTGCCGTCGATCGTGCTCGGCCTGTTCGGCATGATCGTCTTCGTCAATATGATGAACATGGGCTTCTCCATCCTCGGCGGCTCGTTGACGCTCGTCCTCTTGAACCTGCCGATGCTCGTGCGCGTCACGGAGGAATCCATCCGCACGGTGCCGAAGTCGTATGAAGAGGCGAGCCTCGCACTCGGCGCGACGAAGCTCCAGACGATCTTCAAGGTCGTGCTGCCGAGCGCGATGCCGGGCATCATCACGGGCATCACGCTGACGGCGGGCCGTGCGCTCGGCGAGACGGCCATCCTGATCTTCACGGCCGGCACGACGGTATCGCGCCACATGTTCGACACGGATGTCATGGCAGGCGGCGAGACGCTGGCGGTTCACCTCTGGTACCTCATGAGCACGGGCCTTGTGCCGGACCGCGAGGCCATCGCGAACGGCATCGGCGCGCTGCTGATCTTGACGATCCTCGTCTTCAACTTCGTCCTGCTGCTGCCGGTCAAGCTGCTGGGGCGCAAGACAAAAGCATGATTTCAAGAGCATCACGATCTTTCGTGATGCTTTTGTGATGCAGTTCCTTTTCTTTCTCAGATTTTTATGGTAGAGTAAAAATAAGAGTTTTGCGCGTTGGCGCAGGCCTTTGTTGCGATCGATCATTTGGGAAAGAAAAGGAAGTGATGGAATTATGAAAGAGACAATCAAATCCATGCAGGCAATCGCGGAGCCGTTCTTGGCATTCCTGCGCTGGGAGGCGAGCAGCGGCGTCATCCTGCTCGCCTGCGCCATCCTCGCACTCATCGTGGCGAATTCGCCACTGGCCGAGTCGTATGAGCATCTGCTGCATTACCCGATTGCCATCGGGGCAGGGGAGTACGTGCTCGAGATGGGGCTGCTGCACTGGATCAATGACGGCCTCATGGCGGTGTTCTTCTTCGTCATCGGCCTCGAGATTAAGCGTGAGTTCCTCTACGGCGAGCTGCGCACGTATTCGGCGATGCTGCTGCCCGTCGGCGCGGCGCTCGGCGGCATGCTCGTGCCGGCCGCCCTCTATGCGGCGATCAATGCAGGCTTGCCGACATTCGGCGGCTGGGGCATCCCGATGGCGACGGACATCGCCTTTGCGCTCGGCATCATGACCATCGCTGCGCGCCAGGCACCGCTCGGCCTCGTCGTCTTCCTGACGGCACTTGCCATCGTCGATGATCTCGGCGCCATCGTCGTCATCGCGCTGTTCTACAACACGGACCTCACCGTATCGGCCCTGCTGCTGGGGCTCGTGGCCGTGGCTGCCGCTTTCCTGCTCGGCCGTTTCCGCGTGCGCTTCCTGCCGGCTTACATGGCGCTCGGCTTCGTCGCCTGGCTGGCCTTCCTGAAGGCGGGCATCCATCCGACGATCGCAGGCGTGCTGCTCGGCCTTTCGATCCCTGCAGCAGCTGCTCCCGAGGCGTCGCTCTTGCACAAGCTCGAGCATGCACTCGAGCCGTGGTCGGCCTATGCCATCATGCCGATCTTCGCCTTGGCCAACGCTGGCGTCGCGATTTCTCTGGCGACGTTTGACATGGCCTCGCCGATCTTCCTCGGCATCCTCGCCGGCCTCTGCCTCGGCAAGCCCATCGGCATCTTCGGCGCGGTATTCGTGCTCTGCAAGGTCTTTGGCCTGCAGCTGCCGGGCAATGCGACGAAGAGCCAGCTCGCGGCGACGGGCATGCTCGGCGGCATCGGCTTCACGATGTCTATCTTCATCGCCTCGCTGGCCTTCACGGACAGCGCGATGCTCGACCTTGCGAAGATCAGCATCCTCTCGGCGTCAATCCTCTCGGGCATCCTCGGTACGGCTTTCTTCAAGTTGCAGTCGCTCTTCGGCGGGGGAGAAACGGCGCAACAGTAAAAAAAATAAAAAAAACAGCAAAAAGGTGTTGACAGAACGGGAGCGCCCGTCTATAATAATATTTGTTGGTTGCGACAGCGACTGACAGACAAAAGAAAGATGATGACTCACTAGCTCAACTGGCAGAGCAACTGACTCTTAATCAGTAGGTTCACGGTTCGATTCCGTGGTGGGTCACCATGACTCACTAGCTCAACTGGCAGAGCAACTGACTCTTAATCAGTAGGTTCACGGTTCGATTCCGTGGTGGGTCACCATTTTGAGATAACGGCTCCTTGCAGAAGGAGCCTTTTTTGTATCTGCCAATAGAGATTGCAACAGAGCAACAGAACAGAAAGGAATGACATCATGCGAATCCTGATCTCCAATGATGACGGCATCCAGGCCAAGGGGCTCGAGTCCCTCGTCAAGGCATTCTGTGCGCGCGAGCACACGGTCGTCGTCTCGGCGCCGGCGCGCCAGCAGAGCGGCATGGCCCATGCACTGAACGTCGGTCGTCCGCTCGAGCTCATCCGCGGCGAGGCACTCGCCGAAAAGTACGGCATCGAGGCGTGGGCTGTCGACGGCACGCCGACGGACAGCGTCAAGCTCTACCTCGAGGCTCTGGCGGAGGAGAAGCCGGATGTCGTCGTCTCGGGCATCAATCACGGCGCGAACCTCGCGACGGATATCCTCTATTCGGGCACGGTCGGCGCGGCGATGGAGGGCATGCTGCACGACATCTCTTCGTTTGCGGTATCGCTCGATGTGGACAGCACCATCTCATACGATGAGGCGGCAGAGGAATTTGCGCTGCTGCTGGAGCGCGTCATGGCGGCCCGGCCGTCTGCCGATAAGCCGCGCCCAATCTTTTGGAACGTCAATTTCCCGCGCGCCTATGCGCTCGGCGAGGACGGCCGCCCGCAGGTCGTCTTTGGCCGCCAGGGCAAGCGCGACTATAAGAACGCCTTCCTCAGGCAGGAGCGCGAGGACGGGCGCATCTTCTACACGGTCGCCGGCGAGATCTTCGACACGGACAAGAGCGAGCCGACGGACATCTACGCAGTCGAGCAGGGCTACATCGCTGTGACGCCGCTGATGGTCGACCTCACGGATTACATCGCCATCGAGAAGCTCCTGGACCGCTGAGCTCTGTCTTTTTTTCATCATCTACTTGTGATAGAATATAGAATAGATTTGTTACGGGAGGCAATATTCATGGAATCAATGATTCGCGATATCAAGCTGGCTCCGTCGGGCCACGACAAGATCAACTGGGTCAAGAACTTCATGCCGGTCATGGCGGCTGTCGATAAGGAATTCTCCGTCTCGAAGCCGTTCGCGGGCAAGAAGATGGTCATCACGCTGCACCTCGAGGCCAAGACGGCCTACATGGCGGAGATCTTCCACCATGCCGGTGCGGAGGTCGCCATCACGGGCAGCAACCCGCTGTCGACACAGGACGATGTGGCCGCAGCGCTCGTCGAGGACGGTCTGCACGTCTTCGCTTGGCATGACTGCACGCCGGAGGAGTACGACACCTTCATCAACAAGGCGCTCGACATCAAGCCGGACTTCGTCATCGACGACGGAGGCGACCTCGTGCACATGCTGCACACGAAGCGCCGCGAACTGCTCTCGGGTATCATCGGCGGCTCGGAGGAGACGACGACGGGCGTCCATCGCCTGCGCGCGCTCGCCAATGAGGGCAAGCTTGAGTTCCCGATGATCGCTGCCAACGACGCGTACTGCAAGTACCTCTTCGACAACCGCTACGGCACGGGCCAGTCGACGTGGGATGGCATCATGCGCACGACGAATGTCGTCATTGCCGGCAAGAATGTCGTCATCGCCGGCTACGGCTGGTGCGGCAAGGGCGGCGCCATGCGTGCGCGCGGCCTCGGCGCCAATGTCATCGTCACGGAAGTCGACCCGATAAAGGCCATCGAGGCTGTCTTCGACGGCTTCCGCGTCATGCCGATGGATGAGGCCGCCAAGATCGGCGACATCTTCCTGACGCTGACGGGCGACAAGGACGTCATCCGCAAGCATCACTTCGAGGTCATGAAAAACGGTGCCATCCTCGCGAACTCCGGCCACTTTGACGTCGAGATCAACATTCCGGAGCTCGAGTCGCTCTCCGTCTCGCGTCGCCCGGTCCGCAAGAACATCGAGGAGTTCAAGCTGAAAGACGGCCGCAAGATCTACCTGCTCGCAGAGGGCCGCCTCGTCAACCTCGCCGCTGGCGATGGCCATCCGGCAGAGATCATGGACCTCTCATTCGGCGTACAGTTCTTCTCGGCGCTGCATCTCCTGCACCACGGCAAGGAGATGGCAAAGGGCGTCCATCTCATGCCGGAAGAGATCAATACGAAGATTGCCGAGATCAAGCTCAAGGCATCGGGCATCGCCATCGATGCGCTGACACCGGAGCAGAAGGCATACCTGAACATGGCCTGAGGAGGGTATTGAATGAAGACACTCATCAAGAATGTACGCGCGCTTCTGCCGGACGGCACGACGCCTTTGACGAATATCATGATCGACCGCGACAAGATTGCTGCCATCGGCGAGGTGCCGGAGGATTTCCGTCCGGCCAAGGTCATCGACGGCAAGGACAAGTTTGCCGTGCCGGGCTTCATCAACGCCCACACGCACGCTTCGATGACGCTCTTCCGCAGCTATGCAGACGATATGGACCTCATGGACTGGCTCAACAACATGATCTGGTCGGCCGAGGCGAAGATGCAGGAAGAGGACATCTACTGGGGCGCGATGCTCGCCGCTGTCGAGATGATCGAGGGAGGCACGACGACGTTTGCCGACATGTACGGGCCGTACATGGAAAAGGTGGCCGAGGCCGCGACGGACGCTGGCCTGCGCGCCGTGCTCTCGCGCGGCATCATTGGCGTCGCCCCGGGCGGCGATGCCAAAATCGAGGAGAATGTCTCGCTCTACAAGGACTTCCACGGCGCTGCTGACGGCCGCATCACGGTCATGTTCGGCCCGCACGCTCCTTACACCTGCCCGCCGGACTTTCTCAGGAAAGTCGCAAGCGCGGCGCAGTCGCTCGGCGCTGAGATCCACATCCACATGGCGGAGACGAAGGCTGAGGTCGAGCAGATCGTGAAGGAATACGGCAAGCGCCCGTTCCGCTACGTCGAGGAGACGGGCCTCTTCGACGGCAAGGGCACGCTCGCTGCGCACTGCGTCCATCTCGATGACGAGGACATCGCCATCATCAAGAAGCACGCCATCCGCGTCGCCCACAATCCGGGCAGCAACATGAAGCTCGCGAGCGGCATCGCGCCGGTGCCGCGCCTCCTCAAGGAAGGCGTCTGCGTCGCACTCGGCACGGATGGTGCTTCGTCGAACAACAACCTCGACATGCTCGAGGAGATCAACCTCGCGGCGATGCTCCACAAGGTCAGCACGCTCGACCCGCTGGCTGTCCCGGCGCGCATGGCGCTCAAGATGGGCACGGAGTACGGCGCCAAGGCCGTCGGCCTCACGGGTGTCGGCAAGCTCGAAGCCGGCTGCAAGGCCGACATCACGCTCTTTGACATGGCGGGCGCTGCCTGGTATCCGCGCAACGACCTCGCGTCGCAGCTCGTCTACTCGGCCCATGCCGACTCCGCCTCGACGGTGCTCGTCGACGGCAGGGTCCTCATGGAAGACGGCGAGCTCCTGACGCTCGACAAGGAGCGCATCTTCTACGAGGCGCAGAAGTGCGCAGAGCGCCTGACGAAGTAAGAGACTCAGAGCCGCAACTTACAGTGAATCTACAGCAGGGCTGCCGCTTCGCGCGACAGCCTTGCTTTCGTAATCTTGTCATCGATAATCGATACAGGGGGGAGACTTTTGAAAAAGACTACGAGCCGCACGCGGGCGCGCCGCAAGCCGGTGCGCAAGGCGACAAAGACGGGCCACCGCGTGATGCGCGCGCACACCGGCAGACGCTCTGAGCTCTTCGGGTTGGCGCTCTTGGCAGCTGGCCTCATCTCGATCTGCGGTATCTGCGGCCTCAACGTGGGCTTCGTCGGCGTCTACTTCGCGAAGTTCCTGCGCTACTTCTTCGGTGTGGGCTCCATCCTCATCGCCGTCCTGGTACTCTTGATCGCCTGGACTTACATGACGAAACACCACGCGCCGCGCTATTCACCGCGTTTCTTCGGCCTGCTCGCGCTCTTCATCTCCGCGCTCGCCATCTGGCACCACTTCAAGGTACCGGTCGGCGAAGAGATCCTGCCGCAGAGCCTGCCGACGGGCGGCGGCCTCTTGGGTGGTGGCCTGCTGCTCGCGCTGCGCAAGTGCTTCGGCGTCGACGGCTCCATCATCATTCTCGGTGTCGGCACAGTCGGCTCCGTCTTGCTCTCGACGACCTGGTCGCTCGCGACGGGCCTCCTCAAGACGCAGGAAAAGGCAAAGCAGGGCGCAGCTGCCGCAGGCTCGGCCATCCAGTCGACCTGCGGCAAGGTCGCCGAAGTCAGCGGCCGTGTCGAAGAGCACGTCGTCGAGGCCGTGCGCGAGAAGGTCAGCAGAGTCAGCAAGGCCAGCTTCTACAATCAGGCGGCGGATAAGCGCTTTGCCGATGCACCCGAAGAGACGGTGGCCGCGGCAGAGCCTCGCATGGCGGCCGAGACTGCGGAGGCGAAAGGCGATACAGGCAATGTGGAAAGTGCCATGCCGGACTTCACGATCGAGTACGGCACAGCACATGAACAGGCAGCAGAGTCCGCAGAGGAGCGCCCGATGGGCTTGCCGGACTCCATCGAGCCAATCGGCATGGCCGCACCGCCGGCGAGCCTGCGCGCGGGAAGCCCCTTCGTCGAGGGGCCGATAGGCAGGGGAACGAGCCCTGCGGCACCTCCAGAAGATCCTTCAGAGCCACTTGGCGAGCCAGAGCAGTTTGCCCCGGCGCCAGCAGCTCCTTTCATCGTGCCCAAAACAGAGCCCGTCGTGCCGCCTTCGCCGAGCCCGATGAAGAAGAAGCCGACGGCCATGCCCTCGTACGACGAGATCGCGCCGATCATGCCGGCCGCGGCATTACTCGACGGATCGGCCAGGAGCATGGAGAGCAGGCAGGGCAGTGGTTCGCAGGTTGCTGCTGCCAGCTTGTCTGAGGCGGCAACAGAACCTGCTGCGCCGCCGCGCCCCTACGTGCTGCCGCAGGTCACGGAGATCCTCTCGAAGCACGCGAAGAAGCACAATGCCGCGCTCGAGATGGAGATTGCCGACAAGGCTCACATCCTGCAGAAGACGCTCGAGGACTTCCATGTCAAGGCGAAGATCATCAATGCCTGTCACGGGCCGGCCGTCACGCGCTACGAGCTCGAGCCGGCGCCGGGCGTCAAGGTCAGCAAGATCACGAACCTCGCCGACGACCTCGCGCTGAGCCTCGCCGCGACATCGGTGCGCATCGAGCCGATCCCCGGCAAGGCAGCAATCGGCATCGAGGTGCCGAACAAGGAGCTCGAGGGGGTGCAGCTGCGCGAAGTCCTCGAGAACGAGAAGTTCCTCAAGGCGAAGTCGAAGCTGACGGTCGGCCTCGGCATGGACATCGGCGGCCAAGCCATCTTCGCGGACCTCGCGAAGATGCCGCATCTGCTCGTCGCTGGTGCCACGGGCTCCGGTAAGTCTGTCTGCATCAACACGCTCATTACGAGCATCCTCTTCAAGGCGAAGCCAGAGGAGGTCAAGTTCATCCTCGTCGACCCGAAGATGGTCGAGCTCTCCAACTACAACGGCATCCCGCACCTCATGGTCCCCGTCGTCACGGAGGCCAAGAAGGCGGCTTCCGTGCTCAACTGGTCGGTGCAGGAGATGGAGAAGCGCTACGCGAAGTTTGCCGAGCACAACGTCCGCAACATGGAGACCTACAACACGAAGTTCCCTGAGGACAAGATGCCGGCCATCGTCATCATCATCGACGAGCTGGCCGACCTCATGATGGTCGCGCCGCACGACGTCGAGGACGCCATCTGCCGCCTCGCGCAGAAGGCCCGCGCTGCCGGCATCCACATGGTGCTCGCGACGCAGCGCCCGTCTGTCGACGTCATCACAGGCATCATCAAGGCCAACATCCCGTCGCGTATCTCGTTTGCCGTCTCAAGCCAGATCGACTCGCGCACCATCCTCGACCGCAGCGGCGCCGAGAAGCTCCTCGGGCGCGGTGACATGCTCTTCTATCCGGTCGGCGCGGCGAAGCCCATGCGCGTGCAGGGCGCCTTCATCAGCGACGAGGAGGTCGAGCATCTCTTGGACTTCATTCGCAGCCAGGGGCAGGAGATGGAGGCCAACGAGGAGATCATCACCTTCACCGAGAATGCCATGAAAGAGGACGAGGAGAAGGATGAGGGCAAGGGGCGCCGCGCCTCGAAGTACGACGAACTCTTGCCGGATGCCGTCAATCTCGTCATGTCGACGGGCCAGGCATCGGCCTCGTCTCTTCAGCGCCGCTTCCGCGTCGGCTATACGCGCGCTGCGCGTCTCATCGACGAGATGGAGGATCTCAGCATCGTCGGGCCGAACATCGGCAGCAAGCCGCGCGAGATCCTCATGAACTCTGAGCAGGCCGCTGCCGTGCTGGCCGAGTGCAGTGACAGCTGACGAAAACTTTCACGAAATCGGCTGAAAAATGGTCAACAGACTGGAAAAGCACAGGATGCTTGTGGTATACTTGAGGATGGTTATGTAATTTCCAGTAAATTCCATGTGTAATACCAGAGATAATCATCAGGATTTCTCTTATGGGGGTAGATTTTTTTGAAGTACATGAGTGGTAACGAACTGCGTGAAGCTTATCTGCAGTTCTTTTCGGAAAAGAAAGGTCATCTGCGTCTGCCGAGCTTCTCGCTGATCCCGCAGGACGATCCGACCTTGTTGCTGATCGGCGCCGGCATGGCTCCGCTGAAGCCTTTCTTCACGGGCAAGATGAAGCCGCCCCGCACGCGCGTGACGACGAGCCAGCGCTGCGTCCGCACGGGCGACATCGAGAATGTCGGCCGCACGGCGCGCCATCAGACGTTCTTCGAGATGCTCGGCAACTTCTCGTTCGGCGATTATTTCAAGGGCGAGGCCATTCCCTGGGCTTGGGAATTCCTGACGGAAGTCATCGAGCTGCCGAAAGACAAGCTCTGGGTCACGGTCTATCCGGACGACAAGGAAGCCATTGAGATCTGGAAGTCCCAGCCGGGCTTCCCGCAGGACCACATCGTCAAGATGGACGACAACTTCTGGGAAATCGGCCCTGGCCCGTGCGGCCCGGACTCCGAGATCTACATCGACCTCGGTGAGGAGCGCGGCTGCGGTTCGCCGACCTGCGCCGTCGGCTGCGACTGCGACCGCTATCTCGAGATCTGGAACCTCGTCTTCACGCAGTACGATCGTCAGGAAGACGGCTCCTACAAGAATCTCGCCCATAAGAACATCGATACGGGCTGCGGCCTCGAGCGACTCGCATCCGTCGTGCAGAACAAAAAGACGAACTTCGAGACGGATCTTCTCTACCCGATCATCGAGTACGCGGCCAAGGTCGCAGGCGTCGAGTACGGCAAAGACGAGAAGACGGACATCTCGCTGAAGGTCATCGCCGACCACGCGCGCTCCATGGCTGTCATGATCATGGACGGCATCCTGCCGTCGAATGAGGGCCGCGGCTATGTGCTGCGCCGCATCCTGCGCCGCGCCATCCGCCACGGCCGCATGCTCGGCATCAAGGGCAAGTTCCTCGAGGGCGCTGTTGACGCCGTCGTTGAAATCTATCGCGATGCCAGCGACTTTGGCGAGCTCGTCGCCAAGCACGACTACATCAAGAAAGTCATCAGCATCGAGGAAGACCGCTTTGCCGCGACGCTCAACCAGGGCATGGACCTGCTCGACGAGGAGATCAAGGCACTGAAAGCTGACGGCAAGGAGGAGCTGCCGGGTGAAGTCGGCTTCCGCCTCTACGACACGTTCGGCTTCCCGTGGGAGCTCACCGAGGAGATCCTACACGAGAACGGCCTCGACCTCGACAAAGAGGGCTTCGACAAGGCCATGAACGAGCAGCGCGAGCGCGCGAGAAATGCCCGCGCCGAGAACCAGCGCGTCGCTGTGCCGGACCTCTCGGGCATCGACGTATCGAAGCTCACGGTTGACCCGGAGGCCAAAGAAGGCAAGGTCGTCGCCATCTGGAAGGACGGCAAGCTCGTCGACGAGATCACGGACGGCGAAGAGGCCGGCATCATCCTCGACAAGACCCCGTTCTACGCAGAGGGCGGCGGACAGGTCGGCGACGAAGGCATGCTGCTCGGCGAGTTCGGCCGCATCAAGGCCACGAACGCCAAGAAGCTGCCGGACGGCACGGTCTACCACGTCTCGTACGTAGAGGAAGGCCAGCTCAAGGTCGGCGAGACGGTCAAGATCGAGGTCGACCAGGAGAAGAAGCTTGCTTCGGCGCGCAACCACACGGCAACGCATCTCTTGCAGGCAGCCCTCAAGCAGGTCGTCGGCGACCAGGTCAACCAGGCCGGTTCTTCCGTCACGCCGGACCGCCTGCGCTTCGACTTCACGAACTTCGAGCCGGTCACGCCGCAGCAGCTCGCGGATGTCGAGGAGCTCGTCAACAAGGTCATCCTCAAGGGCCAGGATGTCGAGATCTCGCACATGAGCCTCGAGGAGGCCAAGAAGGCCGGCGCGATGGCGCTCTTCTCGGAGAAATACGGCGATGTCGTGCGCGTTGTCCGCGTGCCGGGCTTCTCGATGGAGCTCTGCGCTGGCTCGCACGTCAAGAATGTCGGCCAGATCGGCATGTTCAAGATCGTCGGCGAGACGGGCATCGCCTCGGGCGTGCGCCGCATCGAAGCTATCACGGGCAAGGCTGCGCTCGACTACGCGAACGAGAAGTTCGCTGTCCTGCAGAAGGCAGCATCCCTGCTCAAGGCGAACGAGGACGATGTCCCCGCAGCTGTCGAGAAGCTGCAGGCCGAGAACAAGGAGATGGCCGGCAAGCTCGCTGATGTCGCGGCGATGCAGGAGAAGGCCGATGCTCAGCAGCTCATCGCTGGCGTCAAGGAAGTCAACGGTATCTCCGTCGTCACGGGCAAGGCCAACGTCGAGAACATGGACTCCCTGCGCGAAGTCGCCGACCTCACGCTCAGTAAGATCGAGAGCGGCGTCGTCGTGCTCGGCTGCGCCAACGATGGCAAGGTCAACCTCGTCGTCAAGGCATCGAAGGATGCCGTGAAGCGCGGCATCCATGCCGGCAAGATCATCAAGGAAGCCGCAGCAGTCGTCGGTGGCGGCGGCGGCGGACGTCCGGACATGGCACAGGCTGGTGGCAAGAAGGCAGAAGCCCTGCCGCAGGCATTCGAGAAGGCAGTGGCCGTCATCGAAGCACAGCTTGCTTAAGAGATTACAGCAGGAACCTCCCTCCTTATGAGGGAGGTTCCTTGATATCTTGGCACCTTATAAACAGATGATAGATGATGGAGGGTCCTGAATCTTGGAAGTCGATATCACAAAAAAAGTACAGTATTTGATGAAATACGGCCTCGTCGGCCTGATTCTCATTGCCGTGCTCTGTGCTGGCGGCATCTACTACTACCAGCATCAGCATAAGTACTTCAACGTCTACGACGCGCAGGTCACGAGCTCGCTCGTCGCGGCGAAAGTACACGGCAATGCGGTGATCACGGAGAAGGTCGTCGAAGACGGTGAGCACGTTGAGGCCGGCGATGTCATCGCCCATGTAAAGAGCACGGTGACGGACGAGCAGATTGCGAACCTCGAGCAGACCGTCGCGCTCTCGCAGCGCAACCTCGATGAGGTCAAGAAGGGGCAGACCGTGACGGTCGCCGTGCCGAGCCCTGCGCCGGCACCGGCTGCGAGCGCACCGCGCAGCAGCGGTTCCTTGCAGAGCGTCGCGAATGCTGAGTCCCGCATGAATCGCATGAACGAGCTCTTCGAGATGGGTGCCATCAGCGCCGTACAGCGCGATGCTGCCGTCTCGGCCTATCATGCGGCCGTAGCAGCTGCTTCGTCTTCGGCTCCTGCTGCTTCTGCGCCGTCTTCTTCGCCGGCCGTCCGCTACCAGACGACGACACAGCCGCCTGACCCGAAGGCCGTGCAGAATGCAGAGCTCCAGCTCAAGCAGGCGCAGACCGCGCTCGACAATGCCAAGCAGGATGCCGCTGAGACGGACATCGTCGCGCCGGTAGCCGGCACGGTCTACTACGCGCAGGGCATTGACGAGGGTTCGACGGTCAAGGCAGGCGAGACGGTCGCGAGCGTCGGCAATGCCGACGACATCTGGATCGAGGCCAAGGTCAGCCCCGACAAGGCCGCGAAGATCCGCCTCGGCCAGTTTGTCTCCTACGAGATCGAAGGCCACCAGCTCCAGGGCTCCGTCCAGGATATCCAGCAGCCGGTCAAGAAAGATGACCAGGCTTCGGCCGATAGCGCAGATGCAGCTGCCAGCGCCGACAACGACAATGCGGCGAATGCAGCTGGCGCAAATGGTGCTGGTGCTGGCCAGAACAGCCAGGATGCGCAGAATGCGCAGGCTGGGACAGCCGGTGCCGCTGACGGCGACGCTGCCAATGGCCAACCTGCTGCAAGCAATCAGCCCAAGACAACTGCCGAGGCCACAGATGCAGATGATGCGGATGAAGACGTCATGATCATCCGCATCTCCATCCCGTCCGGCCTCAACTTCACCCTCAAGCCAGGCATGAAAGCCGTCGTCAAGTTCGCGATGAACGCCTGACACACTGTTCTGTACTACAAAAAAGACTGCCCTAGCGGCAGTCTTTTTTGATGCAGCGTATCGCATGGAGGGGCAGGCATTCTCAGCAAGCGATACTCTGTGACAAATTTTCGGCGAATCCCTTTTCTTTTTGCAATAGCTGTGTTATAATGACAATAAATTTTCACTAACTAAAGGATTAAAGACGAAAAGTTTTGCTTTTCGGATTCGATATGAGGAGGGAATGGGTATGGTGAACCCAAAACTCAAGGATGAGCTCAACGACCAGCTCTGTGAGGCGATGCTGTCGCTGGAGACGGTGGATGAGTGCTACCAGTTCTTTGAAGACCTCTGCACGATCAGCGAGCTCAAGGCGATGAGCCAGCGGCTCGAGGTTGCGCGGATGCTGCGCGCGGGTCATACGTACGATGACATCGTCGCGCGCACGGGTGCGAGCACGGCGACAATCAGCCGCGTCAAGCGCTGCCTCAATTACGGCGCAGACGGCTACAACATTGTTCTCGATCGCCTGGACCCGGATGAGGGGGAGGACTCTTCAGGCGACTGAATGAGTTTTTATAATAGGAAGAGAATGCAATCAAGATAAAAGGAGACAGACCCATGGATAAAGAAAGACTGACACTGGAGATCCCGTACGGCATGCGCGACTTCCTGCCGGTGGAGGCTGCGGAGAAGCGCGCCATCGAGACGGAGCTCGCTTCCTTGTTTGCGGAGTGGGGCTACGACGAGGTCGTCACGCCGACCATCGAGTACCTCGACAACTTGACGCTCGGCACGAGCCGCGCACTGGAGCCGCATCTCTTCAAGCTCTTCGACAAGGATAACCGCACGCTCGCGCTGCGCCATGAGATGACGACACCGATTGCGCGCCTCGCAGCCAGCCGCCTGCGCGACTATCCGCAGCCGCTGAAGCTCTCCTACGTCAGCAGTGCCTTCCGCTATGAGCAGACGCAGGCTGGCCGCCAGTGTGAGTTCCATCAGGCCGGCGTCGAGCTCATGGGCAGCGCGACGGCCTTTGCTGATGCCGAGGTCATCGCGCTCGCCATCCAGGGCTTGCTGCGCGCCGGCCTCACGGACTTCACGATCTGCCTCGGCCAGGTCGAGTTCGTCTCGGGCATCATGAACCAGTACCAGCTCGCCGACGAGACGAAGCAGAAGCTCCAGACGGCGCTCGAGAAGCACGACCTCGTCTCCTTCCACCGCGCGATCAAGGCGCTCGGACTTCCGGAGAAGGCCAAGAAGACGCTCGGCTATCTGCCGCTTCTGAACGGCGGCGAGGAGATGCTCAAGAAGAGCTACACGCTGGCACTCAACGAGCAGAGCCGCCGCGCACTCGACAACCTCGCGGAGATCTACCGCCTGCTGAAGTCGTACGGCGTCGAGCAGTATGTGCGCTTTGACCTCGGCATCATCCGCGATTTCAGCTACTACACGGGCATGGTCTTCGAGGCCTACACGCCGGAGCTCGGCTTCCCGCTCGCTGGCGGCGGTCGTTACGACCACCTGCTTTCGGATTTTGGCAATGCCTGCCCGGCCACGGGTTTTGCCATCGGCATCGAGCGCATCCTGCTCGCGCTGACGCGCCAGGGGCTCGAGAAGCCGGACCAGTCGAAAGACGTCTATCTCGGCTACGCGCCGGGCCGCGAGCACGACGCCATCCAGAAGGCACAGGAGCTGCGCGCAGACGGCAAGGTCGTCGAGCTCGCGCTCATGTGCCAGGATGAGGCGGATGCCCGCGAGATGCAGCAGACGAAGGGCTACGAGAGCCTCGTCTATCTCGCCTGACCATGCTACAGCAGATGTACGGGCGCGTGCGCCAGTTCGTGCGCGCTGTCACGCAGCATATGGGGGAGGCTGACCACGCCTTTGTGCGCGCGAACTTGCCCGCGAAGGCACTGCCGCTCTTCTACGCGATGCATCCGGCCGACCAGGTCCACGCGTGTAATGTCGCCTATACGTCGCGTGCGCTTGCAGGCGAGCGCGGGCTGCCAGAAGAGCAGCGTGCCTTCCTCATCCGCTGCGCGCTGCTGCACGATGTCGGCCGCCGCAGGGGGGACCTCGACATCCTCGGCAAGGTCTTCGCCGTCCTGATGATGCACTACTTGCCGCGCACTTCCGGGCGCCTCATGATGCGCGAGGGCCGTTTGGGCCATGCGCTCTACGTCTACCGCCATCATCCCGCCATCGGCGCGGCTCTGCTGCGCGGGATCGGCATGGAGGCGGAGGCCGGCGTCATCGAGTGCCATCATCAGGCAGCATCGGCCGGCGACAGCTTTGTGCTCACGCTGCTGCGCGAGGCCGATGCACAGAATTAAGCACATTCGTTTTCTCTAAGAACACAATAAAACATTTTACAAAGATTTCTTGACGAATCGTGATTTTGGTGTTAACATAGGGTTCATCGAATCCTTTAGTAAGATAAAGAACGAAAATCGTAGAATCATCTCAGGAGAGGGAATATGAAAAATACCATGGATTACCTGACCATCGCCCTGCCGAAGGGCAAGCTCTTCTCGCTCTCGGCTGACCTCTTAGCCAAGGCGGGCTACACGGCGGAAGGTCTTTCGGATAAGTCGCGCAAACTCGTCATCTCGAATGAAGAGAAGAAGATCCGCTTCATCGTCTCCAAGACGGCAGATGTGCCGACGTACGTCGAGTACGGCGCGGCCGACATCGGCGTCATCGGCAAGGATGTGCTGCTGGAGTCGGGCAAGGATGTCTACGAGCTTCTAGACCTCGGCTTTGGCCGCTGCCACCTCATGATGGCGGTGCCGAAGGCCGAGAAGCGCGAGAAGCTCGTCGACTACGACCACACGCGCGTCGCGACGAAGTTCCCGCACATCGCCGAGCAGTTCTTCAACAAGCACGGCATGCAGATGGAGTACATCAAGCTAAACGGCTCGATCGAGCTCGGCCCGATCGTCGGGCTCTCTGAGAGCATCGTCGATATCGTCGAGACGGGCACGACGCTCCGGGAAAACGACCTCGAGGAGATTGCCTACATCCTCGACGCGACGGCGCGGCTCATCGTCAACCGCGTGAGTTTCAAGCTCAAGTTCGACCGCATCAGCCAGCTCACGGAAGAGCTGCGCAAGATTCTCGAGCTCGAGCAGCAGGCAAAGGCTGAGGCGTAAGCACAGCAGCAGGGATAGACAGTGGAAAGCGAGGAAGTATAGATGAAGATCGTAAAAGCCAGTGAAGTCGGAGAATATGCCATTGAGAAGATGCTGACGAAGGCATCCTTTGATGAAGTAGAGCTCAGCCCGAAAATCCGCGAGGCCAACAAGAAGACGTTTGGCCGCGATATGACGGCAGCCGAGCTCGTGCGCCAGATCGTCGGCGATGTGCGCCGCGAGGGCGACGCCGCGGTCATCCGCTACACGAGCCTCATCGACCGGGTCGACTACAAGCCTGAGGACTTCCTCGTGACGGAGGCCGAGTATGAGGCGGCTGAGAAGGCGGCAGATCCCGCCGTCGTCGAGTCGCTGCGCAAGGCGGCTGAGAACGTGCGCCGCTACCATCAGGAGCAGAAGCCGAACTCGTGGATGACGTATCGCGAGAAGGGCTCCATCCTCGGCCAGTCCATCATCCCGCTCGACCGCGTCGGCATCTACGTGCCGGGCGGCACGGCTGCCTACCCGTCATCCGTCATCATGAACGCTGTGCCGGCCTCGGTCGCCGGTGTCGGTGAGATCATCATGATGGTACCGCCGAAGAACGGCAAGATCAATCCCTATGTCCTCATCGCCGCGCGTGCGGCCGGCGTCAAGAAAATCTACAAGATCGGCGGCGCTCAGGCCATCGCTGCGATGGCCTTCGGCACGGAGACCATCCCGCGTGTCGACAAGATCACGGGCCCGGGCAACATCTTCGTCACGCTGGCCAAGAAAGAGGTCTACGGCCATGTCGACATCGACATGCTCGCAGGGCCGAGCGAGATCCTCATCGTCGCCGACAAGACGGCGGACCCCGTTTACACGGCGGCCGACATGCTGAGCCAGGCCGAGCACGACCCGCTGGCCTCGAGCATCGTCATCACGGACGATGAGGAGCTTGCCGGCAAGGTCGCAAAGGAAGCGGAGAAACAGCTCGCCAAGCTGCCGCGCCGCGAGATTGCGCAGGCGTCGATTGACCGCAACGGCCTGATCGTCGTCGCCGAGGACATGATGCAGGCCATGCGCTTTGCCAATGTCTCGGCGCCGGAGCACATGGAGCTCCTGACGGCCCAGCCGTTCCAGCTGCTGCCGTACGTGCGCCATGCCGGTGCCGTCTTCCTCGGTGCTTACTCGCCGGAGCCGCTCGGCGACTACTTCGCCGGCCCGAACCACGTGCTGCCGACGGGCGGTACGGCGCGCTACTACTCCGTGCTCAACGTCGAGACGTTCATGAAGCGCACGAGCATCATCTCGTACACGCAGCCGGCGCTCTCCGATGTCAGCGAGGACATCATCCGCCTCGCGGAGACCGAGGGCTTGCAGGCACATGCCAATGCCATCCGCATCCGCCGCGAGCAGAAGTGAAACGATAGGTAAATAATCGATATCTGATATAGAAGGGATAGGGGACTATGCTGAATTACCGCAACGGCCTTGCCGATATGCCATCCTACGACGTCGTCGAGCGTCCCTGGGAGATCAAGATCAACGCCAATGAGTGCAATATGAGCCTGCCGCCGCTCGTCGAGGAGCGCGTCATGAACCGCCTCGGGACGGTCGCGTTCAATCGCTATCCGAATGAGCAGTACGATGACCTGCGCGACCAGATCGCGCGCAACTTCTCCATGCAGCGCGAGAACGTGCTGATCGGCAGCGGCTCGTCTGAGATCATCGAGAAGCTCTTCTACTGCTTTGGCGGCAGCCCGGAGGCTAAGATCGTCTATCCGCAGCCGTCGTTCTCGATGTACAAGATCTACGCCAAGGCGGCTGAGGCCATGGGCGTGCCCGTCGACCTCAATCCGGAGGACTACTCGCTCGACATCGACAAGTTCATCCAGACGGTCAACGAAGAGAAGGCGACGCTCGCCGTCATCTGCAATCCGAACAACCCGACGGGCAATGCCTTCACGGTCGAAGAGATCGAGAAGATTGCCTCGAATATCGACTGCGCCTTCCTCGTCGACGAGGCGTACATGGAATTCTACGGTCAGACGGCAGTGCGCCTGCTGGCAAAGTACCCGAACATGATCATTGCGCGCACCTTCTCGAAGGCGTACGGCCTCGCCTCGTGCCGCGTGGGCTACATGCTCGCGGATGCGAAGATCGTCGAGATGATCGACAAGTCCTACATGCCGTACCACATGAATGTGCTCTCACTCGTCACGGCCGACATCTGCTACCAGATGCGCCAGGAGTTCGTGCCGCATATCCAGATCATGATCTCGGAGCGCAAGCGCATGCAGGAAGAGCTCAAGAAGCTGCCGGGTGTCAAAGTCTTCCCGTCGGAGACGAACTTCATCCTCGTCCACTACGATAAGGCGCAGGAGCTCAACGCGCTCTTCGAGTCGAAGGGAATCGGTGTGCGCCACTTCGGCGATGCGCCGGGCCTCAAGGACTGCCTGCGCATCTCGATGGGCCGCCGCGAGGAGAACGACATCTGGTACAGCTACTTCAAGGCATTCACGGAGGGGAGAGCATGAGTATCCGCACAGCGACCGTCGAGCGCAAGACGGCAGAGACGAGCGTCAAGCTCATCCTCAATCTCGATGGCAACGGCCACGGTGTCATCGACTCGGGAATCGGCTTCTTTGACCATATGCTCAACCTCATGACGGCCCACGGCCTCATGGACCTCACACTCGCCTGCGACGGCGACATCGACGTCGACGGGCATCATTCCGTCGAGGACATCGGCATCACGCTGGGGCAGGCGTTCAAGCAGGCCATCGGCGATAAGAAGGGCATCCGCCGCTACGGTACGTTCTATCTGCCGATGGACGAAGCGCTGGCCTTCGTCTCTTTAGACATCAGCGGCCGTCCGTTCCTCGTCTACGACGGCGGCGAGATGGCCCCGATGATCGGCGGCTACGATACGGAGCTCACCGAGGAATTCCTGCGGGCCTTCGCCATCAATGCTGGCATCACCCTGCACGTCCGCGTACTCTACGGCAAGAACTCGCACCACAAGGTAGAGGCCATCTTCAAGGCCCTCGGCCACGCTCTGCGCATCGCCGTCGAGAAGGACCCGCGCGTTGACGGCATCCCGTCGACGAAGGGCTCGCTCTGAGCCCGTGCCCGATACGATAGGAGGAATATGCATGATTGCAATCATTGATTACGGTGTCGGCAATCTCTTCAGCGCCGAGAAGGCTTTTGCCGCGCTCGGCGCGGATGTCCGCGTGACGAGTGACGAGAGCACCATCCGCCAGGCCGACAAGATCGTGCTGCCGGGCGTCGGTGCCTTCGGCGACTGCATGAAGAATCTCGAAGAGAGCGGCCTCATCCCCGTGCTCAAGGAGTCTGTCGCTGCAGAAAAGCCGCTGCTTGGCATCTGTGTCGGCCTGCAGGTCCTCTTCGATGGCAGCGAGGAGAGCCCGGGGGCGAAAGGCCTCGGCCTCATTCACGGCATGGTGAAGAAGATCCAGGCGCCGGGCCTCAAAGTCCCGCACATGGGCTGGAACTCCATCAAGGTCCGCGAGCCGCGCGAGAAGCTTGACCTCTTCAAAGGCCTCTCGGACAAGCCCTACGTCTACTTCGTGCACAGCTACCACGCCGTGCCGGAGGACAAGAGCGTCATCACGGCCACGACGGAGTACGGCGAGCAGCTGACGGCCGCCGTCGCCTGCGGCAACATCCAGGCCACGCAGTTCCACCCGGAGAAATCCGGCGACGTCGGGCTCGCCATCCTGAAGAATTTTGTTGAAGGTTAAGAAGGTTAAGAGGAGAATCCCATGATCATATTCCCAGCAATCGATATCCGCGGCGGCAAGTGCGTGCGACTCTTGAAAGGCGACTTTGAGAAGGAGACGGTCTTCTCGGACAAACCAGAGGAGATGGCAAAAAAGTGGCAGGCGCAGGGCGCCGAGTTCCTGCACCTCGTCGACCTCGACGGGGCGCTTGCCGGCAAGTCGCAGAATCTCGCGACGGTCGAGAAGATCCTCGCGGCCGTCGACATCCCTGTCGAGCTCGGCGGCGGCATCCGCACGATGGAGAACATCGATGACGTCCTCGCGCTCGGCGTGCGCCGCGTCATCCTCGGCTCCGTTGCCGTGCGCGATCCGGAGCTCGTCCGCGAGGCCTGCGCGAAGTACGGCGACCGCATCGTCGTCGGCATCGACGCCAAGGACGGCATCGTCGCTGTCGACGGCTGGGGCGTCTCGGGCAATGTCGAAGCCACGGCACTCGCCAAGGAGATGAAGAAGGCCGGCGTCAAGACGATCATCTACACGGATATCTCGCGCGACGGCACGCTTTCGGGCGTCAATGTCGAAGCGACGGCCAAGCTCGCCCGAGAGAGCGGCGTCGCCATCGTCGCTTCGGGCGGCGTCAAGTCCATCGCCGACATCGAGGCGCTGAAGCCCTATGAGAAGGACGGCATCGAGGGCGTCATCGTCGGCAAGTCCATCTACATGGGGACGCTGGACCTCGCGAAGGCTATTGAAATCGCGGCGAAGGAGGACTAAAATAGATGTATACGAAACGCATTATCCCTTGTCTTGACGTCAAGGACGGGCGTGTCGTCAAGGGCACGAACTTTGTCGGACTGCGCGACGCGGGCGACCCCGTCGAGCTCGCTGCCCGTTACGACGAGGAGCGGGCGGATGAGCTCGTCTTCCTCGATATCACGGCCTCGAGCGACAACCGCGGCACGATGGTCAATGTCGCGCGCGACTGCGCCTCGAAGGTGTTCATCCCGTTCACGGTCGGCGGCGGCATCCGCACGGTCGAGGACATGCGCCGCATGCTCAAGGCCGGTGCCGACAAGACGTCGCTCAACACGGCAGCCGTAAAGAATCCGGGCCTCCTCAAGGAGGGCGCGGAGAAGTTTGGCCGCCAGTGCATGGTGCTCGCCGTCGACGCGCGTCGCGCGGGCGACCAAAAGTGGGAGGTCTACGTCAACGGCGGCCGCACGCCGACTGGCCTCGACTGCCTTGAGTGGGTCAAGAAGGCCGTCGAGCTCGGCGCCGGCGAGATCCTTCTGACGAGCATGGATGCCGACGGCACGAAGGATGGCTACGACATCGAGCTGACGCGCGCCGTCTCCGACGCCGTCAACGTGCCGGTCATTGCCTCGGGCGGCGCCGGCAAGCTCGAGCACTTCTACGACGTCCTGACCCTCGGCCATGCCGACGCCGTGCTCGCGGCATCCGTCTTCCATTACGGCCAGTTCACCGTGCGTCAGGTCAAGGAATACTTGAAATCCCGCGGAGTGGAGGTTCGATTCTAATGGCAAATGCAGAAAATACGATTGACATCTCGATGGTCAAGTTCGACGAGAAGGGCCTTGTGCCTGCCGTCGTGCAGGAGGAGAACGGCCAGGTGCTCATGCTGGCCTACATGAACGAGGAATCCCTCAAGAAGACGCTGGAGACGGGCTACACCTGGTTCTTCAGCCGCAGCCGCCAGAAGCTCTGGCAGAAGGGCGAGACGTCTGGCAACGTCCAGAAGGTCAAGGAAATCTCCTACGACTGCGACGGCGACACATTGCTCGTGCGCGTGCATCAGACGGGCGTCGCCTGCCATACGGGCACGTACACCTGCTTCAGCGGCCGCAAGCTCGCAGGCGGGGAGGAGAAGGGCATCGCTGTCGTGCCGCCGGAGAAGAAGGCCGACCTCGCTGCTGTCCTCTACGATCTCTACAACGTCATCCAGGACCGCCGCCTCAACCCGGTCGAGGGTTCCTACACGAACTACCTGTTCGACAAGGGCCAGGACAAGATCCTGAAGAAGGTAGGCGAGGAGGCCGTCGAGACAATCATCGCCTCGAAGAACAACGTCCGCAAGGAGATCCTCTATGAGATGGGCGACCTCTGGTATCACTGCCTCGTCCTGCTCGCCTATCACAACATCTCCCCGGAGGAGCTCTTCGCCGAGCTCATGGGCCGCAGACAGGGCGCAGCCTACCATAAATTCACCGGCAAGACCGGCGTGCGCCCAGACCTCTGATTGCGTCAGATAGCCTGCCTGTGGTATACTGGACAGAGTTTGCAAAGACCCTCGGTTTTTCCGGGGGCTTTTTTGTGGATCGGATGAGTAGATGAACCGGGAATCGAAAGGAAACGAGAAATGACGAATGAGATGACACCAGAGCAGCGCCAGACGGGGCGCGCCCTCGCGCAGCTCCAGAAACGCATCCAGAAGATGCACGCGCTGCGCGACAAGATGAACGCGGGCCTCGCGCGCGTGACGGAGGCGAACCTCGACCTCGCGCTGACGCAGAAGAAGAACCTGCGCGCCCTCTCGGCCGAGTACGATGCGCTCGCCCAGGAAGTGCACTGCCTGCCGCCCCTTGATGCCGCTGCCGTACTCGAGGATGAGTACAACTACATCCTGACCATCGGCAACATCATCGAGACGACGCGCGAGCTCAAGAAGCGGTCCAAGATCGATGACGATGTGCGTGAGAGCATCACGAGCGGCCTCGTGCAGTTCTACGAGGGCCTGCGCGGCGAACTCGCGCGTGCCGCCTATCAGAAAGAGCAGCAGCACAAGCAGCAGTAGAAAATTTTCTTTTTGTGACGTTTCTCTCTTGACGCCGCGTTGCAGGGCTCATATAATGAAGGTATAAAAACAAAAAAGAAGCCTTGCAGGGCTGACGGATGAGTGGAATTGACCACATGTCCTGCAACGTTATGATCAGCCGACCGTCTGGGCAGGGCATCTGTTCCGGACGGTCTTTTTTGATTCTCCGCGGATGGATGCCCAAGGCATTTCTGGAGGTAGATCAAATGAGAAATCGCTGGCTTATCGCGCTGAGCGCCGTCGGGATCCACATCTCGATCGGCAGTGTCTATGCATGGAGCGTCCTGACGCGCCCCATCATGAAGGAGATGGGCTTCTCGCTCGCCGAGACGACCTGGACCTTCTCGCTGGCCATCCTGTTCCTCGGATTCTCCGCGGGCTTCCTCGGCAGCTTCGTCGAGAAGATCGGCCCGAAGAAGAGCGGCCTGATTGCCATGACGTTCTTCGGCGCGGGCATGCTCGGCACGGCTTACGCCATCTCGGCACAGAGCCTCACGCTCCTGTATCTCTTCTACGGTGTCATCGGCGGCATCGGCCTCGGTGTTGGCTACATCACGCCAGTCTCGACACTCGTCAAATACTTCCCGGATCACCGCGGCTTTGCGACGGGCCTCGCCATCATGGGCTTCGGCTTTGCGGCACTGATCGCGGGGCCTGTCATGCAGTACCTGACGGCGACCGTCGGACTCGTCAACAACTTCCTGATTCTCGGCTGTGCCTACATGCTCATCATGGGTGCATCTTCGCTCTATCTGAAGCCGCCGGTCCTTAAGGACAGCACGGGCAAGGTCACGCACATCCAGCAGGGGGTGACGGCCAATGAGGCGCTCAAGACGTGGCAGTTCGCCTCGCTCTGGTGGATCTTCTTCGTCAACATCACGTGCGGCATCGGCCTCCTGGCTGTTGCCTCGCCGATGGCCCAGGAAGTCATCGGCATGGATGCCGCAGCTGCTGCCTCGATGGTCGGCATCATTGGCGTCTTCAATGGCGGCGGCCGCATCGTCTGGTCGACAATCTCCGACTTCATCGGCCGCGGCCGCGTCTACATGCTCTTCTTCCTGCTCGAGGTCCTCGCGTTCTGGCAGCTCGGCCAGACGAAGGAAGCCCTCGTCTTTGAGCTCCTCGTGCTCTTGATCATCAGCTGCTATGGCGGCGGCTTCTCGTGCATGCCGGCTTATCTCTCCGATATCTTCGGCACGCGCCAGCTCAGCGCCATCCACGGCCGCATCTTGACGGCCTGGGGCCTCGCCGGCGTCGCCGGACCGTCCATCGTCTCGTACTTCCATGCGCAGACGGGCGGCTACACGGCTTCGCTCTACTTCTTTGCCGCCTGCTTCGTGCTCAACTTCATCATCGCCGCCGTGCTCAAGCAGTACGGCCAGCGCAAGAAGGAGACTCGCACGGCACTCTGATACCTTGATACAGACAACCCCTTTGACTCCGGTCTCTATGGTTGGCGCGTGGCGCTAGGCATAGCGTCACGCTTGGTTGGCGTCGCCGGGGTCAGCAAATCCTGCTTCATCTCCGGATGAAGCAGGATTTTTGGTATTCTGTGGCGAATGAATAGAGAGCAAGAGTAAAGAAAGGATGATTTATTAATGAAAACGATTGCCCTGATTGCCCACGACAAGAAGAAGAGCGAGATGCTCGAGTTCGTCGGCCACCACAAGGAACTCCTCTCGAAGTTCCACCTGATCGCGACGCGCACGACAGGTACCCTGATCAACGACACCTTCGGCCTCGGCGTCGAGACGATGCTCTCCGGCCCGATGGGCGGCGACCAGCAGATTGGCGCGCGCGTCGCCGTCGGCGATGTCGACTATGTCATCTTCCTGCGCGACCCGCTGACGTCCCAGCCGCACGAGCCGGACATCAACGCCCTGCTGCGCCTCTGTGACGTCCACGACGTGCCGCTCGCAACGAACCGCAAGAGCGGCCACATCCTGCTCGCCTATGCCGCTGCACATATGGAGGACAAGGAAGAGCCCGCAGCAGAATGATTTCCTGCGTGTACATCTGTGTATACATAAAGGAAATCAATTGACAACGCTCTCAAAAACTCCTATAATAATCCACAAAGCAATGTTGCTTGAGACATCCATCACAGCAACATTGCTTTTCCTTTTCTGGCATCATCAAACGTAACGGAAACCTGAAGGGGTGGGTATTATGGATTTATCGAAGCTGTTGGCGGATGTCAACAATTTTGTCTGGGGCCCCGTCATGCTGGTACTGCTCGTCGGTACGGGCATTTTCCTGACGGTGCGCCTGAAGTTCCTGCCATGGCGCAATCTCGGCTATGCGATCCACATGGTCTTCTCGAAGCGCGACAAGCACGCCGGTGATATCTCGCCGTTCCAGTCGCTGATGACGGCGCTCTCCGCAACGATTGGCACGGGCAACATCGTCGGTGTCGCAACGGCCATGGTCCTTGGCGGCCCGGGTGCGCTCGTCTGGATGTGGATCAGCGCGGCCTTTGGCCTCTCGACGAAGTACGGTGAGTCGGTCCTGGCCGTCAAGTACCGCGAGACGAACAGCGTCGGCGAGATGGCCGGCGGCCCGATGTACGCGATGAAGAACGGCATCAAGAACAAGTACGTCGGCCGCACGCTTGCGTTCCTGTTCTCGCTCTTTGTCGTGCTTGCCTCCTTCGGCATCGGCAACATGACGCAGGCCAACTCGATCGCGGCAGCGCTCTCGAGCAGCTACGGCATCCCGACGTGGCTCATCGGCGGTGTCATCGCAGTCATGGCGCTCAGCGTCCTCGTGCGCGGCATCCGCAGCATCGGTTTCGTCTCGAGCATCATCGTGCCGGTCATGGCCGCCTTCTACTTCCTGGTCTCGATTGTCGTCATCTGCGCCAACTTTGAGGCCGTGCCATCCGGCATCGCGGAGATGTTCCGCATGGCCTTCTCGTTTGATTCTGTCGCGGGCGGCATCGGCGGTTCCATCGTCGCTTCGATGCTGACCTCCATGCGTTGGGGCGTCGCGCGCGGCGTATTCTCCAATGAGGCCGGTCTCGGCTCCGCGCCGATTGCAGCGGCCGCGGCCCGCACGGACCACGCTTCGCGCCAGGGCTACGTTAACATGACGGGCACTTTCTTCGACACGATGATCATCTGCATGCTCACGGGCCTCGTCATCGCCTCATCCGGTGTGCTCGGTACGGTCGACCCGGCGACGGGCAAGCTCGTCTCTGGCGTCCAGCTGACGATCCTCGCGTTCTCGACGGTCTTTGGCCCGTACGCGAAGCTCATCGTCTCCGTCTCGATTGCGCTCTTCGCGTTCTCGACCATCCTCGGCTGGGAGTACTATGGCGAGAAGGCGCTCGAATACCTGATCGAGAAGCGTCCGGTCATCATGGCCTACCGCGTCATCTTCTCGCTCGTGACCTTTGTTGGCGCGACGACGACGCTCGAGGTCGTCTGGAACTTCTCCGATACGATGAACGGCCTCATGATCATCCCGAACCTCATCTGCCTGCTCTGGCTCAACAAGGACATCGCGCAGGAGTGCTTCGATTACGAGGAGCACGTCGTGGCCTTTGAGAAGAAGGGCCAGCAGATCGACTACCAGGGCGCAGGCGAGGCAGCCGAGGACGAGCTCGCCAGCCAGAAGTCCTGAAGCCGTGTTTTGCGACAGGTCATCAGCGCTTGACACAACGACAACTGAATTGCGAATTGAAACAAATGGCTCTTCTATGATAGAATAGAAGGGCCGTTTTTCGGCTTTTTATATTGCGATTTCAGTAACGCGAGCTTGTAATGCGACTGTATCAGATGGGAGAGTGAAAATTGGAGAAAGAATTGCTGAGACTCGAGCATATCGACAAATTCTATGGCAGCCGTCAGATCCTCGAGGACCTGAACCTCGTCATTCACGAAAACGAATTCCTGACGCTCTTAGGGCCGTCGGGCTGTGGCAAGACGACGACATTGCGCCTGATTGGCGGCTTTGAGCGTCCGGACAAGGGGCGCATCCTGTTCGACGGGCAGGACATTACGAAGCTGCCGCCGGAGAGGCGGCAGGTCAACACCGTCTTCCAGAAGTATTCCCTGTTCTCGAACATGGATGTGGCTGAGAACATCGCCTTCGGCCTCAAGATCAAGGGCAAGTCCGCCGCCTACATCCGCGACAAGATCAAGTATGCGCTGAAGCTCGTCAACCTCGATGGCTACGAGCATGCCGACGTCACGGCGCTCTCGGGCGGCCAGCAGCAGCGTATCGCCATCGCGCGCGCCGTCGTCAACGAGCCGAAGGTCCTGCTGCTCGACGAGCCGCTTTCAGCGCTCGACCTCAAACTGCGCCAGAGCATGCAGCGCGAGCTCGTCAAGATCAAGCGCGAGCTCGGCATCACCTTCGTCTTCGTCACGCACGACCAGGAGGAGGCCCTCTCGATGTCGGACACGGTCGTCGTCATGAACCAGGGCTGGGTCCAGCAGATCGGCACGCCGGAGAGCGTCTACAATGAGCCGGAGAACGCCTTTGTCGCAGACTTCATCGGTGACAGCAACATCATCGACGGCATCATGGTGCGCGACAAGCTCGTCCACCTCCTGGGCAAGGACATCCCGTGCATCAACACGGGCTTTGGCGAGAATGTCCCCGTCGACGTTCAGATCCGCCCGGAGGACATCCAGATCTGTGCGCCGGAGGACGGCCAGTACCGCGGCACCATCCGCTCTGTCGTCTTCAAGGGCACGGTCTACGACATCACGATCGAGGCGGGCGGCTTCTCGTGGCTTGTCCAGACAATCACGGGCCACGAGCAGGGCCGGGAAGTCGGCATCCGCCTGGCGCCGGCGAACATCCAGATCATGGCCAAGCCTGCCTCGGAAGATGAGGAGGCGGCGCATGATGCATGACAGCAAAAGCGTTGCGCGGCTGTTTGCAGCGCCGTTCACGGTCTGGGCCGTCCTTTTCATCGTGCTGCCGCTCTTCTTCGTCCTCTATCACGGCCTGACGGATGGGGAAGGGGCCTTCACGCTCGCGAACCTCTGGGAGGCCGTGCAGATGGAGTATCTCAGGGCGCTCGGCCTCTCGGTGGAGCTCGCACTCGTCAGCACCGTCATCTGCCTCGTGCTCGCCTATCCGCTCTGCATGATCCTGCAGGAGATCAAGCGCGGCCGCATGGTCCTGATCTTCCTCTTGTTCCTGCTGCCGCTCTGGATGAACTCGCTCCTGACGACGATGGCCTGGCAGACCATCCTCGAGAAGAACGGCATCATCAACATGGTGCTGCACGCACTCGCGCTGCCGGAGGTCACGCTCATCAACACGCCGCTGGCCATCGTCATCGGCATGGTCTACAACTTCCTGCCGTACATGGTGCTGCCGCTCTACGTCTCGCTCTCGCACATCGACAAGAGCATCATCGAAGCGGCGCACGACCTCGGCGCGGGCCGCTGGCAGACCTTTCGCCGCATCGTCTTCCCGCTCTCGCTGCCCGGCGTCATCAGCGGTTGCACGATGGTCTTCATCCCCGCGCTGACGACTTTCGTCATCAGTGCGCTCCTCGGCGGCAACAAGATCCTCCTGATCGGCAACATCATCGAGCAGGAGTTCACGGCCGCCTATGACTGGCAGCTCGGCAGCGCCCTCTCGATGATCCTCATGGTCTTCATCATCCTCAATATCGTGGTAGAAGCCTTTTCGGAGCGCAATGCGAAGGAGCAGGAGGTGGATTCGTGATGGCAAAGCTCAAGAAAATCTATCTCGGCATCATCATCGTCTTCCTCTACGCGCCAATCCTTGTCCTCATCGCGCAGTCGTTCAATGCGAGCCGCTACCGCGGCCAGTGGACGGGCTTCACCCTGCAGTGGTACGAGAAGCTCTTCACGAGCGAGGACATCATTGAGGCATTCCTCAACACATTGACGATTGGCCTGACGGCTGCGTTCTTCGCGACGCTCCTCGGGCTCATCACGGCGCTTGCCATCCGCAATCTCTCGAAGAAGAGCCAGCTCGTCTTCCGCGGCCTCGCGAATGTGCCGCTCCTCAACGCCGACATCGTCACGGGCATCTCGCTGATGCTGCTGTTTCTCGGCCTCGGCCTGCGCCTCGGCTACGACACGATCCTCATGGCGCACGTCGTCATCAACCTGCCCTACGCGATGCTCTGCATCCTGCCGCAGGTCATGGGACTCGACCACGTCTGCTACGAGGCCGCGCTCGATCTCGGCGCGACGCCTTTCCAGGCCTTCCGCAAGGTCATCCTGCCGGAACTGCGCCCCGGCATCGCCGCGGCCTTCCTGCTGTCATTTGCCATGTCGGCCGACGACTTCATCGTGACGTACTTCACGAAGGGCGCGGGCATCGACACCTTGACGACAGCCATCTACGCGCAGCTCAAGCTCGGCATCCATCCCGAGATGTACGCGCTCTCCACACTGTTCTTCCTCGGCGTCATCGCCTTTGTGGCACTGCTCATGGTCAACTGGCGCCTGCTGAAACGCCGCCAGGGAAAGGAGTGGGTATGATGAAGAAACTATCGGCTCTATTATTGCTCCTGTGTTTCATGACGGCCTTCCTAACGGCTGGCTGTGACAGCCTGGCCGAGGAGGAAGAGGCGGGGGATGACACGCTCTACATCTACAGCTGGGGCGACTACCTCGACTCGGACGTCATCGCGCAGTTCGAGGAGGAGACGGGCATCCACGTCGTGCTCGACGAGTTCGACACGAATGAGAGCATGTACCCGCGCGTCAAGGAGGGAGCGACGAATTACGACCTCATCTGCCCGTCGGACTACATGATCCAGAAGATGGCCGAGAACGACCTCTTGCAGCCGCTCGACTACGACCAGCTGCCGAATGCCAAGAAGTACATCGGCGAGGATTTCCTCAAGCAGGCTGAGTCGTACGACCCGGGCAACCGCTATTCCATCCCGTACTGCTGGGGCACGGTCGGCCTTATGTACAACAAGAAGCTCATTCACAGTGAAGATGGTGAGATTGACAGCTGGTCGCCTCTCTTCGACCCGGCCTACAAGGACGAGATCCTCATGCAGGATTCCGCGCGCGATGCCTTCATGATCCCGCTGCGCCTCATGGGAGATTCCATGAACACGAAGGACTCGAAGGAACTTGAGGCGGCGCGCGACATGCTGATCGCGCAGAAGCCGCTCGTCCAGGCCTACGGTGTCGACGACATCCGCGACAAGCTCGCCTCGGGAGAGGCCGCGCTCGGCGTCATCTATTCGGGCGAGGCCATCAACCTCCTCAAGGCCAATCCAGATCTCGCGTTCTGTCCCGCACCGAAGGAGGGCACGAACCTCTGGATGGACGGCTGGGTCATCCCGAAGAAGGCCAAGCATGTCGAGAATGCCCATAAGTTCATCGACTTCCTCTGCCGCCCGGACATCGCCGCGAAGAACTTCGAGGCACTCGGCTACTCCACGCCGAACACTGCCGTCCAGGCGCTCGTCGAGGACGACATGGACGAGGACGAAATAGAGATTGCCTTCCCTGACCCCGCGGTCTACCGCGGTCAGGAGACATACCAGTATCTCGGCGAAGCCATCGACAAGCTCTACACCAAGCTCTGGCTCCAGGTCAAGGTTGAATAAAGTCGAATGGCGAGAACTGCCTATTGCAGTCTCCCGCCGTATCCCATATAATATAGGGTAGCAGAATCAAATGCCGGCACTTTGTGCCGGTTTTCTATATCTATACATGCGAAAGGATGGCAGCAGATGCAGAAATTCCGGATTGTTCCGAGTCGGAAGAATATGTTCTGGCAGCTCGTGCAGGGCATGCGGCTGGAAGAGGGGGATAAGGCACTCCTGCGCGAGGCCACGATCCGCCACGTCGAGGTCTGCACGCGCACAAACAGCTGGGAGATCGCGCTGAGCACGCAGACATTGCTGCCGGAAGCACTGCTCGAATCGGCAGCCGACCAGATCGCCAAGAAGTGCCAGCTCGACGCTGTCGTCTTCTACCAGGATGTCGTCAACATCGAGGACGCTCTCGCGAAAATCTGGCCAAGGCTCGTCTACGAGACGGCGGAGGGCAATCCGACGGTCTACGAGCTCCTGAAGCGCTCGAAATACACGGTCGACGGCAGCCACATCCTCATCGATGTGCCGGGCGAGCTCGGCGGCGAGATCATGCGCGCGCATTCCGTCACGCAGGTCATGAGCCAGATCATCGAGAAGGCGGTCGGCTACCGCTGCCACGTCGAGTGCGAGGCCAGCGAGGAAGTGCTGCAGAATCTCGAGGTCGACGACAGTTTCCAGAATCCCGATTACCTTGAGGCACTGCAGCACGAGAAGGCCCGCCGCGCCAAGGAAGCCCGCGTTGCTGAAGAAGCGGCAGAGCGCTCCGCAGGCGAAGTGGAGGAGGGCGGCATTCCTGCGCCGACCTTTGCCCGCACAGCGAGCACGGCAGACGAGCGCGCACCGCTTTCGCGCTATGAAGCGGCCGCTCCCGCCCATGAAGCTGCTGCGTCTAAGGCGGCTGCGCCGAAGCCTGCGAAGAAGACGGTGAAGCCTTCGGATCATACGGCCCACGAGAATGAGCCGGTCGTCGTGCAGGACAGGGGCAATCTCATCTTTGGCCGCGGCGTCTCGGGTGCGCTGCATAAGATCACCGAACTCGTCGGCGAGATCAAGAGTGTCGTCGTCGAGGGCACGATCGGCGAGGGCCCTGGGTCGGGCATCCGCCTGCTCGAGTTCAAGTCGGGCACGAAGCTTCTGACCTTCTGCATCTCAGACGAGACGGACGGCATCGCCTGCAAGAAGTTCTTCACGAAGGGACGCCGCCGCAAGAGCGGCGAACCGGAGCCCGACTGCGACGAGGTCATGGCCGCACTCAAGGAAGGCATGGCCGTGCGCGTGCAGGGCTCCGTGCGCTTCGACACTTTCATGAACGAGTACGTGCTTTTCGTCAACAGCCTCGCCAAGAAGGAGAAGAAGAGCCGCGAGGACCACGCCGAGGTCAAGCGCGTCGAGCTCCACGCGCACACGACGATGAGCAGCATGGACGCCGTTGTCTCCGTCAAAGACCTCATCAAGACGGCCGACCGCTGGGGCTGGCCCGCCGTAGCCGTCACGGACCACGGCGTCGTGCAGGCTTTCCCGGACGCCGCCAAGGCCCTGAGCAGCTGCAAGAGCGACCTCAAGGTCATCTACGGCATGGAGGGCTATCTCGTGCAGCAGGACCATTTGCAGAAGCGTGCGAACCACATCATCATGCTCGCGAAGAATCCCAACGGCCTGCGCAATCTCTACCAGCTCGTCTCGCTCGCGCATCTGCGCTACTTCCACCGCCAGCCGCGCCTGCCGAAGCACATCATCGAGGAGTACAGGAGCGGCCTGCTCATCGGCTCCGCCTGCGAGGCCGGCGAGCTCATCCGCGCCATCGAGGAGCAGCGCACGGACGAGGAGCTCATGGAGATTGCCTCGTTCTACGATTACCTCGAGATCCAGCCCATCCACAACAACGACTTCCTCAAGCGCAGCGACAAGTACCCCGCGATCCAGACGGATGACGACCTCATCCAGATCAACCTCAAGGTCGCCGAGATTGCGGGGAAGCTCGGCAAGCCGCTCGTCGCGACGTGCGATGTCCACTTTCTCAACCCCGAGGACAGCATCTACCGCGCCATCCTCATGAAGGGCAAGGGCTTTGACGATGCCGAGCTGCAGCCGCCACTCTACCTGCGCACGACGGATGAGATGCTCCAGGAGTTCTCATACCTCGGCGAGGAAGCGGCCTATGAAGCTGTCGTGACGAATCCGCGCAAGATCGCCGATCAGATCGAGCGCTTCAAGCCGATCCCGGATGATCTCTACTCGCCGCAGATCCCGGGCGCTGACGAGGAAATCCGCGAGATGTCCTACAAGAAGGCGCGCGAGCTCTACGGCGAGAATCTGCCGAAAATCGTCGAGGACCGCCTCAAGCAGGAGCTCAAGCCCATCATCGGCCACGGCTTCTCGGTGCTCTACCTCATCGCGCAGCGCCTCGTCAAGAAATCGAACGACGATGGCTACCTCGTTGGCTCGCGTGGCTCCGTCGGCTCGTCCTTCATCGCCACGATGACGGGCATCACCGAGGTCAACCCGCTGCCGCCGCACTGGCGCTGCCCGCACTGCCAGTACAGCAAATTCATCACCGACGGCTCCTACGGCTGCGGCTACGACCTGCCGGACAAGGTCTGCCCGGTCTGCGGCACGCCGCTCATCAAGGACGGCCACGACATCCCGTTCGCCGTATTCCTCGGCTTCGACGGCGACAAGGTCCCGGACATCGACCTGAACTTCTCCGGTGCCTATCAGCCCGTTGCCCACAAGTACACGGAGATCCTCTTCGGTAAGGACAACGTCTACCGCGCTGGCTCCATCCAGACCGTCGCCGACAAGACGGCCTTCGGCTACGTCAAGAAATTCTACGAGGAGAAGGGCGTCAAGAAGCACATCTCCTACATCGACAAGATGGCCCATGGCTGCATGGGCGTCAAGTCGACGACGGGCCAGCATCCGGCCGGCATCATGGTCGTGCCGCGCAACATGGACGTCCACTTCTTCACGCCAATCCAGCATCCGGCCAACGACATGAACTGCGGCACGATCACGACGCATTTCGATTACCACTCGATCAGCAGCCGTCTCGTCAAGCTCGACATCCTCGGCCACGATGATCCGACCGTCATCAAGATGCTCGAAGACCTCACGCACCGCGACCCGAAGACCATCCCGTTCGACGATGAGGCCACAATGTCTATCTTCAACTCGACGACGGCCCTCGGCGTCACGCCGGAGGAACTCGGCGCGACGAGCGGCACCTTCGGCATCCCTGAGTTCCGCACGCCGTTCACGCGCCAGATGATCGACGACACGCAGCCCGACGTCTTCTCGGACCTCGTGCGCATCTCCGGCTTCTCGCACGGCACGGATGTCTGGCTCGGCAACGCCCAGGACCTCATCCGGAGCGGCCAGTGCACGATCAAGAACGCCATTTCCGCGCGCGACGACATCATGATGTACCTCATCCACAACGGCATCGACCCGCTGCTCTCCTTCAAGACGATGGAGAAAGTCCGCAAGGGCAAGGGCATCGCGGAGGATGTCGTCGAGATCCTCAGGAAGGGCGGCATCCCCGAGTGGTTCATTGAGTCGTGCCAGAAGATCAAGTACCTCTTCCCGCGCGCCCATGCGACGGCTTACGTCATGATGGCCTACCGCATTGCCTACTGCAAAGTCCATTACCCGCTCGCCTACTATGCGGCATACTTTTCCATCCGCGCGGCCGAATTCGACGCCAATGTCGTCGCGCGCGGCAAGGACTACGTCGGCCAGCAGATCAAGGAGCTCGAGGCCATGGGCAAGGAGAAGAAGCTCGATGCCAAGCAGAACGCCACGCTCATCGTCCTCCAACTTGCCTGGGAGATGTACTTGCGCGGTTACTCCTGCGAGCGCGTCGACCTCTACCGCTCCGGCGCCGACAAGTTCATCATTGACGGCAACGCACTCTTGCCGCCGATTGCGGCCCTCGCCGGCATGGGCCAGAAGGCCGCCCAGGGCATCGTCGAGGCGCGCAAGGATGGTTCCTTCACCTCTATCGAAGACCTGCGCCGCCGCTCGGGCATCTCCAAGACAAATATCGAGATCCTGCGCAGCCACGGCTGTCTCGACGGCATGAGTGAGAGCGACCAGATCGCGCTGTTCAGCTGATGCAGGCACAGCAAAAAGCGGACCACATACTCAATCGAGCATGTGGTCCGCTTTTTGTCGTCGCTTGTCTATCGATGCCTGTCGGTCAGTTCTTGTCGAGCAAGTCGAAATCCGCCGCCTTTACATCGCGCAGGTCAGCAGGATCTACGTTGGAGTAGACACCAGGACGAATTTCGAACCGCTTCAGATTGTCCGCATTCTCCGCCAGGATATCCTGCGTATAGCTCTTCACGTGATTGAACCAGAGATCCATCATAAGTATCGCTCCCTTTTTATTATCATTGTTTATGAATATCAACAAACTCTATTTACGTACATTATGACATGGATTTCGGAATCTGTGAAATACTTCCTTTTTATGGTAAATAGTATTTTACTATGAAGCTAAACTATAGAAATCATTTTCTGAGGCGCTTCCAGCCGAGGTAGAGGTGGCTGGCGAAGAAAAAGGCCATGCCGATGAGGAAGAGGGCGGCGGCGATGGGCGTGGTGACGCGCTGCCAGGCGGCTTCGCCGTATGTCATGGTGCCGGCAGCGTTCATGAGCACCAGGAAGAAGAAGGCCTTGAGGCGGTAGAGGCGCTTGAGTCGTCCGAGGCGCTGCAGGGCGAGGGTGAAGATGGAGAAGCCGAACGTCTGGATGAGCGCGTAGGCGAAGGTGTGGGCGATGGTCAATATCATGGGAACTCCTTTGAAAATGAGAAATAGTTTCGGTTAATGTACTCTCTATTATACTCGATTCTGCGGGAGTTTGCCCAGGTTTTTCTGGACTTTTTGGACGAAGTCGGTGAACGCTTCTTCTTCGATGAGATTGGGGATGGTCTTTTCGTAGAGGCGGCCCGAGAAGGCGATATGTGGCAGAGAGAGGAAAGCTGCGCCTGCGGGGCAGATGGGCTGGTAGAGCGGGTCGGCGATGATCAGCGCGGCCTCGCGCAGGACGGGGGAGAGCTCGTCTTCGTCGGTCAGGCAGAGAGTGCCGGGCAGCAGGAGCTCTTCGTCTGTCTCCATCGGCACGATGGCGGTGAAGGGCTGTCCGGTGGCCTCTTCTAGGGCGCGCGCTAATGACTCGGCGAAGATGGTTTCGCCGATGATACAGGCTGTCTTCTCGTCTCGGCAGGCAACGTCATCGCTGGGGGCCGTGCGATTGGGGAAGGGGATGCCGATGCGGTAGGGAATGCCGACGCGTTCGCGCAGGACGCGCGCGGCGCCGAGGCCGCCATAGCTGACGACGAGGTCGAGGTCGGCGTCGCGGGAGGCGAGGATGGTGTCGAGGTCGGAGCCCATGGCCCAGCAGCTTGCGAGATGACAGCCGCGCGCTTCGAGCCAGTGGCGCATGGAATCGATGCTGCCATTCATGGCAAAGTCGAGCGGTGTGGCGCCGAGCACGTTGACGCGCAGGGCCTTGCCTTTCTTCTGGCGGAGCTTGTGGAGCTCTTCTTCGCTGAGCCATTTGGCTTCTGGAAGGCGCTTGGGGGTAGCCGCTTCCGGCAGTGCTTGGCAGGCCAGTTCGGCTAGCTTCTGTAGCGCAAAGAAGATGCCGCGCTCGTAGTAGTGCATGCTGTTCGTCGGCAGCGTGAAGGCGGGGATGCCCGTCTTCTTCTCGAGGATGCGGCAGATGGCGCGGCAGTCCGTGGCAATCATGTGGGCGATCTGCGAGGGAATCAGGCAGATAAAGCGTGGCTGCAGCTCTTGGGCAGCGGCCGTGATGTCGGCGATAAGCCTGCTGTCATTGCCGAGGATGGCGTCCTGCTCGGTCAGGGCGGAGATGAAGATTTGGCTCGGCTCTGCAAACCAGCGCGGCTCGTCGTGCGTCGTGTACGTCGAGTTGCAGCCCGACGGGTCGTGGATGACGATCATGCCACCGAGCTCGTAGAGGGCGGAGCAGACGCCGAAGGTGTCGGCAGAGTATGTCGAGAGGATGCGGGCAACGTGTTTCATAGCAGGGAAGGGCCTCCTAATCCCTTGCGCCGGACATTTGCCTCGATGTCCTTGGGCGTCCGGTAGGCGGCAATCATATCATGGGCCAGTGCCTCGATGGCAGAGAAGCCCCAGCGGCCGCCGCCCTCGACCATGTTGACGAAATGTGGCGTGTTCTGGAAGAAGGCGGCTTTCTGCCCGAGGGCCAGGCAGGCCGGTGCTCCCTCTGCATGCACGGGGCGCGACAGCTCGCGCAGCAGCGGTGCCTTTGTCGGCCAGAGCTCGATATCACCGTGATGTTCCTGCAGATCGCGGAAGTCAGCTTCTTCTTCGGGGCTGATGGCGTCGGCGTAGATCTTGGTGACATGGAAGCCGTGGCGCAGCAGCAGGCAGGCGAGCGAGAGCGGGCGGAAGGTGAACGTCAGGTCGATGGCAATTGGCGTCTGGCTGATGAGGTCTTGTGCCTCGCCTAGCGCCTGCTCGGCCCTCTGGCGTGCTTCTGTGCAGTCGGGGGCCTTGGCGCCGAGGCGCTCGGCAAGCTGCAGCAAGAGCCGTTCAATCGCATTTTCGTTCCAGACCTGCGGCAGGTAGAAGTAGTCCTGCTGCAAGCGCTCCTCGAGGTCGCGCACGGCGGGCAGGCTGAATGGATTCGTGAAGAGCTGGAGCGAGGAGGCGCCGAGCTCCCGGAACTCGTCGTAACTCGCGCAGTCCGCCATATCGCGCACGGCCCAGCCGTTCTTTCGCAACAGGCGGGCGGCATCGTGTTCGGCGGGTGCCCTGAGGTTGTTTCCGAAGAAGGAGGCCTGCTTCTTTTTCGGAAGCTCTGGCAGCAGGCGGCCGATCGCGCGGCGCAGGCGCTCCTCCGGGGTCAGGTGGCGTGTCTGGCGTATGGGGTCCATGAAGCATTCGGCGAAGTCGATGCCCGGATGGCGCCGGCGGAGTTCGCGGTAGACGTAGCGCAGGTTGCAGCCGAGGAAGTGGTGGACGCAGGCGGGGAAGAGCAGGACGGCGCGCGGCTTTTCGGGCAGGTGTGCGAGGATGTCTGCGACGCCTGCGAGGATGAGCTGCTCGTTGTCGCGGCCCGTGAGGTCGGATTCGCGCAATTCAATCGACGAGAATCGCCCCATAAGACCCATCTCGGCGGCCGTCAGGACGACGCCGCGCAGGCAGCCGGAGGCGCAGATAAAGATCTGGTGGGCTTCGGGGATGAGCATGCCGGTGTGGACGATGTTCCAGGTGCCGCGGCAGGGCGGCGAGTACTCGAGCCCGTGCGGGAAAGGCGCGGGGAAGCCGGCCCTGCCGATCGGCACGCAGACCGCGCTTTCGGGCAAAGGGCCGGGCAGGGGGAAAATCCGTTTGAGCATGGCGGTCACCTCAATCTGTCAGCAAGTATCAGGGAATCCATCAGCAGATGCGCGGCAGCAGTTCTCCCGATGGCTCGGGCAGCAGGGTCTTCGTGCCGATCTCGGTGTTCAGGACGACCCGGCCCGAGAAATCCGGCGTGACTCTGCCGATGACGGCGGCCTGGCGCGAGTCGGGCAGGGTGCGGAGGACTTCGACGAGCGTTGGCGCGATGGCCTGTGGCGCGAAGATGACGAGGCGCCCCTCGCAGGCGAGGTAGAGCGGCTCGAGGCCGAGCAGGCCGCAGACGCCGCGCACTTCGGGCGCGACTGGGATGGCAGCGGCCGAAAGTTCGATGCCGACATGGCTCTCGGCAGCAATCTCGTGCAGGACGGTGCCGACGCCGCCGCGCGTCGCATCGCGTATCGCGTGGATGGCGGCTTTGTCGGGGACGGCGTCGAACATGGCCTTGACGGCAGCGGCGAGCGGCGCGCAGTCGCTCGTGATGGCGGCGTCGATGGCGAAGTCGCGGCGCGCGACGAGAATGGCGGCCCCATGGCGGCCGATGTCGCCCGTGACGATGATGGCATCGCCCGCTTCGGCGCGCGAACCGGAGGGATGAGCGTCCTCCATGCACTCGCCGATGCCCGTCGTCGTGATGAAGACCTTGTCGACCTGTCCGCGCCCGGCGACTTTCGTGTCGCCCGCGACGATGCGGACGCCGGCCGTCTTGGCCGTCTTGGCCATCGCGGCGGCGATGGCTTCGAGGTCCCGCATGGGAAAGCCCTCCTCAATCTGGAAGGCGCAGGAGAGATAGCGCGGCACAGCGCCCATGCAGGCGAGATCGTTGACCGTGCCGCAGATGCTGAGCTTGCCGATGTTGCCGCCGGGGAACTGCCAGGGCGAGACGATGAAGCCGTCCGTCGTGAAGGCGGCCTTGCCCGCGGCAAAGGAGCCGACGGGCAGGATGGCCGCATCGTCGGCGGTGAAGTCGGGGTTCTTGAAGTGGCGCGCAAAGACGCGCGCGATGAGCGCTGCCGTCTGGCGGCCGCCGGCGCCGTGAGCCAGCGTGATGCAGGCATCCCTGTCGCTGTGCATATCGTCTGTTGTCATGCAAAATTCCTCCCAAGTCCTCCGTAGAGATAGTAGGCCGAGCAGGCACCTTCGCGCGAGACCATGCAGGCGCCGATGGGGTGGTCTGGCGTGCAGGCCGTGCTGTAGAGCGGGCAGTCTGTCGGTTTCTCGAGGCCCTGCAGGATGGCGCCGCAGTGGCAGGCGGGGCGCTCGCGGCCCGCAATCTCGGGAATGGAGAAGCGTACTCTGGCATCGCGGGCAGCAAAGGCGGCGCGGAGCTGCAGGCCGCTCGCCTCGAGCACGCCGAGGCCGCGCCACTCGGCGTCGCATGGCTCCATGAACTGCGCGACGAGCGCCCGGGCAGCTGGATTGCCCTCGGGGCGCACGACGCGCGGGTAGCAGTTGGCAAAGAATGTCTTGCCCGTGCGCGAGCGCTCGAGGATGACGGCTAGGGCCGCCAAGAGTTCGCTGGCCGTGAAGCCGGCGACGACGCCCGAGATGCCTTGTTGCGTCAGGGCTTCTGGCAGGCTTGTGCCCGTGATGGCACAGACGTGGCCGGGATAGAGGTAGGCGTCCGTGTGGCTGGCCATCGCCTCGTAGGCGGCTGGCATCGTCTTGTTGGCCGTCAGCAGCGAGAAGTTCGCGAGGCCCTGCGCTTCGGCGCGCTTGAGTGCCAGGCAGGCGGCCGGTGTCGTCGTCTCGAAGCCGACGGAGAGGAAGACGACTTCCTCTCCGGGATGCTCCTTTGCGTAGGCGACGGCGTCGAGCGGCGTGTAGACGACCTGGACGCGGGCGCCGCGGCTGCGCGCCTCGGCGAGACTGCCAGCCGTGCCCGGCACGCGCACGAGGTCGCCGAAGGTGCAGATGGTGGCATGGCGCTCTTCGGCAAGGAAAATTGCCTCATCGATGTAGGAGACGGGCGTCACGCAGACGGGACAGCCCGGCCCCGAGATGAGCTCGACATTCTCGGGCAGCAGGCTGCGGATGCCGAGGCGGAAGATCTCGTGCGTGTGAGTGCCGCAGACTTCCATAATGCGGATCTTCGGTCCGCGGTATCCCGTGATGATGGCGCGGGCCTTTTCGATAGCGGTATTCATTCGGCGTCCTCCACATCGCGCAGGACCTCGTCCGTCTCTTCTGCGTCCTCTGCGGTGATTTTGGCGATGGCAAGACCAGCGTGGACCATGACGTAGTCGCCGGGGTCGATGTCAGAGAGCAGCTCTGCCGAGACTTCGCGGCGGGCGCCGGAGGCGTCGACGAGGGCCATGCCATCCTGGATGCGCACGACTTTAGCGGGTAAACCGACACACATGATAAGACTCCTTTCGTATCAATCCGATAAAATAGAATCAGCTTTCTTGCAGGGCGTACATGGCAAAGGCGGCCTGGCCGACGCAGATGCCGCCGTCATTGGGCGGCAGCAGGCTGTGCAGCAGCACGCGGAAGCCCGCGCGCTCGAGGCGCTCCTTTGTCAGGCGCGTCAGCAGGGTGTTCTGGAAGACGCCGCCGCTAAGGGAGACGGTGGTGACGCCTGTCTGCTGGCGCGCTGTCTCGCAGCCTGCGCCAATCATTGCGGCGAGCGCATCGTGGAAGTGGTAGGCGAGCGCTTCGTCCGGGCTGCCCTCCTGGTGCAGGGCAGTTAACTCGGCGAAGAGCGCTGTCGTCGGCAGCAGGAAGCGGCCGTCTGCTGCCTCGTGCAGCGTGTAGTGGAGGTCCTCCGCTGAGCCCTCCCCGCGTTCGGCCGCAAACTGCAGGGCCATCGAGGCCTCGCCCTCGAAGGTGGCACTGTGGCGCAGGCCCAGGAGGGCGCTGACGCCGTCGAAGAGGCGCCCGGCGCTCGTCGACTCGATGCAGTTGACGCGGTGCTGCAGCATGAAGGACTGCGCGGCGAATTCCTTCTCGTCGCAGAGGCCGAGCGAGAGGCACTGCTCCTTCCAGGCTGCATCGATATCTGCTGGGCTACTGCCCTGCCTCTCTCTGATCAGGCTGTCCCTCAGAAGGCTGACGGCGATGCGCCAGCCTTCGCGCGAGGCGCGGTCGCCGCCGGCCTGCTGGAAGGGCTCAATCGAGCCGAGGCGCTCGAAACCCCTGTAGTCCGAGAGCAGGAACTCGCCGCCCCAGATCGTGCCGTCTGTGCCGTAGCCCGTACCGTCGAACGAGACGCCGATGACGGGCCCCTGCCAGTCGTTCTCGACCATGCAGGAGAGGATGTGCGCGTAGTGATGCTGGACCTTCAGGAGCGGCACCCCGGCTTCCTTGGCGAGCGCTTCCGCGACGGTAGTGGTGTTGTAGCGCGGGTGCAGGTCGCAGGCGATGGCCGCAGGCTTGTTCTCGAGCAGGGATTCCATGAGCTGGACGGAGTCCTTGAGCGCGAGCACCGTGCGCAGGTCGCTCATGTCGCCGATGTAAGGCGAGGGGTAGAAGAGATGGTTGCTAGCGAGGCAGAAGGTGTTCTTGAGCTCGCCGCCGATGCCGAGCACCTGCCCTTTGAGCGGTGCGCTGAGCATGAAGGGCAGCGGTGCAAAGCCGCGGCTGCGGCGGATCATGTAGGGCTTTCCCTCAAACCAGTCCATGACAGAGTCATCGGCGCGCAGGCGGATGCGGCGGTCGTGCGAGAGGATGACGTCGCAGAGCGGAGCGAGCGTCTCTAGCGCCTCTTCGTCGTTGTGGCAGATGGGCGCGCCCGAGGGGTTGCCGCTCGTCATGACAAGCATGGCGGGCACCTCTGACGTGTCCCCAGGGTAGTCGAAGATCAGCATCTGCACCGGCGCGTACGGCAGCATGACGCCGACCTTGGGATTGCCGGGTGCGACGCTCGGCGCGAGCGGGCTGTCCTTGTGGCGGCGCAGCAGCAGGATGGGCTTCTGGTGGCCCGTCATCATCGCTGCTTCGCCGGGTTCGAGATGGCAGGCACTCCGCACGGCCTCCTCGTCGCGCATCATGACGGCGAACGGCTTCTGCGGGCGGTGCTTGAGCGCGCGTAGCCGCTTCACGGTTTCTTCACTCGTCGCATCGCAGGCGAGGTGGAAGCCGCCGATGCCCTTGATGGCCGCGATGCCGCCCGCAGCGAGGACGCGGCGCACTTCCTTGATGGCAGCGGCCCCTCGCACCGCCTCATGGCCGAGCAGGTAGACCTCGGGGCCGCAGTCGTTGCAGCAGACGGGCTGCGCATCGTAGCGGCGGCTCTCGGGTGAGATGTACTCCTCGTGGCAGGCCTTGCACATCGGGAATTCCTTCATGCTCGTGCGCTCGCGGTCGTACGGCATGGCCTCGAGGATGGTCAGCCGCGGGCCGCAGGCCGTGCAGTTGATGAAGGGGTGCAGGTAGCGGCGGTCGTGCGGGTCGAAGAGCTCCGCGCGGCACTTGTCGCACGTCGCGATGTCGGGCGAGACGAAGATGTCGCCGCGCTCCTTGGCACTCTCGATGATGGAAAAATCCTCGTAAGGCGCGGCATTGTCATCGGTCACATCGTGCACGTCGACCTTGAGGATGGCCGCGCGCTCCGGTGCTTGTTCCGGGATGCCCGCGACGAATTGCTGCAATGATGCGTCCCTGCCCTCGGCGAAGACTTCGACATAGGGGCCTTTGTTGCAGACCGTACCGCGTATCCGGCAGGCGTCGGCCAGTCGGCTCATGAAGGGGCGGAAGCCGACGCCCTGCACGATGCCGTAGATCTTGATGTTCAAACGTTTCATAGCTCTCTATCCTTGCTTGCTGTATTCACTGTGGTATTGCGCCCTGAAAGGGCGAAGTGCGGCAGGTCGATGACGGCGCCGCCGAAATCCTCCGGCACGGCGCGCGCGAGCAGCCTGTCGCCGATGACGACGGCTTCTGGATGCGCCTGCAGATAGCGGTGAAACTCCTGCTCCGCGCGGAAGTAGCAGTCTCCTGGCTGCGCTAAGGCGCGGTCAAGCGCAAAGAAGGTGCCGACAGTCAAAGCCCTTCCGGGTAGCTCGGGGAAGCGCTGGCAGATGGCGCGGCGCAGTGCATTGGCGAGGACCTGCTGGTGCACGATAAGGATTTCCCTGTGTGCGTCACTATCCATCACGCTGTCGAGACGGGCCAGCAGCGTCGCAAATGCCTTGCGGATAAAGGCGGGCGGCAGCTCGGCTCTGACGGGGATGCCGGCTTGGCGCCCGAGGCGGCGCGCCGCCTTGAGACCGCTTGGCGAGACGGTGAGAATGCTTTGGAGCTTCGCGGCCTGCTGGAAGTCTTCGAGCTTGTCGAAAAAGAGGACAGGCCCGTCCGCATCCCGGCACAGCGTCTCCCGAAGGGCTTGACGCTCGCCTTTCGAGAAGTCGAGCGGCGTCAGGCCGAGCACGCCGAGGCCGGAGCGAGGCGCGTCGGCGGGCAGCGCACCCGCAAATTCCCGCACGAGTGCATCGTAGGCGGCCCCGGCTCCTCTGTCGTAGAGGTGGGTGCCATCCGTGCGCACGGCAATGGCGGGCAGAGATGTATTCTTCTCGATCATGCGGCAGAGCGCGCGGAAGTCGGTCGCGATGATGGCGGGCACGGGCGTGCCGACGAGCCCGATGAAGGAGACGGGCAGGCAGGTTGCTGCCGCGCGCACCTTCTCGACGAGGTGCTCGTCGCGCCCCATGATGGCGTCCATGTCGCGCAGGCCCGCGCTGAACACGGCCGAGGGCGCGCCGCCCTCCTGCCAGCGCGGCTCGTCGAAGCCGCAGATGTTGCCCGCGCAGCCGCCTGCATCGACGATGACTGTCATGCCGCCGAGCGGGTAGAGCACCGAGGCAGCGCCAGCTGTGTCCGGCGCGAACGGCGGCAGGGCGAGCGAGAGCTTTGGCATGGGGGAGACGGGGCGATGCGGGTCATCAGTCTCCGCCTCAACTTTTTTCTCTGCCGTGCCTGAGCTCTCCTGACGCATAGCATTCTTCATATTTTCAAAGAGAGCTTGGGCGGCCTGGTAGCCGAAGGGCTGCACAGCGTCGTTCCACGGCAATTTCTTGGCATGGGGGTGGAGCGCGCAGGCATCTGCGCCGATGGCAAGTGATACGGCGGCGTCCTCCCGGTAGTGCAGCATGGCCGGCTCCAGCGTGGAGTAGATGCGCGTTGCGGGTGCGAGTTTTGCGAGCTGGCGGATGTAGAATGCGTCGGCAGCGGTCGGCACGGCGAAGAGCTCGCGGACGGCGAGGCCGCGGCGCACGAGTGCCAAGGCGAGCTCGAAGGGATTGGCATTGAGCCGGCTGCCGATGGCGATGACCGCCTTCTTGCCGTACTGCGCGCAGAAGTCGGCAGCGGCCTGCTCGGCGCGCTCGCGCTCGTTCTCCAAGGCGATAGCCTCTGCTCCCAAGCCGAGGATGTGCGCGAGTGCCCTGTACTGGTTTGCGATCTTGTCGGTCGCGTAGAGGCGGCGAAGGCGTATGGCGGGGATGCCGATACGCTTCTCGAGGGCGAGGGCGGCGCTCATCGCCTCGTCGGCGAGCACGAGATTGAAGTTGGCCGCGGCCAGCGCTTCAAAGTCGCCGTATGTCTGGCAGCGGGCGAGCTCGGCGACCTTGCGGATGCCCGCACGCTCGAGGAGTGAGAAGAGTTCGGAGTCTGCCGCGACGGGCGTGAAGAAGCCGAGAAGATTGGCCTGGCGCGGATCTTTTCGGCGCGGCTGCAATAGGCCGTAGATCGTCTCGCGCACGGCCTGCATCGGCGGATGCTGGCTCTCGCGCGTCAGCGCGTACATGTAACAGGGGCGAACGGGCAGGCCGACAGCTGCTTCAGCCTTGCGGCAGACGCGCTCCATGTCCGTGCCGAGCAGCGCGTCGACGCAGGTCAGGCAGATCATGACGACAGAGGGGCGCTCCGCCCGGCTGGCGACAAAGGCGCGGACGGCCTCGGGAATCTTCGTCAGGTGGCTGCCTGTGACGATGTCCGTCTCGTCGAGGGCGAGGTAGGCGAAGCGCTCGCCGTAATGGCCACTGCCCGAGAGCGCCGCCGTGTTGCGGCCGCAGCAACCGGGCGAGACGAGCAGCATGATGCTGCCCGGCACGCTGAGCCCCGCGCGCTTGACGCCAAAGCCCTGCGCGCCCGGCGAATTGAAGTCGATGGCGGCAGGCGTGTTGCAGATGAGATGCGCGTCGGTGCGCATCTCATCTGGCATGGCCTGCTTGCCGCCGAGGCGGGCGGCAAGCTCCTCGGCCGTGATGATGTATGCCTCATATCTCTGCTTTGCGTCCTGTTCGTTCATGATTCACCGTCCCTCGTTTTCTCGGTACACCATTTTTCTCGTTCATTCTTTCAGGATATCGTTTGCAAGTGCGAAGAAAACCTGGCTGACGGGGGCATCCGGCGCGTATTCGACGACGGTCATGCCGCGTTCTTCGGCCTCGCTGATCGCATCGCTGCGCGGGATATCCGCGAGGATGGGCAGATGATGCGCCCGCGCGAACTCCTGGACTTTCTCTTCCTCGCGCGGCACGTTGCGTCGGTTCAGCAGGACGCCGCGGACCTTGGCATAGCCGCGGTCGGCGAAGTTCTCGACGGCCGTCGCGATGTTGTTGGCCGCGTAGAGTGCCATCTTCTCGCCGGATGTCACAATCAGCACGTCCTCCGCATATCCCTCGCGGATCGGTGCCGCAAAGCCGCCGCAGACGACGTCGCCGAGCACGTCGTAGAGCACGACGTCCGGCTGCTCCCGCTCGAAGAGCTCGAGTTCCTCGAGCAGGTTGAACGTCGCGATGATGCCGCGCCCCGCGCAGCCGAGCCCAGGCGTCGGGCCGCCCGTCTCGATGCAGAGCACGCCGCCAAAACCGCGCGCCGAGACTGTCTCGAGCGAAGCGGGCTCTTCATCGAACTCCCGCATGTAGCCCATGACGGACTGCAGCGGCCTGCCACCGAGCAGATTGATCGTCGAGTCCGCCTTCGGGTCACAGCCAATCTGGATGACCTTCTTCCCCTGCATCGCCAGTGCCGCCGCCAGATTGCTCGTCAGCGTCGACTTCCCGATGCCGCCCTTTCCATACACCGCGATTTTCCGCATAAAATCCCTCCTTCGAGATAACTATCTCCTATTATAAAGGCACAGGGCCTTTCTTTCAAATCGCACACAGAGGCGTTCAAATTGCATCCACATGGATTTTTTTCACAAAAAAACCGCCATACGGCGGTTTTGCTGGCGAGGATCTCACTCGACGATCGTGTGGACGGCCTGGCGCAGGGCTTCGAGGGTGTCCTTGTCCGGCGTGTTGAGCAGGCGCTGCTTGTCGAGGACGATGTCGCAGCCGGCGGCTTTGAGTTCGTTCTCGACGAGGGCGATGCTCTGGCCGCCCCAGCCGTAGGAGCCGAAGGCGAAGGCCTTGTGGCCTTTGGCGGTGAGGCCCTTGAGGTAGCAGAGGAAGGAGGCGACGGTCGGCAGCATCTGGTTGTTGATGGTCGGGGAGCCGACGGCGAGGTATTCGCTCGTGAGGATGTCCGTCATGATGTCGGAGAGGGCGTTTTCCTTGACGTCGTAGAAGGTGGCGGGCACGCCCTTTTCCTGGAAGGCCTCGGTGATCGTGCGGGCCATCTGCTCGGTGGAGTGCCACATGGTGTCGAAGACGACGACGGCGCGCTTCTCGAGGACGCCATGGGACCACTTCTCGTAGAGGTCGTGGATCTCCTGGACGTGGGAGCGCCAGATGATGCCGTGGCCCGTCGCGATCATCGCGATGGGGAGGTCCTTGAGCGCCTTGAGGGCGGCCTGTGCCTGGCGGCCGTAGAGCATGAGGATGTTGGCGTAGTACTTCTTGGCCTCGTAGTAGAGCACGCCGAGGTCATTCTCGTCGTCGAAGCGGCTGCCGGAGGCGAGGTGCTGACCGAAGGCGTCGTTGGAGAAGAGGATCTTCTCCTCGGGGCAGTAGGTGACCATGCTGTCAGGCCAGTGGAGCATCGGCGTCGGCACGAACTGCAGCGTGCGCTTGCCGATGGAGAGCGTGTCGCCAGCCTTGACACCCTCGTAGGGCAGGTCGCCGTAGCGCGCCTTGAGGCCCTTGAGGCCCTGCGGGATGCTCGTGATGACTTTTGCGTTCGGGCAGTGGGCCATCATGAAGGGCAGGGCGCCGGAGTGATCGGGCTCGACGTGGTTGGAGATGATGTAGTCGATCTTGGCCGGGTCGATGACGGAGGCGACGCGCTCGAGGAGCTCTTCCTTGAACGGCTCCTTGACGGTGTCGATGAGGGTGACTTTCTCGTCGAGGATCAGGTAGGCGTTGTAGCTCGAGCCGCGGCTCGTCTCGTAGCCGTGGAAACTGCGCATGGACCAGTCAATGGCGCCGACCCAGTAGATATTGTTCTGGATTTCAACTGCTTTCATGGTATCCCTCTTTCTTTGGGTATTTCAGGACAAAAGTGCCTCGAATTTTCACATTATGACTCTATTTTATATCGACTTAGCGGTCTTGTAAATATCGATTGTCACATTCACAGAAATGCGGTATGCTAGAGAAACAGTGCCATATCGTGCTATATAAGGTAGTGAATTTTAATTTATATTTAGGAAAGGGATGTGGATCTATGCGCCATCGACTTGGTCCAATCGGGCAGATGAACCGGAAGCAGGTCGCTGTGGCCGGGGCTGTCTGCCTCGTGCTGCTGGCGCTGGCCCTCCGCCTGTACATGGGCGGGGGCAGCCAGGAAAAGAAGAATGTCTCGCACGGCAGGCCGCTCGTCAAGGTCGTGACGGTCAGCCGCGCGGATATGATGCGCCATATCGCGCTCTCGGGGCAGACGGTGGCGGATGCGGATATCCCGCTCGCGCCGAAGTACACGGGGCGTGTCACGGAAGTGCGCGCGAAGCTCGGCGACGAAGTGAAGGCCGGCGATGTGCTGATGGTGCAGGATACGGGGGACCTCGACATCTCGATTGCCGAGAACGCGGCAGCTGCGGGCGCGGCGCAGGCCGATGCGCGCGAGGCGCGTGCCTCGTACAATGCCAACTACATCAAGGCTCGCAACGACCTCGAGCTCGAGCAGGCGAAGTACGAGCGCAACGAGTACCTCTACTCGATCGGCGCGATCTCCCAGGACACGCTCGACAGCGTCAAGCAGGAGTACCTCGCCTCAAAGGCGGTCTTCGATGTGCTCGCGGACCAGGTCGAGGGCGGCAGTGCGGCGAGCGTCGAGTCGAAGGCCTATACGGCAGAGAAAGCACAGCACGCGACGGCGGCGCTGCGCCGCCAGCGCGAGGACATGTACCTGCGCGCACCGCGCGCGGGCGTGATCGGCTACCGCAATGTGGAGGCCGGCGAGATCGTCTCGGCGGGCACGAAGGTCTTCTCGCTCGTCGACACGAGTCACATCAACGTCGACTGCACAATCGCGGAGGCAGATGCCGCCATCCTCAAGACGGGCCTGCCCGTCGAGGTGACGATCGACGCGCTCGGCGAGGACTACGCGGGCGAGATTGTCTACGTGAGTCCGGCGATGGACGACACGAGCAAGACGTACCAGGTGCGCATCGAGCTGACGGACGAGGCGGCGCGCGAGACGATCAAGGCGGGCCTCTTTGCCCGCACGGCCGTCGACATCCTGCAGCGGCGCGCGACGCTCTGCGTGCCGAAGGAAGCGCTGCTCTCGCACAACGGCCGTCAGGTGCTCTTTGTCGTGGGCGATGACGGCAAGGTCTCAGAGCGCGAGGTCAAGGTCGGCCTGATGAATGATGCGGAGGTCGAGATCCTCGATGGCCTTGAACCCGGCGATACGGTCGTCGTGACGAACCAGGACAAGCTGCAGGACGGCAAGAAGGTCGAGACGGAGCCGTATGAGGGCGAGGACAGCAGCGATGACGAGGCGAGTGCATCATGAACATGACACGCCTTTCCATCAAGCGACCGGTCGGCATCTCGATGATCGTTGCGTTCTTTGTCGTGCTCGGCCTCTACAGCTACTACCGCATAGGCGTGGAGCTCCTGCCGGCGCTCAACACGCCGTATGTGACCGTCTCGGTCAAGTACCCGGGCGCGAGCGCGGAGTCGGTGGAGCAGGAGGTCGTCAAGCCGGTCGAGGACGCGCTGTCCTCGGTGTCGGGCGTCAAGAAAATCACCTCGACGGCGAGCTATGAGCGGGCGCGCGTGACGCTCGAGCTCGACTTCGCGACGAATGCCGACACGGCGGCCATCGACGCGAGCAAGAAGGTCGAGGCCATCGCCAACAAGCTGCCCGACGAGGCCGACTCGCCCGTCGTCATCAAGCGCGACATGAACGCGAAGCCGATCGTGGAGCTCGCCGTGCTCTCGGATCACAGCCTGGCCGACACCTACACGGAGACGGACAACGTCTTCTCGGAGGTCATCCAGCAGGCGGGCGGCGTCTCGGAGGTCGAGCTGCACGGCGGCCGCGACAGGGAAGTCGCCATCGATGTCGACCGCGAGAAGATGGCGGCCTACAAGCTGACGCTCGCCAAGATCGCCGCGGCCATCAAGGATGAGAACCAGCTCGTGCCGTCTGGCTCTGTCTACACGGAGACGACGAAGTCGGACGTGCGCGTCGTCGCGCAGTTCCAGAAGCCCAGCGATATCGAGAAGGTGCAGGTGGCCAACACGGCGGGCAAGATGATCCCGCTGACGGCCGTCGCGACTGTCCGCGAGCGCGAGGCCCGCACGGAGCGCTACGGCCGCCTCAACGGCGAGGACGCCATCAATGTCCTCATCTACAAGAACAGCGATGCCAACGTCGTCGAGACGGCGGCCAACATCATGAAGAGCGTCGAGAAGCTGCGCAAGACGTATCCCGACTACCAGTTCGTCGTCGTCTCGAATGACGCCGACTACGTCCGCGACTCGCTGCACAGCACGATGAACACGCTCATAGAAGGGCTGATTACCACGGGCCTTGTGCTCTTCTTCTTCCTGCGCGGCTGGCGCTCGACGGCGGCCGTCATGATCGCGATCCCGACCTCGCTCATTGCGACGTTCTTCGTCATGTACCTGGCGGGCTTCACCTTCAACATGATGTCGCTGATGGGCATGACGCTCTGTGTCGGCATCCTCGTCGACGACTCGATTGTCGTCCTCGAGAATATCGTGCGCCACCTGAAGCTCGGAGAGGCGCCCGATACGGCGGCCGAGAAGGGGCGGACGGAGATCGGAATGGCGGCCATCGCCATCACGCTCTGCGACGCCGCCGTATTCATGCCGATCGCCTTCATGCAGGGCATGACGGGCCAGTACTTCCGCCAGTTCGGCCTGACGATCGTCTTTGCCGGCGCCTTCTCGCTCTTCGTCTCCTTCACCCTGACGCCGATGCTCGCCTCGCGCTTCTTCCGCAAGGGCTACCACCCCGCGAAAAACCGTGCGTTTGCCTGGATGGACCGCGTGGAGGCGCGGGCCGAGCGCCTCTACGTCGAGGTGCTCAATTGGAGCCTGCGCCATACGAAAAAGCTGCTCCTTTCCATCCTGGCCGTCTTTGCTGCTGTCGTCGCCCTGGTGCCGCTCGGCCTCGTCGGCATGGAGTACATGCCTCAGACGGATGAGTCGAGCTTCACCGTCAACATCCAGGCGCCCGTCGGCTCTTCGCCAGCTGAGACGAACCGCGTCGCCGAGCGCATCGAGGGCAAGCTCGCCGAGATCCCCGAGGTCAAGTACTACATGACGCAAGCGGGCGGCAGCACGGCCTATGAAGGCCGCATCAAGGTCCAGCTCGTGGACCGCCGTGAGCGCAGCCGCACCGTCTGGCAGGTCGCCAACGATGTGCGCGCGTTCGCCGCCGACATCAAGACGGCCGATGTGCGCGTCGCCGAGACACAGACGAATGTCGCCGGCATCGCGGGCGGTGGGGGATCGAAGAACGGCGGCGGCGCCCTGCAGGTCGAGCTGCGCAGTAACGACGGTGCGGCGCTTGACGCGGCCGCCGAGAAAGCCATGGACACCCTGCGCGCCATCGACGGCGTGACGGACGTCAACTCCTCCTATGTCGAGGGCATGCCCGAACTGCGCCTGACCGTCGACCGCGAGAAGCTCAAGGCCTACGGCACCTCTCTGCAGGACGTCGACACAGCCTTTGCCAGCGCCATCTCCGGCCTCTCCGCCGGCGAGCTCAAGAGCGACCCCAAAAACGGCGGCCAGGACACCGCGATCAAAGTTCGCTTCAAGGATGCCGACAGCTACAAAGCCTCCGACGTCGCCCGCGTGCCGCTTTCCGCCTCCGGCAAGCTCATCTACCTCGGCGACGTCGCCGCCATCCAGAACGGCAGGGGACCCGTCACCATCCGCCGCGTCAACAAGCAGCGCTCCGTCGCCATCGGCGCCAACCTCAGCGGCCGCCCCATGGGCGATGTCACCCGCGATGTCAAGAAAGCCTTCGCCAAAGCCGACCTCGGCGATAACGTCACCTACCAGTTCAAAGGACAGGCCACCCGCATGGACGAGACCTTCAGCGAGCTGCTCTCAGCGCTCTTCCTCGCCCTTATCCTCATCTACATGCTGCTCGCCGTCCTCTACGAATCCACCATCACACCCTTCATCCGCATGTTCTCCCTGCCGCTCGGCCTCATCGGCTCCATCCTCATGCTCTTCCTCACGCACAACACCCTCAATCTCTTCTCCATGATCGGCATCCTCGTCATGGACGGCATCGTCGCCAAGAACGGCACCCTGCTCATCGACTACACCCTGACCCTCATGGATCGGGGCAAGAGCCCGCTGGAAGCTGTCATCGAAGCCGGCCGCGTCCGTCTCAAGCCGATCTTCATGACCACCATCACCATGATGGTCGGCATGACACCCATGGCCCTCGCCATGACCCCCGGCTCCGAATCCCGCGTCTCCATGGCCTGGGTCATCATCGGCGGCCTCCTGACCTCCACCGTCTTCACCCTGGTCGTCATCCCGATCATCTTCCTGTTCTTTGCCAATCATAAGAAGCAAAATCGAGTAGAGGAGAGAAGCAGCTCGATTTAAGGCACCGGGGCGCAGCGTCAGCGTCCGCCCCCCCCATCGAGCAAACTCCAAAGAGGCGAGGCGAGCAGGGGGCGCAGCGGAGCGCCCGTCCCCGACCGCAAGCCTAGCCTCCAACCGAAAAAACGGACGCAGCTAGGGTCGGGGGACCTGTTCCGCCTGCAGGAGCGAAGCGACCGCCCGCAGGGCTGGCCCTCAAACGGCACCTCGCAAAAGCAGTCGATGAAAACCGCCGCGGCAGGCGGCGAACCTGCCTCCATGCACTCCGCAAAATGAGGGCCATTTAGCGGAGCGACGAAGCCGAAACAGGTCCCCCCGCCCCCGCAACCAAAACTTTTTTCAAATTTCCCCTTGCCAAACCCCGCGATTTACGCTATACTAATCTACGTTGTCGGGATGTGGCACAGTTTGGTAGCGCGCATCGTTCGGGACGATGAGGCCGCAGGTTCGAATCCTGTCATCCCGACCATTTATCAGGAATCAGGAGACCAGTCCAGTCGGACTGGTCTTTTTTGTTGCCCTGATCCAGCATTGATGATAAAATGTATACCTGTAATGCCCAATAGAAGGAGTTGTTGTATCGTGAATATCTTCCGGACCAAGAGCATCGCCGAGTACAAGGCCGATGCCCACCAGTCCCACCTCAAGCGCGCCATGGGCTCCCTTGACGTCACCCTGCTCGGCATCGGCGTCATCGTCGGCACCGGCATCTTCGTCCTGACCGGCGTCGCCGCCGCCAAGTATGCCGGCCCGGCGCTCATGCTGTCCTTCCTGCTCGCCAGCATTGCCTGCGGCTTCGTCAGCATGGCCTACTCCGAACTCGCCAGCATGGTGCCCGTCGCCGGCAGCGCCTACGCCTACGCCTACACCTCCGTCGGCGAGTTCTTCGCCTGGCTCGTCGGCTGGAACCTCGTGCTCGAGTACTCTGTCGGCGCCAGTGCCGTCGCGGGCGGCTGGTCCGCCTACGTCGTCGGTCTCCTGAAGACCGCCGGCATCGAGCTGCCGACCGCCTGGACGAGCGTGCCGGCTGACGGCGGCATCGTCAACCTGCCGGCCGTGCTGATCACACTCTTCCTGACCTTCCTGCTCGTGCGCGGCGTGCGCGAGAGTGTCACGGTCAACAAGGTGCTCGTCGGCGTCAAGCTCGCCGCCATCTTCCTGTTCTTGTTCCTCGCCGCGCCGTCCGTCGACCCGACGAACTGGGAGCCCTTCATGCCGTTCGGCTTCTCCGGCGTCTCGGCCGGCGCCGCCGTCATCGTCTTTGCCTACCTCGGCGTCGACTCCATCGCGACGGCGGCAGAGGAGACGAAGAACCCGGCGCACGACATGCCGACGGGCATCATCGCGTCGCTCCTCATATGCACGGTGCTCTACATCGCCGTGACGGCCGTCATGACGGGCAACGTGCCCTATACTGAGCTCGACAACGCCGAGCCGGTCGCTTTCGTGCTGCGCCAGCTCGGCTACCGCTTCGGCTCCGCGCTCGTCGGCACCGGCGCCATCGCTGGCCTCACGACCGTGCTGCTCGTCATGATGTACGCGCAGACGCGCGCCTTCTTCGCCATGAGCCGCGACGGCCTCATCCCGCAGTCCATCTGCAAGATCCACCCGCGCTTCGCGACGCCGCACCGCATCACGATCATCGTCGGCCTCGCCGTCGCTGTCATCAGCGGCTTCACGCCGATCAACGTCATCGCCGAGATGTGCAGCGTCGGCACGCTCTTTGCGTTCATCATCTCGTCTGTCGGTGTCATGCTCATGCGCCACAAGTACCCCGACCTTGCGCGCCCGTTCCGCTGCCCGGCCATCTACGTCGTCGGCACGCTGGCCATCGTGAGCTGCGGCTACATCATGTACAACCTCTCCTCGATGACCTGGGAGCGCTTCTGGATCTGGAGCGCCCTCGGCATCCTCGTCTACTTCCTCTACGGCTACCGCCACAGCCGCGAGAACAAGCAGGGCGAGGCCTGATCCCACCTGGTGTGCAGCCTGCCTGTACAGATGACGGCAGGGAAGTGGGTGTGAGGAATATATCTTTACATTTTTTTGCATAGCACGTATAATGAAATCTGATGGCACCTCAATCTTGCCATCAGGTTTTTCTATTTATTCCTGACTATGCGATGGGGGACAGCCCCCATCTGTCAAATCCAATATCAGAGGGGAGTAACAAAACACATGAGCAAAAAGATGAAAACCATGGACGGCAACACAGCTGCCGCCTACATCTCCTATGCTTTCACCGACGTCGCGGCAATCTACCCGATCACGCCGTCCTCGCCGATGGCTGAGCATGTAGATGAAATGGCTGCCAAGGGAGCGAAGAATCTCTTCGGCCAGAAGGTCAAGGTCATCGAGCTGCAGTCTGAGGCCGGCGCTGCCGGCGCTGTGCACGGCTCGTTGCAGGCTGGTGCACTGACGACGACGTACACGGCTTCCCAGGGCTTCTTGCTGATGATCCCGAATCTCTACAAGGTAGCCGGCGAGTTGCTGCCGGGCGTCTTCCACGTCTCCGCGCGCGCACTCGCTGCCAACTCCCTGAACATCTTCGGCGACCACCAGGATGTCATGGCCGCACGCCAGACGGGCTGCGCCATGCTCGCCGAGGCGAGCGTCCAGGAGGTCATGGACCTCTCGGCAGTCGCACACCTCGTCGCCATCAAGGGCCGCGTGCCGTTCATCAACTTCTTCGACGGCTTCCGCACGTCGCATGAGATCCAGAAGATCGAGACGATCGACTACGAGGACCTCGCAAAGCTCCTCGACTGGGATGCCGTCAAGGCCTTCCGCCGCCGCGCGCTCAATCCGGACCACCCGGTCCTGCGCGGCTCCGCGACGAACCCGGACATCTACTTCCAGTCGCGTGAAGCAGCCAACAGCTTCTACGATGCACTGCCAGAGCTCGTCGAGGAGGCCATGGCTGACCTCGCGAAGGTCACGGGCCGCGAGCACCATCTCTTCGACTACTACGGCGCCGAGGATGCCGACCGCATCATCATCGCGATGGGCTCCGTCTGCCAGACGGTCCAGGAGACGGTCGACTACCTCAACGCGAAGGGGGAGAAGGTCGGCCTCTTGAACGTACACCTCTACCGTCCGTTCTCCATCGAGCACTTCTTCAAGTACCTGCCAAAGACGATCGAGAAGGTCGCCGTCCTCGACCACACGAAGGAGCCGGGCTCTCTTGGCGAGCCGCTTTACCTCGATGTCAAGGCAGCCTTCTACCATTCCGACATGCATCCGACGATCGTCGGCGGCCGCTTCGGTCTCGGCGGCAAGGACACGACGCCGGACCAGATCTTCGCCGTCTTCGAGGAGCTCAAGAAGGACGCGCCGAAGGACGGCTTCACAATCGGCATCGACGACGATGTCACGCACACGAGCCTGACGCCGGCACTGACGGATGTCGACCTCACGCCAGAGGGCACGACGGCCTGCAAGTTCTGGGGCCTCGGCTCGGACGGCACGGTCGGCGCCAACAAGAGCGCCATCAAGATCATCGGCGACAAGACGGACATGTACGCCCAGGCGTACTTCGCCTATGACTCCAAGAAGTCGGGCGGCATCACGATGTCGCACCTGCGCTTCGGCAAGTCCCCAATCACGAGCCCGTACCTCATCAACAAGGCGGACTTCATCTCCTGCTCGCAGCAGTCGTACGTCTACAAGTACGACCTGCTCGCCGGCCTCAAGAAGGGCGGCACGTTCCTCCTCAACACGGTCTGGAGCGACGAGGAGCTCACGAAGCACCTGCCGGCAGCCATGAAGCGCTACATCGCCAAGAACGAGATCCAGTTCTACACGGTCAACGCTGTGTCGATTGCCAAGGGCCTCGGCCTCGGCGGCCGCTTCAACATGGTCATGCAGTCCGCGTTCTTCAAACTTGCGAACATCATCCCGATCGAGACGGCTGTGACGTACCTCAAGGAAGCCGTCGTGACCTCGTACGGCCGCAAGGGCCAGAACATCGTCGACATGAACAACGGCGCCATCGACCAGGGCATCGAGGCCCTGCACAAGGTCGAAGTGCCGAGCTCGTGGGCTGATGCCGAAGACGAGCCGCAGGAGAAGCGCGACCTGCCGGAGTTCATCACCGAGGTCCAGGAGGTCATGAACCGCCAGGAAGGCGACAAGCTGCCTGTCTCGAAGTTCGCCGGCGACCGCGCCGACGGCACGTACCCGCTCGGCGGCGCCGCCTACGAGAAGCGCGGCACGGCCATCAACGTGCCAGTCTGGAACGCCCAGAAGTGCATCGGCTGCAACAAGTGCTCCTACGTCTGCCCGCACGCCTCCATCCGCCCGGTCCTCACGACGGACGAAGAGCTCGCTGCAGCACCGGAGGGCTTCCCGTCCAAGGAAGTCCGCGCCGTCAAGGACTACCACTTCACGGTGGCTGTCTCCACGATGGACTGCCTCGGCTGCGGCAACTGCGCGCAGGTCTGCCCGGTCAAGGCCCTCGACATGACGCCGCTTGACGACGACCTCAAGGCAAAGCAGGCTTACTTCGACTACGGCGTCGACACGGAAAAAGTCGCGCCGAAGAAGAACCCGATGAAGAAAGAGACCGTCATCGGCAGCCAGTTCGAGCAGCCGCTCATCGAGTTTTCCGGCGCCTGCGCCGGCTGCGGCGAGACGCCGTACGCCAAGCTCATCACGCAGCTCTTCGGCGACCGCATGATGATCGCCAACGCCACGGGCTGCACCTCCATCTGGGGCGGCAGCGCACCGGCCATGCCGTACACGACGAACGCCAAGGGCCATGGCCCGGCTTGGGACAACTCCCTGTTCGAGGATAACGCAGAGTTCGGCCTCGGCATGTTCCTCGGCACGCAGTCCGTCCGCAACGGCCTCGCCGATGACGCCAAGAAGGCCATCGAAGAAGGCCTCGGCAGCGAAGACCTCCAGGCAGCCCTCAAGGACTGGGTAGAGAACCTCGACAACGGCAACGGCACGCGCGACCGCGCCGACCGCCTCGAAGCCCTGCTCGCAGCCGAGAAGGGTGACAATGCGCTGCTCAACAAACTCTACGAGAACCGCGACTACTTCGTCAAGCGCTCCCAGTGGATCTTCGGCGGCGACGGCTGGGCTTACGACATCGGCTACGGCGGCGTCGACCACGTCCTCGCCTCCGGCGCAGACGTCAACGTCTTCGTCTTCGATACCGAAGTCTACTCCAACACCGGCGGCCAGGCCTCCAAGGCAACGCCGGCAGCAGCGATTGCACAGTTCGCCGCCACGGGCAAGAAGACCCGCAAAAAGGATCTCGGCCTCATGGCCAAGACCTACGGTTACGTCTACGTCGCCCAGGTCGCCATGGGCGCAGACCAGAACCAGTTGCTCAAGGCCATCACCGAGGCCGAGGCTTATCCGGGCCCGTCCCTCATCATCGCCTACGCACCGTGCATCAACCACGGCATCCGCAAGGGCATGGGCTGCAGCCAGCTCGAGGAGAAACTCGCCGTAGAGTGCGGCTACTGGGCAAACTACCGCTACAACCCGCAGCTCGTCGGCACCGACAAGAACCCGTTCAGCCTCGACTCCAAAGAGCCGGACTTCTCCAAGTTCCAGGACTTCCTCATGGGCGAGAACCGCTACATCAACCTCAAGCGCACCTTCCCAGAAGCAGCCGAAGCCCTCTTCGAGAAGACCCAGCGCGACGCCGAGATCCGCTACAACAACTACAAGACCCTCGCCGGCAAATAATCGCCAGCAGGGCATAGAAAAAGACCTGTCCGTTTGGACAGGCCTTTTTTATTGGAAGTACCTTCAGCGCAGGGATGGATTCCGCCTGCAGGAGCGAAGTGACCGCCCGCAGGGCTGGCCCTCAAGTCGCATGCGCAAGAGCAGTCGATGAAAGCCCGCCGCGGCAGGCGGCGCACCGCCTCCATGCACACAGCCGAGATGAGGGCCATTTAACGGAGCGACGAAGCCGGGATCCATCCCTGTGCGGTACTGTCTTCCAGTCGTGCGAACTCGTGCAATGGGGCAGTAGCGTACCTTCAGCGCAGGGATGGATTCCGCCTGCAGAAGTGAAGTGACCGCCCGCAGGGCTGGCCCTCAGTCGCATGCGCAAGAGCAGTCGATGAAAGTCCGCCGCGGCAGGCGGCGCACCGCCTCCATGCGCGCAGCCGAGATGAGGGCCATTTCAGCGGAGCGACGAAGCCGGAATCCATCCCTGCGCGCCACCGGAACCGCTCCTTAATACCAGCGCGTCATCGGCAGCTCATTGTTGTTGCCCTTCGTCATCAGCACCTGGTGGATATCAATGTACCCGATGTAGAACGCCGCCGCACACCCCGCGAGATAGAGATCCCACATCCGCACGAACTCCTCATTCTTCCAGCCCGCGACCACATCGTGGACCTTGAGGAAATTGTGGTACCAGCACATCAGCGTCCGGTAGTAGTGGCGTCGCAGGCTCTCCACATCGAGCACGCGGAAGTCCGCATCGTAGGCGTGCGAGATGAGCTCGCGCAGCGACGGCAGCGTCCCGCCCGGGAAGATGTACTTGCGGATCCACGGCTCCGACACCACCTCATCGTGGCCCGTGATCGTGTGCAGGAGAAAGATGCCGCCGTCCTTTAAGAGATGGTTCGCCGTCTCCATGTACGTCGCGTAGTTCGACCGGCCCACATGCTCCATCATGCCGACACTGACGATGCGGTCGAAGATCAGCCCCTTGTCCTCAAGGTCGCGGTAGTCCACGAGCTCAATCTGCACCTGGCCCTCGAGCCCTTCCGCCTTGATGCGCTCCTGGCCCTTCTTCCACTGCTCCTTGCTGAGCGTGCAGCCGTAGCCCTTGACGCCGTACTTCTTCGCCGCCTCGATGAGCAAAAAGCCCCAGCCGCAGCCGATGTCTAAGAGCGTCATGCCCTTCTTGAGGTAGAGCTTCTCGAGGATGTAGTCCACCTTGTTGCGCTGCGCCTGCTCGAGCGTGTCGTCCTCATGCTTGAAGTACGCGCACGAATAGCTCATCGTCGGGTCGAGCCAGAGCTTGTAGAATTCATTGCCCAAATCGTAATGGGACGAGACCTCCTTGGCCTGGTCCTTCTTCTTCTCCGACATGTAGAGGATGTTGCGCAGCCCCTTGCGGTCGAGCGAGAAGCGGTCGGCCTGCTCGAGGAACGTGCAGAGCATGTGGAAGAGGTCGCCCTCGATCTCGATGTCGCCGCGCATGTAGGCCTCGCCGAGCGCCAGCTGCGTCGACTCCAAGAGCGCCTTCTTCGGGACATCCTTGTGCACGACCACTGTGAACTCCGGCTCACCCTGGCCAATCGTGTACACCTCATCGTGCAGCTTCACATTGAAGCAGTGCTTGTCAAAGCGACTCAAATAGTGGAGCAGGAAATTATCCATGAGTTTCTGGAAATGCATCAAAAAAATCTCCCTTCTGCTGGGAGCCACCTCATGTGGCTCTCTCAAGTGTTTCAGGAATCTTCGACATCGTGCAAGCAAAATCCTCTTTTGAGTAAAAGGAGCGGGAAGAAGGACCCTCATGCTGCATTCTGTTCCTGCAACAGCGAAAGACGCGAGAAAGACTCCGAATAGACCGCTTGCTTGGAGCAATGTTAATCAAACGTGATAAAAATCAAAGAAGATAAGGTATATATGTCGAAATCGCATGGCTTCATTAAGGTTACACGTGACTTTTATTTCAAAATGATGTAAGATAATAATAAAAACATAAAGTTTGTAACAAGATGGATTGCAACTTTACAGTGGAACCGGTTTGTTGAGCACGGCATAGGCCAGTCATGGAGGACACGCTCCACATCCGGCGACACAAGGGAAATCAACACGAGAAGAACTAAAAATATGTCGGATGGGGGAAGCAAGATGAACCACATTTACAAAGTCGTCTGGAGCAAAGTCAAGAACTGCTACGTCGTCGTCTCCGAGATTGCCAGGAGCAACGGCAAGACCCGCTCCCAGAAAGTCGTAGCCGTTCTTGGCACTGCCCTGATCAGCAGCGTGCTGTTCACTGGGGGGGGACAGTTTGAGATTGCAGAGGCAGCACCACACACGATTGGCGGGTATACCTTTGATGATACGACGATTTCTATTGCCACAAGTAGATCGACTGTATCATCAACAGGTGGAAGTAAGACAATCGCTTTAGGAAATAAGACAAGAGCTACAGGAGCCAATTCCGTTGCACTGGGAGATCAGAATGAAGCGACGGGAGATAATGCCATTGCCTTTGGCGGCGGCTATAACAAGGCTACAAAGTCTAATACTGCCAGCGGCACCGCATCAGTGGCTTTTGGTGAAGGGACACAGGCTCTTTCGGAAGGCTCTGTTGCCTTTGGTAATGGCACCCAGGCGGGCAACACTGAAATAGATCCCCAGACAAAGAAAAATAGCGGTCAGGATGCTGTAGCTTTTGGCAACGGAACAAAAGCGCTTGGCGGACGTTCCCTGGCCTTTGGCGAGAAGACCATTGCCAAGTACAATGACTCTGTCGCCTTCGGCGACGATACCCGCGCATCGTCCACGGGCGCCACGGCTTTCGGCAACCGTACGCGCGCCCTGTCGCAGTATGCGACGGCCTGGGGCAATGCCACTGTTGCCGCCGATGCAGAATCCACGGCCTGGGGCACGGATACCATCGCCGGTGCCAAACTCGATGAGAATGGTGCCGTGACCAATATCTATACCTATAAGAACAACCCAAACGATAAAACCGAGGAAGAAAAGACAGCCACGGAGAAGATGGATGTCCATGGCAATCTGGCCTATCTCCGGGCAGATGGCACGACGGCTGGTATCAAACAGATGGATATCGGCGGCAAGACGGAAAAGCATGATTATGTGGTCCTGGCCGGCAAGGACGGCAATACCTATGTCCGGGATTACCAGGGCAGTCTCTGGAAGGTCAATGTGGCTGCCGACGGCACGGTGACTGTGGACACCACGGCAGGCACCAAGGGCAAGGTCTACAACGGCCAGAAGAAGACCTCTCTGGCCAAAACCACCGTGGACGGCAGCGAAGTGGACATCAACCCGGACAATGTGCTGACCAAGGCCCATGAAGGCTCCAACGGCTACACCATCGACGGCTATGCCAACGCCACGGCCTTCGGCTATTCCACCGAGGCTTCCGGCGACAACGCCACAGCCTTCGGCAACGACACTAAGGCCAAGGCGGCAGCTGCTACGGCCTTTGGTAAGACAACGACGGCTTCGGGTGACAATGCCACAGCCTTCGGCCTCAGCACTACAGCTTCCGGCAAACAGACCACGGCTTTCGGCAGTTCGACAACTGCCTCCGGCGACAACGCCACGGCTTTCGGCAACGACACCAAGGCCAAGGCATCAGCTGCTACAGCTTTTGGCACGACAACGACTGCTTCGGGCGACAATGCCACGGCCTTCGGTCTCAGCACTACAGCTTCCGGCAAACAGACCACGGCTTTCGGTAGTTCGACAACTGCCTCCGGTGACAACGCCACCGCCTTTGGCAAAAACAGCACTGCCTCCGGCGAAGCCGCAACCGCCTTCGGCATCGGTTCCACCGCTTCGGGTAAGAATTCTCTCGCCGGTCTGGGCGGCACCGCAAGTAACGAGAACTCGATTGCACTCGGTAAGGATACCAAGGCTGATAATGCAGATAGTGCAGTCTCCGTAGCCATTGGACAGAATGCAGAGGCTTCCGGTGCACAATCCTTGGCCATCGGTTTTGGCAATGTGTCTGAGACCAATCAGTCCGGAAACACGCCATATCCTGTCAGCGCAACACAGGCTGCTGCCAAAGGGGCCATTGCTATTGGTATCAATACCGGCGCTAAAGGGGAACATTCTATAGCCATGGGCTCTCATACCGATGCAGCCAAAGACTCGTCGGTGGCCATTGGCTTTGACACGCATGCCGTCGAAGATTCGTCTGTGGCCATCGGCAGTGGTACAAAGGCAGCTGGCCGCTACTCGGTAGCTCTGGGCCTGAGTTCGATTGCCGGCACGGAAACAAATGATGAGAAAAATCCGCTGGATGGCGGCGGTAGCGTAGCCATGGGTTATGCTACTTCAGCTGAAGCCTCCCGCAGTATTGCCATCGGTACCGGTGCAACAGCAGCAGATTCGCAGTTCACTACTGCCGTTGGTGATTCTACGACAGCTCAGGCTGAAGGCAGTGTGGCCATCGGTGCCGGATCCATTGCAACGAGAGGTGCAGGAAATAAGGAAAGCATCGTCTCCACCGATATTAATACAGGTAAGACAACCATAACCTATGGTGATGAAAAGAGGGCTTATCTGAAACCGGATACTCTCTCCACGGACAAGATAAGTACCTGGGGATCGACCACAGGTGCTGTGTCGGTTGGCGGTCAGGCCACATATAAAGAATATGACGACAATGGAAACCTTGTTAAGAAAACGAAGCTGCTCACCCGTCAGATTACCAACGTAGCAGCCGGTTCCGATGATACTGACGCCGTCAATGTCGCCCAGCTCAAAGCCGCTCAGCCGACTGTCACGTCGAATGACCACTCTGTGACCATTGCTACATCCACTGATTTAACAGACTATCACAAGAATTATGACTTGAAGATTGCCACGGCCACCTTGTCGCCGGAAACGAATGGCTCGGGAAACAGTGCTGTGGCAACTGGTAAGGTTACCGTTACCAATCCGACATATACAGGCAGTGACGGAAAACCTGTTACAAACGAGAATGCCTATGTAACAGGCAATAGCGTGGCAGATGCCATCAACAACTCCGGCTTCAAGCTGACCGCATCAGCGTCCGAAGGTGCGGTGACTGGCAACAAAGAGACCTTGATCCATCCGGGCGATACCATGACAATCGATGCCGGCAAGAATATTTCCTTGACCCAGGATAAAGGCAAGATCTCGATCGCCACGAAGGAAAACCTCAACTTGGGGTCTGCTGATAGCAAAGATGATAAGCAGCAGGATGTGCCGGGCACTAATGGTTCTATTACGGTCAATGGTAAGAACGGTTCTTCCGTTGCCATCAATGGCCAGGATGGTTCCATCGGCCTGACCGGCCCGAAGGGGACAGATGGCACGAGCACGTCCATCCAGATGTCGACAATCATGTCTGATCCTACACTGGATGATGGTAAGAATACCAAAACGACCAGTGATGAAGGGGAACAGCAGACAACCACGACCCAAGCTCCGCGCATCCAGTACAAGAACGGCAACACTACCTATGAAGTCGCCACGATGGATGACGGTCAGAAGTATGCCGGTGATGTACAGGCCAGCGATGCGAAGGCGAATGCATTCAGCCGCAAGCTCAATGAACAGACCAATATTGTCGGTGGAATCAAAAATCTGGATGCTCTGTCGACAGGAAATAACGTCGGCGTTGTTTCAAACGGTACAGATACGTTGACCATTCGCCTCGCTAAAGAACTCACTGACTTGACCAGCGTCACCACGGTAGCAAAGGATGCCAAGGGGAATAAGACGAGCGAGACGGTTCAGGATGGCAATGGCATTACAATCACTCCGACTACGTTGGGGGAGGGCAAGTCATCTGTATCCCTGACCGACAAGGGCCTCAGCAATGGTGGCAATCAGATTACGCATGTTGACAGTGGTCTGAAAGATGCTGCCGGCAACACGGTAGATTTGGCAGCAGCCAGTGGAGATGTGCTGAACAATGCAGTCAATGTAGGAGACTTGCAGAACGTACAGAAAGTCGCTTCTGCCCATACGGCTGTTACCGTCAATGGTAGCGTAGAAGCTCCTGATGCCGGTGCCAATGGTACTTTAGGTAATTATACTGATGAAAAGAAAGGCAATCTGCTGCTGGCACAGAAGAAGGATAACACCGGTAAGATCACCTATGACCTGAAACTCAATGATAATGTCATTCTTGGCAAGGATACCTCTGACGGCAAAGACGGCCAGGAAGGCACCATTGGCCTCACCGGTAAAGATGGTCTTCCGGGCACTGATGGCAAGCAGGGATATAGGACCACCATCATCAAGACGGAAAAAGGACAGAAAGGCAAAGATGGCAAGACCGGCAAGGAAAATCTTGGCGGCACGGACATCAACCGCATTGTCTATACCGATAAGGACGGCCGCAATCCTCAGACCGTAGCCACGATGGATGACGGGCAGAAGTATGGTGGTGATAACTATGTTGCAGCGACTGATAAGGCTGCTGAACAGAACGTCATCACGAAGAAACTGAATGAACGCTTGGATATCCAAGGTGGCGCAGATAAGGACAAGCTGACTGAACAGAACATCGGCGTCAATGTTAAAGACGGTGTAATGAAAGTCCAGCTTGCTCAGAATCTCAACCTGACCGGTAACGGATCTGTCACGATGGGCAATACCATCATCGACAATGGCGGCGTGACCATCACCACAAAAAATGGCGATAACACCAATACAATCAGCTTGACAGACAATGGCCTCAATAATGGTGGCAAGACCATCACCAATGTCGCAGGCGGCACGAATCTTACCGATGCCGTCAATGTATCGCAGCTCAACGCTGCCAAGACAACGGTGACATCGAATGACCACTCTGTGACCATTGATACGACTACGGATTCAACAGATAAGCACAAGAATTACGACTTGAAGATTGCTACGGCCACCTTGTCGCAGGATAAGACTACAGGAGACAACCCTGTGGAAACCGGTAAGGTTACTGTTAGCAACCCGAAAATTTCTGTTACAGAAAATGGAGAAACGAAGCAGGTTGATAACCCTAATGCCTATGTAACAGGCAATAGCGTGGCAGATGCCATCAACAACTCTGGCTTTACGCTGACTACATCAAAATCTGAGGGCGGTTCTGTATCGGGAACATCGACTACGTTGATCAAGCCGGGTAGCACTGTAACGTTGAATGCAGGCAAGAACATTGCCATGACTCAGGCAGATAGTAAAGTGACCATTGCTTTGTCGGATGATGTGACCGCGCAGACAATCACTGCTAATGGCAAGAATGGTAATGACGGCGAGATTGGTCTCACCGGCAAGAACGGTGCTGATGGCACAGTAACCACCATCATCAAGACCATCGGCAAGAATGGTACCGATGGCAAGAATGGTACACCTGGTGTCAATGGCACCGATGGCATCACTCGCATTGTCTATCAGGATGGCAAAGACGGCGAAGCTGGCACTACGACCCATACAGTGGCTACGCTTGATGACGGTCTGAAGTTCATTGGTGACAAAACTGATGATAAGGCGATTGCCAAAAAGCTTGGTGATATCTTGAAGATTAAAGGCGACGGTACTTACGATGCAGCTACCCAAACAAATACGAGCAATATCCAGACTTCTGTTGATGGCGATGCAATCAAGGTTGCTCTGAATAAAGATATCAACCTGAAGCAGGATGGTTCCTTGACCGTCGGCGGCAACACGCAGGATGGTTCTAAAACGGTGGATAATCCGATTGTCATCAAGCACTTCGGCGACAAGACGCTCGATATGATTACAGGCGTTGACAAAGATGGCAAGCCGATTTCTGCTAATAAAAAGGCTGCAGCTGGCGACTATGTCACAGGCCTTGACAACAAGGACTGGAATGTCGACAGTCCGACTTACGTCAGCGGCCGTGCAGCTACCGAAGACCAGCTCAAGACAATCAGTGATGCGGTCAAAGAAGCTTCTACTACAGCTGGTAAGCATACAGTCGTTACTGTAGAAGGTGGGAAAGACGCCGGAACTACAGACTATAACGGTGAAAACCTGAAGCTGAAAGTCACGGATACAGCTGGTCAGAAGACGTACGATCTGAAACTCAGCGATAAGCTGAACCTCGGCACGGTTGGCAAAGATGGTGAGAAAGGTACAGATGGCTCTATTGGACTCAAGGGGGCAGACGGCAAGTCTAGCATCGGTCTCAACGGCAAGGATGGTATCTCTGTTATTGGCAAGGATGGTAAGAATGGCGTCAGCATCACAGGTTCCAATGGCCTCAATGGCAAGGACGGCATCGATGGCAAGATTGCCATCGGTACGCCGGGCAAGGACGGCCAGCCGGGCAAAGATGCGGTTTCTATCTCCGGCCAGAATGGTATTGGCCATATCGGCCTGACCGGCCAGAGAGGTGAAGATGGCAAGGATGGTGTATTTACCGACCTTTCCACGACCCTTGGCACAGCAACGCTTGACCCTGCCAAGAATGAGCAGAGCAAGTCGGCCGACAAGGTGAATGCAGACGATAAATCATCCCGCATCCAGTACCAGACGACCGTCACAGACAAAGATGGCAAGACTAAGACGGTCATTACCCATGAAGTCGCTACGATGGACGACGGCCAGAAGTATGCTGGTGATTTCGGCGATGGCGCTTCGGTCAAGCTGAACAAGACGGTCAACGTCAAGGGCAATGCCAAGAAGGAAGCCGACCTTACGGATGGCAACATCGGTGTAGTTTCGAGCCAGAGTGGCGATAACGGTCAGTTGTTGATCAAGCTGAACAAGGACCTCAACCTTGGTGACAATGGTTCTGTCAAGATGGGGAATACGACCATCAACAATGATGGTATGACCATCAGCAAGACGGAATCCGGGAAGACGACTACTGTCACACTGACGGATAAGGGCCTTAACAATGGCGGCAACAAGATTACCAATGTAGCTGCTGGTACCGATGGAACGGATGCTGTAAATGTATCCCAGCTCAATGACGTCAAGACCTTGGCTGGTCAGCATACGACGGTAGAAGCTGGTTCGAAGAATATCACGGTCAAAGAAGGTACGAATTCGACTGGTGGCAAAAACTACACCATCGATTTAGCCAAGGATGTCGCGTTTGGTGATGCCGCTAAGGGCGATAAGACGGTTGCCATCAGTGGCACCAATGGCACGGTTATGGCCGGTACAGGCGACAACAAGGTCACTGTCGACGGCTCGAAAGGTCAGATTGTCGCTGGCGGCGATAATGGCGTCAAGATCGGCAATATCGCGGAGGGCGACAGCAGACTGACCATCTACGATAAGGATGGCAAGGCTACGAACCAGACCGACAAGGCTGGCAAGTATGTCACCAATCTGGATAACAAGACCTGGAAGGATGATGGTTCCTATGTCAGCGGCCGTGCTGCTACAGAGGATCAGCTCCATCAGGTCGAGTCGAATGTCAACAAGCAGATTGCTGATGTGAACACGAAAATCGACAAGGTCGACAAGCACCATACGGAAGTCACCGTCAATGGCGGCACGGCTGCGAAAGCGGACGGCTCCTACACGGATGGCAATCTCCAGCTGAAGCAGACGACTGGCGAGGATGGGCAGAAGGTCTATGACCTGAAGCTCAACGACCAGCTCAAGGTCGGCCAGAAGGGCGACGCTGGCACGGCTGGTAAGGACGGCAACGTCACGGTCGAGACAAAGGGCGGCACGACGGTCGTCATCGGCCATGATGGCAAAGATGGAAAAGACGGCAGGGATGGCCTCTTTGTCAACGGTAAGGATGGCAAGGACGGCAAGTCCGGCGTTTCCATCACCGGTCCGAACGGCGTTGCTGGCAGGGATGGTGTCGACGGCAAAGTCGGCATCGCTGGCACGGACGGCAGAGATGCGGTCTCGATTGCTGGCAGGGATGGTGTCGGCCATATCGGCCTGACAGGCCCGAAGGGCGCAGATGGCAAGGATGGTGCTTTCACAGACCTTTCCACGATCCTCGGACAGGCTACGCTGGATCCCGCGAAGAATGTGAAGGGGAAGGATGGCGACGCCAAGGACGAAAAGGCATCCCGCATCCACTACGAGACGACGGTCGCGACGAAAGATGGTGAAAAGACAGTCTCCCATGAGGTCGCCACGATGGACGATGGCATGAAGTACAGCGGTGATTCTGGCAGCGCGGCGGTGAAGCTGAACAATAATGTCCAGCTCTACGGCGGTGCGAAGGAATACGCGGCTGGCGACAACATCGGCGTCGTTGTTTCGCAGGATGGCGATAACGCTAAGATGCAGGTCAAGTTGGCCAAGGACCTCAAGGGCATCGATAGCATCGATGCCAAGACGGTCACGACGGGCAATACGACCATCAACAACGGCGGCCTGACGGTCAAGGGCGATGACAAGCACAAGGACATCACGGTCCAGCAGGGCGCGGTCAATATGGGCGGCAACAAGATCGAAGGAGTCGCGCCGGGCCGCATTGCGCCGGATTCGACGGATGCTGTCAATGGCAGCCAGCTCGCGCAGCGCGATCAGGCGATCGGCAAGCTCGGTGGTGAGGTCAGCAATCTCGACCGCCGTGTCGACCGCGTCGGTGCCGGTGCTGCGGCTCTCGCGGCACTTCATCCGCAGGACTTCGACCCGGATGACAAGTGGGATTTCGCAGTGGGCTACGGCAATTACCGCGGTGCGAATGCGGCGGCTGTCGGCGCGTTCTACCGTCCGAATGAGGACACGACGCTGTCGGTCGGCGGCACAGTCGGCGGCGGCGAGAACATGGTCAACGCTGGCATCAGCTTCAAGTTCGGCCAGGGCAACCATGTGACGAACAGCCGCGTCGCGATGGCAAAGGAAATCCTCGCGCTCAAGGACTACGTCCAGAAGCAGGACGAGAAGATCGAGAAGCTCGAAGCGCTCGTCGGGACGCAGGGCACGGCAAACGCGCCGAAGCGCCGTTCCATCCTGTTCCCGGATGTGCCGGAGAACCACTGGGCTTACGCCTACGTCAAGAAATTGGCGGACCGCGGCCTGCTCGAGGGCTATCCGGATGGCGAGTTCAAGGGCACGCGCACGATCACGCGCTATGAGTTCGCCGCCATCTTCTCGCGGGCACTCGAGAACGGTGTCAGCGTCGACGGCGACATGGAGCGCATGTCGGAAGAATTCGAGCCGGAGATCCGCGAGCTCTCCCTGAACCGTTTCCGCGTCGACCGCGTCGAGGGCGATGACAACGACCGCCATAAGATCGAGCGCGTCCGCGTCAACGACCGCGATGAACTGGTCAAGCAGAAGAACGGCGAGCAGAAGAAGCGCTACCGCGATGTCTACGGCAGCGTGATCGAGAAAGACGCGCCATCTGACGCTGTGAAGTAAAGTCAATAAGCAAACAGAAAAAGAGAAGGCATCCAGCAAAAACTTGCTGGATGCCTTCGTTCATGTTAAACTGGAAATGCTACTGGGAACGGCTGGCGGTTCCTCGCAGAAAGGTCGAAATCTATCGACAGGCGAGGTGATAGCCTTGGATCAAGCGACGATGCAGCTTCTGCTGATCTTACTCATCTTGATCATGGTAAAAAAATAACCGCCTGAGCGACCAAACTTAGCGGTTATTTTCATGAAAGTGATAAAATAAACCAACGAGTGAGGAACTGCGCCGCACCCAGTAGTTTTTTCTTACATTTATTATACTATTTTTGCATAGGGAAAGCAAGTAGACTCATTTTTTTAGGCCTGACAAGGAAAAATGCTTGACACGGTGGCGAGGAGCCGCTATAATAGCCTATGTCAAGCAAAACGCCTTGGCACGATATCAGGATTAAGGTGGGGCAGGATGGAGCAGCTTTTGTATTTGTCGGCGCTGTTTGATTTTTATGGGGCGCTTTTGACAGAGAAGCAGCAGGAATGCCTCAAGATGCATCTCTTTGAGGATTTTTCCCTATCGGAGATCGGCGAGGAGCTCGGGATTTCCCGGCAGGCGGTCTACGACAACATCCATCGCTCTGAGAAGGCCATGGAATCGTACGAAGAGAAGCTTGGGCTCGTGGCGCGTTACCAGAGGGAGCGCGCGGTGCTCGCGGACATCTGCCGCTCGGTCAAGGCCCTGCGGACGGATGCCAACAGCGCTGCGGTCAGCGACATCCTCGCGCGGCTCGTGCCTCTCCTCGGTAGCAGTGAATATGGCCGGGAGGTATGATTTTTGATTTTTGAAAGTTTATCGGACCGACTCCAGGCAACCTTCAAGAAGCTCCGCGGCCACGGCAAGCTGACGGAGGACGACGTCAATGAGGCGATGCGCGAGGTGCGCATGGCGCTTCTCGAAGCCGATGTCAATTTCAAGGTTGTCAAGCAGTTCATCAAGACCGTCAAGGAACGCGCGATCGGCCAGGATATCCTCGAGACGCTGACACCTGCCCAGGTCGTCATCAAGATCGTCGATGAGGAGCTCACGAAGCTCATGGGCGGCACGCAGAGCCGTCTCAACATGAGCCCGAAGCCGCCGACGGTCATCATGATGGTCGGCCTGCAGGGCGCCGGTAAGACGACGTCGGCCGGCAAGCTCGGCCTTGCGCTCAAGAAGCAGGGCAAGCGCCCCTTGCTCGTCGCGGCGGATATCTACCGCCCGGCGGCCATCACGCAGCTGCAGGTCCTCGGCAAGCAGCTCGACATCCCCGTGTTCTCGATGGAGCAGGGGACGGACGCGGTGACGATCGCGAAGGAGTCGATCGGCTACTCGCAGTCGCATGCCTGCGATGTCGTCATCATCGATACGGCGGGCCGCCTGCAGATCGATGAGAAGCTCATGCAGGAGCTTCGCGACATCAAGTCGGAGGTTCATCCGCATGAGATCCTGCTCGTCGTCGATGCGATGACGGGCCAGGAATCCGTCAATGTCGCGCAGGCGTTCAACGACGCTCTCGGCCTCGATGGCGTCGTCATGACGAAGCTCGACGGCGATGCCCGCGGCGGCGCGGCGCTCTCCGTCAAGGCGGTCACGGGCGTGCCCATCAAGTTCATCGGTCTTGGCGAGAAGCTCGAGCCGCTCGAGCCGTTCCATCCGGACCGCATGGCGTCGCGCATCCTCGGCATGGGCGATGTGCTCTCGCTCGTCGAGAAGGCACAGGCGACTTTCGACATGGAAGAAGCCAAGAAGATGGAGAAGAAGCTGCGCAAGGACGAGTTCACGCTCGATGATTTCCTCGCGCAGATGCAGCAGGTCAAGAAACTCGGCTCGCTCGAGAACATCTTAGGCCTGATTCCGGGCATGGGCGGCCTCAAGAAGCAGCTCGCCGGTCAGGACATCGACCTCGACGGTAAGGAAATGCGCCAGATTGAGGCAATCATCAAGTCGATGACGCCGAAGGAGCGCGCCAACATCACGATCATCAACGGCAGCCGCCGCAAGCGCATCGCGATGGGCTCCGGCACGCGCGTGCAGGACGTCAACAAGCTCCTGAAGCAGTTCGGCGAGATGAAGAAGATGATGAAGAAGATGCAGAAGGGCAAAAAGGGCCTGCCGAATCTCGGCGGCCTGGGACTTCCCAAATTGCCGTTCATGCATTGAGATATTTCCTGATCACGATTTGAAAGGTGGTGAATTCACATGGCAGTAAAGATTCGTCTGAACCGTATGGGTGCAAAGAAGAATCCGTTCTATCGCATTGTTGTCGCGGACTCCCGCGCACCGCGCGATGGTCGTTTCATCGAGGTCCTCGGTAACTACGATCCGTCCCAGAACCCGGCAGTCGTCAATGTTGACGAGGAGAAGGTTCTCGACTGGATGGGCAAGGGTGCTCAGCCGACGGACACCGTTAAGAATCTCTTCAGCAAGAAGGGCCTCATGGCTAAGTTTGCTGAGGTAAAGAACGCTAAGAACTGATTGAGTGAGGCTACAGCATGAAAGAACTTGTTGAAGTCATCGCCAAGTCCTTAGTGGATCATCCGGAAGATGTCCGCGTCGAGGAGAAGCAGCAGGACCGTCAGGTCACGCTCGAGCTCCGCGTGGATGAGGATGACATGGGCAAGGTCATTGGCCGCCAGGGCCGCATCGCGAAAGCCATGCGCACGGTTGTCAAGGCCGCAGCCACCCGGGAGAACAAGAAAGTCTCGGTTGATATCATTTGAAAAGAGCGGCATCGCCCACATGCATCTGCATGGCATGGGTATTGCCGCTGTTTTTGTATCTTGAACAAGAAGCAGAGAAGCAGAAAAGAGGAATACCATGGATACGATTTCGCTCAAGATGCCGGTGACGGTCAAGGCCAAGGTCACGGAGAAGCTCAAGGAGAAGATGACGAAGGAGCTCGCAGAGGGCATCCAGCGCGCAGAGCTCGAGCTGCAGCAGCTCGACATCCAGGAGAAGCGCGTCATGCAGGAAAACGGCCCGGCAAACCCGCAGGAGCCGACGCCGCAGGAGATCCAGCGCCTCAACGCCATCCAGCAGCACTTCGGCCAGGAGCGCCAGAAGCGTGCGGAGTACCGCGCGCAGGCTCTCGCGCAGAAGGAGCAGACGGAGAAGCTCAAGATCGGTTCGGAGATCGTGCAGGGCACGCTCGAGCGCCAGGTCGAGGTCAAGGTCGGCGACGATATGCGTGAGCTCATGAATGTGGAAGTGCTGGTGGAAGATGACAAGATTATCGCTATCCGCGGCTAATAAGAAGAAAGACCGCGTGACAATCGGCAAGGTCGGCGCGGTGCACGGCATCCACGGCGAGCTGCGCATCATCCCGCTGACGGACTTCGTCGAGCGCTTTGCCGGCATGAAGGAAGTCATGGTCGGCGATGAGATGCTGCACATCGAGAGCTGCAAGTTCCACAAGCAGTTCGTGCTGCTGAAGTTCCGCGAGTACCCGGTGCGCGAGCAGGCCATGCGCCTGACGGGCCAGCTGCTGACGGTCGCGCGCGACGAGGCTGTGCCGCTTGAAGAGGGTGAGTTCTACACCTTCGACATCATCGGGCTGACGGTCTATGATATGGCGGGCACGGAGCTCGGCACAGTCGAGAACGTCCTGCGCACGGGCAGCAACGATGTCTACCAGGCGCGCCGCCCGGACGGGCGCGAACTGCTCATACCGGCGCTCAAGGCCGTCGTGCGCGAGATCGATGTCGCGGGCGGCCGCATGGTCGTCGATCTGCCGGAGGAGACGGACGATGCGCATTGACATGATCACGCTGTTCCCGGAGATGTTTGCGGGGCCGTTCGGCGCGAGCATCACGAAGCGCGCCGTGGAGAAGGGCATCCTCGACATCCACTTCACGAATTTCCGCGACTACTCGTTCGACAAGCACAGGCATGTCGACGATTCGCCGTTCGGCGGCGGCGCGGGGATGGTGCTGAAGCCGGAGCCGATGTACCGCGCTGTGCGCGCGGTGCTTGAGGAGACAGCCATGCATGCGGCGAGCCGCCGCGTGCTGATCATGGACCCGGCGGGGCCCGTCTTCACGCAGGCAAAGGCGAAGGAGCTCGCGAGCTACGAGCAGCTCGTCTTCATCTGCGGCCACTACGAGGGCTTCGATGCGCGCATCTACCCGCTCGCTGACGAGGCCATCTCCATCGGCGACTTCGTGCTGACGGGCGGCGAGCTGCCCGCGATGGTCATCACGGATGCCGTCTCGCGCATGCTGCCGGGCGTGCTCGGCGATGCGGAGTCGGCCCCGACGGACTCGTTCTACGACGGGCTCCTGGGCTTCCCGCAGTACACGCGGCCGCGCGACTTCGAGGGCATGGAAGTGCCGGAGGTGCTGCTCTCGGGCGACCACGCGAAGATCCGCCAGTGGCGCCACGAGCAGTCGCTGCGCCTGACGCAGGAGAAGCGTCCGGACCTGCTCGCGAAGAAGGCGCTCAGCGACGAGGACCGCGCGATCCTGCGCCGCTTCGAGCAGCCCGGCTGACGGCCGGGACACCTGCTCAAGAGGGGGCTCCGGGCGCAAGATTCTTCTTGTTTCAACGAGTTGAATCTGCTACAATAAAGCTAACGATAGCAGACAGGCCACGGCTTCTGGAGCCGTGGCCTTTTTGGTGAAAGGCAGGGGTTTGTGGATTGGAGGAAAAGCTGAAGCTGTACGGCTTCAATAACCTGACGAAGGCATTGAGCTTCAACATCTATGATATCTGTTATGCGAAGTCGGCGCGGGAGCAGCAGGACTACATCAAGTACATCGACGAGCAGTACAACTCGGAGCGCTTGACGAACATCCTGTCGACGGTTACGGAGATGATTGGGGCGCGCATCCTCAACATCGCGAAGCAGGATTACGACCCGCAGGGCGCAAGCGTGACGATGTTGATCGCGGAAGAAGACGCGGTGACATCGGGACGCAAGAAGCCGGTCGAGTCGGCCATCCTTGGCGACACGATCCTCGCGCATCTCGACAAGAGCCATGTGACGGTGCACACGTATCCGGAGTTCCACCCGGGCACGAGCATCGCGACGTTCCGCGTCGACATTGATGTCGCGACGTGCGGCGAGATCACGCCCTTGAAGACGCTCGACTACATGATCGCACAGTTCGACTCGGATATCATCACGATGGACTACCGCGTGCGCGGCTTCACGCGCGACCTCGACGGCCGCAAGCTCTTCATGGACTCGAAGATGCGGTCCATCCAGGAGTTCATCGCCAAGGAGACGCTCGACCGCTACGATGCCGTCGACATCAACCTCTATCAGGCGAATCTCTACCACACGCGCATGCTCATCAAGGAGCCGCAGCTGCAGAACTACCTCTTCAATACGGACATCTACGAGATCCCGCCGAAGGACCGCCTGGCCATCAGCAACAGCCTGCGCCGCGAGATGATCGAGATCTACAGTGGGCGCAACCTCTACTGAGGTGACGTGCTCTGTGCATATACTACACACGATAAGGAAGTGAAGGAAATGGGAGGATATCTGACTCAGGACCGCGCGCCAATCCTCGAGGCGCTCGAGCGCATGAAGCGCGCGCGCCTCGTGCCGTTTGATGTGCCGGGCCACAAGCGCGGCCGCGGCAATCCGGAGCTTCGGGACTTCCTCGGGGAGAAGTGCCTCGACGTCGATGTCAACTCGATGAAGATGCTTGACAATCTCTGCCATCCCGTCTCGGTCATCCGCGATGCGGAGAAGCTCGCAGCGGAGGCCTTTGGCGCGGCACATGCGTTCTTCATGGTCGGCGGCACGACGTCGGCCGTGCAGGCGATGGTGCTGACGGCCGTCGGCCGCGGCGACAAGATCATCATGCCGCGCAATGTGCACCGCAGCGCCATCAACGCGCTGATCCTCTGCGGCGCAGTGCCGGTCTACGTCAACCCGCAGATGGACCACACGCTCGGCATCTCGCTCGGCATGCGTGTCGAGGAAGTCAAGGACGCCATCAGGCGCCATCCCGACGCGAAGGCCGTGCTCGTCAACAATCCGACGTACTACGGCATCTGCTCGAACTTGCGCGAGATCGTTCGCCTCGCACACGAGCACGGCATGATGGTGCTCGCCGACGAGGCGCACGGCACGCATTTCTACTTCAACGACAAGCTGCCCGTCTCGGCCATGGCGGCGGGCGCCGACATGGCGTCGATCAGCATGCACAAGTCGGGCGGCTCGCTGACGCAGAGCTCGATGCTGCTCTGCGGCCCCGCTGTCAATGCGGGCTACGTGCATCAGGTCATCAACATCACGCAGACGACCTCAGGCTCCTACCTCCTGCTCTCGAGCCTCGACATCAGCCGCCGCAACCTCGCCTTGCATGGCCAGGAGATCTTCGACAAGGTCATCCGTCTTGTCGAGTACGCGCGCGACGAGATCAACGCCATCGGCGACTACTACGCCTACAGCCGCGAGCTCGTGAACGGCGACTCCGTCTACGACTTCGACACGACGAAACTCTCCATCTTCACGCGGCCGACGGGCCTCGCGGGCATCGAGGTCTACGACCTGCTGCGCGACGAGTACGACATCCAGACGGAGTTCGGCGACATCGCGAACCTCCTGGCCTACGTCTCAGTCGGCGACCGCCCGAAGGACATCGAGCGCCTCGTCGCGGCGCTCGCGGAGATCCGCCGCAACTACCGCAAGGATTCCTCGAAGATGCTCAAGGCCGAGTACATCGAGCCGGAGGTCGTCTACGGTCCGCAGGAGGCATTCTACGCCGAGAAGGAGTCGCTGCCCATCGAGTCGACAGCGGGCCGCGTCTGCAGTGAGTTCGTCATGTGCTACCCGCCGGGTATCCCGATTCTCGCGCCGGGCGAGCGCATCACGGACGAGATCCTGACCTACATCCGCTACGCGCGCAAGAAGGGCTGCCAGATGACGGGCCCTGAAGACATGACGCTCGCGCGGCTCAATGTCGTGAAATGACAAGACAACAAGATACGATATCGGCCTGATATGGCCGTAGGATATGATATACAAGGGGGGATCTTGATTCTATGGAACTCTGGTTTACCGAACACCACACGCCAAAAGTCCGTCTGTCCATCAAGGTGGACCGCCAGCTCTACTCGGGCCGCAGCGAATTCCAGCGCATCGACATCTTCGATTCGAAGGAGTTCGGCCGCTTCCTGACGCTCGACGGCTACATGATGCTGACGGAGATGGATGAGTTCATCTACCACGAGATGATTACGCACGTGCCGATGTGCGTCAACCCGGATGCGCACGACATCCTCGTCATCGGCGGCGGCGACGGCGGCACGGTGCGCGAGCTCCTGCGCTACCCGACGGTGCGCCACATCGACCTCGTCGAGATCGATGAGCTCGTCGTCGAGGTCTGCAAGAAGTACCTGCCGCAGACGGCGGGATGCCTTTCTGACCCGCGCATCTCCATCCACTACGAAGACGGCCTCAAGTACGTGCGCCACGCGGAAAATGCCTACGACCTCATTATCGTCGATTCGACGGACCCGTTCGGGCCGGGCGAGGGGCTCTTCACGAAGGAGTTCTACGGCAACTGCTACAAGGCGCTGCGCGAGGACGGCATCATGGTCAACCAGCACGAGAGCCCGTTCTACCAGCAGGACGCCTACGCGATGCAGCGCGCCCACAAGCGCATCGTCGATTCCTTCCCAATCAGCCGCGTCTATCAGGCGCACATCCCGACGTACCCGTCAGGCCACTGGCTCTTCGGCTTTGCCTCAAAGAAGCGCCATCCCGTCAAGGACGTCAACTGGGTGCGCTGGAACGCCCTCGGGCTCAAGACACGCTACTACAACACGCAGCTGCACGCGGGCGCCTTTGCCCTGCCGAATTATGTGGAGGAGATGCTAAGAGATGTTGAACCGGAATCGTAATGTCGAGATGTTCCTCGGCTGTGAAAGCACCTACGAGGAGAGCCGCATCGTGCTCTACGGCGCGCCGTTTGACTCGACGACGTCGTACCGCCCGGGCACGCGCTTCGCGAGCCGCACGATGCGCGCGGAGTCGTACGGCCTCGAGACGTACAGCCCGTACCAGGACCTCGACCTCGAGGACGCGAAGGTATTTGACGGCGGCGACCTCGAGCTCTGCTTCGGCGACACGGAGATGGCGCTCGGCGACATCGAGGCGTGTGCGCGCGATATCGTCGCGGACGGCAAGCTGCCGTTCCTCATCGGCGGCGAGCACCTCGTGACACTGCCGGCCTTCTGCGCCGTGCAGGCAAAGTACCCGGATGTCGCCGTCATCCACTTTGACGCGCACACGGACCTGCGCGAGGAGTACCTCGGTAACCGCCTCTCGCACGCGACAGTCATCCGCCGCATCTGGGAGATCATCGGCGACGGCCGCATCTTCCAGTTCGGCATCCGCAGCGGCGAGCGCGCGGAGTGGTACTGGTCGGCCGAGGGCCACACGAAGATCCAGAAGTTCAGCTTCGCGGGCCTCGACGAGGCGATTGAGTCGCTGGCGGGCCGCCCGGTCTACCTGACCATCGACCTCGATGTGCTCGACCCCTCGTGCTTCCCCGGCACGGGGACGCCGGAGGCGGGCGGCGTGCGCTTCACGGACCTCTTGTCCGCCGCGCTGCGCACCATCCGCGGCTGCCGCATCGTCGGCTGTGACATGGTCGAGCTCTCACCGCCTCTTGACCCGAGCGGTGCCTCGACGGCCACGGCCCTCAAGCTCCTGCGCGAGATGCTGCTCGCGCTCGAGAAGCCCTACATCCAGAAATGAAATCGTTCTATATTCCATCATTCCATACTTCAGGAGGTATTACCATGGGAAAAGCTTTGATCATCGGCTGCGGCGGCGTCGCGAGTGTCGCCATCCACAAGTGCTGCCAGAACTCGGACGAATTCAGTGAGATCATGATTGCCTCGCGCACGAAGTCGAAGTGCGACGCGCTCAAGGAGAAGCTCGAGGGCACGACGAAGACGAAGATCCGCACGGCGCAGGTCGATGCCGACAATGTCGATGCGCTCATCGCTCTGATCGAGGACTTCCAGCCGGACGTCGTGCTGAACCTCGCGCTGCCGTACCAGGACCTGCACATCATGGATGCCTGCCTCGCGACGAAGACGAACTACGTCGACACGGCCAACTACGAGCCGGAGGACACGGCGAAGTTCGAGTACAAGTGGCAGTGGGCCTACCGCGAGCGCTACGAGAAGGCCGGCATCACGGCGCTCCTCGGCTCCGGCTTCGACCCGGGCGTCACGGGCGTCTTTGCCGCCTATGCGCTCAAGCACCACTTCGACGAGATCAACTACATCGACATCCTCGACTGCAACGCCGGCGACCACGGCTATCCGTTCGCGACGAACTTCAACCCTGAGATCAACATCCGCGAAGTCTCGGCCAACGGCAGCTACTGGGAGGACGGCCACTGGGTCGAGACGAAGCCGATGGAGATCAAGCGCGTCTACAACTTCCCGGAAGTCGGCCCGAAGGACATGTACCTTCTGCACCACGAGGAGCTCGAGAGCCTCGGCCTCAACATTCCGGGCATCAAGCGCATCCGCTTCTTCATGACGTTCGGCCAGAGCTACCTCACGCACCTCAAGTGCCTCGAAAATGTCGGCATGACGTCCATCGAGCCGATCGAGTTCGAGGGCAAGAAGATCGTGCCGCTGCAGTTCCTCAAGGCTGTGCTGCCGGACCCGGCAAGCCTCGGCCCGCGCACGAAGGGCAAGACGAACATCGGCTGCATCTTCCGCGGCAAGAAGGACGGCAAGGACAAGACGTACTACCTCTACAACGTCTGTGACCATCAGGAGTGCTACAAGGAAGTCGGCTCGCAGGCCGTCTCCTACACGACGGGCGTGCCGGCCATGATCGGCGCGATGCTCATCATGAACGGCACCTGGAAGGGCCCAGGCGTCAAGAACATCGAGGAGTTCGACCCGGATCCGTTCATGGATGCCCTCAACAAGTGGGGCCTGCCGTGGAAAGAGAGCTTTGATCCGGAGCTCGTCGACTGATGGGGAGCTTGACATACCGCAAGGAGTTCTTCGAGGTGATGACGCCCTCGTATGTCATCGCGAAGGACCTCTTGGAGCACAACCTGCGCATCCTGCACGAGGTGGAGGAGAGCACGGGCGCGCATGTGCTGCTCGCCCAGAAGTGCTTCTCCATGTACCACTACTACCCGCTGATCGCTCAGTACCTCTCGGGCACGACGGCCAGCGGCCTCTACGAGGCCAAGCTCGGCCATGAGGAGATGGGCAAAGAGAACCATGTCTTTTCGCCCGCCTACAAGGAGTCGGAATTTGCGGAGCTCACCAAGATCTGTGACCACATCATCTTCAACTCCTTTGCCCAGTGGAAGAAGTTCGGCCCGGAGGCACTCGCAGTCGGCGTCTCGTGCGGCCTGCGCATCAACCCCGAGCGTTCGACGCAGGACCACGCCATCTACGATCCGTGCGCGGAGGGCTCGCGCCTCGGCGTGCGCCTGCGCGACTTTGATGAGAGCGCCATCGGGGGCCTTGAGGGCCTGCACTTCCACACGCTCTGCGAGCAGGGCGCCGATGCGCTCGCCGTCACGCTCGAAGCGGTCGAGGCGAAATTCGGCAAGTACCTGCCGCAGATGAAGTGGATCAACTTCGGCGGCGGCCACCACATCACGAAGGCAGGCTACGACATCGCCCTCTTGAAGAAGTGCATCCGCCGCATGCAGGAAAAGTACGGCCTGACGGTCTACGTCGAGCCCGGCGAGGCCGTCGCGCTCAACGCGGGCTTCCTCGTCGCCGAGGTGCTCGACATCCAGCAGGAGAACGCCATCGCCATCCTCGACACATCGGCTGCCTGCCACATGCCCGACGTCATCGAGATGCCGTACCGTCCGCCCGTCCTCGGCAGCGGCGAGCCGGGGGAGAAGGCCCACACCTACACCTTCGCCGGCCCGACCTGCCTCGCCGGCGACACGATCGGCACATACTCCTTCGACGAGCCCCTCGCCGTCGGCGACCGCATCGTCTTTTGTGACATGGCCATCTACACCATGGTCAAGAACAACACCTTCAACGGCATGCCCCTGCCCGCCATCATCGCCAGCGACGAGGACGGCAGCTGGCAGCCCGTCCGCCAGTTCGGCTACGAAGACTTCAAGATGAGGCTCTGAGAAGCTGAGCATCGATACAGAATCAAAAAGCGTCTCTGCTGCATGATGCAGCATGAGACGCTTTCTTTTTGCGCGTATTTTGCTTATTTCCGCGTCAAGAGGATGACGGCGGCCAGGATGCTCAGGGCACCGAGGAGGTCGAAGGGGGTGAAGGCGATGTGGAGCAGGGTGACGGAGAGGAGGATGGCGGCGAGGGGTTCGGCGGAGCCGAGGATGCTCGTCTCGGCGGGCTGGAGGTACTGGAGGCTGCCGAGGTAGCAAGCGAAGGCGATGACGGTGCCAAAGACGATGATGTAGGAAAAGAGCAGGGCGGCTGTCGCGTTGAAGAGACCCGTGAAGTCCCAGGGGCGCGAGACGGGCAGGAAGAGCAGGCCGCCCACGAGCATGCCCCAGCCGATGATGAGTGTCGGGCGGTACTTGCAGATCAGGCGCTTCGGCTGGACGGTGTAGAAGGCGGCGGCAAAGGCCGAGAGCAGGCCCCAGAAAAGGGCGGGCGGCGAGATGGCAAGCTGCGTCAGGCTGCCGTGCGTCACGAGCAGGAAGGTACCGAGGACGGCGAGCGCGACGCAGAGGAGTTCGCCAAAGGGCGGCAGCCTGCGCGTGCGCAGTGCTGTCCAGGCGACGATGACGACCGGCATGAGGTACTGGAGGATCGTGCCGGTTGCGGCATTGCTGAACTTGATTGTGGCGAAGTAGGTGTACTGGACGCCGAGCATGCCGAAGACGGCAAAGGCGATGGTCTCCAGGCAATCGCGCCGCTCGCGAAAGACGGTCAGGAGATTCTGGCGGTAGGCGGCGAAGTCGATGAGCAGCAGCAGTGCGCCCGAGAGGATCAGGCGCACGCCGACGAGCCATTCCGTCGAGAAGGCGCAGTCCTGCAGGATGTACTGCCCCGCGACGCCCGAGCCGCCCCAGAGGACGGCGCCTGTCAACGCGAGCGCTATGCCGCGGCGGCGCACTGTGCGCGCGGGCGGCGTGGGTGATGCAGGATTCTTGGCAGTTGGCATTTGGCTGTTCCTTTCCGTTGATAGAGGTGGGGGATGATCACTTGTCCGGCACAAAGGTGTAGAGCGGCTTCCCTTCCTTGTCGGTCAGCTTGATGGGGTTCAGGCTGAGCTTGCCGTGCTGGATGTGGAAGGCGTCTGTCGAGACAGTGAAGCCCGGCAGATTGATGACGGCATCGTAGAAGTGGAGGTCGCCGCCTGCGTCTGTCACCTTGCCGGAGAGGCTGTCAAACGGCAGCAGGCGGTAGCGCCCCGGCCCTGAGACAAAGGAGCCAGACGACACTGTGCTCTTGGCCGAGCCCTCTGAGTGGATCTCGAGGTCGAGGTCAACGCGCGTGTGCAGGCCGCTCTTGGGGAGGGCCTCCTCGGTTTGCATGGCTTCGCCATGGCCGTAGAGGTTGTAGAAGCGCGTGTCGAGGTCGTAGTCGCCGCGGGCCGTGAGCTTGCCCTTGTAGACGTCGGCCGTGACGTCGGTGAACTGTAGCAGGGAGTTCTCGTAGTAGACCTTGCCTTCGACATTTGCGAAGTCGAGGCCCGGGATGTGGAGCTCGTCCATCTCGACCTTGCCCGTGCCAATAGGGTGGGAGACGGGACCCGTGAAGTACGTCGAGAGCGTCATCTTGTCGTGGATGTTCATCCCGAAGCCGAGCGAGGACGGGTCGACCTGGTAGAGCACGAGGGCCATGTTGCACGCCGGCTCTGGCGCTTCGGTGAAGTCAACCGTGCCGTTGAGGGCGATGGCATCGCCGATCATCGTGCCGCCGAAGCCGCCAATCGACATGTCGAGGCTCATCTGCTTTGCGGTGTCGAGGTCGACGGCCATCTGCACGTGGCTCATGACGTAGTGGCGCTCGCGGTAGAAGACCTCGACGCCGCCGTCGTGGACGTTCAGGCGCAGTTTCAGATGCTTGCCCGCCGCGTTGAAGTTGTGCCAGTCGCGCTGGACTTTCTGCTGGTGGTGCTTGCGGCGCCACTGGCCGACCTCGCGGCGCTCGCGCGCGTCGAGCGTCGCGAGGTTGACCTTCTCGCGCCAGTCCTCAGACTCCTTCTTGAGGTGGTCCATGTCGGGCGAGGGGCGCACGAAGTCGACCTTCATGTCGTCGGAGAGGTGGACGGATACGGAGGGCTGATTGACGGTGAGCTCGCGTATCGTCGTCGACTTGAAGTCGCGCGTTAGGACGTCCCAGACGTTGACGCGGAAGTCGCCGCTCGGGATCTCGAGGATGGGATTGCCCTCGCGGTCCTTCCACTCGAGGCCTGTGAAGTAGACGTGGCCCGTGATGTCGGAGATCAGCCGCTCGACCGTGATCGTGCCGCGCAGCATGTCCTGGTTTGCCATCGCGTAGTTGAAGATCTGCGCTGCGCCGCGGCTGATGATCTCGAGTGCGAGGAGGATGAGGAGGCAGACGACGAGCAGAGCGAGCCCCAGGCGCTTCAGGCATTTCTTGCCGAACGCGCGTCGCCCCTCACTGCAGGACGGCAGATGAAACCATGACATGGGCGCTCCCTCCTTTCTGTTTTGTTCTCTTGCATTTTTTCATCTTTTTATTGTATCATGGACGCATCGCTTTTAGAAGACAGGAGCAGAAAAGCGCGGAGAATCTGTGAAAATTTTCTGCTGATGAGATACTTTCTCGCCGTAATGTGATATGATATAGATAACAGAAAGGAAGATGTTTGGATGCGATTTCGACAAGTGAGAAAGATGGCGGTGTGCCTTGGTGTGTCCGGTGCCATCCTGGCGGGCGGCGTGACGATGCAGCCTGTCTCGGCGTCACCCGTGCCTCTGCGCGGTGTCATCGAGGGCTTCTACGGCACGCCGTGGCAGCAGGAAGAGCGGCTCGACATTCTCGCGTTCTGCCGGGCTGAGGGCTTCAACGCCTATCTCTACGCGCCGAAGGATGACCCGTACCACCGCGAGAAATGGCGCGAACCTTACCCGGAGGACAAACTCCGGGAACTCGGCGCGCTCGTGAAGGCGGCCAAGGCACAGGACGTGCGCTTCATCTTTGCCGTCTCGCCGGGGCTCGATGTCTCGCTGCACGGTTACAAGGGCTATGTCGACCGCCAGAAGATGCTCGCCAAGCTCGAAGTGCTCTACCGCCTCGGCGTGCGCGACTTCGCCGTCTTCTTTGACGATATCAAGGACAAGGACGGCGCGGGCCAGGCGTCTTTCCTCAACGATGTCTCGCGCGATCTGCGGAGGCGCCACGCGGACATCGGCGCCTTCCTGACGGTGCCGACGGAGTACTTCTACGCAGACATGCAGGAAGGCGGCGTGCGCAAGCCCTACACGGATGCGTTCGCCGAGGGGCTTTCGCACGACGTCCTGGTGCTCTACACGGGTGACGGCGTGGCGAAGGGGCCGCTGACGGATGAGGCGCTCGCGAAAGCTGATGCGCTCTACGGGCGGGCGCTTGGTCTCTGGTGGAATTACCCCGTCAACGACTACATGGAGACAAAGCTCGCGCTCGGCCCTGTAGATCCCCTGCCGAAGGGGAATCTGCCCGCCATCTTCTTCAACCCGATGAAGGTCGAGGCCCTGTCGAAAATCGCCTTGGCGACGGGGGCTGACTACGCCGAAGACCCCGAGCACTACGATCCCGAGAAGTCGTGGCAGGAGGCCATCAAGCGCCAGTACGGGCCGCTCGCAAAGGACATGGCGCTCTTTGCCGCGGGCTCGCGCCACCTCGAGAATGACTGGACATCAATTGGCCTCGCGGATGACCCGGATTTTGCCGCAACGGCTGAGCGCCTGCTGGAGAGCTGGCCGGATGGGGCAGGGGCCAAGGAAGCGCATGCGGCGCTTCTCGCCATGGCCGACGCGCGCGCCAAGGCTGCAGGGCGCCTCTTGAAGGAGCTGCCGCCCGAGCAGCTCAAGGCGTGCCGGCCGCAGCTTGAGCAGACGGTTCGCCTGGCTTCGGCCAGCAGGACGGCTCTCATGCTCCTTCAGGTACAGCAGGCCGTCGCGAAAGATGGCGGCCGGCACGAAAGAAGCCTCCGCGACAAGCTACAGCGAGAGCTTACGGCCATCGATCAGCATGAAGCAGAGGCAGAGGTCAGCGAGAAGGCGATGGGCGCCTTCGTCCGGAATGTGGCCAGGAGGCGTTAGAGCGCGCTGAGCGCTCTGGTCGCGCCGAGGCCCAGGAACGTCGCAAGGAAGCAAAGGCCGAGATTGGCGGCGATGTTCATGGCGGCGTAGAAGAGGCTGCCGCCCTCGATGAGCGTGACCGTCTCGAGGCTGAACGATGAGAAGGTCGTGAAGCCGCCGAGGAAGCCGACGGTCAGGAGCAGCCGGGCGGGCTCTGCGAGCGTGAAGCCGGTCTTTTCCATCAGAAAGACGAGCGAGCCCATGATGAAGCCCATGAGCAGGCTGCCAAGCGTGTTGACGAACAGCGTGCCGAACGGGAAGTACGTGCCGAAGAGCGCCCCGATGTGCGTGGTGCTGAAGTAGCGGCAGGCGGCGCCAAGACCGCCGCCGATGAAGACGAGTAGAAGACTTTGCATAATATCCTCCTTTTTTTGTTGTCAGCGCAAGCTGTAGGCTCATTATACGCCGGACCGTCTTTCCGTGCAATGGGCAGACAAGGCGATGACGAAAGATAGCGGCCATTATGCACCGATATCGCAGATGCTGCCGTGCGCCTCCTGGCGCGGGCAGGCGAGTAGAACAGGAGAGTATCATGCGGAGTAAGGAACAGGAAAACAAGCGCCGCCAGAGACGGCGCAAGAAACAGCTCGAGCGGGCCATCCACGCGCAGTCCGTCAGCCTCGAGGGGCTCGCGGAGCTCCATCCGAGGGGCGTCGTCTCGTTCGACCTCGAGATGGCCGGGGCGTTCCCCGACGACATCATCGAGATCGGGGCCATCCGCATGCCAATCGCCTCGGACAAGATCGAAGTCTTCCGCCGGCTCATTCGCCCGCGGACCTTCATCAACCGCACGGTGCGCAACATGACGGGCCTCACGAAGGAGGACCTCAGGGACAAGTCGCCGCTCGACGTCATCCTGCCGGAGTTCCTCGACTTCGTCGACCCGGAGGACCTCGTCGTCGGCCACGCCATCGGTGACAACGACATTCTGAGCATCAACCTCGCGCTCATGCGCATGAACCACAAGAACGACACGAACATCCGCTTCTGCCCGCGCTATCTCGACACCGTGCGCCTCGCACAGCAGCTTCTGCCGAAGCGTAAGAAGTACAACCTCGTCGCCCTCCTGGAGTCGTTTGGCTGGCACACGAAGAAGAAGCACCGCGCCTTCGAGGACGCGCTGGCCTCGTACGTGCTGCTCGAATGCCTGCTCAAGGACAATGAAGAGAAGCCGGACTGGCTCCCCGACCTTCTCGCGCGGGAGGGCGGCCGCTCGCTCGTCTGTCAGTACCTCGACTGCGAAGCCGAAGAAGCGGGAGAAACGGACGAAAATGAGGACGGATGAGGCGGAGATTGCGCAAAAAGCACTTGTCCAGTGCTTTCTATTGTAGGAACTCACAAATATTTTCGTGAGTTCCTACAATGGAATCGCCTTTTTTTGGACCTTGTATTCCGTTATAATAATAGATGAAGGGGGTAGGTTGGCAAGCCGAAAGGCTTTATCTTGCCGGCTCCAGTCAAGTCCATTGATTTGAACGCCAACCACAAGTCAACGTGATGGGAGCCGGCGCCCTTCGACCGAAAAGAACAGAGGCTGTCGCAGCGATGCGGCGGCCTCTTTTTCGTGGGCTGTATTGCAAAATCACATGGCCTCTGTTAGAATGGTAGTCAATCGTTTCGATAAATCGTATTTATATCGTGTCGGATGATCCTCGCGGATCGATTGGGAGGCTTTTATGATGGGAGATTTGCCAAGCATCCAGCAGCTGGAATGCTTCATTATCTACGGGCGTGTGCAGAACTTCACGCGAGCGGCCAAGGAGGCGAACATCACGCAGTCGGCCTTCAGCGCGCAGATGAAGAACCTCGAGAGCGCGCTCGGTGTCACGCTCATCCAGCGCTCGAAGCGCGGCAGCCACCTGACGGAGGCGGGGAAGGTATTCCTCGCGCGCATCACGGACTGGATGGATGGCCTGCACAAGATCGTCTACGACCTGCAGTCGGCCAATGCCGCGCAGCCCGCTGAGCTCAATGTCGGCATCCTGCGGACGCTCGGCGACATCCAGGTGAACCGCCACATCGCGCACTTCCGCCAGACCAACAAGAACCTGCGCTTCAACGTATTCGATCTCGAGACGGACCAGATCTGCCGCGCGCTGCAGGATGACCGCCTCGACGTCGCCTCGACGTACTACGTCGCCGATTCGCTGCCGGCGGGCGGCGCGGCCGAGTACGAGACGGCGCACTTCTGCTGGGATAATCTCGTCTATTACGCGCCGCTCCTGCAGCCTCGTGTTGTGCCTGTCACGCGCGAGGCGATCGCGCGCCTGCCCATCGTCATCTACCCGAAGAATTACTTCATGAACAAGACGTTCCACGCGTACTTCGCGCCCGTCCTCGAGAAGGAAACGCCCGTCATCTCGGCGCGCCTCTCGACGCCTTACGCGATGGTCTACTACTGCCAGCAGAATGGGGCGGGAGCGCTCTTGCCGGAGCGCCTGCTGCGCGCACTCGGCTGCCGCGACGGCTGGTACGAGCTCGCGCAGCCGCTGCGCGTCGACGCCTGCCTCATCTACAAGAAGAACAGCCCCAAGATCGACCTGATCCGCGACTACGTCAGCCACGTCTTGCAGAGCTTTGATGAGGGGCAGGACTCTATTCATCGCGAGAAGCGATGAGCACGGCTCCCGCGCAAAAGCAGAAGAAACAGGAAGTTTTTTAGCAGCGCCTCTCCGTGACTCATCCTAAAAACGCGAAAACATCCAGATGGGGCGGACGCTGTTATGCGTGCCATGCACAGGAAACGCGACTGAAGGTCATGTCGACAGAACCCGTAGAGAATGGTGCTTGTCATCTGTTTTTATGATGACAAGCATCTTTTTTATGCGCTACACAAAATCAAGGCGACCCCGTATAATCAATAACTGTCATACATTTGATTTATTCTTTGTGAGAAAGGTCGTTGATTTTATTTATGTCTTCCAAACCACGGTTATGGACGAAAGGGTTCATCCTTGATACGCTTGTCAATTTCCTGATTTACATCATCTACTATATGCTGATGGTCATCATCGCATCGGAGGCCATCCACTCGCTGAATGCCTCGATGAGTGAGGCTGGCCTCGCTTCCGGCATCTTCATCCTCGGCACGCTCGTCGCGCGCCTCTTCGCGGGCCGCTCGGTCGAGCTCTACGGCCGCAGGAAGATGCTGTTCGCCGGTATCATCTTCTACCTCGCGACGACGTTCATGTACTTCGGCATCCACTCGATGGCCATGCTCTTCCTCGTCCGCTGCCTCAACGGTATCGGCTACGGCATCGCTTCGACGGCGACGAGCACGATTGTCTCGACGATGATTCCGGCAGAGCGCCGCGGTGAGGGCATCAACTACTATGCGCTCTCGATGAGCCTCGCAGCTGCGATCGGCCCCTTCATCGGCATGCTCATGCAGCAGATCTTCCCGTTCGAGGACATCATCTACTTCTGCATCGCCATGATCGTCGTCTGCCTCGGCGCTGCAGCTGTCATGCACGTCGATGAGATGGAGCTCACGGAAGAGCACCGCGCCGCACTCAAGGAGATCCACATCGCGAACTTCCTCGAGCCGAAAGTCACGGCCATCTCGATTGTCGCCTTCTGCGTCGCCGTCTGCTACTCGAGCGTCCTGAGCTTCCTCGCCTCGTATGCAGGTGAGCTCCAGCTCATGACGGCTGGCACGCTGTTCTTCGTCGTCTACGCACTCGCCGTCACGGTTGCCCGCCCGGTTGCCGGTGTCATGTTCGACCGCAAGGGTGAGGACTTCGTCATGTACCCGACGTATGCCTGCCTGGCCATCGGCCTGCTGCTCCTCTCCATCACGACGCAGAGCTGGATGATGCTCGTAGCCGGCGTCTTCGTCGGCCTCGGCTACGGCACGTTCATGTCGAATGGTCAGGCCATCTGCGTCAAGCTCGTCAAGGAAGTCCGCATCGGCGTTGCCGTCTCGACGTACTTCATCGCCCTTGACCTTGGCCTCGGCGTCGGCCCGTACATGCTCGGCGCCTTCAAGGAATCCCTCGGCTTCCAGGGCATCTACTTTGTTGTCGGCCTCGGCGCCGTCGGCTGCGCTGCCCTCTACTACCTGCTCTACGCTCGCCGCCGCGATGCGCGCCGCGCTGCTGCAGAAGGCGAGATGACGGAAGAAGAGCTCGAGGCAGAGCTCGAAGAAGCTTGAGCCAGACAGCAGTTCCCTCTCACAATACGATATAGATTCCCGATTTTCAGACTGCGCTTCCCCCGCGATCTGAATCCCCATAAAAATACCGGCCGCATGGAGTTCCCCTCCTGTGCGGCCGGTATTCTTATATCCTGCAGGAACGTGATCGCGGAGAAGGCTCAGCTCGGGTCCTGCGCGAGGACCTTGGCGAGCTTCGCCTCGTCGGGCGTGATGTAGAGCGTCCTCTGGTTCGTGAAGATGACGAAGCCGGGCTTGCTGCCGGACGGCTTCTTGACGTAGCGGATCTCCGTGTAGTCGACGGGGATCTTCGAGGAGCCGCGCGCCTTGCTGAAGTGCGCGGCGAGGCTCGCGGCGAGCAGGATGTCCTCTTCGCTCGGCTCTGTGCCGCCATTCTGCAGGACGACGTGAGAGCCAGGGATGTCCTTCGTGTGGAGCCAGGTGTCGTTGAAGCGCGCCGTCTTGAACGTCAGCTTGTCGTTCTGGTAGTTGTTCTTGCCGACGAGGATTTCTGTGCCGTCTGGCGCCTGGAAGTGGAAGGGGCGGGCGGGCTTGTCGTTGTTCTTCTTCTTGGGCTTCTCGCGCAGGTAGCCCGCGGCGATGAGCTCGTTGTGGATCTCGGCGATCTCCGCGAGATTCGAGGAGGCGAGCAGCGACGCCTCGATGCTCTCGAGGTAGGCGATATTTGCCTCGCACTCGCGGCGCTGGACCTGTAGCAGTTCCTGTGCGCGCTTGAGCTTGTCGTACTTCTTGTAGCAGGCCTGCATGTTCTCGACGAGCGTCAGGCGCTGGTCGAGCGGGATCGTGATGGTTTCGCCCGTCTCACTGTAGATGTTCGGCACGGTCACGCTCGCGTCCTCGCGGTCCTTGAACTGGTACTGGTACGTCATGAGGTTGTCGCCGCGCACCTTGAATTCCTCCGCGTTCTCCGCCGCCGCGATCTCCTCATCGAGCTTCGTGAGCTTGTTCTCGGCACGGTTCTTCTCATTCTTGACGAGCTTGCGGAAGCGGTCCTTGTCGGGCAGCACGTAGGAGCCGAGCAGGTTGTCGGCCTTCTCGAGCATGGCGCTGATCGTCGGGAAGGAGAGCGCGGCGGCCTCTGGCAGGTAGTGGAGTGGGAAGGCGGCCATGGCGAGCACCTTCTGGTTCTCGCCGAGCAAGAGCACGGCTTTATCGCCGTCCTCGCCGCCGTGCGCAGCCGCCTCGCGGATTTCCTCAAGGGCGCCTTTGACAGCCTGGAAGTCGGCCGCATCGAGCGCTTCGATGCGGATGGAGGGCGCGAGCCCTGCCGAGAAGCAGACTTCCTTCGCGGAGACAGGGCCGAAGCCCATGCAGGCGGCTAAGAGTGCCTTGTCAAGGCGAAGCGTTGGGTCTGCCTTCACGATGGCCATAATGGTCTCGATATCATCTGTGAAGAGGTCTTTCTTCTCCTGTCCGGGCGGCAGCTCGTAGGCCTGGCCGGGCAGGACGGTGCGCACGCGGCTGCTGTTCGCGCCGATCTTGCGCAGCGCGTCGATGATGATGCCGTTCTGCACGAGGATGATGTTGCTGTACTTGCCCATGAGCTCGAGCACGAGCGTCTTCGTCACGATGCGGCCGCCCGCGGCCAGCGAGTCGATGTCGATGAGCAGCAGGCGGTCGAGTCCGTGCTGGCGGATCTGGGCAATGCGGCCCGTCTCGATCTGCTTGCGCAGGACCATGCAGAAGACGGGCGGTTCAGGCGGGTTCTCGAGGTTCTTCTCGAGCAGGTGGGCCGACGGGTTCTGCGAGTTGATGGAGATGTGCAGCAGGAAATTCTGCCCGGGCTGGCGCACGGACAGGATGATGGATTGCTTATTGGGCTGTGTGATCTTGTCGATGCGGCCGCCCGCGAGCGCTGCGTCAAGCTCGCGCGTCAGCGGGCGCATCGAAAAGCCGTCAAGACTCATATGGATTCCTCATTCCTTCTATATAATAGTATCGGGAATATTGTACCATCTGCGCAGGGGGAACTCAAGTACAGATGTACGGAAAGGGGTTGCAAGTGGCGGCCAAAACCAGTAGAATATAAGGATAAGGTAAAAGGAGGTATTCCTCATGCATTTTTCAAAATGGCAGGGCTGTGGCAATGACTTTGTCCTGGTCGACTGCTTCAAGGAAAACGTCGATGATTTCGCTGCGTTTGCGAAGCAGGTCTGTGACCGCCACTATGGCATCGGCGGCGACGGCGTGCTCTACGTGCTGCCGTCCGATAAGGCGGACTTCCGCATGCGCATCTTCAATACAGACGGCAGTGAAGCGGAGATGTGCGGCAACGGCATCCGCTGCTTCGCGCGCTATCTCCACGACTTCGGCCTGACCGAGAAGGAAGCGTTCACGGTCGAGACGGGCGCAGGCATCCTCGTGCCGCGCCTGCAGATCGAGGCGGGCCAGGTCACAGGCGTGCGCGTCGACATGGGCGAGCCGGTGCTCGAGGGCGAGAAGATCCCCGTCAAGGGCTTCGGCATGGACCGCGTCATCGAGGAGGATATCACGGTCAAGGGGCAGGACTACAAGATGACCTGCGTCTCGATGGGCAACCCGCACTGCGTCATCTTCGTCGATGATGCCGAGGCGTTCCCAATCCACGAACTTGGTGCCTCGTTTGAGTCGCATCCGGCCTTCCCGCGCAAGACGAACACGGAATTCGTCGAGGTGCGCGACCGCCAGCACGTGCGCATGCGCGTCTGGGAGCGCGGCGCTGCTGTGACGCTCGCCTGCGGCACGGGCTCGTGCGCGACGTGCGTCGCCGGTGTGCTGACGGGCCGCACGGACCGCAAGGTCGAGGTCGAGCTCGACGGCGGCAAGCTCACGGTCGAGTGGGATGAGGCCACGAACCACGTCTTCATGACGGGCCCGGCGGAGCTCGTCTTCACGGGTGAGATCGCGTACTGACGGGGGTGAGGCTATGATCAGGAGCATGACCGGTTTCGGCTCTGCCGTCGTTGAGAATGAGGAATACAAGGTATCGGTCGAGGTCAAGGCTGTCAACCAGCGCTTCCTCGAGCTGTCCTTCCACATGGGGCGCCCGCTCTCGCCGTTCGAGGACAATTTGCGCCGCCTCGTGCGCCAGACGGCTGCGCGCGGCAAGGTCGACATCTTCGTCAACTATCTCGACAAGCGCGAGCACGCCGCCTCCATCCGCGTCGACAAGCAGCTCGCCGCCTCGTACCGCGCGGCGCTCGACGAGCTCAGCGACTTCCTGCACCTCGCGCGTCCCGACGACGTCATGCAGGTCGCCTCGTACCCCGATGTCCTGCAGGTCGAGAAGGACGAAGAGCTCGCGGGCTTCGAGCCCGTGCTGCGCGCGGCTGCCAGTGAGGCCCTGCGGAGCTTCGATGCGATGCGCCAGGCCGAGGGCGAGAACATCGGCCGCGACTTCTTCGTGCGCCTCGGCGAGCTCGAAGCGTCCGTCGAGCGTCTCAAGGCCCTCGCGCCGACGATCGTGCAGGCCTACCGCGAGCGCCTCGAGAAGACGCTCGGGGAGCTGCTCTCTGAGCAGGAGATCGACGAGACGCGCATCATCCAGGAGACGGCGCTCTACGCCGACAAGGTCAACTACACGGAGGAAGTCGTGCGGCTCGGCAGCCATTTCCAGCAGTTCCGCGCCATCCTCGCGTCGGCGGACGGTCCCATTGGCCGCAAGCTCGACTTTCTGATCCAGGAGATGAACCGCGAGACGAACACGATCGCCTCGAAGGCGAGCTCGGCCGAGGCCGCGCAGCTCGTCGTCGACATGAAGAGCGAGATTGAGAAGCTCCGCGAGCAGGTCCAGAACATCGAGTGAGACAGCTCACGATTCACGATATGGAGGAAAGGTGAAATGGATATCAGCTTAATCAACATCGGTTTTGGCAACATCATATCTGCGAGCCGCATCGTCGCGATTGTGAGCCCGGAGTCGGCGCCCATCAAGCGAATCGTCCAGGAGGCGCGCGACAATGAGCGCCTGATCGATGCGACGTATGGCCGCCGCACGCGCGCTGTCATCGTCATGGACAGCGACCACGTCGTGCTGTCCTCCGTGCAGCCGGAGACGATCACGCACCGCATCCTCGTCGAGGATGACCCGAAGGAGATGGCGAGGGCCAGCAGAGCAGAGATGAATCGGAATACTAAAGGAAAAGATGAGGTAGAATGAGCAAAGGGTTATTGATTGTGATTTCGGGGCCTTCGGGCACGGGCAAGGGAACGGTCTGCGGAGAGCTCCTCTCGAAGACGCCGGAGCTTGCCTACTCGATCTCCGCGACGACGCGCCAGCCGCGTGATGGTGAAGTCGACGGCAAGAACTACTACTTCCTGACGAAGGAGCAGTTCGAGAAGATGATCGGGGAGGGCGGCTTCCTCGAGTACGCCAATGTCTACGGCAACTACTACGGCACGCCGCTCGGCAAGATCGAGGAGCGCCGCGAGGCAGGGCAGGACATCCTGCTCGAAATCGATACGCAGGGCGCGCTGAATGTCATGAAGCGCTGCCCCGACGGGCTCTTCATCTTCCTCTTGCCGCCGTCCCTGCCGGAGCTCGAGCGCCGCATCCGCGGCCGCGGCTCGGAGACAGAGGAGTCGCTCGCGCGCCGTCTCGGCTCCGCCGAGAAGGAGATCGAGATTGGCCGCAATTACACGTTTGTCGTCATCAATGACACAGTGCGCCAGGCTGTGAAGCGCATCCAGGCCATCATGGTCGCAGAGCACTGCCGTCGTGATAAAGAAGATATGATCAATGAGGTGTTGGAACAATGAGAACGAATACTGTTGAGATGAGCATGGTCAATCCGTCCACGGATACGCTGATGAAGAAAGTCGACAGCCGCTACGGCCTCGTCGTGCTCGCCGCCAAGCGCGCACGCCAGCTCTTAGACGGCGCTGAGCTCAAGGCGACGAAGGCCCGCTCGACGAAGAACGTGACGAATGCGCTCGAGGAGATTGCCGAGGGCAAGATCTCTTACGAGCTCGATATCGACCAGTAAGATTCCTTGAGAAAACAGCAGGGGAGGAGATGCAGCCGATGGAACAGGAGAACGCAGGCGCCCTCTCGGGCAAGAAAATCGTGCTCGGTGTGACGGGCGGCATCGCCGCCTACAAGGCCGTCGAGATCGCGAGCCGCCTGAAGAAAGCCGGCGCGGAGGTCCATGTCATCATGACGCGCGGCGCCGAGAACTTCGTCACGGAGCTGACCTTCCGCGAGATCAGTGGCCAACCGGTGACGACGGACATGTGGGCCAAGGTGCCGCACTACCATGTCGAGCACATCGCGCTCGCCACGCTCGCCGACGCCGTGCTGATCGCACCTGCGACGGCCAACGTCCTTGCCAAGGCAGCGGCCGGCATCGCCGACGACATGCTGACGACGACCTTGCTCGCGACAAAGGCACCTGTCTTTGCCGCGCCGGCGATGAACACGAACATGTACGAGAATCCCGTGACGCAGCGCAACCTGCGCGACCTCGCCGCAAGGGGATATCACATCATCGAGCCAGCGAGCGGCATGCTCGCCTGCGGCGTCCGCGGCAAGGGGCGCCTGCCGGAGCCAGCCGCCATCGTAGAGGAGCTCGCTGCCTTCTTCGCCAAGGGGAAGGAGCTCGCGGGCAAGAAGGTACTCGTGACGGCCGGCGGCACCATCGAGCCGCTCGACCCCGTGCGCTACCTCGGCAACCGCTCGACGGGCCGCATGGGCTATGCCATCGCGCAGCAGGCAAAGAGCCGCGGCGCCGATGTCGTGCTGGTGTCGGCGCCAAGCGCTCTGCCCGTGCCGGAGGGCGTGCGCATCGTGCGCGTCGAGACGGCGCGGCAGATGCGCGAAGCCGTGCTCCGGAAGTTCCCGGCCACGGATGTCGTCATCAAGGCGGCCGCCGTCGCCGATTACCGGCCCAAGGTCGTAGCGGCTGACAAGATCAAGAAGCAGGACGGGGAGTTCACGCTCGTACTCGAGCGCAACCCCGACATCCTCTACGAGCTCGGCCAGAAGAAGGCGCACCAGATCCTCGTCGGCTTCGCCGCAGAGACGCAGCACGTCGAGGACTACGCCAAGGCCAAGCTCGCCAAGAAGAACCTCGACTTCATCGTCGCCAATGACGTCTCCGAGAAGGACGCGGGCTTTGGCACCGAGACAAACCGCGTCAAGATCTTCGCGCGGGACGGCCGCATGTGGGACTACCCGCTCATGAGCAAGAGCGCGATCGGCGGGATCATACTCGACCGTGTGCAGGAACAACTGAAAGACGATACGGTTGGTTGACATCGTAGCGGGGTGGGGGCGTATATTCCGGCTTCAGAAGCTCCGCTGAATGGGGCCTATGCCAGGGCTCGCTCCTATGCCACTTCGCCGCCTGCCGCGGCGTCCTGACATAGTGGACGGATGCAGGCAGATACTTAGGCCCCAGCCCTGCGGGCAGTCGCTGCGCTTCTTCCAGGCGGAACACACGCCCCCGCCCTGAGCTCGGTTTTCTGTCCGTCGCTTGAAACGGAGCGTTCCTTCTGTGCAAGACGATACCGCATCGTAACTAGGGTGGGGAATATATTTCCCCACCCTTAGGCAGTACCTTTTTACTGTCACAAATCGACTTGTACGGTGGGCTCATATGCGATGGCCTGACTAGGCGGGGTGGAGACTATTTCGCTTGCAGGAACGGAGTGACTGCCCGCAGGGCTGCCCCGCAAACGAGCTTGGCTTTGTTTGCAATGTAAAAGCGTCGCTGTATGCGGCGCAGTTCCTCAGTACTGAAGATATACCTTGCGGGGCATTTAACGAAGTGACGAAACCGAAATAGTCTCCACCCCGCCCCCTACGATGTTATACAAAAAAAGGGCTGCCGCTTTCGCGACAGCTCTTTTTGCAGGCGTCAGCCCATAGCTTATTTCGTTGCCTTTTTGCTTGCCTTTGCGTTCTTTGCATTCTCCTGCGGTGCGAATGGCGTCAGGGCGAAGTAGTCGAGCTCGCCTTTGCTGTTGAAGATGAACTCGCAGCGGACGACTTTTGCCTTGTCAAAGCTCATGAGATAGATGAACTGGTCCGTCTTGTCGAAGCGCGTCCACGAGACGAAGCGGCTCTCCTTGAGCGTGCCGAGTTCCTTGGCCATGCGCTGCTGTGCCTTGAGCATTTCAGATGCCTTGACGTTCTTCTTGGCATCGGCGCTCATGACGGCGAGGGCAGAGGCCGAGTCCTGCTTGACGAGCATGGCGTCGATCCACTGGTTCGAGATCGTCTCTTCGCTCTCGAATGCCTTGGCGTTCGCGGACGGAGCAGCCATGGCCGTTGCCGGCAGGATGAGCAGGCAGAGCATCATCGCGAGTAAATAGATTTTCTTCATAAAAACAATACACCTCCTGACAGCCATTGTACCGCATTTCTATCTTTCCTGTAAAGCGATTCTTGCGGATGTCCGCGCTGGCCGGGAGCCTGCATTGCAGTGTGTTTTATCTTCTATTCTGTATCTTAGGTATCTAGGGGGTTACATTTTGCTCGAACAATTGATATTCACGATGGGCGGCCCTCTGCGGGCAGGCAGCCTGCGGGTCGAGGTGGCGGTGCGCGAGCGCAAGGTCTATGTCGGCGCGGCCCGGGCGGATTCGCTCGAGGAGCTGCCGCAGGAACTCGCTCCGGACGCTCTTGTAGAGTTGCCGAACGGCCGCCGCTGGCTGCGCAAGCTCGACAAGCTCGCCATCGCGCAGCGCTGGCGCTCGCGCTTCACGGCGTCGGCGCCGCTCTCGGCGGACACGCGCTGGCAGCTCCTCTACAAGGAGCAGGGCAAGAACGCGCGCCACATCATAGGGCTCGGGGCGTTCCCCGAGAACTGGACGTCGTTCGTCGACTGCCTCAATGAATTGCCGGACGTCGCCATCCAGCAGCAGAACCACCTCGAGTACATCCGCTTCCTGCTCGTCGAGAAGGTGCCCGTCATCACGGGGCGGAAGAGGACGGTCGTGGAGCTACGCGAGAAGCTCGTCCTCGACCGCCGCAAGCGCATGATCCTCTACAACCGCCACAAGGAGGACTTCGGCACGGAGCGCCATGCCTACGATCTGCCGAAGGCGGTAAGCAATCTGCTCGATGCGCTCGACAAACCGGCTGCCTTCGAGCAGCGCCTGCACGTGCGCTGTATCGACGGCTCGGATACGGGGGCGCGGCTCATCGTGCGCTGGCAGCGCCACGACCGCCTCGAGGCGGGGCTCACTTGCCATTACGATGCACAGGACATGCCGGCGGACTGGCCGCTCTTCCTGCGCATGCTGCACGAGGCCATGGGCGGCATCCGCGGCCGCTTCTTTGCTCTCGACCGCTTCCCGTTCGAGAGCGCGGCGCAGGCGAGCGCACAGCCATGAGGCAGAGCGCTCGATGTAGCAGGGAAATTGACAGGCATTGGATTCCTGCTATACTGAAGGTATTAATAAATACAGCGTATCTGCAAGAATACGATAGATGAGAGAATGCGGCTCAAGATCCATGAAGATCCATGTACAGCATATACAGTATATACGGTGCGATGGGATGCGATATGAGCCGGGAAAGAGGGGATACTATGCAGATTTCCAGCCGTTTCACCATTGCGGTCCACATCTTTGCCTGCATCGAGGCGTTCGGGGACCAGTACAAGCTCACGAGCGATTTCCTCGCGGGCAGCGTCAATGTCAACCCCGTCATCATCCGCAAGACGATGTCCCAGCTCCAGAAGGCCGGGCTCATCAAGGTCGCACGCGGCACGGGCGGCATCAGGATCACGCGTCCGCTCGAGGAGATCACGCTCTTAGACATCTTCGAGGCCGTCGAGTCCATCGACCACGAGCATCTCTTCCACTTCCACGACAATCCGAATCCGGCCTGCCCGGTCGGCCGCAACATCCACAAGATCCTCGACGGCCACCTGCAAGATGCCCAGCGCGCGCTCGAGCAGGAGCTCGCCAAGACGACGCTCGCCGACATCCAGCAGGAGACGCTGGCCTGCCTCGCAAAGGATGCTGCTGCAGATCAGCAGGGATGATGGGGGCACAGCATGAATAAGATCCTTGCCATGATGAAGCAGCACGAGCGCGCGCTGGCACTACTCGCCGTCATTGTCCTCGTCCTGCTCGGCAACGGCCAGCTGGCCATCACGGACCCCGTCGAATCGAACTACGCGCTGACCGCCAAGGAGATGCTGGCAGCTGGCGACTTCACCTCGCCGCGCATCTACGGGAATTACTGGTATGATAAACCGATCTTCTTTTACTGGGAACTCCTCGCGGCTTTCCAGATTTTCGGCACGGGAGAGTTTGCTGCGCGCTTTTTCCCGGCTGTGTTCTCGGTGCTCAATGTGCTTGAGACGTACTACTTCGCGCGCAAGCTCTACGACAGGGCTACGGCTTTCCTCTCGGCCATCATCTTCGGCACGACGATCGCCTTCTTCTACCTCTCGAAGGCCGTCATCACGGACATGACGTTCGTCTTCTTCTTCAACGCCGTGCTCATCGCCTTCTACCTCGCTTACCGCAGCGGCAGGCGATGGCTCTACCTTGCGGCCTTCTTCTTCTCGGGACTGACCGTCCTGACGAAGGGCCCGATAGGCTTCCTGCTGCCGGGCTTCATCCTGCTCGTCTTTCTCTGCGTGAGGCGGCGGGCGGGGGAGGTCCTGCACATGAAGTGGCTGCCCGGCATGGCCGTCTTCCTCGCCGTCGGCGGCTCGTGGTACTACGTCATGTACCGCCTGCACGGCATGGCATTCATCGACACATTCTTCGGCGTGCACAATTTCCTGCGCGCCCGCGTGGCCGAGCATGCGCGCGACGATGTCTTCTACTACTACACGCTCATTTTCCTCTTGGGCTTCGCGCCATGGTCGTTCGTCGTGCTCTACCAGGTCAAGAAGCGCTGGGCAGAGCTCAGGGAGAGGGTGAAGCAGCGGCGCGTGAGCGATGCGGCCATCTTCCTCTTTGTCTGGGCGCTGCTCGTCAACCTCTTCTTCCAGTGCATGGCGACGAAGTACGTCACCTACACGCAGCCGGCCTTCCTGCCGATGGCCATCCTCGCGGGCCGCTTTCTGCTGCCGAAGATACGCCTCGTCAAGCGGACTGCCGCCTGCATGTACGTGCTCTACGCAGTGCTGATCTTCGTGGCCGCCATCCCGCTCTGCGAGCAGCAGTCGGGGCGCACGACGGCCGCTGCTTTAAGGAATCTTAATCCCGGTGATTACCTCGTCGTTAACTACGGCGACTATAATAATGACCGTATCCACTACAGAGCCTCGACGGTCTTCTACTACGGGGAGAACATCCCCGAGCTTATCGGGCGCGAGGAGATGGAGGACGTCCGGCCCGGCGGCATGAGCTGGAACGCCAAGAATGTCATGCCGTTCCTCGCCTATGAGGACCTGCCGCCCGAGACGCCGATCCTCATCATCTGCGAGACGGAGCGGCTGCCTTTCCTGCGCGGCCGCCTCGCCGACAGCGCTCTCGAGAACGTCTACGAGTCACAGGGCACGACGATTGTCAAGGCCATCGTGCCGCGCCGCCGCATCGCCAATCCCGGCGATGCGGAATAAAAACACAGAAGGAACACGAAGGAACACAGAAGGATAGAAGGGAAGTCTAGATATCCATGGAGAAAAAGAGACTGTCCATCGTCGTACCCGTCTACAACGAGGAGGACAATCTGCATCATTTCTACGAAGCCGTCCGCCAGACGATGGCAGGTCTTGACCTTGACTGGGAAATCATCTTTGTCGACGACGGATCGCGCGACAAGAGCCGCGCCATCCTCGCGAAGCTCGAGCGTGAAGATGCACGCGTCCAGCCGATGCTGCTCGCACGCAATTACGGCCACCAGCTCGCGCTGACCTGCGGCCTCGACCACGCGGACGGCGATGTCGTCATAACGATGGACGGCGACATGCAGCATCCGCCCGAGCTCATTCCCGAACTGCTGAAGTACTGGCACGAGGGATACGATGTCGTGCAGACGATACGCGATGCGACGCGCGACGCCTCGTGGCTCAAGCGCACGACATCGGCCGGCTACTACAAGTTCCTCAACCTCATCTCGGAGGTGCCCGTGCAGCCGGGCGGCTCCGACTTCCGCCTGATGGACCGCAAGGCCGTGCTCGCCTTCCGGCGCTACCGCGAGCACGCGCGCTTCATCCGCGGGCTCATCGGCGCGATGGGCTTCCGGCAGAAGCAGCTGCACTTCACGGCGCCGCCGCGCTTTGCGGGCAGCTCGAAGTTCTCGCCGCGCAAGATGTGGCGCCTCGCCGTCGACGGCGTCTTCACGTGCTCGACCTTCCCGCTGCGCCTCGGCCTCTACTTCGGCATGGCGAGCCTCTTCGCGAGCATCTGCCTCTTCCTGCACGTGCTCTATGAGACCTTCGTCAGCGAGGACACGGCGGCGGGCTGGCCGACGATCATGGCCTGCCTGCTCTTCTTCGGCGGCATGCAGCTCCTGATCCTCGGCATCATCGGCGAGTATCTCGGCCGCACCTACGAGGAGACGAAGCGCCGTCCGCTCTACCTCCTCGCGCGCGGCAAGCCCGAAGACCTCGCGCACGGCCTCGATGATGAGGCGGCGGCTTCGGCCATCGCCATGGCCAATGAGTCGGCAGAAGAGCCGGAGCCTGCCCATGAGAGTTGACTGGCAGACCATCAAGCACCACTTCTTCACGCGCGCCTTCCTGCTCTTCCTCGTCATCGGCACGCTCAACACCTTCCTCTGCAGCTTCCTCGCGACGATCCTCGAACCGCTCGTCCACAATGCGAACCTCGCATTCAACATCGGCTATCTGCTGAGCAATGGCAATGCGTATCTGCTCAACAGCTTCTTCGTCTTCCCGACGCGCATGACGCTCGCGCGCTACGTGAAGTTCTTCCTCTCGTACGTGCCGAATTACATCATCCAGAACGCCATCGTCTTCATCTGCTACAATCTGCTCGGTCTGCCGTCGCTCGCGAGCTACCTGCTCGCGGCCATCCTCGGCGTGCCGATCACCTTCCTCTGCGTCAAGATCTTCGCCTTCGGCCGCCATTGAGCGGCGGGGAAGAAGAGGTGTTGTGACTTTTATCACAGCTCTGTGATATTTTCTGTTGACGGATAACGACTATCCATGGTATGGTAGATACGATTCAGTAACTGACCAGCAAATGGAGGTTCCTGTATTCTTTCGAGTATGTATACTCTTTTGCGTATGGATGCTCGTTGAGTACGGGGACCTCCATTTTTCATGACAGGAGAGATAGCATGACCAACCGCAATGAACAGTGGAAACACGAGAAGGACGGGCTCGAGATCCTCAAGGAGCTTCCCGCGCTCGCCGAAAAGGATTTCAAGGAGATTGACCCCGGAGACATCGAGCGCCTCAAGTGGGCGGGCATCTACGCGCAGCGGCCGCGCGACGGCCACTTCCTCGTGCGCGTCAAGCTGCCTTCGGGCCAGCTGACGGCAGCGCAGGCCAAAGTCCTCGCGGATCTTGCCGCCGCATACGGCAAGGGCGAGATCCAGATCACGATACGCCAGGCCGTGCAGATCCACAACATCACTCTGCGCGATGCCGTGGACATCCTGCCGCGGCTCAAGGCCGCGGGCCTGAGCTCCGTCGAGGCCTGCGGCGATGTGCCGCGCACGATCCTCGGCAACCCGCTAGCCGGTGTCGACGCAGAGGAACTTCTCGACACGCGCCCGCTCGTCGAGGAAGTCTTCCGGTTCTTCCTCGGCAACCGCGATTTCTCGAACCTGCCGCGCAAGTTCAAGATCTCCATCTCTGCCAACCCGCATGATGCCGGCTTTGCGCGCATCAATGACCTGGCCTTTGTGCCGGCAAGGCGCGAGGGGGAGGCGGGCTTCGTCGCCTACGTCGGCGGCGGCCTTTCGGCAGAGCCGCATCTTGCGGTACGCCTGCCGTTCTTCATCCGCCCGGCGGAGATCAAGGCCGTCGCTGAGGCTGTCGCAACGTTCTTCCGCGACGAGGGCTACCGCGAGAAGCGCAATCACTGCCGCCTCAAGTACCTCGTGGCGGACCTCGGCGCAGAGCGTGTCGCCGAGAAGATCGAGGCACAGACGGGCGCTCTGCTGTGCGGCGGCGAGGAAGTCACCGCCCCGTGGAACTACGGCCGCTTTTACGGCATCCACGCGCAGAAGCAGCCGGGACTCTGCTACGTCGGCGTCCACGTGAAGAACGGCCACATCCGAGCCGAAGACCTCCGGGCATTTGCCGAGCTTGCTGAGCGCTTCGGCCAAGGACGCCTGCGCACGACGAACTCGCAGAACCTCATCCTGCTCGACATCCCCGAGGGAGAGACCGGGGCACTGCTTCACGATGCAATCTTCAAGGCCTACCCGACGGCGCCGGGGTTCTTCACGGGATATGCCTCCTCGTGCACGGGCAATGCCTACTGCAACTTCGCACCGATTGAGACGAAGAACCGCCTGCACGACCTCACGGCCGCGCTCGACGAAGCTTTCCCAGAGGTCGGACAGCCGTTGCGCATCAACCTGACGGGCTGCTTCCACGCCTGCGCGCAGCCGCAGGTCGCCGACATCGGACTGACGGGCGGCCGCGCGCGCGTCGGCGAGGCGGTCGTGCCCGTCTACACGTTGATGATCGGCGGCCATCTCGGCGAGGGATCTGCCTTTGCTCGGCCGCTCGAGGGCCGCGTGGCCGACGACAAGCTCCTCAGCCTCCTGGAGGCCCTCGTCCAGAAGTACCTCGCACTGCGCGAGGCGGGCGAGCCGTTCTACGCGACGGTCGCGCGCACGGGCCTCGAGCTTTGGCAGTCTGTCGCCAACCAATACACAATTGCTTGAGAGACGTTGACAATGTGAAAGAGTCCGACTATAATAAGAGTTGCAATTGCATAACGGGGGAGCTTGCGGCGTCGTGCACAGCAGGCTGAGAGGGGACTCGTGGTCCCGACCCTTGACCTGATTTGGATAATGCCAACGTAGGGAGATGGAGCGCTTCGCCGCAGGGCAGGCGCAGACGTGAGATGAGCGAAGGAAGACCAAGCAGGTCTTCCTTCTTTTTGTATATAGAAAACCCTTGGTTAGACCAGGGGTTCGATAAAGCTTTAGCGATGAGTCTTTAAAGGATTTAATAAACCTCCCTTGAA
>OCTW013390544.1_pt1 | contig 113857 bp, 139 predicted proteins | sample 1539671 | NCBI WGS metagenome assembly OCTW01 (sample SAMN02144230, study PRJEB22623) | gut metagenome | biome: sheep rumen | host: Ovis aries | place: New Zealand | reverse complement strand
GAGTACCATTATCCGCAATACCTGACTCAAAATCATCTTTATCTGTACTAACAGTTTGAGATAGAGCGATTTGCATTACACCTAACGGGAAAGTCTCTAATATATTACTCACTTCATATACTTTTGGTGTAATAGAATCCGTAGATATGATTAACCGTGTATTATAGAGCAATGTTTGTGTGGCTTTATTGCTAGGTAAATAACAACTTACTTTACCATCCACAGTAGAAACTACCATATTGGAATTAGCCTTGTCTGCAAGACTGTTTTTCCGTAGAACGCCTAAAACCTTATGATAATTACCTTTTTGGTCATACCACTGAAAATACCAATTACACTTCAAAGCATAGTATCTGATAAGATTGTTCTTATCGTTTTTTCCAATAATCAAATACTTATCAGTTGTATTCCGTGTTTTATTAACCACGTCAATATAAAATCCCAACCGCTCCCATGAAGCATTAGGGTCTTTAGATTTAGCGGTTTTATACGGATATTTTAATTCAGGGAAAAAGTTAGGTCTGAACTGAATTAAATAATCCACTTGGTTTCCTGTAGCAATGGAATAACCATTGTGTACTTGGAACTTAAAATCCACACGTTCAAGTGAATTACCGTCTTGGTCATATAACATCCCTGAATGATAATCGTTGCTATTAGCAAATTCAACATCTGCAATTATATTAGAATCTTGTATGATAGACTCACTAGGCGACCCTAACATAGCCATTCGCTTTAAGAATAAATCACACGCCAATAGGCTCACCTACTCTATCAATCAGAGTGTGAGCATCTAATATAGCAGAACGGAAAAGCTTCTGATTGCAGTTCTCACCCTTATCAAACTCTACTCTCGCAGACTCAATAAGACCCATTGCTTTAAGGATGTTAGGGTCATTCTTAAACAAAGAACTAGCTCCATTGAGCTTATACTGTACTGTGTCAAAATAATGGCTCAGAATGTCATACTTATGAGCATCCTTATACCTAAGAATCCAATGAATAAGCGAATGTAAGCTACGCTTATACTCTGCAAGCTGTGCGTCTGAGCACTGTCCATATTTATAATCAATCATTGTCATTTGTTTTATTTCTCCTTTTCCAAATAAGAATTATGTTGAGCACGATAGGTGGTATATAGCGATTTAGCCTTATTGTGGTACTTATCCTGCGTTGCTTGCATACTCGCTAAATGTTTATTTGAATCTTCTCTGTTATCATCTTTAGAACCATAAAACGTTAGTGTATGCGATAACGAATTGACAATAGGCTCATACCATGCCACAACCATATACAAAGAAATAATCTGTATTGCTGTGTTAGATAAATCACTATTAAACTGCATATCCTGTCTATCGTTGTAATCAAAATCAAGATGTATATTGTCTAATTCCATAGTGGCTAAAGCATCATCAAGCCAACCAATAAGCATCTTTGTACGGTCAGTCTCGTTTAACTGCGCTAACTTTACATCTTCGATTTTACGTAAAAAACGTTCAAAAATAGTCTCATAAGAAGTCATATGCACCTCTTATTATCAGCCAAGAATAAGGCTCTGAATTTCAGTACCACAAACACGGTCTACAATCTGAACTTTCTGAATGGAATCAAAAGCACCATCCTGTAGTCTTGTAACAATAGCAGACTTAATTGCATCCCTAAGACCCTGTGGAACAGAGCGAAGAGTGGCTTCAAAGTCAGCAGGATTAAGACTAAGGATTTCTTCAATATCACTGTCTGAATGAAGATGATTGTACAACTCCTTAACTTTGCTCCAACGAGCATCATTGAGGATTCTATCTTCAAGAATAAGGAAACGAGGTAGCATAATTGACTCAGCACGCATCATCAGAAGTGCCTGTAAGTCCTGATACTCTATATATGTTTCGTCGCCATTACCCATGAAAGTGTACATATTATGGGTACGTTTACCCTGTACACGAAGCTCACCTGCCGTAATAGACTTACATCTAATAAGGTCAGTTGGTTCAAAGTCAGTGGACTTCTTAATAATTGTTGGTGTCTGTGTCTCTTTTACCTCTGTAGACTGCACAGTTGCCTGAACAGGTTCAGTTGTTGTTTTACGTGTTCTTGTATTACGTCTTGTTGTAGTTGCCATGTCATTTCTCCTTTTTAACCATTATTGAAAGAGGTTAGTATAAACTAACCTCTTATTATTAGTCAGTGACGTATGATTACGCACCAATTACCCATGTACCAAATCTGACATTAGTAAGAATAGCAATACCAAATGTCATAAGAAGCTCATACTCCATAGAAGCATCACGGTTAGTGTTAGCGTCTGTTACTTCTCTAACAGTCTCAGCTCCCTCGTAGTACAGCTTAATGAACTTCTCAATGTTTGTAGGCATAATAAGAAGCTTCTTATTGTCTACAAGATAATTCTGAGCATCAGTTCTCTCAAAGCTCTGCGGAATCTCAACGAGCGGTGTACCCTCAAAGTAAGAAGAAACACCGTTATGATAAATATCTTCTTTCTCAGAAGCAGACATTGTTGTAACATTACCCATCTTAGGCAGACCTGAAAGTGCTGTCTTAGTACCCATAATCACTACGCTAGAGCCTGTGATTGCAGATACATCAGAAATAAGCTCAATCATAGCATCATGGTTCTCAGGAATAAGCTCCATTGTCTTAGTCCATCTCTCAGGAGAGGGAAGTTTAGCACCTGCTCCAAGCAGTGCGTTATGTACAAGAGTGTTGATTACCTTTGTGTAAGCTACGGAAATCTTGTTGATAAACTTAGCCCAATCCTCAGCCTGTGTCAGATAACGAAGAGATTCCGAGTAAATCTTAGCACCGTAAGAATCAACATCAACAGAAGCAGTATGTCCTGCACCAAGTCTCTGTCTGATAAGGTTATGATTACCCTTAGCAACCTTAGTGATAATAAGGTCAGTTGTATCAGGGATATAGAACTCATTACGCTCACCAATAGTACCGTTCTTAATCTCAAGATAAGCGTTGAAGAACGGATTAGCACCCCAACCACTTACAAGAGTATCCTGTACTGTGTCAGTAACGATCTCAAAGAAAGCTTCTCTCTTTGCTGTGTTATTGAGAGCACGTTTTACTTCATACTCTGTAGGTGCATCTGAAAGCTCAAGAACCTCATAAATCTTCTGACGAATCTTAGAGTTTGCAGACTTCTTATTCACACCTGCTTCAAAATTTCCGCATACAGTATCAACTGTAAGCTTTTCAAAACTCATATACTTATCTGCATCAAAGATAGCCTTAATTGCGCTAGGCTTCTGAGAAAATACGATTAGTCTCTTAGGCATTATTTAATTCTCCTTTCTATACTCAAGCGTTCTTCTTAACAAGAACTCTGTAACGTCCATTAGTAGCAACTTCGTAGATAAAACCAACGAAAGCGTTGGGTGCGTCAACAGCAAGCTCGTCAACTACAACAGGTCTAACACCCTTACCATCAACTACAACATACTTGCCAACAGCGGGCTTGCTATCTTTAGAAAAACCAATAGCATCAAGTGTGAATGTGTCATACTTTCCAAGATGGTAAGCTCTCATCATTTCACCTTTTCCGTTATAGAAGTTGAACTCTTCCTTAGTTGCAGGCATACCCTGAACGGATTTAGTATCAGTAACAGATGCAATAAGCCATACATCATCACCAACAGCAGGTGTCTTTGCCTTAAATACACCGCCAAGTCCTGTACCGTCTGAAACAAAATCTCCAAGTGCTACAAGCGCACCATTATCTGTATCCTCTGTAGCAAGCAGACTAAAAATATGCTCACCGCCCATTGTTCCAAGAAGATTAGATACTTCTACAACGGGGTGTTCTGCATACTTAATAAAATTACTAGCCATTTATTATTCCTCTCTTTCTAAATTGTTTTGTGTTGTTTACTCGTCAAAAAGACCACCATACGGCTTAGTCTCAGATTCAGTACCCTGTGCAAGCGGTACACCATGATACTTAGGCTCTGTATGAGCTTCATAAGTTCCGTTTGCAATTACTGTGTCAGCAAATGCCATCTTGCACTGAGACTTAAACTCGTCAAGCGAATACTTATCAACATTAGCGATAAGTGCCTTAAACGCATCAGTCTCTTTAAGAGCAGAGTAGTTTGCAGAATTATCAATTACAGCAAGCTTTTCAGCCTTTGCGTGTTCTGCTTCGTACTTCTTTACTTTCGCTTCATATTCAGCGTAGTTAGCTCTCATAGTTTTCACGGAGTCATACTCTTCCTTTGTAAGAAACTCAGGATATACTGCTTCTCTGTCACCTGTGAGAATAACTTCATCAGACTCATTTACTAAATAATTCTGTCTGTAATACTTATTGGTTTCACATTCACGGAAAATTACATAAGAGTCATACGCTGTTACGCTGTAATAGGTATCTTCGGGCTTGCCGTAATGCTCCTGAATTGCTGACCATACCTTACTGTCACGAGCGTTCAGAGTAAGTTCAAAATTCGCTGTACCATCAGCAGTGCTAACAACAACTGTAGATTTTGCATCTTCTGTGGTTGTTTCATCTTCTTTAGATGGCTCTGTTGCAACTGCATCAGGGTTAGTAGTATCTTCGCCCTCTGTAGCTGTAGTAGCGGAATCTGTAGTATCGTCATTAGACTGAGACTGTTCACCAAATGCTTCTTCAAACTTCGCTGTGAGCTGTTCGTCTGTCAGTCCATCAATTTCAAAACTAATTTCTTCTTTTGTCTTGCCATACTTAGCAAGCAGTTCATTAAATTTATCCAAGGCTTTTGAACCCCCTTTCTTCGTTTTACTAAACTGTGCAGAATTAACTTCATTGAGCATTTCGTTAGTCTGTTGCTGTATTGCGTCAGTAGTGAATATACTAGGAGCAGAAGAGTATAAATCCATTCTCGTTCCTATCATTCCTGTTTCTACTGCTTCTCCAAGTAGACATACACCTGCAAATTCAAAATCTGTTATTTCTACAACACGTTCTTTAGCATCATAAGTTAAGCTATTTATAATGAGTTCCGCAGAAACTTTAGAACCATTTTTAGCTTCTAAGATTTCAGCAGTTTCATTTCCGTAATTACGATAAATAATGCAATCTGCAACGGCGTAAGTTAAACCACTTCTAACGTCAAACTCTAACCGTGGATTACAAGATTCAGGGAACACACCTACAACGTGTTCTTTGTAATACTTATGTTCATTTCCGTCTTTATCAACGATTTTCTGAATGGCGTGATGACCAAAATCCTTAGTCATGCCATAATCAGTCATGCCAACTTCTACAATTTCACAGACAACTGCCTTGTTGATAATTGTAGGTAAACAGCGTTTCATGTTTTCTTCTGAAAACTTTGTCTGATTAGGATTAGTGCCTAAATGAGCAAATTTTATTTTTGAGTGCAGGAACAATTCTGAGTCACAATGTTCTAACTCAAAAAGCCCATTCACCATAACGTGAATAGGCTTTCCTGTTTCTTTACTCTCAAAAACTAAATTTTTATTCTGCTGTGCATAGAAGTTGTACAATTCATCTAAAGTCATAATAGATGGCATTGTTTTCTTCCTTTCTCAAACACATATCATGTTTGTAAAATCAAGCTGAGATATATCAACATCTGCTACCTTTTCAAAGTTCATCTCTGCTTTATTGAGAAAAACGTACTTGCCATCATAACACTGCACCTGTATGAGATATTTCCGCAGTGTAGAAGCAACATCAGCATCAGATGTGACTACAAAATGTTTATCTTTCATCATAATCACCTTTTATCCTTTATACTGTCGTGTTTTATCACCTGCTTCTGATAACTCACTTGCATCTTTCGTAGGTGCGCCACCTTGCGTGGGGTCAACATCAGAACCTAAACCTTTTATGCCTTGTGAGGACATAGTTGCACTACTCTGAACAGGTATCCATTTTTCTGCTAAATGTAATGCAGACTCTAATTGCTGAGAAGCAATTAAGTCAATAGGGTCATAACCAAGCAAAGCTCCCCATTCCATCTTTACAGGAACACCATACTGAGCCGCAGTCTGTATCTGAGTAACACGGTTTTTCCGTGTATAAATGCTTTCCCTAATAAACTTAACAAAACCATGTTCATGTATGGAATTTGTAAGATACGCATTAACCCAACATTCGATCTGTGGTAACAAACACAATCCCTGAGCAGAATCTACCATCATGCTAGTTTCAAATGCCATACTGCCTGAGATTTTGGAAGAATCAAGAATCTGAGAAGAACCTGCATTAGCAAACAAGTTGTGCATAGAAGTTGCAACCATATCTACATCTTCTGTAGCGTTATCCTTAAATTCTATTGTTTCAATATCAACAGGTGAAAGAATAGCACTAACTTCTGGTGGTAAAAGTGGCAATATTCTATTGTAATAATCCGCTACTGTTTCTGTATCAACCGTAAATTGGTCTGCGGATTGAGCACTCTGCCTTGTTTTCATAGCAAAAATGAGTAGCTTATAAATACTTAGTTCATTCTTAACTTTCTGAATTGACTGAGTATCTATAAGGTCTATAATCTGTTCAAACATTGCTAAAAACGGTGGAGTGCTTAACGTTGTATCATCAGAATTAACTTTGATACAAAATGTTCGCTCAGGGTCTAATTCCTGCCAACGCATACTTGTATCTGATGTATAAGCGTCATATTTGCGCTTAAACTCTTTATCCCAATATTCCAAAAAATCGCTATGACTTCTGAAATATGTGAAGTCAAAAGCAAAATTATATGTATTATTCTCAGTATCAATGGATGATATTTTGCAGTAATTCCCATCTAAAGGCATGATATAACTGCCTGTTTCATCTGCATAAATATAGCCATAAGCCGTATCTTCACGCCAAGCAATAATCAGAAACTTTAATAACTGATTGCGTAAATTTAACGCACGAATAGCAGAACAAGTGTTGTAAACATCTGTTAGCACAGAGTTTTCATCTAATTCTGAGGACATTAAGTTCTGAATCTTAGGAATTACCGTATACATAGATGGGTCTATCATCTGAGCGTAATACTGAATCAGCCGTCTATAAGGCTGTGAAAAACGATATAAAAACTGACTTAAACTGCGTAATTTATCTTCATTACTTTTAGGATTTTTCATAAACGTGCGTAGACGTTCTTTAGAAAATGTCTCAAAAGTACGGTTTTCTGTCTTTGTTAGATTAACCTGCTGTAAAGCCTTTTTTGTTTTTTCGTAAAGTAATTCAACCTGCTTCGTTTTATCTTTTTCAGCAACTTGTCGTGCTGTTAGTTTTGGTTTATTCGTTATTTCTTCCGTATCATAAAGTTTAGCTTTTCGCCTTGCCATTGTTGCACCCCCTTTCTTGAGTATTTAAGTATGTTTTATATCAATACAATTTTCTGATTATTAAAATCTTATATTTATCCTTTATTTAATAGAGAAAGAAAGGCAGAAAGGACAATAAATACCTTTATCAGTGAGGTAGCTAGTCTCACCTATCTTTCTCTGAGTGCGTCCGTATGAATTGCACATACCGTGAAAACTTTAATTGAACGCATAGAAAAAGTCTGACATACTGCACTATTGCAATACATCAGACTTTGATTGTTTTGATTTGTTTAGCTTAATAAAGAAGTTCTTCTACCTACTCTACTTAAACTTGCTAATCGAGCTGAAAATTTATCTTCTCTTTGAGGTGGTTTTTTCGTGATGTTTTCTCTACGTTTCTCAGATAAGTACCAACCTAACATAGCAAGTACATAAGCTCTATCGTCATGGAGAGTACCCTCTGATTTAGAAATATCAGCATCTTTTGAAGCAGGTAACTTAAATTTATCTTTACCTGACTCATTTTTAACACGGATGATATTTACAATCTCTTCCGTCATAGCGTTCATCTGAATCAAACCAACTTCTTCCTCTAATGAGAGAGTATGTTTTTCTGTTTCAGCAACGTCTATTTGCTCAAGTTCATCACGTAAACGAGCATTATATTCCTCTTCGTCTAAATCCAATTTGTCAAGTTTAGCTCTAATTTTGCTTTCAGCATTTTTTAATTTCTTTTCATCAACGTGCATGATGTTAATATATCCCTTATTGTCATAAGGCTCAGGGAACGTAATTAAATCCGCTTCAACCATCTTAATTAAAGCTTCAAACATATCAGACTTATAACGTGTAGGTTCAACAAGTTTAAGAATGTCTTTAACAGCATGAGGAAATCTGTCTAAGTATTCGCTAGAATACTGTGAATCAATAAGACCTCTATGCTTTTTACCTTTATCATCTTTCCAATCTTCAAAGAAGAAATCAGGCATACGGTTTCCACCGCCACCTGCTCCTGCATCTATAAGAAATTTTTCTATGTTTTCCCAGTCAAGACAATCAACACCGTTATAATCTATAAGTGCTTGTTTAATTTGTTTAATCTGTTGCTGAGTAGTCATTGGAATATGTTTCTTAGTGAATATATCACAGAAGTTAATAACGTTGACTATATCCAACATCCAACCTTTTTCTTTATCTTCATATAATTCACCAATTCCAAGAACAGAGTTATCCATACTACGAGCAGGGTCGTAAGCAAATACGAATTTGCGTTTACCTGTATCATTAAACAGAACAGGAACACGATTGTAAGAGTTACGAGCTATCATTGCTCTTTTGATTATTGCACCCATTCCACCATCACGAGTAAATCTGTTGAAATACTCACGATTAGCTTTTTCAGGGTTTACACGAAGTTCATTATCAACGGTATCTCTTGAAAGTAAGGGAGTAGGATAGACTTTACCGTGAAATGTTGCATTGATAACTGTATCACAAGTAATATCAGCCACGAAGTAACGTGGATCGCCTGCAATCATACGTAAAGAAAAATCCTTAAATTTCTTATAAAATTCTGTATCAACCGCAGATGCGGAAGAAGCATATAATAACTGATGCGGAAATTCTGTTGGAAGTGCATCAACCTGTACGTCACCACCCAACTTAAAGTTAGAGTTCTGTGCAGTAAACGCACCAAAGACTTGAAACTGTTCAGATGTAAGCCATCCACCCTCATCAAAAATAACACATTCTGCACGATATCCACGGTTAGAATCTGCTTTAGAGTTAAGGGTTTTTACAAAAGAACCGTTATACAAGTTATAAGTAAAACAAGCAGGATTGTGTATAAAGCCTGACGTATTACTTGCATTTGTCTGTAATTCATTAGCGAAGATAGAAGTTAATCCTGTCATTGACTCTATACGTTTTAGAGCTATATCTTCAATCTTCTTAAATGTTTCCTGTGACTGTGAAGCTGTACCTGAACAAATGAAAATTCTGTAATTGTTCAGAAGTAAACCTTTCATCATAGACATAAAGGCAAGCAAGGTCGTCTTACCTGCATTTCTTGACTCAAGCCACATAACAAAAGGTCTAGCCCATGAGTTCATAAAGATATATTCTTGATTATCAAGAAGCTCTACGCCCATGAACTCTTTCATAAACTTAGTAGGATTTCTCAATCCCCACTGTTTAATCTTTGCAAGCTCTTTGTATCCGTTAAGCTTTCGCTCTGACATATCACGTTCAGTAGGCTTAACATACACTGTATAATCTTTAGGCAGATACAAACCATTATCTGTCTTAATAAATTCACTCACATTTACATCACCCCTATTCCTTTCCTGTGTGCATTAATGGTGTCAATATCATCACTAATCATTTCAGGAATGGGGTGGTTATTAATAAAAGATTTGTAGATGATTATATATCTCATACTGTCCTCAACATCTGCGTGTAGAAGCGTAGAGTTAAGTTTCTGAGCTTCATCTATATATGCTTGCTGTTCTGTTGTTAAACAATCTCGTAAATCAACTGTATCAAATATGCCTTTTATTAATCTTATATCTTGAGCTTTATAACCAAACAGAATAAGGTTAATAATGTTAGCTTCTTTCTTAAAATCCCATTGGTCTGCAACTCTATGTTGATTACGTGCGATATATTCAGCTAAAGCTACGTCCATAGGCTTGTAGCCTTTTTTAGTTTTAGCTCTGAGTTTATCCCATACGTTTTTATCTCTGACGATATTTTCCATAAGGATGAAATATTTACGAACAAGTCGACTTCGGCTCTGTAATTCTTCATTAGCTCTAGGTAAAGCACCTGCAAACATTGAAATTTCTTTAGCAGTATCAAGAGTTAATAAATAATCCACTCTATTACTACCACCACGCTTACTTGATTTTACTGGCTTTTCTTTGCTTTGGTTCAAACCAAAGCAAACAGATGTTTCTCTGTTATAGACAATAAAATCTTCATTTTCTATGAAATGTTTAAGGTTCGCTTTTATCCAATTAGCAAATAAGTCTCGTCCTTTAAGTTGCTCATATAAGCTTCTTGCATCAACACAGAATTTCTCAACACGTCCATCCTGACATAAGACAGGAAGCAATTCCTGAAATTCTAAAACAAGAGCTATTTCATCTGCATTACAATTCAGATTTTTTAAGTCTTGTTCAGTTAGAAAAGTTACTAATTCTCTTGAATAATTCGTTTCCAATTCTTTACCTCTTTTCGTTGTTATTTACCTACTGCTTTTATTCATTAAGAAGAGAAAGAAGAGTAAGTAGGTAAAGGAGAACTCTTATCAACGAGTTTGCAACTCTCGTCTATCTTTCTCTTTAGTACGCTTACGTGAATTGCACACGCCTAGAAAACTTAAATTAGCGCAAATTAAAACAGCTACCTCTGTTTCAAGATAGCTGTTTTAAGTAGTATTCCTGTATTTACAGCAAATGCTGTTCTTTAAGTGTTGCTTTTAAGTCATAGTTTTCTTTAAGCAAGATTCTTGCAGTTTCTTCTGCGCTCTTAGCTTGTTTATTAAGTTTGGTAATCATTTCACGCTGTTCTATGATTACTTTTCGTTCATCATTTTCATCAAGACCAATTTCTTGAATTAAAGCTCTATTAGAAAGATGTGCAACCTGCTCCATACCTTGAGCGGTTTCAACGTCAAATAGATTAACCCTTGCTTCATCCAAATCAATTTCTTTAAGCTGTTTAACTTTACCTGTCCAAGTATTTTCGCCTTTACTTGCGTTCTTTGAATTTTTCAAAGAAATACAAGATTCTTCTGCTAATTTCTGAATACTTGTAGTAATGTTGGATTTAATCTGTTCAATAGCTTTAATAGTGTTTGCATTTGCCGCAAGTGTGGTTGGGTCAGACATAAGCAAAGACAACTGCTGATTCAGTTTAGCTGTATGAGAGAAACCTAATACGATTTCAATAATGGAAGATACTCTTAATCCATCTGAATTAGCTTCACCTGATGCGTCAAGATAAGAGATAAGTTGAGCATATAAGTATGGCTTATCATCATCCTGTTCATTCTCAAATGGGTCATAACCAAGAAGTCTTATAGTATCTTTTCTGTTCTGTTCCATTTCCTCTGCAATCTGATGTTGTCTATCTTCGTTAGGACTATTAGCAACAGCGGTATTTATAGCATTTGTGCTTGCAAAATCACTATCTTTGTAACGTAATAATCTATACTGTGGCATAGAAATGTTCTTAATATACGTTCCCCATGCGTCAATAATCATAGTGTTACCGTTAGCAATCATATTCTGTGATTCTTTAACGCTAGATTCAAACAACGTCTGTCTAAAGGGTCTATCCAAACGTTGAAGTGCATTAATAATGGATTCCCTCGTAGGCTTAGTTGCTTTACCTGTACTATCTATGGGATGTGCTATATCATAAGCACATTGCTTACAGATTGTTGATACTCCCGTTTTCATAACGGGGTCTGTAGTCATATAAAAGTCTGTTCGTTTAAGTAATCTACCGCAAGCAGGACAAGTAAATTTATTTGTTCCTACCTCAGATAGAGCTTCATTAACCGCTACGTCAACCGCCTGTGCGATTGCTATATCAGTAGGAGATTTCTTTACGGTAGACTTTTTGGTAAGTTTACGTGGCATACAATTCTCCTTTATTTATCAAGTGTGTGGCGTGGCTTCTAATTTGCTAACAACTAACAAACTAGAAGCTCAACCGCCCTTTCCTTAATGCGTTGGATGGGAATTGAACCCATCACTGCGCCCTTTCACACAACGCTGTTAAAAATGTTTTATGGAATATATCATCAAGCTAATACGTTGGTCTGAATTGCACAGACCAAGAAAACTTTAATTGAACGTAAAAATGGCTAGTGCGATTTTTTACACACTAGCCTATATTTAATATTGGATTGAAATGCTCTAATTAGGCGTTAATTGCATCCTTTACAGCCTTAGAGAACTTGAATGAAACTCTAAACTTCTCAGGAATCTCTACAGACTCAAGAGTAGCAGGATTGATACCTGTGTGTGCAGGAACAGTCTTAACATTGATCGTTCCAAGAGAGCCTACACGAATCTTCTCTGCATCTGAATCAGTCAGTGCGGATACAATACCTGCACATACAGCAGAAAGAGCTTCCTTAGCTCCAACCTTTGACATTCCATTTTCCTTAGCGATAATCTCTACAAGTTCCTCTGTGTTCATCTTTTCCATAATTGTCTTTCTCCTTAATCATTGAATTTTACGTCATAAATGCAGTCAAGACCGTCATCTGTAATAACACTTACTGTCTGTTCAGGACGGTTACGAAGTCGTTTAGATAAAGCATAATCATCTGTTCCTGCTAAAGTTCCTGACTGAATCAATTTTGTATCATAAACGGTTACTAATCCGTTTGTATGTCTGTGTCCTAACAGGACAATATCAGGTTTAGCATGAAGCAACATGGTATACTTCTGAACTGCATTAACATCATCTTTGTCACCATGAGCAGATACAACGGTAAGATTTCTAACCTTAAACCAAGCAATATCTTCCGTGTAATTCTCCTTAAAGTGGACATTTGTGTAGTTCTGTAATTTAGCCTTGAGATAGAACGGCAGTAGATAATCAAAATTTTCTCCGCTCACGGAATCTTTCTTCTCTGCAACAACACGAGAATGATTACCTGCGGTGATATAAACATCTATGTCTGTAAATTCTCTGCTTAATCCCTCAAGAAAATTACCAATAAGTGTGGCAATTACTTTAAACTGTTCAATAACGTTTTCATTATTTTCAATTCTCAGATTTTCATGGATTAGTCCTGAAATAATCTCTCCAATAACGATTGAACAGTCCTTAGCATTATGCCTATCTTTAATTTCAACAATTTTGTTGAAATAAGTATCTATTCTGCCTTTTAATACATCATTGTTGAATACGTTAAAAGGATTATCAGCGTGTACTCCTGTATGTATGTCAGTTAAGTGTATCAGCAGACTGCTATCTCCATCCTCATTAACATGAGTTGGTCTTTCAAAGTCATAATCATCTGTATCTGTTTCTGCGAACACTCGTCTAACGGTATCAATAAAGGATTCCTGACGTGCAAGTTTACGAATAGTTTTGTTAAGCTCGTTACGTTCGTCACGAGTCTTTACCTGCTGTTTCTTTAGCTCAATAAGCTTTTTCTGAATAAGAGCTTCATATTCATCACTAGAAGCAACGTGTTCTTCCTCAAGCTTGTCTACAATTTTGTCTAGCAAATAAAATGCTTTACGGCAGTTATCAGAAGAGTATAGCCGTTCTCCAAGTAGACATTCACCCATACTCTCATAATCAAGTTCTTTAGTACGGGTAGCTTCTACGATACGCTTCAAAAAATGAATATAGCTTTCGTCTTTAGTCTGAGTTAGTTCCATTGTTTCACCTTTCAACAACAAAGAAATTAACATCAGATTTGTTTTTGCTTGTTTGCAAAGAAAAATAATAATCTTGAAATATGATACACTTCTTTGTTGTTATACTTTCTTCATCATAATTTTAAGTTTCATCATTATTTTTCCTTTTACGCTTATAACGTTGTCCAAACGTTCTTTTAGGTTTGTCATCATGCTTATGGACATCATATTCTGACAGTGAAGTATCTGAATAATCAGCTTCACCAAAGCGGAGTCTGTCTAACTGACGCTGTTCCTCTTGTTTTTTCTTTTTCTGCATTTCACGATACCAACCGTCAAATATGTTCTGTTTCGCACGATACAAACTAATTAAAGTTCGCTTGAAATTTATACCCATAGCAAACGTTAAATCTAAACGTTCTGCTATTGTGTTTGTTTGTGAAGCTGTTAAATTCTGCATACGAGAATCAACAGTTGATGGTCTAACTACCACCTGTAACTGAATGGCAGGAAAAATCTTTATTGAAGTGACTTTCCCATCATTTTCAGTCTGTAGAATGTGGTCTGTTATAACATCTAAATACGTATCTAAAATCTTCTTTATATCTTTGGGATATAAGTCTAATCTTTTTGCAGTCTCTTCAATCAACGCACTTTGACGAATTATTTTATCAGGTCTAGGTTTGTGTATCATTACATAATCTTATCCACGATACCGTATTTCAACATGGTTTCTGCATCCATGTAATACTGCTTTCTACGGATGTTTTTATATACTTTCTCAGAGATTTTGGAATGAGAGAGCACATACTTACTTATTTTGTCAAAATAACGTTTATTAAAGGTAGCAATTTCCGTCACATCCTCAGCATTTCCGCTAGCACCATAACTACCTGTGTGAAGTAATCCTGCTGAGTAAGGAGAGCAGATACGTGTTACATTTTTATTCTTGAAACCTGCCATAAGTAGAAGAGTACCTGCTGAATAAGCTCTACCAAGTACCTCTACTGTTATAGGCACGTTTGAAGTTTCTATTTCGTGAGCAAGAGACATAGCAGTTGCAAGAATACCACCATCAGTGTTAATAACGATTCTAATAGGTTTGTTACTACCATCATGAATCATAGTTCTAAGTGGTATAAGTGCTGTCTCTACAAGCGAATCATCAATACAGCCCTCTACATTAAGTGTAGAGTTAATCATGATAATTCTATCTGTAAGGCATTTATAGTACATAGCTGTAGTCCAACCATTAACGCTCTTGGACTTATCTTCGCACCATTGCTTAAATGAAGTTATAGTTTCATTGGAAGCATTGGAGTCTTTAGCTGGTACAGCAGTAGGTGTTTTCTTGTTGTTGTTTCCCTTTTCCATGCTTGTTTTATCCTTTCTGTGTCCTTAGTGGGTTGAATCAATTAATCCCATGAATATTTCTCTTTTTCTTCTAATGTGGTTGCGTTATTATAGAGTTTTTGTAATTCCTGTAATTCTCTCAGGAAATATTGTGCACCCGTACTTGTGACTCTAGGCGTAATTTGCATAGTGCCATAAGGTACATTCAGAACTCTACGCACTACATAGAACAATTTTTTCTGTTCAGCCATTTCTGTAGGAACATTATAAGTGCCATTTTCTTTGCTATCTCCAAGATAACCATTATCTCTGAACCACTTAAAAAGTTTTCGCTGTCCAATTAATATTCCTTTTTCAGCGAGAAATGTTGCAAAATCCGCTACACTTATATGTCCAAAAACGTTGCTTGCATTAAACGTGCTTTGAAGTTCTGTTAATTGAGCTTTAAGAGCTTCGTTCTCAGCTTTTAACTTATGAAGTAGGTTAAAAGTTCTTAACATGACTTGTGTAGGGTCATTCCATGCCTTTTCAAGCGAAATAAGATACTGTCTTACTTTCTTGCCTTGTGGAGTACGTTGTAACATACAAATCTCTTTCGCCATGTCGATTGAGATTTCGTAATCAACCATTTCCTGCTCACCGCCAAGGGTAGGACATTTTTGAGACACCCTTTTGTAATCTGTATCATCAGTGAAACCGTACTCACACATCCTTGGAAACCACTTCCTAAATTCCGTTTTAATTCCTAACTTCTCGTGAAGTTCTCTTGCTGATACTGTCTGAGTATCGAAGTTAAAATCAATTGTAATTACATTGTCATTGTTCATTCTTCTTTATCTCCTTTTGCAAATTGTTTTGTGCTGTTTGCAAATTATGAGCGAAAAGAAACTCACTATTCTTGACGCTCATAATATGTGAGTTCGCACACGTTAGAGAAATAGTAGGTGAGCGTTTCATAGTTGCAATTCTAAGCATACTCAGAAACTATCCAAGACCGTTGTGCATTGTCTGTTTAGGGATTAGATTTTATTTGTTTGCGCTTGTTATGCTTTCCTTATCCCCTTTCATATACCGCAAAATGAAAAAGTCTGTAAACTCGCTCTCAGAGCGGATTGTCAGATTTTAACTTTTGAAATTATCTAAAAGTTGAATTTTAGAGTTGAGAATTTAGATGTTTCTCTTATCCCCTACCATAAATCACAAAATGAAAAAGTCTGTGACGCTAGTATTCATACGTATTTTCAGACTTATACTTTTGAAAATAGCATTTATAAACCTTGTCACTGACAAAAGCTAACGATCCTGTTATGTACTCTAAGCCTTGGTAATTACGAAATAATAAGTGCCTGTAAACCGCATGGTTGAGCGGTTTGTGAAAAATAATGTTGATTTTATGCGTTTTTATCTTACCTTAGTTTCTGAGGTGTCTATTTGGCGATTTAAGACACTTTAGATGCCTAGACACACAATTTAGCCTTGATGGGATAAAAGCGTCTATATGGTCAAATTAGAAGCTCTCAAGGGTATAAAGAAGCAGAAACAATCTGCGAGTAAAAAATGAGACATAGAAGTGGATGGCAGGTCGAAACACCGAACCTTTGTACACTTGCAGAAGTGTATCATGTGCTACATGACTAAGAGATATATACTATATATTACATAAAATAGTACCCTATAATATCTATAATGTCATATATAGTTAATATCCCCTTATCCGTCCTTACGGACAATAAGTGTTCTCGCAAGTCGAGAAACCCTTATAAACACTGGGATTGTGACCATTTTTTATAAATTTTCGGTGAAAAGTGACCCCTTAAAATGCTGAAAAATTGCTTGTTTTATGCTGTTTATGTGCTATAATAGTATCAGGTAAGTCTGTTCGGACTGCTTTGTTTTTAGACCAAACAGACAAAAACAACCAAAAGGAGAATGAAATGGATAAGGTGATACGTAAACCACAACGCTACTTGTTCAAGTTAGACGATAAGCTACTTGAGCACAACCAATGGAATTTAACTCTACCTCTGAGTCAGGCTATTGATGAAATTCCTGAGAGTATCATAGCTCTTGGAGATTCACAGCTCTTTCGTTTTGTTGATGAACTTACCAACAACCACACAACGGAAAGAACAACAAACTTAATTAAACAGATAAAGTCATTAAGTCATTATTTGATTAATTATCAGTCTGACGGTTCAGAAGAATCAGAGCAGATCAAAAATACAATGACACATAGATTAGCCATTGCTCGTAAAAACTTAATCAGAGTTAGTTTCATACCTGACCTTGTGCAAGTTCATTTTTCAGTTAAGGCTAACTACGACAAAGTGTATCGTTCAGGTTTTACTGTCAACGGTATCAAATTCAAAGAACTTTACGGTACAGCAGGTGGAATTAAAAAAGGTGTCATTCTGTATGTCAACGAAGAATTATATGCTGACCTTACGGAACGTATCAATGCAGGACGTAATCAGAAAGTAGAAATGATTCCTGCAAAACTACAGGCTTACATGGCTCTTACGTCATCTAATGATTTAGTTCTTAACCTCAAGCCTAGAATCTTAGTAGTACATGATGTTATCACTAACTATAAAGCTGAGGTATTAAGACTGCATGAAGAAGAGGGTAAATCTGAACCTGTTATTGAACATCTTACAGATGCAGATATGGAATTAAATGCTTGTGATGGCTGTTCCATCATGACCCCTGAGTTTGCACGTAAAGTAAATATGGCTTTGAATGGAGTTGATGAACCTATAAGCGGTATCTGTGTACGTGGTATGCCGTTTGTCAAAGGGATGCTGTTTCCGTTTGATTTCGTAGAATTTGCAGAGAAAGTAGCAGGTACTTATCAGATTAGAGACTATTACGGTGATTTACGTGATGTACGTGAATACGATGTGATTCTCACGGAGTCTATGTTTAAGTTAGCATCTACATATACTTCTACTGACGAATATATGAAGTACGTTGAGAAATATCATTATGATTTTTCTGTCAGTAAAGTAGCTCCTTTGGTTAATGATATACAGAGAACTACAAATTATCAGTTCTTGCAGTCTTATGAGCTGACTGATGAAGAAATTAAACAGCTTGTTTCTCCAACTACTGAAAACATTAAGGATATTCTGAGCTTCAATCCATATAAAGCTATACTTTTCTTGTTAGGTACTCAACTTAAAGAGGGAATGACATTAGATGATAAGAGATTAGATAATACACTTCTTAAAGCTTTAATGCTTAATCCTGAGAAGATGATAAACGACCCTTGTATCCGCTCTATGTTATATAGACAAATCAAGAAGCGTATCAATGATGCTAAGATAGGAGTGCTTGATGTACATGGTCATTTTAGTATCATTGGCGGTGATTTATATGGATTATGTCAGAATATGTTTGGTTTGGAAGTAACAGGACTTCTTAAAGCTGAGGAAGTCTATAATCACACATGGCACGAACAGGGAACAGAAGCGATTATGTGTTTCAGAGCACCTATGAGTGTTCACAACAATATTCGTAAGCTTAATATCAGTTATGATTCAGATGCAAACTATTGGTTTAGACACATTAAAACGTGTACTATTCTCAACAGTTGGGATACGACATACCAATCCTTAAATGGTATGGACAACGATAGGCTCAATTAAAATCTTTGTCGTTGTAAAACTGCGTGAACCTATAAATATAGGGTGTGGTTCTTACTCTAACAAAGGAACATCAGGAAATGGATGCTTGAAGAACTGCTAACAGGGAAAAGGTTGAACCTCAATCGCTGTGCTAAATTCTTTTTTTTAACCCAAACAACAAAAAACAATTATAAATGAAAGCGAGGTGATAAAATGTACAAAGAAAAAATATATAGATATAATAATCGTGATTATCTTATAAGTAATGATGGACACGTATTTATTGCTGACGGTAACAAAAGGTCGCCCTATCATACGGAAGTTAAGCAAAGATTAAATAAAGACGGCTATCTTGAAGTAACACTAGGAGAAACCAAACATAGAAATACCAAAAGAGTACATCAATTAGTGGCTGAATTATTTGTAAAAAAGCCAAATGATAATAAACAAACTTATGAAGTAGACCATATTGACAGAAATCGTATCAATAATCATTATTCTAATTTACAATGGTTGACTCATTCTGAAAATGTAAAACGTATACCTTTACAAGTTCAATCTAATGCTAGAAAAGCAGAACATAATGGTAGAGCTACATTCACTTGGGAACAGATAAGGCAAATACGAGTTTGGTATCAGCAAGGATATAGTATTGCAGAAATAACAAGATTAGTTTATGGGGCTGATATTCCATACAAATATAAGTGGTCTACTATCAATAATATTGTAAAAAATAAAACTTGGGTTGAAGAAGAAAAAGATAAATGTGAAACGACTATCGAAAAGGTATCATAAGCTAATTACTTATGAGAGTAACTGAGTAGAGTAGCTTATAGGTGAAATTCCTATTTGCAAAGTGCGCAGAGTATAGCAGAACGGTAACAGAACTGCTTACTAAGATATAGTCTAACCGTCATTTTATTAATGACGGTAGGGAGATATGATGTTTGAAACAGATAATGAAGTCTTAACCAAAGCGTATAGAAAACTTCCTGCTATTGAGTGTGTTCAGAAAAAAGGAGAGAAGTGTATCGTAGACTCTAAGGCAATTCATAAGGCAACTAGAATTGTATTAGGTAAGAACGATATAGGGTCTATAACAAATAGAATTACGGCTATTACTTCTTTAATGTCTAATTATGATAAAGATAGTGTAGAGTATAAGACTTTACTCTATCGCACTCAGGCAGGTCAAGCGTACCAACAGGATAGTATTGACGCAATTAAGGGCATCAAAACTACTCCAATGCCTAAAGAATGGTATGATAAATCTGCTTGCAAATTTAAGGAAGAGGACACTACGGAAGATATGGATAGAAAGGAATTTAACGCTTCAATTTGTGTTAATAAAAAACCGTATTTCTTTATGTACAACTACCCTCAACTTAAACGTGAATATCAGAAGTGTATCAAAAATGCAGAAGCAAAATCTATTATTCTTTGGAATAAAGACTTCAACATAATAAAGAATACACCTATTACTCAGCTTACAGTAGATGAATTGAAGTTGTTAGATGATGTAGAACGAATGATACCAATTTTTGATGCGCCGTGTACGATGAATAGAATTTGTAAATATGTTGAACGAGATATTTCTAAATTTTTTGAAGAGTATCCTGCATTTGATTATACGTGCTTATTGAGTGGTAATTCTATTTTTAGTCATAGAAAAGAGTTAGCAGTTCAGGCGAAAATCAAAAACATTATTAAGTGTTTTCAGAAACATATAGCACAACTTCATATCAAAGATACGGATTCTAACTTGAAAACGCTACACATGAGTTTGAAGTTACAGTTAATGAAATGTGGTGACTACAATTCTGTTTTAGATGCTTTTGTAAAATATGTGTATGAATCACATACGGGTATGTATCTGTTGTGGTCTTTGATGGGAGAAGAACTTATTCAACGCATGACTAAACAGCATAAAACAATTTCATATCCTATAGCTTCGGAGAATGAAACAGATGTGGTATATCAAGGTCATAGATTTAAGATTAATAGTGAGGTAATTGATAATGATAATAATGAATGAAAAGAAGTTTGTAGAACAGCAGTTAATTAATGGAGCACTTGACTTAAACAAGTGCTCTGAACAGCAGAAGTGGCAGTATTTAAGATTGTGGGTAAGATATAAGCTACAACTTGGTTTTTCTGATAAGGAAATTACAGAAGAAATAGGAACTGTACTGAATAAACGAGGTGTGATTTATAATCATATCAAGTTTAGAGATAAGGTTTACGAGTGGCATGAGAAAGGAAATAAATATCCTCTGTATGAAGTTGACAAGATTGATTTTACAGAGTCAGAACTTGGTTTTATAAAGCTCATTCATTCAGAACCAACCAAACGTCTTTTTTTTACAATGTTTGCTTATAGTAAATTTTTTGATGCAGTTAATATGGACAATAACCATTGGTGTAACATTGCAATGGCAGACTTAAAAAAGTGCGCTAATCTAAATACTACAAACCAAAATATGAGCAAAATGCTTAATAAGCTTTATACCGATCGACTCATTGAATGTAACAGTAGAGCTACCAATTTCCGCGTGATTGCAGAAGTTGAAGATTCTCCTGTAGCGTTGTCTATATATAGTCTCAATAATCTTGGACTACAGTATATGGCAACAACTAACCGAGGAAAACGTTTTGTTGTACAGTGCAGGAAATGTGGCGAATACTTTAAAAAGAAATCGCCGAACGAGATAGTATGTCCGAACTGTAAAACAAATATTTGATAGAATTTCACAAAATATATTGAATAAATTGTTTTGACTTGTTATAATAATGCTAATGATATGGATGTGTGAGAACACATCTTCGTAATTAACTATAAACAAGTCAAAACAATCTGAAAAGAAAGGAAAGAAATGATTTATGTTTTTTAAGAAAGAGAAAGGTGAGCAGAAGCAGGTACATGAGAAAACAGCTCAGGATAGACTGCTAGATGATATTAAAGAGGAATATGACAACGTTGTGCGTCTATTTAACTCTGCTCAGGCAGTAGCTAACTATATGGATATGTACGAGAAAGCAAAGGATGAAGAGAGTAGTGAGTACGGAAAGCTAGTAATTCAGTTCGCTATTCTGTGGAATACACTAAAGGGTAAAAAGATAAGTGTAATGAACGAAGCAAAGCGTTATCAGAACCTATACGGTTCATTTCCGTTATCAACTATTGAAACTACACTTCTCAACGTTATGACTAACGGTGGTTATGAGCGTACTCTTGAAGATAATAACATAGCTCCATTTTAAGAAAGGTTGGTGAAAAGAATGTTTGGATTCAAGAAAAGAACGTCAAGTAAGTTTGTCCTGCTTAAAGCAGAGATTCAGAAAAGACTGAATGTGTATGACACACTGATGACAGGTTCTAATCCGTCTATTGCGGTTAAGACACTACAGAATGAGTTTTCTAATCTCATGAAGAAAGCAGAAAGCATTGACAAGTATGGTGTTCCTGAACACGAGGGAGAATAAGAATGTTTGGAAGAACTAAAAGAGAGAAAAAACAGAGAGAAGTTAAAACCAAGTATGCTAAAAGCATAGAAATGTTGAACAAATGGCATGAGGACGGAATCATCAATTATGATGAATACGTTGAGTATATGGAAAGATGTGCTTATAGATACGATATAACCAAAATATAAAGTAAGTAAAACAAGCAATGAATAATGATTAATAAATGGATTAATGGTGAGTAAAAATGACAAAAGAAGAAGCACTATTTAAGGTTGAGGGATATCTTACATATTACTTATCACCTAATGATTACAAAGAAGTTGAAGAAATAATCAATGCCCTAAATCAAGAGCCTTGTGAGGATGCTATAAGCAGACAGGCGGTAATAGATATGGCAATCACTATTAAAACAGATGACTATAGCGGCAATGAAATTATGGAAGTAGTAGACATTAATGATGTTAAGTCTTTATCGTCAGTAACAACACAAGAACCTAGATGGATTCCTTGTAGCGAGAGATACCCACAGATTGAAGATGAATATAAGTATTTTCTTGTAACTGATGATAAGGGCAAAGTGAGTGTTCAAGAATTTTTTATGTCTCTTGATGAAGAACCACAGCCTTATTTTAGTGGAATGGTAAATGTAATAGCATGGATGCCGTTACTAAAGGCATATGAGCCACAGGAAAGGAGTGATAAGGAATGAGTAAAACACGATATAGAAAAGGCAAGCGGATATATTCAATATCGGAGTTCGATACTTGTGAAAGTCTTTGGTATAAGTGGAACGGCAGAACAAAACATAGGTCGGTTCTTATGTCTTTACAATATCGCACATTGTTAAACGCGATTATTAGAGGGGGAATATACACGGCAGAATTGATGGACAAGGCAGAAAGTAAGAGTGAGTAAATGATTAAAACAGGAGAAATATATAAACCCTCGGTAGTAAGTTGTGAAGATAAAGACACTCGCATAGTAGTTGATGCAATACGTTGTGGTCGTGTTGAATATACAAACTTAGTTACTAAGGAATATGGAGAAATACCTATTGATGATTTTAGTTGGTATTATGACAGAGCAAAAAGCAAGGGTGAGTAATGAACACAAGGCAGATGAAGAAATGTCTAAAAAAGCGGATAAACCGCCTTAAATCTGATAACGATTTGATGCGTAGAATTATAGCAGATAGACCTAAGATGCAGGAGTTATATGACTTATTCAACAATCTGCTTGATGTTCGTCACACAACTATGGATTTTCAAGAGTATAAGGTAAAAAGAAAGTTACCCCTTTTCATAGCAGATAAGAACGATGCTATGAAATATGCAAAACGAGCATTAGCGCAAGATATATTAGAGAGCATAAAAGATAATATATCTTATGAGGTTGACGCTGAATGTATGACACCAACAATCACGGCAAGTATTTTTGTTGGTAGAAAGTGAGGAAGTATGACATACGGAGATTATATCCGTAGTAAGAACGATAAGGAACTTGCGGAAATGCTAATAAACACTATCAATGCAAATTCTGATTTATTTGACGAATACAGGATAGACTTAGGCGGTTATTACAATTTCATGGTTGTGGATGAAAATGAACTAGAAGAAATGTTAGGACAGGAGATCGTTGAATGAAAGAGCCATATTTAGCCCACAGCGACCTCACAGGAGCAATTTACATAGTTGTGGGTAATGAAAAGTATGAAGTTACAGAACAGGCAAAACAAGCCGTAAAAGCCGTGAATAAAGGGCATTGGATAGATACTGATTATCATCAGTATTACAATGACGGAGATTTCGAAACTACTGAACTAAGATGTTCGCGTTGCAATGAAGAAGTTGAATGGAATATAAAATTAGCGCACAAACCGTATTACTGCGAAAACTGCGGTGCGTACATGATAAGTGAGGTGGAGGAATGACGATTGATGAAGCAATTGAGAGATACACGAGAAATGCCGAATATGAGCGCACACACGGGAATTTACAAGGCTATTTGGACTTTAGACAGCTTGCAGAATGGCTTACTGAATTAAAGAAATTAAGAGAACAGACAAGATGGATTCCTGTTAGCGAGAGGTTACCCGAAGATGGAGAAATAGTCCTCATCACAAGTTCAGATATGTATTTGTCCAAATTAAAACCTTGGTGTGGTTGGAAAAATAGAAATAATTGGTACACTTTCACTGCAAATGGTAGTTACTTAATAAAATATCCTATTGCATGGATGCCTTTACCCGAACCGTTTGAGCCACAGGAAAGTGAGGATAAGGAATGATCGTAGAAAAAGTTGATTATCCTTTTCTTAAAGAACAGAGTCTTAAAGACTACATAAGGACACTTCAAGAAATGAGGTAAAAACATGAACCTACTAGAACATTATATTGATGAAATAATAAGCGAACAGAAAATCCAAAATCCCGAAAATGGGCGAGGGTATTACAGAGTAAACGCTATTGTTGATTGTTACGGACAAAAAGAACAGATTAACAGATTATTCTTGATTAACGAGTGGGAACAAGCAAAGGCTAAAGGCTATTATATGGCATAACAGAAAGTTAGGTAAAAAATGATTGAGATCGTAGAAGCGTACACAAGAAGCGGAAATGAATGGTGCACTTGTTGTTCAAAACAGACAAAAACAAAAAGAATAAAATTCTCTCAGAACGGGAGACAAGGAATATCAGTAGTATTGTGTGATGACTGTAGACGAGAGTTAGTTAGATGTTTATCAGAAATTGAGGATAAAAGGATGATTAAAGAGTATGAACAGCAGAAACAGGACGTAAAGGAAGAAATCAAAGTCGGAGATGAAGTTGAATATCTGATATGTGGTGGTGGATTAGAGGTAATAACAAATATTGATAGAGGTGAATATCGTCTTATGGACGCATATGGAAATATCTCATATGCAGACGGTTTGAGATATCACAAGCGTACAGGCAGACATTTTCCACAGATAGTAGAGGTTTTGAAGCAGTTGAGAGGTGAGGAAGAAAGAGAGGTATAACGGCATGAACGAGATAGCAGTAGGAATAGTACAGGCTAAAATAGCTTTAGGTCTGATAGAGTTTGGATTTTTCATTTTTTGCTGTATTGCTTTAACTATTTTTATATGGTGGGTAAACAGGTGAGTAAACTGATGAAAAGACCAACGGCGATAATTAGGCGTTGCATCCATACGGATGTGCGCCTATCAGCAGAAGATGTAAGTAAGCTAATTGAGTATATCAATTATTTAGAGATACGAAACAGGCAGTTAGAGACAAGAATTAACTGTAGAAAGCTGTGGGAAAAGTGGAACTGTAAGAAATAAAAAAGGAGTTAATAAAGATGATTAAGATAATTAAAGAGGGAATAAGACAGATTAGAGAGTGCAGAAATTGTGGTTGTAAATTCAGCTTTGACGCAGAGGATGTTATACATAACTATAAATTTCATGTGCTTGATGGAATAACAGAATCAAGATTAATTTGCTGTCCTCAGTGTAAAACAGTTATATATCTTGAGAGGTCAAAATGATTTATATTCAAAAGAAAAACAAGGTAACAACTTACTACACATCAAAAAAGAATTGAAAGAGCGATAGAAACTCTTTTACAGGCAGATGAAGATTTAATGAGTAGTGATTCTATTGATGGTTATGAAGTGGATATTGTTCCAAAAGGAGTAAATAATGGCAATCGTAATAATTGATACAAATTGTTGGGATAAAGATTTTACAGAACAGGTTATTAAAACAGATTATGAACACGGTAGTATGCTTGATGATGTTATTAGAACAGGGTTGAAAAAGGCAAAGGTACTTCCTGCTGATGCTACTTATGGAGATATGATTCAGGCACTTGTAATGGATGTAGACAAAGATTGTGTATCTGTTGAGGGTAAAGATGGAAATATGACATTTACTATTCCGCAGGAAATATGGACAATGCCGTATACAGAGGTTGTCAAACAACATAAAACAATTAAATGCGATTCTATTAATGCGCCGTGGGAAAGGAAATAAGATGACTGAAAAAACAGCTAAAAGACAAATTAGAGAAACTTTTGATGAAGCTGTGACAAATGAAATCATAGAAGCTTTAACAAATAAGTGGATACCTTGTTCAGAAAAATTACCTGCGTGTGATTTACCTGTTTACATTACGTATAAGAGCGAAAGAAAGAATTATTTTTGCCCTATTCCATGTGTCTTAAATAAAAATGGACATTGGTATAACCATCGTGAATCAGTATCAAGATGGGCTAATTTGGACGATTTTGATGATTGGTTAGATTCCCCAATCTTGGCAGAAGTTGTGGCATGGATGCCTATGTTTGAGCCATATAAAGGAGTGAAAAATAAGCAATGACAGAAGCCCAAAAAACTTTATATTACATAGCTGAAAATATGAAGATAGATAAATCCATAAGTAAAGAGGGATATGAACATTTTCAACAGGCAATTAAAGCTTTGGAAAAACAAAATGAATGGGTTCTATGTTCAGAACGGATGCCTAAAGAACGTGAATGGATTGGTACTAAACGATTTGGAACAACTATTTCTGATGAAGTTTATGTAACATTTGAAGCATCAAGCGGTGAACGTTTTTGCGAACACTGTACATTTCAAAATGGAAAAATAAGTCCATCAATGCAAATTAGTATAAATGCAATTTCAAAAGGTGCAAAGCCTATAGCGTGGCGAGAATTACCTGAATCGTATAAAGGAGAAAAATGACGAGAGAGCTTATTGATAGAAATTCATTAAATATACCAAGTGATGATAATTATTACGATGATTTGGTACAGTTTGTGGATGATGTGATGGATGCAGAAGTTGTAACTGAGCAAGTTGTTATAAAGCCATATCTCCAAAAACTAAAAGAAGAAATAGAAGAAAAATATGGTCATTGCGATATATGTGAGTACATAGATGACTATGACTGGGAAGAGAACGACATATCTCATTATGATTCAGTTGGAAGTATAACGGATATTTTAACCATGATAGACAATATTTTGTCAGAACAGTGTGAAGAAAAGCAGAAAGACAAATGCGAGTCTTGCTTCACAAAGAAACTGACTAAAGAAAAATGGGTCAGTGCGGAAGATTGCAAGGAGTGTAAGAAGAAAAAGGATGAAAAGAGTTGTGATAAGTGCGTCCATGTAAACGAAAGTGAACCAACTAAGTATAATTGCGCTACTTGCAAGGATATGGACAATTATGAGGAAAAGTAAAGATGGAGAAGCTAATTAAACTAGATACTGCTCTAAACGCAGTGGATGAACGTATTAACGAACTGCGGTGGGATAAACAGTTTAATATCGCAGAAAAAATCTGTATAAGCGGTGTAAAAAAGCATCTTTTGAGCGCAGAGACTAAAACTGAATACGAAATTATCAAACCTTATCTTGAAAAAATTAAGGCTGAAATCAATAAGGTTGCGGAAAATGATGGCTTTACAAGTTACGGTAATTATTCAGACTTGTTTGATTGCGTGAACAGGATGCTTTGGAATCTACATAGAGGTGAATAAACATGGATGAAAATAAATATAAACAAGCTTTTAAGGTTGCTTGCGAACTGTTAAGTGATTGCACTCTGTACGGATACGACACTGAAAGAATCTTTGAAATCATGATGGAACGTGATGGCGTGGTGGATGCAGAGTCTTATGAAAAGTTTATTTTAGAAAATTTAGAAAAATTAAGAGGTGAACAATAAAGAATGAAATATGAAGAAGAATTGATAACTGCCTTGAGTGATGTATGTAAAAAGGCAGAACGTGAGGGATATGAAAAATGTCAATCAGAATGTAAAAGAGATAATGAGAGACGTTATCAGCAGGGATTAATAGATGCTTGGGAATGTGTCAGAAAGCTTTATTCAGAAATGAAAAGCGGTGATGTTAAAGATATTTTTGGCATAGATGACCCACTTAAAATTGTCAAAAAGTTCTCAGCACGAGAAGTTATGCAGAAAATTGAAGAGTTTGAAAAACAGAAAATAGTTGAAACAATAGCTTCTACGATGAACTGTTCATTCAAAGAAGTTGAATTTGCGCTTGATAGGATGGAAAAGAGAGCAATAACATATCAATTATTAGAAAAATATGACAAGAAACAGATTGATACTCTCAACCATGATGAAATTAAGGTAGGTATGAGAGTAAGAACCCTTACAGATATAAGTGAATATGGTACAAAACTGTTTCCTGTTGGCACTATTGGCACGATTAAAGGAATATCACAGGTAAACAATTCATATCCATATGTAATCACAGACGGTAAAGAGTGTTGGTATTACTCAAGAGATATGTTTGAAGTGATTAATGACGGTAAGCTTAGGATAGGTGATGAACTATCAGGCAGATTATATGGTGATTTATATGTTGTGATACGTATTGACCATGATGAATATTATTTGATGAACCATTTAGGGGGCATATTATACACTAAAAACTTAGACAAGTTTGTAAAAACAGGCGAACATTATCCGCAGATTGAAGAGGTATTCAAACAGTTAAAGGAACGAGCACATGAGTGATGCAGAAAAAATTGAAAAAATAAAGGATTCTATAAGAGAAAAGATGGGGATTGGTGGTTATGGCGAAATGTTACCGTGTGATACAGACTATCTTAACAAATGGTTTCAGAGTAGTCCAATACCAAACGAACTTGCAATCTACAGTTTTGTAGCAATGTGGAACACAATTAGAGAAATCCACAATATTCTTTATAAGGAGAGTGAGAATGGAGAAAGAAAAATTTGATTTTAGTAAGTTAAAAGCAGGAGACAAAGTTTTAGTTTGTGATCGTTATGGTGAAGCAGTAGCCAAAGTTGAAAAAATAACTCCTAGCGGTTTTGTTAGAGTTCAAGGCAGACTGTATTATTCTGACGGCAGTTCAAGGTCATCAGATATATGGTATACACCTTGGTTAAAACCGTGGACTCAGGAAAGAGAGAATGAGCTGAAACGAGAGCACATGATAGCGAAAGTAGTAGACAAACTAAATAAACTGAGGGTATCTGATTTAGATTATGATACAGCAGTTAAGATTGCTGATATTCTTGCTAACAAAAAGGGAAATACACATGGAAAGACCTAATGATGAAATAGAGGATTTACGCTATGGACTTGCGTTATCCATAAAAGGAGCAATGAACGTTTACCTTTATATCAAATCTTTAGAGGAACGTATTAAGCAACTTGAGTTTCAACAAAATAAGTGTGAAAGAGAGAATCAGTAAATGCGACAACCTATTTTTAATGGAGCTAGAAAGATTAAAGCTCGTATTAACTACAAAGATTATCAGGACATTATCAAGTGTCCTGATATTGATAAAACTCAGAGAAGAATAGTTCTTGCTACTTACGTGGCTCTGCATTTTTATCAGAATATTTCAATGAGTACGCTTATTACAAAAGCGTTTCAGAGAAAACTAAACCGTTGCCCCAACAGAATCAATCAGAGAATCAGAGAAGCAATTATATGGTTGGAGAAGAACGGATTAATTGAAGTAAAGAATAAATACGGTACGCCCACAGAATCAGTGGATTTACGAACAAAACTGACGGTAGAAATATTTCGTAGCAAATATGATGGGGTACGTTCTTTTGACATTACGGAAGAAGAAATTGTAACTATATCAGAAAATGCTTTATCAACAGATAACATTATTGATATGCTTGCAATTTATGTAATGATAAAGTCTTGTATCAAGGAAACAACAGGATATGGAATACTGAGAATTAATCCATTTAAGTCTACAGATTATGCTAGAGGAATTATTACAGGTCAGGAGAGCGGTGCTAATATGGTTGATATTCTTGGTTTAGGAAAAGCCAAAGTAATGAGAACCATGAGAGAACTGCTTAGTAATCCTAATATTCTTGTGGGCTATACTTATTTCACAGCACCACATAATATGAGAGCTACACATTACTATTTTTATTCTACAGTTGGAGAAGAAGCAAAGAGAAAAGTTGATAATGAAGTAGCACAGCACTTTAGACAGTCTTTTAAGGATGAAATCAACAATCAGTGGTACAAGTATGATAAGAAAACAGATTCAGCAATTCGCTTAGAGAAGTTAAGACCTGTTCCTTTTGTTGAATATGGAGCAAACGGTCAGCGCACTTATCAGTATAAACGCTTTAATCCATTAGATAGAGATGCGTTAATTTGGGAAGAAGTTGAAATGACTAGAGAGAACATCTTAGCGTTTCAATCGAGATATGATGTTGAGTGGGTTAATGAAATCATCAACGAATATCAAGAAAATGGTACTCCACTTGAGTTTATGGCTGTAAACCATAGGATGTATAAAAATAAATATAACCTTGAACTGTGTATTATAGCACGAGGACAGCATGAGTTTACACGAATAGGGCATAAAACAACGTATAACCTTAATGATGAATACAGCCCTGATGTTTATAAGTGGTTTGAACTGTTTGAATATGAATGGGGTAGAACTCACTTAAAGCATGGTACTAATACGTATTATCAGGACGAAAGACATACGAACAAGTATCGTAGACAGCATTATGCAACTGATTTAAGTACGAAATCGCCTAAGTTAAGACAGGCTATTGCAGATAGTATTCAAGAAATGGTAGATAGCAAATATATTTCTAACTATACAGGAATAGTTAATAAACAGGGTAAGCTAAACTACAAGAACGTTGAGCTACAGTTCGCCAAGATGGTCAGGTACTTACAGCTTAAACTGAGAAGCAATGAGAAGTATTATAATGCTTTATTTACAAAAGAAAACTGTATGAATGGATTTTCAGCAGAGCCGTTCTTCAATTACAGGCAGTTGATTAGACCTAGTAGTGGAATAGCATTAAGTTTATGTGGATAAGGAGAGAATAAGAATGATAGCAAAAGACTTGGTTGAAACTATCTATGAAGCATCTCATTTACCTAAAGTTCGTTTACAGATATATCATAGTCCTCATTGCAATGCGATTGAATGTTCTAAAGAATCATTTCTGAGCGATACTACTGTAGAGAGTATATATCAGAACAGCAAAGTAGCAAGTTGGTTTACTACAACAGAGCAGGATGCAAGATGGATTCACATTCTTCTTGAAGATGAAAGCGAGGATTGAAGAAATGATAATGGATGTTGAATATATTAAATCAGCTATAGAGAGCTTTGCAGAACGTCATCCAATGGCTCTGCAACGTGGTAGTGAGTATGTAAGTCTTGATGATGACGCACAGACAGATGCAATAGAATTAGTTGGAGATATTTTTGATAATATCATTGAAGATAGTGAGGATGAAGAATGAGACAGGTAGATATTGATTATGTGGATGGAACACAAGAAACGATTGTGGTAGAAGATTATACTGTTCATGAAAATTGTTTACAGTTGCTTACCTATATAGAAGATAATAGCGAATATAGATACATACCTTTAATGAGGATTAAAGAGTGTAGAGCAAGGAGATGTAAATGAGACAAAACAATCTATGGATAAAGCTTAAAGCTGTTTATGGGCTAATAACCCATAAACATATAGCAATTATGAGCTGTGATTATTGTGGCTCTATTAACATTAAGAAGAATGTTATTTGTAAAGTTGGGGATGAATACTCAGGCTATTATCAGTGCTGTGATTGTGGTGCTCACGTATATGAAACACAAAGATGGTTAGCGAGGTGAAGAATGAAAGATATAGTAACTAAAACACCTGAAATGGTGATTCTAAGACATAGTGAATGGATTAAATCAAAGAATGGAGATTATCAATGTCATGATTGTAAACGTTGGAATAAACTTTCAACAAGATATTGTCCTGATTATGGATGTAGAATGGATGCGTAAAGGAGAAGAATAAATGGATTGGATAACTAGATTTGTAGGTTCTTTAGTGTTTGGTGCAGTGTTAATGGCTATTCCTATATGTTGTGTTTTGTCTATACAGTGTAACTGGGATTTTCTGCTACAGTTTATGTTTGTAATATTATGTGGTTTTGAATGGATATGGTTCACTTCAATAATATTTAGTTGGAGTAAGTATTAAACATCTAAAGGAGTAAAAACAATGAAAGATAGCAATATTGATAAACATATTCAGATTATCGCTTTATTACAGCGTGACCATGTGAATCAGGAAGTAAAAGACGCATTACATTATGCTTATGAGCTAATGATTAAGGAGAGAGATAGTGGAAACAAGTAAAGTAAAAACAAAGTTTAGTCCAGAAGATTTGGATAAACTTGTAGAGTTAGTTTATAAGTCAAGTTATGATAGATTAAACTTAAAAAGGAAAAAGGATATATTGATAATGAGTTCCAAGTTGAAGCAGAAACTTGAAAAAGAGTGTCCTGAGATAAAGGAACGATTCAAGATCGTGGCTAATGAATGGTGTGAAGAAGATAAAATCTATTACTTTCCAAGGAGTGCGCTATTTAATCCATTTGATTATCTTGCGTAAGACACAAAATATACAACATTTGTAATTCTTGTATATAGAACATTGCGATATTCTATATGCAAGTTTTTCAAAAATAGAACGTTTTCCGTTCAAATTTGAATCAAATTGTTCAAATATGGCGTTTTTCGCTCAAATATGGGCTAATATCACCAATTTGGTGACTAAAATGGCTGAAAATAGGGCATTTCAAGATTTTGTGCTGTTGGTTCAACTAAAAGTGGACAAAGCGAGAAAAGCGCATAAAACCTAGAAAAATGGTAAGAACTGATACGGTTTTTATTGGGTTGTATAAAATGTAGATTCGCATTAAATGTGCACTTGACATATTTACAAAATAAGGGAACGTAGGTATACTTACATATGAAGCACGTTAGGGGAACATAAAAGACAGTTTTCTTAATGGTTATAATTAAATATGGTTAAGCTAAAAGCACTTAGTTACGCTCAAAATGACGGCAATCATTGTAACTAAGTGCTTTTGCATACTCATAATTGAAGAACATGAGTAAATATGTTTCAGTTTACTTTAAGAAACTGAATTATTAAGAACTTATGAAGCTCTGAAAAATATTCTATCTTTTCGCCGTGATTATATCAAGGGATAGAACAACAATTCGGAGATAGTGCTATAAGGGTTGTTATATTCATAATAAAAAATAAAAAAAATACACAAGTGCGAACTAAAGGAAATTTTTATAATAAGCATAAAAATAACTTATAGATATTGTATACAACGTTATGTTTTATGTTTAAAATATACAATTTAAGAAAATATCATAGGTTTTAGCAGACAAAATTATCTTAAACAATGTTTGGATTATTAAAAAATTGATTAAATAATCAATTTTGAGTTTATAGTTTAAAAATAGCTTAGAATAATGAAGTTTAAGGTTAGGGTAAGGTTCAAATTTTACTATTTAATATTAAGATTTTGATTAGAATAGCATAGAATTTTGGATTAAGTAAGAAGATAAAGGTAAAGAACAGGAAAAAGAGCAAAGAAAAATAGACTCTTGGGAATTGGTGAGAAGAAATAAGCCAGTTTTCAGGGGTCTTTTTTTAGGCTATGGGGTAAAAATGGTAAAAATTAGAACCTAGCTCCCTGTTTAACGTCAACGATCAATATGGAAGATAGGAAAATTAAGGCTTAATATGGATTTTTAAAGAGATAAAGAGGGGAAAATGGGTAGAGGTGAGTAAAAAAGTCGTAAGAAATGGTGTTTAGAAAGGGAAAATGAGGGAATAGAGAGAAAATAGAGGGGGATTTAGAGGGTGGAAAGTTGAAAAAGGGATGGGGATAGAGTGTAGGAGAATAAAAGGGAAGTTAGGGAAGTGAGAGGAAGAAAAAAAATACAGAAGAAATAGTATAAAAAAGGTGAGGGAAAAATGATTAGTTAAAAAATAGAAAATAACGCTCACGGTCAATTTATATGAACAGGGGTTTAAGGCTTGGTGTTTGTTTTAGGCTTTATTTTTAACCATGCCCCCACGCCAAAACAAAAAGCAAGGCGTAAAGCTACATTATATCTATACTCTTTTGACCGATTTTTGAATTGTATAAAATGTAATTGTTTACTTGTGTTTAGCCCGGTACTACCTAAAAAATTTTTTATTCTTTTTTATTTTTTAACTAATCATAATTAGAACAAAAAAAATAAAAATTAAAAAGTGCTTGCATTATTTTGAATAGTGTTGTGTATAGTCAGTGTCAGCGATGACGTTAAACATCCAAACAACAAAAAACAATCAGCACGGCGCACACAAGCGCACATGGAAAGCAGGTGATTTATTGATTGTCGTTAGTTTCGTGTCATAACTAAATAAAGCGTTATAGTTCCATCATAACGCTTTGCAAGCGTTCCGCTTGCTTGTCCGTCCTCATGTGGTTAATACGTACACTGCTAAAGCCTTTACAGCTTCCACCGTAAAGCGCAACGTATAACCGTCAAGTCAGAGTTGACGTTAGCAGGACTAAAACCCTGTTAGCACATTGACAATACTATACAAGTCCGTTTGATTTCTGCTAGGTAGGTGACAGATACCTATATAGCGTAAAGACTATACTTTACACTATAGCGACAGTCAAAAAACAACCATGCAAACGTTGGCAAACGGAAACTGTAGGCAGGTATCCCTGCACATGGTTTTATTTAAGGTTGTGCGATAGAAAGCAAATCGCTCTCGTTGCTACTAACGAATGTAGTAGCCCTTTAACGGAGAAACTACGCATTAAGCGAGTCAAGTTAAAGTGAAGTGTACAAACTTTTGCACATCTTTAGACCTGCAATAATGTTATACTTATTTAAATGACACATTATGCAGAAAAGAGGTGTAAACAATCATGTATGAAGAGGTTGAAGAGGATATGAAAAATGAAGCCGTAGAAAGATTAATAGAGGTTTTATGTGACCTTTATCAAATCAAGGCAAGCCTTAAAGATGTAGACAGTCCTACACTTGACTTAATCATTCGCAAGAATGAAACTAAGCTAAAGGGCTATGAAATGGCTATAAACTTAGAGGACTTAAAGCCTAAAAGCTTGTAGTTAACTAGGACTTTGGTACTTCCAAAAAGTATCAAAGTCCTTTTCTTAAAAGTTTATTGCATGACTTTAGGGCTTTATCACTAAAGCCTTAAAACGCACACAATAAACCTAGAAAAGAGGTACAAAATGGAAAAATATGAAGAATACGCAGATGATTTGATGTTGTGCTTGGTCAATGATAGCAAGTTCTATTATAAGGCTGTAGCCATTGAGCGCACACTTAGACACGTTGAACGTGTCTTTAACACAGACATTAACGCACTTCGTGTTAGCAAGTTTTATAGACTTGCAAAACAGTGTGCTAACTACTTTACACGCAAGTTCCCTGCTTCATATCATAATGACGGTATGACGTGTGCTTGCCTTATGCGAGCACTTGTAGACGAGTTTTCAGCAATGGAGTTCTAAAACTCTAAACAGCAAAAAACAAGCAAAAAGTTATTGACACCATGCACCTTTAGGGCTATGCTCTAAGGGTGCAATAAATAAAAACACAATCATTTTTTCATTGAAAAGGAGAAAAAAAACTATGTCTAACACAACTAACAATGCAACTGCTAACTCTGTTCTTGAATCCCTTAACGGAATTTCCTCTGCTGAGGATATGGCGAAAGTCCTCAAGGGATTGGCTCTTGAAAATGGTTTGACTACGGTTAAAGAGGACAAAACAACCTCTGACACAAAGCAGGTTGACCTTGCTAACTTCTCTCACATTAAGCTCTTTGGTGGGGGTAAAGAAATGCTGTCTATGACAAAGACAGTAAAACAGTATGTGAAAATGTTTAACAATCATGAAATCTGTCTTGATAATGAAGCACAGCGCGGTACTGTATGGACTCGTGCACAGCAGAGTGCACTTATTGAGTCTATTCTGTTAGGTATATCCATACCTACGTTTTATCTCAATAACCGCAGTACGGACGTAAACGGTAAAACCGTTGAAATTAAAGACGTGCTTGATGGTAAGCAGAGAAGTACGGCTATCATTAAGTTTGTGAACGATAGCTATAGACTTACAGGTATTAATCCGCTCATTTGGATTGATAATACAGCGGTAGAGCATGAGATAGACCTTAACGGGTTACTATTCTCAGAGCTTCCTGAAGATTTTCAGGATGCAATTTATAGCTATAATCTTGAGTTCAAATATTACTCTGATTTAGAGCAGGACGATGTTTACGACCTTTTTCTTAAACTTAACAGTGGGTCTGCATTAAAATCCAATGACGTAACTCGTAATAAGGTAGCTGACAAGGCTTCTCTTAACAGCCTTAATCAGCACAAGCTGTTCAGCGTAATTCTTACGGATAAAGCTCTTGATTCACATACGCAGGACAGCTATGTGCTCAAGTCTCTGAGATTCCTCAGTGATGACGAGGATAAGTGTGTATTAGCTGACCGTCTTGATGATTACTTTGGTACACACGCTATCACATCTGAGGAAAGCGAAAAGCTCACTAAGGTCATGGATTTACAGTGCTCAACATGGCATAAGGTGTGCGACATTGTAAAGTCCATCCGTGATGACGCAAAACAGACTACTAGCGAGTCTGTAAAGGCAGACCTTAGAAGCAAGGCTACCAACATTAACCGTTGGAAGTCAGTCACACATATGCCGTCAACTGCTCCCATCTTCTATAAAGCAGTTCTTGATGGTAGAACAGCTGACGATATGGCTTCTCTTATCCGTGACTTCTTTGAGTCAAAGGATTATGCGGATAAGGCATACCGTGACGGTTCTAAGACAGCATCCTGCTCTAAGGATGCAGTCAATAAGAGACTGACAGCACTTAACAGTTTCTACGATAACTACGCATGGACAGAGCTTGTAAAAGAAGCCTAAACAATCAATAGAACTTTAGTCAGTGGGCTATACGCCCATTGACTTAACCATAACACACCAAAGGAGATAAATTATCATGGCACAGAACACAGAGATTAAGGCAACTAATAACGAGTTGAAGTCTAACGAGTACGGCTCACAGAAGCATAACGCTTGGATTCACAACGGTGACACTCTCTTTCAGGGTAACGGTTCAAAAGTTACCCTTACGGACGGTGGAATGTATGACGCTTTAGAGGATGCTTCATACATGATAGGTACTTCTAAGTATGAAAGAACCAACGTCTTTGATGACCTTGGTCTTGACGTTCGCAAGGCTTCAAGTGCAGAGCAGGTACTTGACCTCGCAGGACTAAACTTCTCTGTGAACAAAGAGGAAATATTCACAGCAGATGGAACGTTCGCAGGTTTTTGTACACGCCGTTATGATAATGGTGTAGGTGGACAGGTCTTTGGTTGTGTAGGCAACAAATACACGCCTATTCAGAACATTGAAGCCATGAAGTTCCTTGATGCACTCTATTGTGAAGAGGGATTCACAGTAGAGACAGCAGGCGAGTTTGACAACGGTAAAACCGTTTGGGTAGAAGCGAGACTACCTGAACAGTTTGTAGTAGGTGAGAGAGTGATACCGTACATTCTCATTTCAAATACTCACGATGGAAGTTCTACTCTAAAAATCTCACTGACTCCCACAAGGGTTATTTGCAGAAATACCCTTGCAATGGCTACGAGTGACGCAAATCGTAACTTTAGCGTCACACACACGGCATCTGCTAAGTCACAGATTGACGAAGCAAAAGAAATTCTACAGCGTTACGGAATTTATATGAACGCTTTGAATACAAAGATGGAACAGTATAAGAGCTTAGAGTTCACAGAGTCAAACGTTGATGCAATCTTTAGATGTCTGTTCATGCCTAGCAAGACAGCAGGAGAAAAAAAGGTAGCAATGTTAGCAGAGGAACGTAGACGCTGTAGAGAAATCTACGACAATGCCCCTGACTTACAGGGCTATGAGCACAGCGCATTTAGGATTATGTCTGCTGTTAGTGACTATGCAACTCACAAGCAGGATAGAGCAAAGAGGGAAAACATTTTCAAAACCATGCTCACTGCTTCTAACTCAGTGCCGCTCATGGATACTTGTCAGAGCATCCTTGATACAGTGTGGACTGAGAGAGCTAACAGTAAAATAGCAATCCCTGCTAAGTAAACCGTAGCTTATAAACTAAAGTGTGGTAGGCATAAAGCCTACTGCACTACTTGAAAGAGGTATGTTATGAGTAATAAAGAAAAGATGATTGAACGTATCAAAAACTTGTTAGAACTCGCAAATAACAAGGGTGCTAACGAGTTTGAAGCACAGGACGCTTTGTTGAAAGCACAGCGTCTTATGGTCAAATATAAGATTGAAGAGTCAGATGTAAATGCTGACTCTATCAATAAAAACGTGGTACGCAAGTATACAGGCGTAACCATGACAGCACGGACTGGACGTTGGAAGTCCACACTTGCAAAGGTCATTTCAGATAACTTCCTTTGTAAGTTTCATCTGAGTCAGGATAGAACACAATATGAGATTGTGTTCACAGGTTTTGAGGACGATACGGAAATCTGCACAGCTACTTTTAAGTATGCTGTAGACTGTGTAGAATCCGCATTGAAACAGATAAAAAAGAAGTATACAGTTCCTAAAAACTCTCCTGCTTACAATATGGGTGTAAGATATAGTTCAGAGGAAATAAAGAGCTATATGCTTACATACGCTATGGCGTTCTCCAAAGGTCTTGAAGTGCTCTTTGACGAGCAAAAGAACAAAGAGAATTGGGGTCTTGTAGTGCAGACTCCACAAGAAGTTGAGGACGCTTACAACGCTTTACAGCTTCATAAGAAGCAGTGGCGTGGTCAGCAATATAAGCATAGTGGTTCTACCTATGAAACAGGATATAACGCAGGAAAGAACTTCTCAATGAGCGATAGGCTGAGGGGGTAACAATCAATGATACTCACAACAGCAACAACAGCAGAGTCACTTTTTTGGCTCAAGGTTGCCATGTATATAGTTGCATGGTGGGTACTGTATAAACTGTGCAGTAGATAATGATAATGGAATATAGCAAAAAACACACAATACCTAAAGGAGATAAAACAAATCATGAAAATATCTGACAATGCTTTGAAGCTTGCAAAACTGTGTATAGAGAAAGATACCAACGTGTCTGTGCAGGATATTCTGTCTTGTGGCTATCCTAGAGGATATGCTGACGAGTTCATTATGAGACTTGCTTGGTGTACAGAAGCAACAAAGCATACATTCATACAGCGTTGTAAGGAAGCTGTGATGTGTGCTGAGAACTTAACAGTGTTGTAGGAATTGTAAACAGGCACTACGGAAAACGTAGTGTCTGTAGAAAGGAAACGATCATGGAAGTAGTAGATAGATGGACGAGTCAAGGTGATAAATACATAACCATTATGTTAGATGGTGATAATAAAGTAGATTACAAACAGTGTGCTGACGATGGTTTCATTTACGCTCTTGAATGGACTGACAGGCATAATTCAGATATGTACGAGGTTTATGTAGGAGAAGATACAGGAGTGAGAAAATTAACAAAAGAGGAAGAGAAAGCGTGTTTAGCACTTGCTATAGCTGAGTTTGAAAAGGAGAGAGTAGAATGATAAATAGTATGGTATTTGATTTAAGATTGAGATGCGAAAATACTATAGGATTCAAAGCAGAAAGTCATGAAGAATTTGAAGCTTGGACAGATGCTTGTAAACAGGCTCTTGTTAAGTGCCGTAAGGTTGATAAAGCATTAAACGTGTTAGGTTCTATCAATGAAGAAGAAGTTAAAGCTTTATTGACAGAAAACGAGTCAGAGCAGTATATGAAAGCTTTACTCTTGTATCTGATTTATCTGTGGCATAACGCCTACAAAACAGGGCGTTATGATGATAGGAACGAAGCTATCTGTAAATGGTGTGATGAACTGTATTACGATACAGTTTATCAAGACTGTGCTTGGGATGAAGAGGTTAAGTACGATGACAAGCGCATGAAAGCAGAAGCTATCTACTATGTCACTTATATGCACAGATATTTACAGTGGTGCATGAAGTCAGTAATGGAGAAGCTTTTAGCTGAATACTTTAGCGAATGTTTTGAGGAAATGGATAATATCTGATAGGAGAGTTGCACAATGGGATTGAACAGAGACAAGGGTTCATAGTCAAAAGTATACAAAAGTATACAAAAAATTAGTTAAAAAAGTATTGACACTGATTCCGATAGTGATATAGTGAAGGAGTCAAAACAAACAAGTACATAGAAAAGAGGTCGGTAACATGATAGTAAACACATGGGAGCGCATGGAGATGTATAGACTCCGTAAAGAGCGTAGAATGAAGCGTCAACAGTTAATGAAGTGGGTTCGCACAATTACAACATCAAGCTTGTTGTTGACGATTATGGGTGTAATAACAGCTTGTGCAATGCACTAAATTAAACTAAATCTAAAAGGAGATAAAACAATTATGGAGAAAAAGGAAGTAAAGGAAGTAAAGGAAACTAAGGAAAAGACAACTGCTAAGAAGCCAACTGCTAAAAAGGCTACAGAGAAGAAGCCTACAGCAAAGAAGAGTGCTGAAAAGGCTACTGAAAAGAAAGCTGAGAAGCCTAAACAGGAAACTAAGGAAGAAGCTAAGGTAGTAGAAGAAAAGAAGCAGGATAAGGCAGTAGAACAGACCGCAGAGTCACAGGTAAAAGCAGAAACAGCTTCTACAGATGGATTTGCTGAAATCACTCCTGAGACTGAAACCAAGGAGCTGAACGTCCTCTATCATCTGACAGATGGTGGAGATGTAAGAGTCAGTATGGCAATAAGCCATGACAAGTGGCAGATGCACATTATAACAAAGAGAAAAGAGTCCTATCAGAATGGACTCTGTGTAGCTCTTGAAGCTACACAGAGAGGGGATAAGGTAGAAGCAATGCGACTTATGCAGGAACACTTTGACAAGGTTGTGGAATACTGCAAAACTCATAAACTTGTGTTTATGGATACAGAGCCTACAGTTGAAGTAGTAGGACTGTAATCCGTTTAAGTTTTATATACATAACAGAAGTGTTTCGTGTCATGAGCATTTCTGTTATGCAATGAAACTTAAACACACACCACACATAAAAAGGAGAAAACAACATGGACAACTATTTTATTGAAAACAAAGAGAGCGGAAAAATTGAATTACACTTTGATAAAGAGTCTTACATGGCTCTGTCAAAAGAACAGAAAAGAGAGATTAAGTCTCAGTTTCTTTTTAGCAGATATGCTAAAGCATGGGTAAGCCGTTGCAAGTTCCCTAATCTGTATTTTGCTAAGGAAGTAGCAAAGAAGTTAGGACTTGAGGATGGCGGTACAACAGGAGAGAAGCTTTCTTTTGCAGAACAGATGCAGGTGAAAGCAGAAAAAGCACAAAATCGTGCAGATCGCTACGAGTATAAGGCTATGAAAGCTCATGAAAAGGGTGAGCAGATGCAGAAGCCTATTCATGATATGAACGGAGATGTGGCATTTTTCACACAGCCTAACATCAACAATTCCGCAGGTAGAGCTTTTACAAAACGCCGTGAGAGAATGTGGGATTCTTTCATGGGTGGATTTGAACAGTTTAGGAAGTCTGAATACTATAAAGAACGTGCTGAAACAGCAAGGATGGCTACAGAGAAGCCGTCAATTAGCTTCTGTCAGAGAAGAATAGATGATGCGAACACAACTGTTCGCAAGCTGAACAGAAACATTTCAGAATACGAAGATTATCTGAAACAGATTGAAGCAGGTGTTTCAGAAATCAAAGATAAGAAATACGGATGGAAAGTCAATGTTACTAAGGAATCTTGTGAAAGTAACATTGAACGTTGGGAAGAGATGCGAGAGGACGCAATCAGCAAGATTGCATACTATGATGCTCTGATTGAAGAACAGGGCGGTATATTTCCTAAAGAGAAAATTAATAAGGGTGCTCTCATTAAGTCTAAAAGATGGGGAGTGCTCAAGGTTCTGAGAAAGAACCCTAAGAGTATCACTTGCGAGTTTACCACTCCAAATATGACTTATGCAGATGGTTCTTTTATGCAGTGCAAAATAAGTTATGCAGATGTTATAGGACTTGCAGAGTAAAGGAGAGAAAACAATGAAAGATTTTACAACAGCAGAATACGTAAATCCTGTTTTGGGATGGTATAGAGCAATGTATCATCCAATAACGGATAAAGTAGTGCTAGATGCTTTACAATGTGATTTAGTGCTACAGCATAACCACACAAGAGATGCTAAAGCAGTTAGAAAAAACGGAAGTTTCGCCATACCTCACTACATTACTGATGATGTGTACGAAGAAATAGATAATTATGCAAAGGCAGTTAGCACTTATGAGGACGAGTTAAGTGATTGGGCTTGGAGAGAAAAAATACATTTCAGTCACGCAGTCCGTGATGGATTACTTAAAGAATATCTTGGAAATAATTAAAAAGGAGAAAACAATGGCATCTGATTTAACACATTTGTTTAAGGTAGGACAGCACGTAAAGGTTCGTGCTGAGGATGATTTTACAGGTGTTGAAAAGTTTTATGACGGTACAGTTACAGAAACTTACGTAGACCACATTATTGTAGACGTGCCGCAGGTTTCACCACATATGTGGTATCAGCATGGACTGAACTTAGAAGATGTTTATCCTGACTATAATTTTTGATATGGATAAAGGAGTTAAAACAATGAAACATATTTTCTTTGTAAATGATGATTTCTTTAATAATACTAAATGGCATGAAGCATTAGTAAATAGAACTTGGATTGATGAATTTGTGGGCGATTTTATACTTGCGAGTCTTATATATCCTACATTTGATGTAGAGATAAATGTTAATAACAATGACGGAAAATTAGACCTTGCATATTTTTCATGTATACAAGGAATGAAAGCAAATCTGTGGGCTGAACATCAGTATGATGGTATGGAATGGCGTTCAGATGATTATACAGGTGATATCTGCGAAGTTGATTTTTCTAAGTCTACTTGGAAAGAGGACTTAGAGAAAGAAATGGTAAAGGTTGCAGAGAACTATGCTAAGAAAAAAGGCTACTCATTTGATAAGCCAAACTTTTGAGAGGGAGATAAATAAAATGGAAATCTACACAGACGAGCAGTGGACAAAGGATAGGACATTCAGCGCAGAGGTAGGGCAGGAAGTAACAGAACAGATATATAATAATCTGCTTAACTGTATGCCACCTTTAAGACTTCCTAGAGAAACAGCCAAAAGAGTAGATATGCCTATCTACGGTGGTTTCCTTATGGGTGAACCCAACAGCCATGATAATGAGGGTATGCTTTATTTAGCCTTTGGAATGACTGAAAAGGCAGGAGAGAAGCACTACTATTATCTTGGATTAAGTCATGTGAGGTAAGTATGAAATACTTTGTTGCTAATAATGATTTAATTCCGTTGCATTGTCAGCCTGCAAACGGATATACTGAAATACAGGCAGTAGAAAGAGCACAGCGAGAAGCTAGAGAGTGCTCTAAAATGTTTGGTGTATCTATTAATGAAACTGTTAAATGGTTTCATATAATGGATGATAAAATGCACTATGTAAAGCAGTTGGATAATGCTATATAAATAAGGGAGAATATATATATGTGTAATGTTGATTTTTCAAAGCTTACAAATGACGAACTTGCTACAATCTTGTGTGATTGTACAAATGAAAACCATGACGGATTAATGAAATACTTTGGTTTTCATTGTACAAGCGATAGATTTGTATATGTCTACGCAGATGAGACTGAGGATTGGGAGTTAGTGTATTACCCAACTACCTTAGAGGGGTTAATGTATAAGAACAAAACTGTTTTTGAGTATGATGTTGACTCAACAGTTGCGAAACTTCTGGAATTAAAAGAACAGAGAGAAAGTAAAGGAGAGTAACAAATGAAAGTAATTAGCAAAAAAGTAGGTCAGGAAGCAAAAATTATTGATATTGAAAATGAATTGGATGCTTTACATGAAGCCGTAGGCGGTTATATTGAGTGTATTTACGGTAAAAATGACGCAGGAATCTACGTAGTCATTTGTGATGAAGAGGGTAGAATAAAAGGTTATCCTGCTAATTGCATTATAGATAATGTAGATTATTGCGGTAATATCATTATTGCAGGACAGAAGCGTGATGAGTTTGCAGATATAGATTCTGAGGTTGCAAAGATACTTTGTGACAGAATTATTTCATTATCGTAACTATTGATAAAGCATAAAATTTAGGCACAGTTCTAAGTTTTATGCTTTACCTTTGAGAGTAAGGAGATAAAACAATTATGCAAAGACATACAGAAAGAGGGATTATTGACGTAGAAGCTGAATATCAGAGTGCAGAACGTGCACTGATGGATGGCTATTACTATGCCTTTACTTCTGAGGAACTTGGCTGTGATGTATATAGCAAAGTTCTTGACGATAGAGGATTAAGCCATAGTTTTGCTCTTATAAGAGGCTACTGCTGAGGTGCGAATATGTTAAAGTGGAAACCAATTTATGAATGTGATGATGATGACGGAAACCCTACAGTATGGGCTACAGAAGTGAATCATCATAAATATGGGAAGTTTATATGGATAACTAAAGTAGGTGATAGTGAATTTGAAATTACTTCTTCCAATTACGATGAACCTGTTAAGGTTTGTAAAACATTAACGAGTGCGAAGCGTTGGGTTGCAATGAATATGTAATATGTAAAGGAGAATAAACAAATGTTGATTGTATATATGCCACAGGTTGAAGCAACAGAAGAGAAAACAGTAGTAAAAGAAAATCTTGAGGACATCCTTAATACGATAGAGGATAGAGTTGGTTCTGAAATCTGCAATGCTATTCGTGGATGTTTTACAGATGTTAAAGATGATGTAGAAGCTAATTGCTATAAAAACTTAGAAGCGGTATATTGTGATGTGAGTGATGCAGTAGAACACGTCACAGATGTATGTGATATCAAGAGAACTACAAAGGCTCAGAGAGAAGCACTTAAAGAATTAGAAGAGAGTGCTAACAATTTAGCAAGAGCTTTAATGATTTGATAGGAGTAAACATTGGACGGTTACGGATATTTAGCAATTATGATACTGATGATCCCTATTGTATATGAGGGGATTAAGGCATATGAGAGACATGAAGAGAATAAAGAGCTGTACAGAATACAGCAGGAATATAAAGAAATAAAAGAACAAATGAAACAGCGTGAGCAGGAAGAACGAAAGAAAGGCAAGGAAAAGAAATGAGTTTAAGATACGCAGATGGTCAGAGAATGATGAATAAGGCTACTAAGATGTGTGAGGGATACGGTTCACTACTCAGAGACTTTGTAGCTGAATGGTCAAAAGAGCCTAGAAGTATTGTTAATTACGTGAATAACGTAAAAATATTTCTTGACTCAATCTATGGAACACCTGCAACTAATAAACAGATTCTTGCAGTCAAGAGCAGAGATGTTGTTAGCTTCTTAAACTCTAAAAAGACAAAAACAACTAAAGGTGGAGAAGTGGTTGAGTGTTCTATCAGCACAAGACAAGCATATTACTTTGCCTTAAATAAGTTCTATAACAGCATAGAGCAGACAGATGATGAAGCTCTGATTAAAGGTTGGAACAATCCCATGAGGAAGATTGCTAAACCCGTAGGACGTGATGTGGTAAAGCATAAGCTCATGGATAGTACGGATGTATCTAAAATCCTTGCAGTTGCTAAACATGGACAGGAGCACTTCAATAGGTTTCATGAGGGAATGGAGTCAAGAGATTATCTGATACTCATGCTACTGTGTACTACAGGGTTACGAGTTAGCGAACTGTCGCAAATACAGATAAATGATTTTGATGAAAATGGAGTTCTATATTTAAGAACAAAAAGAAACCAAGAACGAGAGATAGTATTAAATGCCAAATTAAAACAGGCATTAAATGAATGGCTACCTAAGAGAAAAGAAATACTCAAGAGTAAGGGTAGAGAAAATGAAACAGCTCTTATTATCAATAATAGGGGCGGTCAGATGACAATACAGGCATTAACTTATATTACTAAGAAGTACAGCAAAGAAGCTTTAGGAGAAGCTAAAAGTCCACATAAGTTCCGTTCGGCTTATTGCTCTATACTGTACAGTAAAACTCATGATATTGAGTTTGTACGTGATGCAGTTGGTCATCATTCAACGCAGGTAACAGGCAGATATATTGTTAAGGATAATAACCCACAAGAAGAAGCAGGAAAGATTCTTGATAATATGTTTGATATTGAATAAATAAGGGTAGATAAGGGTAGGATATAAAGAACAAAAAACAAAATGCTTATGAAAAAGTGTTGACATTCTGAAAATGAATGTCTATACTTTGGTTTGAAAGGGGACAAAACAATGCTCAGAAGAAAGGAATATGAAAGGAACTTAAATCAAATATTCAATAAGATATGTGATGATAGTGACTTCAAGACGAAGCTAAACAATATTGATACATATATTGTTACAAAGCATAACGTATCATGTATTGAATATATTAACGGAGCTAAAGAATTATCTCAAGCATCCGTAGCAGAGCTATATTGGCTATACGAAAGTGTACGTAATCAAATGGGTGATGAAATCAATAGGGATTTTGATTTTTCATCTTGCTTTAGCAATGCAGAGGTTACGAGTTACCGTAAACAAAAGGCTGTAAAAGAAGAAGCACAGGTTTACCCTTTACGGTTTTCTGCTATGCAGATAGCTGACGATCAATGGGTTGGTACAATCAGTAATCACCAACTGTATGATATGTACTTAGGACAGGCAATTAGGTATAACTTAAATACTCAGCGACCTGCAAAATACACTACACGGAATGGTGTGCGAGAGTACAGAATATCACTTAATAAGAAATCTGTACAGGAGATTCGTAAACAACTTCAAGACCATACATTTATCCCTAATGATATATCATTAAATATTAATGCGGATAACCCTGATGTTATGTGGGATTGGAATGGTAAAGAAATTATTGTTGAACAAGGAGTGATGGACATTATTGATGGCTACCATAGATTTAAAGCCATCATTGAGGAAACTACAGAGAACCCAAATTTTGAAGTGAAATTCGTACTAAATATAATGAACTTCTCCACGGAGAAAGCTTGTAACTACATTGCACAGCAGGATAAGCGCAATAAGATTGATAAGAAATACGCTAAGAGCTTAGATATAACAAATCCACGTTATTATATGGTGAATAGGCTAAACGAGGATGTTACTAGCCCACTATACGGAATGATTAAGAAAGATGATAAGACGCTAATAGACTATACGAGATTTTTTACATTCGTTGATAAGAATTTTGAGAATACAGTTAAGGATAGAATTGTTGCACAAAGAGCTTATAAAGCATTAAAGCAAGCGTTTACTGCTGTTGTGGATGCAGACTTAGTACAGTGGTCTAAAGAGAAGTTACCAACATATAGAGAATTATATCTCTGCACTTATATTGGTAGTAAAGGTTTTGAGAATGGTAGCTCTATGCAGGAGATAGCTTTACAGACAATAGAAGCTATGAAAAATATAGAGCAAGTTCCGTCCACTAAAATAGATAATGGACAATTCACTAAACAGAGTGAACAAAGATTAATTACATATTACGATCGTTTCCTGCAAATGGATAAGCAGGACTGAATTGATTAAAAACAGAGTCATTTCATATTTTTTATTTGGATAGAAAAATTTTTTGTGAAAATTTGTAGAGAGAATTTTTAAGCGAATATTATATAGCATTTTTATTTTTTGGATTATTTGTTTTGAATTATTTGTTTTAAGTGTAAATTGTTTATTTAAGTGTAATGGACTGAGAGTGAAAAAGAGTTTGAGTGTGTGATTTGGTTGAAGTCTATGCCGTACTAAATGGATTTCAAAACCAATCAAAAATGGGTGATGCCATGTATGATAAAAATGAAAATAAAAGGATAAAGGAAGAATTTATAGAAGAGTATGTCAGCAACAAACAAGGTGATGAAGTTATAAAAGAATTTACTCGTAACAGGCTTAATAACTTATTTTTTAACAAGGTAAATGTGTCTGAGGAAATGTATCAAAAGGATGCTAGCACCTTTACAAAATCAGAAATTATGCAAATGCTTATGCGGATACAGTCTGTTAGTGTATCTACACTAAGAGGGTATAAAACATTTCTGACACAGTATACCTACTGGGCTACTGATAAAGGAATTAATTCCACTGGCATTAATATGTATGAGGAAATTACAACAGATGATTTAGCTTCATGTGTTCCTAGACAGGTTAGTGCTAATAGAATTATTTCTGAGGAACGTTTAGATGAAATGCTACACGAGATGATGAATCCGTCAGATCAGTATGTAATTCTTGGATTATATGAGGGTATTCGTGGAGAGAATTTCTGTGAACTGCTCAATCTTCATGAGGAAGATATAAATGTGCATGATAAGACTTTCTATTTAAGAGATACGGGTAGAACTATTCACGTATCTGCAAGGTTAATTAATTATGCACTTGCCGCTATTAATACTTATGACTATGATGGCTGTGCAGTTGAGGGTGGTAAGATAGTTCATGCAAACTTAGACAGAAGTGATGATACGCCAATTAAAGGACGTGTATCTTCGTTAGGTAATGACGAAACGAAAAGAGTTCTGAGGGTTACACGGAGAGTGCGAAAACTCAAGAAATATTTTGATAATGCAACAGAAATATCTGTTCCAAGATTATATGTTGCAGGATTTGTCAACAAGACAAAAGCTATTATGCAGGAAAAGAATGTTTCATTTGACGATGTATGGACATTCGCAGAGATGGAAGCATTATATGAACAATATTCTGTTGATTATAAGAATATACCATACACGCAGATAAAAACTCGTTACAGAGAATATTTTGCATAATCCGCTTAAAACGAGTATGATAGCATTTACTGAGCCGTAAGGCTTGATGATGTTGTTTCTCTTGCCGGAGAAACAAACATATTTAATTATAAAAAGCAAAGGAGAGTTCTTGTTAATGAACGTAGATTCACTGTTTTGTACCTTTAAATTGGATTGTAACACAGCTTTTGAAGAGGGTAGAGAAATTATCATAGCTTATAAAACTGTGGAATCAGACGTGCTTCAATGCCCTGACACGTTCTTGTGGAGTACAGAAGTTGATAAGGTTGAGTTTGAAGAACCTTATGTGTTCAAGTTGAAATATCACGATTACGATAAATCGTTTATTTTTGATTTAAACGAATATGATGAAGTAGAAGAACCATATGTCAATGAGGACGGTTATTTAGTCTACGAGTTCCAAAATCAGAGCGGAACATTGATATTGCACGTAGAGTTGGAGCAGTAAAAATAGCAGTTTTCTAATAAAACGGCTAATCTTTCAGAGTAAAGGTTAGCCGTTTTCATTTCTTATGAAAAAGCTGACCACTTATTTTAAATAACGATATATTATCCATTATGGTGATTTATTCATTAAAGGAGATAAAACCGCTCTATGGGGCAAATAACAGCTCACAGAGCTATCAGAGGACGTTCGATGCGCTAAAAATCTATGTATAGGTATCGGGAAAACACGTTAAAACAAAAAAGTACAAAAAATTGTAATTTTAGTATTGACATTAGGTTCAGAACCGTTATAATGAGGGTCAGAAACAAACAAAAACAAGCACACATATAAAGAGAGGTTAAATATGAAGAGGTACAAAGAAATCTATTACCTGCGTTTGTAGGATTGACAAGTAACTGTCCACAGGCTTAATAAGAAAGAGGTGCAATGATGTTTGTTCCAAACATCCACTTGTAGCGTATAAAGTTCTTTTCAAAACTGTTATAAACTGATGTACAGGAGAAATTAAAATGAGAACAAAGTTGTAGCTTGGATGGAATTGGAACTTGCTGAATTATAGCAAGTTCCAATAAAAAACTAATAAAGGACATAAAACAATGATAAAAGAAGAATTAGAGCTGTATCGCAATTTGAGAGTTAGGACAACTATAGATGAGATAAGAGCGTGGCTCTATAAAAACAAGGATACAGGTGTTGTATATTTCACCAAAGATAAGGAGAATTATGAACCCGTTAGAGACTATGTTGTAGGGTTAGGATGTAGCAGTTGTAAGCATTGTGTTTTTAACTGTGAGACTAAAAATGAAAAGTATTATCTGAAACCTTTACCATCATTAACCTGTGGCTGTAAAAAGCTGAATGAAACTTACGGTGATGACTATGATATTACTTTCCGCAGTTCTTGGGAGAAATGCCGTCATGCAGTTTGTGACAGGTTTGAACCCGTGGGTGTTATTACGGATGATTGGAATATTAATCAATACATAGATATTCAGAACTCATGTATCGTACAGCCTTATATGTCTATACAGGGATTTTCTTACAAAGGAAAACAGATTCCTATGAGATTTAAGGTGAGTACAGATGATTGGAATAATAATACGATTGTTCACAGTGATAACACGATCAAAATGTATAAGCCTGAGCTTTGGATACAGGTTAGATATAGAGTTGGTGATAATTATTATTCAGGCGTTGCCAACTATATAAAACAGCATAATATCATAGATAAAGCGATAATTAAGGATATTAAAGAAGCATCTAACATGAATGTAAATGAATTTATACGGAAATATAACGGAGCTTCTTTTAGCTTAGATACCATGTGGTTTATATGAGGTGAATAAAGATGGTTGCACAGACTCAGCCACAGTCACAGCACTTTATTGTTCAATTGATTCATGGTGACACAAATCAGATTGAAATAGTGGATTGGATAAAGTGTGATGGTATAAGGTTTAGATGTTATACCTTGGACGAAATCAAGGAAATATGTCAACGTTACGCTCGTATCTATCTTAAAAAGAGCGGTGACAAGATAACTATTAATAATTACGCAGATATGCGTACAATAACAGGTTTTCAGAAAACATAAAAGGAGACAAAACAATGAAGAAAGTATTGTGGTTCTCTCGTCATACAATGACAGATGAACAGATGGCGGCACTTAAAAATAAGGTTGGAGAGTTTGAGCTTATGCAGATTAGCAAGACAATCAATTCTGCATATGAACTGACTAAAGAAATTGAAGAGTGTGACATTCTTGCAATCGTAGCACCTCTTAATATTCAGGCTCAGTTCTTAAAGCTTGCAGGTGACAAGCCTGTAATTATCGCTCTTTCTCGCAGAGAGATTATAAAGAAAGACAACGAGGATGATGAAATCAAGTTTATCTTTGATAAGTGGGAACGTATTATCAAGATAGATGTGGTTATGGAAGATTTTTAAGCAGGAATAAGGAGAAATTTTATGAAGAAGAGATTTATTGCTATGGCACTTATTATGAGTGCTGTAATCACAACAACGGCGTTTGGTGCATCCACGAAAGAAGATTATGCAGGTGAAGCACTTGGACGCATTACAGAAGATAAAGGGAATACAGCGGAGCTGTACTATATTGAAGAAGCAGATATTTATGTAATTTACGACTCCAAAGCTAAAGATCATTGGATTCCGTTACCTAAAACAGCAACAGAGATGTCAATTTCTTATGATGGTGATGACATTCCTGTAGAAGCTAACGTTACAGTTAGTATAGATGGAGCAACGGAAGAAGAGGATGAAGATGACGATAACAACGATGACGATGATACTGATGATGATGACAACAATAATGTTTTTCTGAATCATTAAACAACAAAAAACAAATAAATTATGAAAAAGGTGTTGACAGGTAAATCGAATGAGCTTATAATGTATATTGTTCGATACAAATGAACTTCGCTAGGGTTTGAATAACTCTAGTGAATAGCTCAAACCTAAACAACACAAAACAAACAAGAGTGATGCAAAATCACTTACAGCCCCTTAGCCAAGCGGTAAGGCAACGCACTTTGACTGCGTAATTTCATGGGTTCAAATCCCATAGGGGTTGCTGATGACTCTGTAGCTCAGTAGGTAGAGCACTTGACTTTTAATCAAGTTGTCGTGGGTTCAAATCCCACTAGGGTCATTTTACAACTAAGGTAACGACTCAATGATACTTAGAGGATAAAAGTAGTCCGTGTAACACACGTTAAGAGTTCAGAGCACACTGTAAAGTCAGCAAGAGCCTTACAATGAACAAGGCTTTGAACGGACAGTCAATAAAAGGCGTTTCACTCCGTTCACTGAGAATACTACTATTTATATTAAACAGGTGTAGAAATGTTACCTTTATGCAGTATCGTCTAACGGTCAAGACGATGGGGTATATCCCATAGATGTAGGTTCAACTCCTGCTACTGTATATCAGCCTTAACAGGCTGTTGTGAAGTCTCAACTCCCATTATTGGCTTCACAATTATAGTTTAATCTCCCCTTTTATGTGGTGTGATTGTGTGTGGGAACGGTGGTGGTGCACCGTTCCAATGCAAGGATGGCGAAATTGGCAGACGGCGCAGGCATGATACTGGTCTGTGAGAGAAATCTCGTGAGGGTTCAAATCCCTCTCCTTGCACTCTTACAAGTTATGTAAGACGTATCCATGTTGACGTTGAAAGCATGGGGTTTTTATGGACAAGGGATTAATGCAGACTGCGTACGAGTCCTCGACATTAACCTATGTTTCCCCAAATTACGGAGTGCACATTTGAAACGGTCTAGGATGGCAACCTGCCAAAAGTGCAAATAGCCAAAAGAACGCAGTGGTGACGGAATAGGTAGACGTAGTTTGATAAGTATTGTGGAGCTTGGGTCTATAGAAAGTAGCTTCATGTAGGGTGCAAATCCCTACCCACTGTTTTGCTGTGGAATCAGCAAGTAAAAATAAATTAAGAAAAGGAGAGTAACAATGGTTGTAGAATTGAGCGAAGAAGCAAAGTTGGCAATGTGTAAAACCATGAATGACAGCTTTGAAACGATTCAGTTCCGTGAGTATGCAGAAGATATGGAAAAGCTTATGCCTAGCAATATTTTTTATCTTCCTGCTTCAAGTTCAGGCAAGTATCACAACAAACAGCAGAATGATATGTGTGGTCAGATGATGCACGTTAGTTTAGCTTTAGCTATTCTTAATCATCTTCTCAGACTTGAGACAAATCGTAATGCGTTTCCGTACCCTGAACAGAGAGATGCGCTACGCTGTGCTGTTATCTTCCATGACGCATGGAAATATGGAACAGATAGGCTATCAGAACACACTGATAGTGACCATCCGTATTTATCAAGTCAGTGGATTAAGTACGCAGAGACAGAGCATGATATTTCTGATGAATATAAGGACTCTATTGCTAATATGTGTGTTTCACATATGGGTGAATGGGGCAAGGTTAAGCCCAACACATTAGGTAGTGTTCTGATTCATGAATGTGATTATATCGCTTCTCGTAAGGATATATCATGGTCGTGTGATGAAGAACTGTACAGGATGATTGGAATTATCACAGAAGAAATAGAGAAAAGCGCATAACATAAAGGAGATAAAACAATTTATGTTGAAAACACACAGGGGAAGATGGACAGTAGAACAGAGCAAGCAGACTAAATACAAGTGTATGGCTTGCGGAAATGTATTTGTCAAAGGAATTAAAAGATTTGATGGTTTTTCAACATTTTGTCCTACGTGTCAGGCAAGAGCTACTATTCTGACATTCAATACAGGAGATACAACCAATTATCTCAATAAGTTTTTATATTGGTAATTCAGCATCAAAAGATGCAAAAAATATTTAATAAGTGAGGTACATTAATTATGGCAAATGAAACAGCATCAACATCTGCTTTGAGACAGGCAGAAACAGTAATCAGCATTGAGGGTATTGTTGCAGAGAATACTCTTACAGAAGAACCTGCGCCTAAGAGCAAGGACGGTAAGGATGGTAAGGGTACTGTTATTAAGGGTGAGATTGCAGTACGTGTAGATGATGTGACGGTTATTCCTATTCAGGTATTCTGTAAGTCAATTACAAATGCAGGAACAGAAAGCAAGCTTTACAAGGGAGCTAAGACCATTATGGATACTTACAAGAGTATCGCACAGGTGGGTATGGATGAAGCTACAAGAGTTCGTGTGTCTAATGGATCGCTGAATCTCAGCAGATTTGTGTCTCGTACAGGTGATGTGATTGATGGAATTAAATTTCAGAGTAACTTCTTTACTTCTAATCCCAAAGATTTTGAGCCAAAGGCAGAATTTAAGATTGAGGGTGTGATTGAAGCGTTCCGTCCTGAAATGGTAAAGAACCCTGACTCTAACGTAATGGAAGCATCAGGCAGACTTTTTGTAGATATTATTGTACCTGACTATGAGGGCAGAGTTCGTAAAATGCACCTTATCGCATCAGAGGAACTTGCAGACGCAGTACAGAGTGCTCTTTCTGTTGGTGAACAGCGTATGTTTTACGGAAATATTATCAACGCTAGAATTGAGCACGTTAAGGAAATTCCTATGGCTATTGGTGCTCCTAAAAAGGAAATCACTTATACATTCATTCAGGAATTTAATCTGACCAATGTATCAGACGAAAGCTTTATTAAACAGCCGTATGACGAAGCTCTTATCAACGCAGGTAAGGCAGAGTATGAAGCTGAGACTCAGACTCTTATCGCTAATTCACAGAACGGCGGTAATAAGTCAAGAGCTAATGCAACAGGTGAGTTCAAGACTTCTGCTTCATCAACACCTAAGAGAGCAGGACTTGGTTTTTAAGAATCCCTAAACAAGCAAAAACAAACAAATACAATTAATTTACAAAGGAGAAAATGATATATGGCATTTGACATTCTGAAACCGCAGGTATCACACGTAGCAGATTCACTTGAGGGAAAGGTAGTTCTTATCTACGGAACTAACAATACAGGTAAGACTACCGTAGGTACTCAGCTTGAGAAACCTCTTGTTCTCGCCTTGGAAAAAGGTCTTAACGCACTTGACGGCGTTCCGTATTTCCCTATTGATGATTGGGCTTCATTCGTTAATGTAATCACTCACCTTACAAATCGTAAGAAGCTTGATGAAATCAAGACTTATTATAAGACAATCGTTGTAGACCAGCTTGAGAATGTGGGTGAATATGCTAAGGCTTACATCTGTCAGCAGTACAACGTCCGTGACGTTGGAGAGGGTAAAGGCGGTTATGGTCTTTGGGGTCAGCTTAATACACTTCTCTGTGATGCTATTAACAAGCTTACAGGTGCAGGATTCACAGTATATTTCATTGACCATGAAGCTGTAAACGAGGATGGTTACGCTTATCCGTCAGGCGAAAAGAGAGCAGTTAAGGCTGTTGTAAACCTCTGTGACATTGTAGGTCACGTAGTACCTAACGGTGTAGATGAAAACGGAAATGTTATTCCGTCATCTGTAGTCTTTGCTCAGACTGAGCATGAGTTTGGTAGAACAAAGTTCTCACCGTATATGGCTACAAGCCTGCCTGTGTTTACTGCTGATGCGTTTGTACAGTGCGTAAAGGATGGTATACAGGCAAAGGCAAAGGCTGAGAAGTTCAAGACAGTTTCTTATGAGGAACAGGCAAAGCAGAATACTGTTGAGCATAAGTCTTTTGAAGAACTCATGGACGAGATTGCCGCTCTTGGTAATGATATGATTGCTAAGGGTATGTCAGAAGATTTAACTCGCATCGTTGAAGCACAGCTTGGAACTGACGGAAAGGTTGGAAATCTTAAGAAAGGACAGGAGCAGGTAATTGAACTGCTGATTACACAGATGAAAGAGTTTCTTGAATCCGTAGCATAATCACTGCTTCTTGATAACTGTAAAAGGCATAGGTCATAGTATCTATGCCTTTTTTCTAAGTATAGAGGTTGAAATGAACTGTAAATTATGTGGATTAGCTGTGGATGCGAAGTGCGGTATTAAGTATCAAGACGGTTTTGTTCATAAATCTTGTTTTGAAAATATGTTAAAGCTGACATATAAAAACAAGACTTCTAAGCTGAAACAAGTAACAGTGGAAAAGAAGCAGACGAAACGCAGAAGAACCGTAACTAAATCGCAGATTGAAAAAATGGATAAGAGCCTAAAGTCTGCTTTATCTGAGGAAGAACAGCAGGATAAAGAAGCATTAAGAACTACAATAAATCGTCTTGTAGCAAAGACAGAAGATGCGGATATACCTCTTATACTTGCCAAGACAACGGCTCTAATGACCAAATATGGTTTTACTTATAGAGATATACGTCTTGGGCTTGAGTATTACTACGATAGGCTAGGGCATACACCTACAGGCGATATAGTTGGTGTTCTGCCATATATTATAAGGTCAGCGAGAAAAGATGCGGATATGATATGCAACGCTGTACAGGCAAACACAGAATTTATAGAAAAACATAAAAGTAACGGAATAAACAAATACAACGTTACATACAGAAAAATAGAGAAAAATAAAAAACCGCTTTTTGATTTAAGCAGAATAGGAGAGACATAAGATGGTAGAAGCTGAATATGGTAATTTGTTTGATAGACGAGCGGTTTTTTCTGTTTTAGGCTGTTTGATTAAACAGCCTGAGTTGTTGGAAAATTATGTATTAACTGAGGATGATTTTGAATCATCTGAGCTGTTTTATCAGATAGTCTTTGAGACAATCTATAATCTGTATCACCAAGGCGTAAAGATTATTGATGCACCTGCAATAGACTCTATGATTTCACAGTATGAGAAGCCTTATAAAATCTTCCAAGAGAATCAAGGTTTTGATTATTGTGCTACAGCTAAAGAACAAGCAGAACTAAGTAATTTCAAATATTACTACGATAGAGTGAAGAAGTTCTCCTTTTTACGTTTTGAGGAAAAACGTGGAGTAGATACACGTATCATTTACGATACTACTCTTTTGGACGAACAGGCTCGTAACGCTGAATTAGCCAAGTTTGATGAAATGACGATTGACGATATGTTAAATCTCTTAGACGCACAGCTAATTGCAGATGCACGTACTACATTTGGTAATACTTATTCTGTTAGAGTGTTAGCAGGTGAGGGTATGAAAGCCTTAAAGGAACGCTTAAAAGAAGCTCCTGAGATTGGAATACCGTTACAGTCTGCTGTTCTTTCTACCGCTGCTAGAGGTGCAAGAAAACGCAAACTGTATTTGCGTTCATCAGGCACAGGTGGTGGTAAGACAAGAACAGGTGTGGCAGATTGTTGTGGCTTTGCTATTCCTGAGCGTTGGGATAAGAAAACGAATGGATGGGTAAAAACAGGATTCTGTGAACCTACGACATTTATCTCAGCAGAGTTGGAAATAGACGAAGTACAGACTTTGTGCATGGCTTATATCTCAGGCGTTGATGAAGCACACATTCTTGACGGTAAATATGATACAGGAGAAGAAGAAAGGGTGGATAAAGCGATTGAATTGATTGAAAATTCACCGCTGTATATTGAGTTTCTACCTAACTTTGGAATCCAAGATGTAGAGAATATCATTAAAAACTATCATTCGCAGTACGGAGTAGATTATTTCTGTTTTGATTACGTTCACATGAGTGCACAGCTGATTATGGAAGTAGCGAAAATGTCTAAAGGCATGAAGCTACGTGAGGATCAAATCTTATTCCTTTTCATTGATAAGTTAAAAACCCTGTGCAATACATTAGGAATATTTATCTTAACTATGACTCAGCTTAACGGTACGTACAAAGAAGCTACAGTTAAAGACGAAAGTTTGTTGCGTGGTGCAAAGTCAATGGCAGATAGAATAGATTTAGGTGAAATTTCTCTACCGCCTACACAGTCAGAGTTAGATGCAATAGCTCCAATCATAATGCAGAATTTTGTTGTAACCACACCTAATCTTGTGCGTCATATCTATAAGGTTAGACGTAATAAGCTTACACGAATCAAGATATGGCAGAAAGTAGACTTAGGAACGTGTACAACAGAAGATTTATTTGTTACAGATTACGACAATCAGTTAATCAACGTAGATGTAATGAATATCACACCTGAGATAATTGACAAGATTATAGATGAACATTCAGAAGATATAGACACAACAGAAGTAGAAACTGAGGAAGATGATGAAGATGAAGAGAGAGATTATTCATCTACTATCAGTTTCTAAAGACGGTTAAATATGGCATGGTTGGATAAAAAAGCGATTCTAAACGCATTAACAGAAGCGGATATTATTAAGATATGTTTGGATTTAGGCTCAGAGAGTTATCATCAGAGTAAAGATGCGTTGGTATTTCAGACAATAGACCATAATGTTACGGATGGCAGTTATAAGCTCTATTACTATCATAAGGCTAAAGGTAATTATCCTGCGAAGATTTTTCATGTATATACGACAGGTGAAAGCTTTGGAGTGATTGAGCTTGTAATCAGAGCCAAGAGTATACGAGGTGAAACATATTCGTGGATACAGGCGCTTGAATATATTGCTACGGTTACAGGTCACTTAATAACATCTAATAACAATACTCAGAAAACAGAGTCAAAAGTAATATCTGATTTTAGTTTCATAAACCTATATAAACAAGCAAAAACAAAAAAAGAAGAATTAAAGCTTTACAACGAACACCTGTTAGAGTTATTCTGTTATTTGCCCCATACTGAATTTCTCAAAGACCATATCTCTAAAGAGACTATGGAAACTTTTGAGATAGGGTATTACGGACTGACGAATCAGATAACAATACCACACAGAGATATTGATAACAGGCTTATAGGTATACGAGCAAGAAACTTAGAACAAACATTACTTGATGCAGGAATGAAATACGTTCCAATGCAAATAGAAAATCAATGGCTTAAGCATCCTCTAGGTCGTAATCTATATGGTATTAACGTAAATCGTGAAGCAATCTCAAAAGCTAAACGAGTGATTCTGTTTGAAGCTGAGAAGTCTGTAATGCAATGTCATACTTATTGGGGTGAGAATGATATATCCGTGGCGATATGTGGTTCAAACCTATCAGATGAACAGATTGAGCTAATTCGTAAGCTTGGGGTTAGTGAAATCGTTTTTGCTTTGGATAAAGAGTTCAAAACAAACAATAGCGCAAAAGAAGCGAGTTACAGAAACAAGCTTTATAAAAAAGTGCGACCATACATAAATCAGTTTGAATGGTCGTTCATTTGGGATAAGTGGGATAAATTGGACGAAAAAGATTCTCCTACAGATAAAGGTAAAGAAGTATTTGAGTTTTTATTCCACAACAGAGTACCTATCACAGCAACAGATATAAAAATGGGATTAGAAGAGGGTTGAAGAAAATGGATAAGTTTATGAGAACTTTAAGAACAAGGATTGAATCAGAAAATGTTGAAGTTGCAGAGATTGAAAAGGTGAGAGATGCACAGAACGAAGAACTGAGGGATGATATAGCCTTTGGTTTTGAAATGAACGTAGCAGATATAGTAATAGCGAAAGCCTTGAACAACTACGCACCTATGAGGGTTGAAACGGATAATTGCCCTTGGTGCGGTCATGTAGTTAGTCATGGTGATAATTTCTGTTCTCAGTGCGGTCAAGCTCTGTTGTGGGGAAAGGAAGAAATGAATGGCAACAGCAAAGATAGCAGATATAAACGAGATATTGAAGAGTAAAATCAGAAAGGTTAATCCCATGCTAGACGAGAATCTTCCAAGGTTTTCGTTTAGTAAGTTGGATTGCTATATTCAGTGTCCTTTTAAGTATAACGTGAAGTATAATCAGAAACTATTCCCTGAACAGAAAGCCGTGTATCTTGATTTAGGTACGCTTGCTCATAAGATTCTTGAGCTTGCAGGACAGGCAGAAATCAAAGGCGAGCCGTTTGATTATGAATACGGCAAGACCATTTTCCGTGAGGGAATAGTTGAAACTACAGATAAAGGAGATGAAACAATTATAGGATTTGAAAAGATAAAGGAAAAGTATCCTAAAAACATCTTTACAGATGCGGATAATGCGTCAGGAATGAATTATATGGAAAAGATAGATATATTTTTCCGTGATGTAGTTCCTACACGTTATCCCAACAAACCGCAGGAATGGACTACCATTGCTACAGAGAAAAAGTTTGAGTTCGTATATCAGTACGGCACAGATAAACGTGACGCTGTTAGATTCTATGGATTCATAGATAAGGTACAGCAGGATTTAGAGGGTAATATCAGAGTCGTGGATTACAAGACAGGTAAGGCTAAGTTCCGTGATGAAGATGTTAAGACTTCACTACAGCACAGTATCTATAACATGGCTTGTTATCTGATGTACGGAAAGCTACCTGTAGAAAATATCTATGACTTTATCTTTATTGACGTGATGCAAAACGCTTGCTCAAAGGGCTATATGAAACGTGCACTCAAGAAGATTGACAATGTGTTTGCTCAGATTAGAGAAAGTAGGAAAAGCGGTTACAAGCCTAATCCTAGCCCTCTTTGCTACTTCTGTGAATATACGGAACATAATCCTAGCGTTGAAGCAGAGTATCAGAAATGCGAGTATTACAGCCTTTGGACACCGACCAATAAAACGTTCGCTAAGAATAAGGAGTGGGGTGAAGAGTACCGACAGAAGCCCTCTCAGACGGTTCAGAATGGAATGGGATGGATGTTTGGTGGTAGTTCTACACCTGCACCGAAAAAGCGTCAAATTAGCTTTTAACCGATACCTAAACAGCACAAAACAATTTTGGTAAAAACTATTGAAAATCGAAATAAAATCTGTATAATAAAGACAGGGCTAAAAGCCTTGTCTTTATTGATATATAGGAGAAAAAACAATGAAACGCACAGACCTTAAAAAATGTAAAAGTGTAGCTAAGATGTTATTTGACGCAGTGGAATTTACACCATTTGACGAAGTTCCAATGATTTGTGCACATCCTTACACTAGCAGTCCTGTAGTTTATATTGATGGTGAGCTTGTCAATGTGTATGAAGATGTAGAAGCACGAAAGAGATATAGAGCACAGGTGTTTAAGTTCATTGATGAAAGTATAACCGTAGACAGCTTATTCACATTACTGCGTAGTAACTATTATATGTGTTTCCTGCGTTACATTAAAGATAACTTATCTAAGGATGATTTTGCGCGTCTGCTTCACAGGGCTTGGACGGAACAGGAAAATCCTAATGATGATGTTAATGTATCGTTAAAACAGGCTGTATCATGGTTTAAGAGTACAAATAAATCTGCACTTATGGATAAAGATGATTACGAGTTTTATAAGGCATTGCCTGAGAAGTTCACCGTATATCGTGGAGTAGCAACAGGACATAATGTAGACGGATTATCTTATACCATAGATTATGATAAAGCTATATGGTTTATGAACAGATTTGGTGATAAGGATAAAAAGCTTATAACTCTTGAGATTACAAAGGATAAAGCTCTTGCTTACTTTAATTCTAGGGGAGAGAGCGAGATCGTTGTTGATGTGTTTGACGAAGAAGTTCAGAAACATAAAAAAATTGAAAAAATGCTTTGAGAGGGAAAATGTAATGGGGATTAATATTGCAATCAAATGGGATAATGAAGCTAGTGTTTGGAGAGCTACCAATACGTTAATCAGATTATCGCTTTGGTCTAGGTCTTATGACGCTTTAGTAGGAGCAGTGGAGTCTAAACTTCCTAAGTTACTTGATATAAACAATATCAAGAATTGCACTTATGTTACTTTTACCACATATACACGTAAATTTGACATAGTAAATACCACAGAACTGCAAGATGCAAAAACTTCTTATAAACTTGTGGGAACAGATTAATATGAAAGAAAATTTGAAGTCGCGTTATGCGATTTCAAATTTTTGTATAAACAACACAAAACAATCAAAACATGAAAGGAGACAAAGGAATTGCAGTATGCAAGCTTGCATAATCACACTGATAGTTCTAATTTTCGTTTTTTAGATTGTATTAATAAAGTGAAAGACTTGATTAATACGGCTCATGATTTAGGCATATCTAGTGTGGCGATTACAGACCATGAAACCATTGAAGCACATCTTGAAGCTCTTGAGTATTACATGAGTGTCAAAGATAAAGAGGAATGGAAAGATTTTAAGGTAATTCTTGGAAATGAAATTTATCTCTGTCCTGCTTGGGTAACACCTGATGCAGAGCAGGATTGCATTTTTCCCCATTTTATCATTCTTGCTCTTGACGCTAAAGGACATGAATGTATCAGAGAGCTAAGTACACGAGCATGGACACGAAACAGCTTTGAGTATAAACGTCAGCAGAGAGTTCCAACTTATTATTCAGATTTTGAAGAAATTGTCAGTAAATATAAAGGTCATGTGTATTGTCAGAGTGCTTGCTTAGGCGGTACTTTAGGACAACAGCTTTTGTTGTATAAGTCTACAGGAGATACACAGTATTACGAACGCTGTAAAATATGGATTGATTACATTAAGTCCATAGTAGGTAACGATTATCTGTCTCTTGAACTACAGCCTAGTTATCATGATGAACAGCGTTTCGCAAATGAACAACTGATTAAATTAGCACATGAGACAAATACTCCTTTTGTTATCACGACAGATTCACATTATTTACGTCCGTCTGATAAAAAAATTCATGCTGACTTTCTTAACTCCAATAAAGAGCAGGAGAGAGAAACAGGTGACTTCTATGATTCAACGTATGTAATGTCAGCAGAAGAAATTCATCAATATATGGATGATAACATTGGTGTTGATAATGTAGATACTGCATTACAGAACACCTTAAAGATTGCTGAGAGAGTTCAATTCTACGACTTACATAAGCCGTTACGTATCCCTTATATTCCCTTAGATAATACTGAACCTGATATGAAGTTAGTTGATAAGTATGCGGATAGAATACCGTTACTTAAAGAATATGCTACGTCTGAATATATCAGTGATAGACACATGGTTCGTGATATGGTCAAGGCTATGGACGCAGATGAATGGTTAAGAACTGATAGAGCGATTGAAGAAATTAACAATGATATGAACGCTATTGAACAGTCATCTAAGGCTATGAATGTTAGATGGTCTGCATATATGACTCAGATTGCTCAGAATGTCAAGATTTTGTGGAACGCAGGAATTTCAGTAGGTTGTGGAAGAGGAAGTGGTGTAGGCTTCATTATTAACTATATGCTTGGTATCACAGATATTAACCCTGTCCGTGAGAATACTAAAACATATTATTGGAGATTCTTAAACCCTGAGAGAACATCTGTCTTAGATATTGATATTGATATTCCTGCTTCTAAGCGTGAACAGGCTATGCAAGCGTTTTACAATGCGTATGGTGAAGATAGGGTTTCTAAGGTTCTTACAATCACAACAGTAGCTACACGTAATGCAATTCTCGTAGCTTGTAGAGGTCTTGGTATAGACAACGATACTGCATCTTTCATGAGTTCGTTAGTTGTTTCAGATAGAGGAATGACACGATCGTTACACACTATGTATTACGGTGATGATGATACTCCTGCTGTGGGTGAGTTCCGTAACACAATGGATGAATACCCTGACGTATGGGAATTAGCTCAGAAAATTGAGGGCTTAAAATGTGGTGTAGGTTCTCATGCAGGTGGTGTAGTTGTTGTAGATGAACCATTTACTAAGACAAATGCACTTATGAGAACGTCAAGCGGAGATATAGTTACTCAGAATGACCTGCATAAGATTGAAAGTGAATCACTTATTAAGGTTGACCTACTGAGTATTGATGCACTTGACAAGATTGATACGTGTATTCAGCTTCTAATTCAGCATGGACTTGTTACGCCTGAGAAAACATGGAAAGAAACATTTAATAAAGTGGTTGGTATCTATCGTATTAAACGTGATGGTGAAGATATGTGGTCTTTACTATGGAATCATAAGATACTTTCAATGTTTCAGATGGAGAAAACGTCAGGTATTGAAGCTCTGAAATTAGTTAAGCCTACATCCGTAGATGATTTGGCGGTTATTAATTCAGCTATGCGTCTAATGGCTTCTGAGGGTGCTACAGAAACACCACTTCAAAAGTTTGCACGATATAAAGCGGATATAAGTCTGTGGTATAAGGAAATGGATGAAGCAGGATTAACGAAAGAAGAACAGAAGCTTTTAGAGCCTATCGTTGGAAATTCTTACGGTATCTGTGAATCACAGGAAAAACTCATGCAGTTAGTAATGATACCTGAATGTGGTGGATTTGGGCTGAAATGGTCAGACACCTTGCGCAAGGCGGTTTCAAAGAAGCAACCCAAATTGTTTTTAGAACTAGAACAACAGTTTTTTAACAATATGAAAGAGAAACATCTTTCAGTAAACTTGTGTAAATATGTGTGGTATACGCTGATATATACTCAGCGTGGATATGGCTTTCACCAATAAAAAAGAATTAGAGCCTTTCGCTTAAACTGCGGGAAGTTCCTTAGAGCCTTAACAACTAAGTATACATGGTGACATAGTATATGGCGTAGAGTAACGGCTACGGTATAGTAAAATCGTTAAGGATTGGATAATCAAACGCAACGAAATTTCTTTTTTTTATATTTAATAACAATACTAAACAAAAAAAGAAAGACGCTCAGAGAGTATAATGCGAACTAACAGATATAGTTCTGTTGGGTGGTGTACTCCAGACCACAACACAAAATTTTATTTTGTGGCTTGTGAAAGCAAGTGCGGTAGGTAATTCATCCCACACATTATCTTATTCACTCATTGGATTACAAGAAATGAACCTTGCTTATAAATATCCTGTCATCTTTTGGGATACGGCAGTTCTTATTTCTGACGCAGGTGCAGTAGAAGATTCTGACAAGAGCACCAATTACGGAAAGATTGCTACAAATATTGCCATTATTCAGAAACAAGGAGTGAAAGTTGAACCGCCTTACATTAATGAAGCAGAGAGACAGTTTATCCCTGATGCAGAGAATAATTCTGTAATGTACGGACTTAAATCTATTAATGGTATTGGTGATGATGTAGTAGACATTCTTCTCAAAAATAGACCTTATGCTAATATGCAGGATTTTTACGTGCGTATGATTCAGACGAAGCTCATTAAAACTTCTCAGATGATAAAGCTTATCAAAGCAGGGTGTTTTGGTAAACTCATGCACGAAGATATTAGAGTAGTTATGAAATCATATCTAAACAATCTTTTTGAACATCATGAAAAGCTGACTATGCAGAATTTCCCTAAGATTGAAGAATACGACATTATTCCTGCTGAATTAAATCTTGAACTGAGAATGAAACACTTTAAAGATTATGTACTATCTAATCAGTTTATGCACGATTTAGTTATTATACAGGGAAAGAAAGTACCTAAGTGTGGCTATCATGACAGAATATTTACTTGCGATGAAAATTCTCAGCCATTCTTTGAAGAATATTTCTCAGAAGATAGTGTAACAGGACTGAACGGAGAATATTATTTATTCTCTGAGAAAAAATTCCTTAAAGAGTATAAAACAAAGATACAACCTTTAGTTGATTGGATAAGTTCACAGGATGCTACAGATGCGTTTAATGAATATGCTTTTAATCAGCTTGCAGAAAAACACGCTAAAGGTTCTAACGCATCTTGGGAAATGGATGCACTGACCTGTTACCTTAACGATCATGAGCTTAGTCATGTAAGAAATGAATTATATTCTATCAGCAATTACTTTGATATGGCAGAAGAAGCACCTATTGAGGGTTGGAATAGTTGGAAAATCACTAAAAAGGATGGTTCAAAAGAATGGAAACACACGCCTAAACGTGTAATCAGTAGGATAGCAGGAGCAGTCTTAGATGTAAATAAGTATAAGTCTTACATTACATTATTAACCGTGAATGGTGTAGTTACTGTGAAATTAAGCAAAGGACATTATGCGTTTTATGCTAAACAGATTTCACAAGTACAGCCTGACGGAACTAAAAAAGTAATGGAAAAGTCTTGGTTCACACGAGGTAATCTGCTTATTATCAGCGGTTATAGAGATGGTGATGTGTTTAGAGCATACAGATATAAAGATACAGTATATCAGCACGTATGTAATCTAATTACAAATGTACATAAGAATGGAACAATTGATATACAAACAGAAAGGATAAGAATAAATAATGAGCAGAGCAACGACTAATTCAGATAGCTCCAAAGAAGTAACTTGTAAGATTGGATGTGCACAGCAGAGATACTATAATTCAGAGAACAACTACGGAATCTATGTAGTTATTCCTGACTTGGCTTCATTAGAGGAATCTATCCCTATGAATGATGACGGTACAATTAGTGTCAAGGGTTATATGATGCCTTTAGATTATAACAAGACTTATCAGTTTACAGGAGTATCACAGCCCGTAGACCAGTATGGAGTTAGTTATATTGTAGAAAGCGTTGTAGAGGATTTACATTTTGATGTGTCTAATCGTGACGGACAGAAAGAGTTCCTTAAATCTGTGTTTACTGAAAAGCAGGTTGAAGCTATGTACGATGCGTTAATTGACCCCTTTAAGGCGTTTATGGAGCATAAGGCAGAACAGCTTATTCAGATTAAGGGGTGCAAGCTTAATACTGTAAGCCGTTGGATGGATAAATTTGACGATACGTTACCTATGTACAAACTTTTCACAGAACTGCCTGAGTTTAAGTTCACTTATAAGCAGATGCAGAATATCATTCAGCATTGGAACGGAGTAGACCTTGCAGTAACTAAAATCCGTGAGAACCCTTATTCACTGTTACAGATTAGTGGATTTGGATGGAAACGAGTGGATGATTTAATTCAGAAGAAGTCGCCTGACCCATATAACATGAACAGAGTACAGGCGTTCGTAAGATATTATCTTGATAGCTGTGGTCAGAATGGAGACTCTTATATTAGCTCTCAAGAACTTATAGATGCAATGGTCAACAACTTAGGTGAAGATATTCCTGATATGACCATTCTTGAATCTGTTAAAGAGCTTGAAAGTAAAGAGATTGTATGGTTCTCAGTAGATAGACAGAACGTGGGCTTGATGAAATATTATAAGATAGCAGACAGACTTGCTACGGAAATTAAGCGTATTATGAACGGCAAGAACGGTTTTGAATATGATAATTGGAGAGATAAACTCAAGCATATTGAAAATATACAGGGTTGGAACTATACATCAGAGCAGATTGAGGGAATTAGAAAAGCTCTTGAAAATAACTTCTCTATCATCATAGGAAGCGCAGGTACAGGTAAATCTTCAACTGTTGCAGGTGTATTAGAGATTCTTAAAGGTTATCGTTGTGTATCTGTAGCATTAGCAGGAAAAGCAGCAGAACACGTAGCTCAGATTTCTAACGGTGCAGGTAGCACAATACATAGACTACTTGGTTATCCGTCAGGAGATAAAGAGACACAAGGTTTTGTATATCACCGTGATAATCCGTTAGATGTTGATATTATTATCATAGACGAGATTTCTATGATTAACGCTAACCTGTTCTATTATCTGTTACGTGCTGTTGCAGATAATAAAAAGGTAATCTGTCTTGGTGATACAGGACAGCTTGAATCTATTGGAGAGGGTGCAGTTGCAAGAGATATGATTGAGTCAGGTGTTATTCCTGTTACTACCCTCAATGAAATTCATAGACAAGCTAAGAAGTCAGGAATCATTACAGAATCTATTAAAGTGAGACACGGTAAATCACCGTTAGCAAAAGACGCTTTAGGGCAGTTTACATTTGGTGAACTACAGGATTTAGTATTTGATACATATAATGATAAGGCTAATACTTTCTCTACTGTAATGAAGCATTTTGTAGAAGATTTGGCGTTGGAAAATAACAATATCATGAATGTGCAGGTACTTGTTCCAATCAAAGAACGAGGTGACGCAAGTGTATGGAAACTTAATCAGACCATACAGGAAATATATAATCCTAGCTCTAAAGATAAGCCTGAGATTGTAGTAAATTACGGTGGTTATGCAGGTATTCTACGTTTAGGAGATAAAGTTATTTGCACACGTAATAATCACAAAATGATTAACCCTGACACAGAAGAAAAAGTCTCTGTATTTAACGGTAACGTAGGGATCGTTGAAGCAGTTGGAGAGGATTATATAGTTGTAGATTTTGAGGGTATTGGAGCTGTAGAAGTACCTAAAAAATTCTTACAGACTATTGATTTAGCTTATGCTATTACAGTACATAAGGAGCAGGGTAGTTCAGCTAAACGTATTATCTTTGGTTTTGATTTTACGAGTTATGCGCTACTCTCAAGACAGCTTGTGTATACAGGAATCACAAGAGCAGAGAAGCATTGTACTATCTGCTGTGATATAAGAGCCTTGCAGTATGCTTGCAAGAATGATGCAGTTACGACAAAACGTACCCACTTAAAAGAAATTCTCGCACCGACTCAGACAGACCGACACAATATCGGTTTTTAATTCAACATAAACAAGATAAAACAATTTAGGTGTTGAAATATGTTCTAAGACGCTGTATAATGACCATACAGCACCGATATGAAAGAGAGGTTACAATGTTACGCAAAACTTTGTTTATCGCCTTGTTGGGCGTAATATCAATGTCTAACGTAGTTAGAGCAAGTCCGATAGAGAATCTTTCCGCAGGAGCGGAGAAGATTTTAATTTCTCCACAAACAACAAAAAACAATTCAAATCGTTGGGGGATAGAACTATCAGAGCAAGACAAATATCTCATTGCACAGATTGTATATTGCGAAGCAAGAAACCAAACTGATGCAGGAGAACGAGCCGTTGTAGAGGTCATTCTTAATAGGCTATATTCTAAATTTTTCCCAAACACTGTAGAAGAAGTATTATCACAAGAAAATCAGTTTGAAACGTGGGAATTGCACTTTGGTGTAGTTCCCACACAAAAAGAAATTGATAACGTTAATGCTGTTCTTAATGGTGATAGCTACATATTACCATTTGAAACGTGTTACTTTTCTACTTCACCTGTTAACGAAGATATAGAGTTGGTACTAGGTGGTCATACGTTTTGTAATCAGATTAACTATCAATTTTTCAATAAATATAAACAGTACAAAACAACCAAAAAGGAGTAATAAAATGAAGCATATCGTGTATTGCATTATTGGAGCAAGCGGAAGTGGTAAGACCACGTTCGCAGACGAACTTGCAAAGAAGAAAGGGCTTAAAGTGCTCAAGTCCTACACAACACGCCCTAAGCGTCATGAGAATGACACAGACCATACGTACATTAACAACCTTGAATATTACAAGTTGAAAGGCATTATGGCAAGCAATGTGATTAACGGCTATCTGTACGCTTGTACTGCTTCTCAGCTTCTTGAGAATGATATTTACGTTGTTGATTGGATAGGATACCACGAGCTGTGTGATTCTCTTGAAGCGAAGAGGATTGAAAACATTGAGCTTAGACCTGTTTATATGTGTACACCTACGCTTGTGCGTGTGTGGCGTATGTTTAAGAGAGGTGATTCTATCATCAATGTTCTTAAACGTCTTAAATCAGACCATGATAGCTGTTTAGATGATGATGATTACGGCATTATGCACACATTCATCACTGTTATGGATGATGGATGGAAAGATGTTAGTGAAAAGGTTGATGAGTTTATTGAGCGTGTAGAGCTTAAAGAACGTTTAGCTCTTTTGACCAAGTTAAAGAAGAAAGCACATAGATAAGGAGATTTATATAAACATGAGCAGAAGAATGACAAATGTAAAATTGTACGGACTTAGTGCAAGCCTTGTTGCTAGTGGCTATCCTATGATTAGTAAACCTCTTACAGAAGCGGAATTTGAGGAAAGAGTACAGGCTATCAAAGATACTTATATGTGGATTGATAATAAGTTGGAAGATAATAAAGATATTAAGCGTGGCATGAAGCTAGGTAATACAGGTATAGGTGAAGCACACGACCAATTTTTAACAGCAATTACAGTACAGTTTGATTTAACGTTTAGTAATAAAGCATGGGTTGAAGCTGAACGTTATAGGTGGCTTCTGTTTTGCAGTAGCATGAGCACTATGCACCGTATAGCCAAGATGAATATTAACGATTGCTGTAACGAATACGTAGACGAGCGTATTAAGACTGTTGTAAATGACCTTGTAGAACAGTACAATGCAGACCCAACACCTGAGAAATATCTTAAACTTCTTTATAATGTACCATCAGGATTTGAGATTACAGCACGTATGACTACAAATTACCGTCAGCTTAAAACTATTTGGAATCAGCGTCACAATCATAGACTTCCTGAATGGAGAGAGTTCTGCAAAGAGATTGAAGAACTTCCTATGTTTGTAGAACTGACAGGTTGCGGTAAGACTGAATAAAAAAAGGATAATAATAATGAGCACAAAATTAAACGAAAAGACTGCTAGGACAGAAAAGATTATTCATATTATGGTTACAAGCCTTTGCAATCGTAATTGTAAGTATTGCTGTAATAAGCAGTATGACTTGAATACTATTCCTTATGTAACAGACGAAGAATTAAGGAACGCTGATACGATTTGCATCACGGGTGGAGAGCCGTTTCTTTTCACCAACCCGTCTGAGATTGCTGCATACTATAAGTTGAGATTCAAAAACATTAAAAATGTGTACGTTTACACTAATGCTTTTGAACTCGCTAATTATCTTTTATCGTATCCTGAAGAAGATATGTCATATATAGACGGGGTGAGCGTATCTATAAAACACGAAAGAGATATTCCTGCTTTTAACGATTTAGTAAGCGATGAAAGAATTAAAGAAATGACTAGTAATCGTTTATATCTTTTTGATATTGGTAAAACCGTATATTTATCTTCTAATTTCAAGTCATTTGTGGTCATACTTCGTGAATGGCAAGAAGATTTTAAGCCAGCAAATAATTCAATATTTAGGAGAGTATGAAGATGATAAAAGATGAAAACGAAAAATACTATTGGAAGAATGAAAAAGGTAATCTGATTCCTAAAGATACTTTATCAGACGAATATATCTGCAACATCGTTATGAAATTTGGAAAGATTTGGCTTGAACAGAAATAGTAGCAACGTTTGAATTGTTAAATCACGAACATGATTTTTTTAAACCTGTTAAAGCTGTTCAGACTCAGACAGCTTTTGCAGAAGTCAGTTTTAACTAAAAAAGGAGAATATTAGATATGATTACATTTTCAACAGAAATTCTTTTTGGTCTTGTATGTTCCCTGCTTGCAAGCTTGTTTATTTTCTACAATCATATATTCCGTCATTTTAAGATGGCATCACGACTCTTTATTAGTTCGCTTGGCGTATGGATGATTTGGTTAGGCGTGATAATTGGTATACTGATTAAGGAAATATGGTGAGGTATTATGGCAGTACAGAGAAATAGAGCAACAGACCTGAAATCTATTGAGACTCAGTGTGAAGAAGATTTACAGAGAGCACAGGAAAAAGGATGGGAGAACCCTGACTTTGATTACAGAAATATCTATCATCACGGAGATAAGATTTTCTACGTGCTCGTAGAGCCAACATTAGGAATAAAAGAGATTGCAGAGCTTACTGTTTCTACAGTATACCCTCGTACAGTGATCGCTTATTATCCTAAAGGTAAGAGTTTATGTATTGCTTATTCTGAGCAGGATAAAATCTTTTTCAGTCGTAAAGAAGCGACTGAGTATTTCAATACTATAACAGTAGAAAACAAGCATTTCACAACGCAGGAATTTGAGTAAGATAAAAGGCTAGTGGTCTTAGTGCTACTAGCCTTTTTCTTATGCTTAAATAAAAATGCAATATAAAGTCATACATATGCTTGTAAATGTCATTATATATGATAAGATTATATTGACATTCGTATAGTAATAATTAAAAAGAGGTGATGTTGAATATGGCAAATAATATGGTAAATATAAATTTCAGAATGGATTCTGAATTAAAAAATATGATGGAACAAATATGCAATGACATAGGTTTGTCTATGACTTCCGCTTTCACAATCTATGCCAAAAAAGTAGTAAAAGAGCATGGTATTCCTTTTGATTTAACAGCAGACCCTTTTTATTCAGAAAGCAATATGAAGCATTTAGAATATATGGACAATAAAATAAAAAATGGACAAGCCCATTTTTCAGAACATGAACTTATAGAGGTGGATGATTAATGGGCTTACAATTTGAAGATGAAGCGTGGAATGATTATCTGTATTGGCAGACACAGGATAAAAAGACGTTAAAACGGATAAATCAACTTACTAAAGATACGCAACGACAACCATTTGAGGGAATAGGTAAACCTGAACCATTAAAAGGAAATTTAAGTGGGTATTGGAGCAGACGAATTGATGATACGAATAGACTTGTATATTACGTGGACAAAGATATAATTCGTATAATTGCTTGTAGAACACATTATGAGAAGTAACTTGTTTTATTGACAATTTAATCTGTTCATGCTAATTTGGAACTACAAAAAGAGCTACCGTAGTTGGTCGCTACGATAGCTCTTAGGGCGGTTGCAATGCCCCTAAATTAACGAGTTACAAGCATAAGAAAATCGCCTGAGTCGCTAAACTATGGGGCGATTTTCTTATGCTTATTTTCTTTTGGTAATCATATAGATTACTGAAATCAAAGTTAATAATAAGATTCCAAACTGCATTAAATCAGCAAAAGTAAAATAAAGCATAATATCAATCTCCCTGTTATACAACTAAGGGGAATTGCTACCGCCAACATGAATTATATTGCTATTGTCCATATAAGTCCATTTACCGACTATTAAGTACAAATAAACAAACAAAAACAAGCAAAAGTATTGCAATGTCCATATAGAGCTGTTATAATCCTATATGTGGAACGAAATACCGAGTTTTTCTTTTTATCATAAACAAGCAAAAACAATTTAATTGTTTCGTTCGGAAAGGAGCTACAAACAGTATATGCTTATAGTTAAGCGAGATGGACGTAAGGAAGAATTTACGTCAGAGAAGATTGAAAGTGCGTTGAGAAAGGCGTACAAAGCAACAGACGGTTGTGTGAAGCCGTTATCTATGAGTCAGATTCATAAGATTACAACTCAGATAACAAAGGCTGTGAAATCTAAGCAGACCGTAGACATTGAAACCATACAGGATATGGTAGAAAAACATCTTATGGATGTACGTAAGGATGTTGCTAAACATTATATCCTTTATCGTGAGAAACGTTCTAATGCACGTAAGAACACGATAGACGATACGGTGCATGAGTATCTTAATGGTGAAAATGAATATTGGAATACTGAAAATTCAAACAAAGATGCTAAAGCTATTCCTACTCAGAGAGATTACTTAGCAGGGATTCTTAGTACGGATATATCTAGGAGATACTTATATCCTAAAGAAGTCGTTGAAGCGCATGATAAAGGTATCATCCATGTAAACGATATGGATTATCGTGCTCAGGTAGGTATCACCAACTGCTGTTTAATTAATCTTAAAGATATGCTACAGAATGGAACAGTGGTCAATAAGGTTAAGATTGATAAACAGCATAAGCTTCTTACAGCAACTACAGTTGCAAGTCAGATAGTTCTGAATGTAACAAGTTCGCAGTACGGCGGATGCTCTATATCTCTTGCACACTTAGCACCTTTCGTAAGAGATAGTTTTAACAGATATAAAAAGAAGTATCTTGATTGGGGAGCAGACGAAAACGCAGCTCTCCGTTGGGCTTCAAGAGATTTGAAAACAGAAATCACAGACAGTGTTCAGACGCTTAATTATCAGCTCAATTCTATGTGTAATTCTAACGGTCAGAGTCCGTTCGTATCAGTATTCATGTGGATTGATGAAGAACCTGAGTATAAGAACGAAACAGCTATGCTTATAGAGGAAGTTCTAAAACAGAGAATACAGGGTTTTAAGAATGAAAAGGGTGTGTATGTTACACAGGCTTTTCCTAAGCTTCTGTACGTGCTTGATGAAAATAATGTATATAAGGATAGTCCTTATTACTATTTAACAGAGTTAAGTGCAAAGTGTACAGCAAAAAGGTTAGTTCCTGACTATATCTCAGCTAAAGTTATGAGACAGTTAAAAGATGGTGACGTATTCCCGTGTATGGGATGCAGAAGCTTCCTTATGCCTTATAAGGATGAAAACGGAGAAAGTAAATACTATGGTAGATTTAACTGGGGTGTATGTACACTGAATCTGCCTGACGTAGCATTATCATCCAAAGGCTTCTATGAAGATTTTTGGAGACTTCTTGATGAACGCCTTGAGCTTATTCATGAAGTACATAAGTGTACATATAAGCGTCTTGCTAAGGCTACATCAGATGTAGCACCTATTCTTTGGCAGTACGGAGCTTTTACAAGAATTGGTAAACACGAAAGTATTGAGCCGTTCCTGAAAAATAACTACAGTTCAGTATCCATTGGTTACGGTGGATTATATGAGTGTGTCAAGTATATGACAGGTCACAGTCATACAGATAATGGTGTAGGTCATGAATTTGCACTCAAAGTAATGAAGCACCTTAAAGATACAGCTGATAAATGGCAGAAAGAAGAAAATATTGGATATTCAGTCTATGGATCGCCAATGGAGAGCACTGTTTATAAATTCGCCAAATGTCTTAAAAAGAGATTTGGTGATGATGTTTTCGTAAAGCTTGACGGTAAAGACAGAGATTATATTACAAACAGTGTTCATGTTCCTGTTTTTGAGAAGATTGATATTTTCTCTAAATTTAAGTTTGAAGCAGAATTTCAGCCTTATTCATCAGGTGGCTACATTGTATATGGTGAAGTACCTAATATGCAGGATAACATTCCTGCCGTAATAAAAATCATACAGTTCATTTATGACAATGTGATGTATGCGGAGCTTAATACCAAGTCTGATTACTGCATGGAATGTGGTTATGATGGCGAGATTAAGACTGTTGCAGATGAAAAGGGCAGATTAGTTTGGGAGTGTCCAAACTGCGGAAATAGAGACACAGATAAAATGTCTGTAGCTCGTAGAACGTGTGGTTACATAGGTACTAACTATTGGAACGCAGGAAGAACACAAGAAATAGCAGAACGTGTTCTTCACGTTGATTAACCTAAAGGAGACAAAACAACCAAATGGAAATAGAGTATGCAGACCTTAAAGATAATGATGTTATAGATGGAGAGGGTATCTGCGTATCATTATGGGTACAAGGGTGTCCGTTCCATTGTAAAGGCTGTCATAATCCTAGTACATGGGAATATGGCAAAGGAAAGAAAATTGAGTTACAGGATTTGCTCAATAACATCATTACGGCTATGAAAGCTAATGGAATACAAAGGAACTTTTCTGTTCTTGGTGGTGAACCGTTAGCTTTAAGTAATCAGTTGATTACACGTATAGCTATTGCAGAAGTTAAAAAGCTTTGTCCTGATGCAAAGATTTACTTATGGACAGGCTTTAAGTTAGAAACACTTATGGCAACACAAAATTCTTATATAGAAGCTATCTTATCACAAGTAGATGTGCTCATAGATGGCAGGTACGTAGATGAACAAAGAGATATTACGTTATTCCTCAGAGGTTCTAAGAATCAGAGAGTAATTGATGTACAGAAAACTCTTAAAACAGGACATCTACATTTATATCACGACTAAAGGAGACAAAACAAACAATGGAAAAATCGTTTTTTAATTTTGCGAAAGTAAGACCGTCAGCAAAGATTCCCACAAAGGAAACAGAGAACGCAGGTTATGACATTTATGCAGATTTTATGGATGTTTATATGCGCTTCTTTCCAATGGAGACTAGGTTAGTTCCTACAGGAATTGCTTCTGCTCTGTCTAAGAACTTCTATTTACAGGTAGAAGAGAGAGGTTCAACAGGCTCAAAGGGCATTAAGTACGGTGCAGGTGTAATTGATTCATCTTATAGAGGTGAAATCTTTATTCCTATTACAAATTGCTCTAACAAGGAGCTTTATATTTCAAAAGTTAGCAAGGAAGTTTTAATCAATGATTACAACGCAGATGTTACAGCGGTTGTGTATCCGTATGAAAAGGCTATTGCACAGCTTATCGTGCATAGAGTTCATAACGAACTCACACCTGTTGAAATTACTTATGAGGAATTGTCAAAGATTCCATCAAAGAGAGGAACAGGAAGTCTTGGAAGTAGCGGAAAGTAAGCATTACACAGTTCAATCTTATCTACAGGCTAAAGAGGGCAATATGAGCACTTCAATTCAAGAAGTGCTCAAGCACCTCAACCCACCTATTCATTGAAAGGAGAGTATAAATGTTTGAAGAATATGCTGTCAATCATGCTTTGAAACATAAGAGGGCTTTATTGTATTTCATGGAGTCTAACGGATTCCGCTATTACAGTGAAGAAGCTGTATACGTTTTAGCCATGCCTGTTTATTACTCTCATAACAAGCAGACAGATAAGCTCATTCCTGAGTTTGAATTAAGAGTACAAATATACGCAGATACATTGGATGAAGTAAGGATTTTTGTTAATCGTGTCAATGGCTGTGAGTTCACAGAGTATTACTTACGTAAATATGGCTACTCTAATAACGCTCCGCTAATTCAGACTATTGAACAGCAGGTTAATAAATGTCTCAGAAGTTTATGTGCAAGAAAGATTCTGTTTAACACTAAATCTAAGAATGGAGATTGAAGAATATGTTCATTGACTATGAAAACGAATACGAAACAGCAGAGGAAGAAGCTTACGCAAAAAGGGAAAGACGTTTTAAGAAGTCTCGCAACATGACAAAGGTTAAGAAAGCCAAGCATAAGCATAAATATGAGTATTGCCACTTGCGTGTCAATAAGACAGAAATTATACCTGCTACATATTGTTCAATTTGCGGAAAGATTAAAGATGTAAGATGGGATTCAAGAATGGTTGAATCACATGAACCTTTATTTGAAACCAACAGTGATTTTACCTATATAAAGGATTTTGAGCAGAAAGCGGTGTGAACACAATGACAATGGGTGAGCTTCAAAATAAATACTGCGAACAGTCAGGTGATGATTGTAGTAATTGCAAGTTAAGAGAACATGGCTGTTTACAGTTGCCAAATGATATGACTTATGATGATTTTGAGCTTATGGTTCTTGAATTAACTAAATTCCATAATAAGTTACAGGATGAAGAAAGCAACAGGTAGAAGTTATAAGGAGTTTTTGAAAGATGGATGACTCGACATATCAGAAAATACTGAAAGCCATTGAAGAGTGCCATTGGAAGATAGATATGACAGGTATGGGTGTATGCAGAGGAAACTGCTTACCTTGTAAACGGTGTATTGACACAGGAAAATGTGATGCAATTATCAAAATTCTAAAAGGAGATAAACATGATTGATAAACAGACAGTTAAAGATGTTGTTTTTGAAGCTATTGCTGAATATAACAGTGGAGCGATCAAAATGAGTCTAAACAGCTATATTCAGAGCAAGATTGATGCAATTCCTGATAGACCGTTCATTGATTTAGAAGCACAAGAAGCACTTATTAAAAGAGGAAAAGTGACTGGTGTACGTATTCAGAGAGATTACGATGATGTAAAGAACTTTCCCCCTTATAGCTTCATCATGAGTAATAAGAAAGAGGATTGCTTTTGGGTATCTGTTAAAGAAAAGAAGCCTGATTCAGATGAAGGAATTTTATTCTGTGGTTTTGATGGAACTACATATTGTGGGTGTTACGATACAAAAAAGCATCATTGGATTGCTGAAAATTTATATGATTCTCTGTTTAACGATGATGAAGTAATAGCGTGGAGAAATCTACCTGAACCTTACGATGTAGACAGGGATGAAAACTATACAATAACCATTCCTGACAGTGAGGATAACAACAATGAAGAATGACGATACTTACAAAGCTATTAAAGCGTTATGGTCATTCTGTGAATTATGTAGTGACGGTATCTGCGATATAGTTTGCAATGATAACCCTGAATGGTGTGAATCACATTGTAATGATTTATCTGAGGAATGTGTAAGACGTTTCATAAAAATAAAGAATGGAGAACAGCCATGAGTGAAATGAGCACTAAACAGATTATAGACCAACTTCTTTCATTAAAGCAGGAGTTAGATAATGTTATTGACCATGCCATTATAGATGTGGCTTTAGGTAAGAATGGTTTTAATAAGACAGACGCTAATATTCTTGAGGCTAGTTTAGATTATAAAATCCATAAACATACAGACAGGTTACGAAGTTATTTTGATTAAACCTAATGCAAAATGGGTTCAGAATTTCAGAATTAGGTTCAAATTTATTTTGAACCTAATCTCATAATAGGTTCAGAAAGGAAATGATTAAAGCGATATATGGAGAGAGAGCAGACAGAATTTATGACTATAAAGGAATTAGCTGAAAGGATGCGTATTAGCTTGCATACGGCTCAAGCCTTGGTGCACAAAAGCACTTTCCCTAAGATTAGAATTGGACGGAAATACATTATCCCTATTCAGGATTTTGAAAAATGGGTTCAGAATTACATGGGTTCATCCGTTTCTTTGGAACGGTAATTATAAAAATTTTATAAACTTTCTTTGAAAAAGAGCTGTTGTTTATTCTGAGACAGTTCTTTTTTATTATTTTTAGAAAAAATTTTTTGTATCAGAATGAGTACAATAAACCGCATATTTATGGGATTTCTTTAACTAATCATTAAATTGGTTAAAAAAAATATTAAAAAACTACTTGCCAAGGATAACAGAGCATGATAATATTGCACCTGTGCTCAAGAGCAAGCGCAAAAGCAACGAGCAAGGTTGTTTTCGTTTGTTACAAAAGGTTTTGAACCAATCACATAAAAGTGGGTTCAGAAATGGGTTCAAACAAATTACAAAAACGCTACAAATAGCGTAATATAGGGGAATCATACAGTGGCAGTATCACGGTCTCCAAAACCGATGTAGCCACTTTTTTTATACCTATCGAAAAGCCTTACAAACGGCGTATTTATCACGTTTGTGGGGCTTTTCTTTATTCCGAAAATCTGCTAATATATCCATATAAATCCTTTAATATACAAGAAAAGTGGGTTCACGATTAGGTTCAATGTCGAACGGGTGTACGAAAATATGGGATGCGGTTCAAAGTAGGTTCAAATTGTAAACAATCTAATGAGAAAATCATGATTGTATCTAAAAAAGTACAATATTGTAAAAAATAATCAACATAATGATAACAAATTGTATTATTGTATGAATTAAATGCAATAATGAGAAAGGAGTATAACACGATATGGCTCAAACAAGACGCGTGTATGGAGAGGGTTCATTCTATTTTGATGCCAATAGAGACAAGTGGAGATTAAGAAAAACGGTTCAGGCAGGCGACCAAAGCAAAGTGATTAGCGTTTATGCGGATACGCAGAAACAATGCTTACGGTTAATGAAAGAGAAAGAAGTAGCGTTCCGTGAGTTTGTTGATGTAACTAAAGACTCATTACATGACAGCCAAAGCGCACAACATTCTAAAGTAATCCTGAAAACAGCTATACAGGAATGGCTTAAAGTATTTAAGCTTCGCAATACAAAGTCTAAGTCTTATGATGCGTTAGAATCTACGCTGAACAATCAGATTGCTAAATATCCTATAGGTAATCGTGTAGTGCCTATGATAACTGCGTTAGAGATACAGAATCATCTGAATGACATACAGACTACTCATTCTATTTCTACAGCTAAAAAAACCTACAGCTTACTCAAACAGTATCTTGAATACTATTACGGCATGGATAGAGTCAAGAACCCTATCTATCTCGTTAAAGCCCCATCCAATTCTAAAAAGATTGAAATGAATGAACAGGGAGAAGTCATTCAGAAAAATCATCATAACAGAGATATAACTGTTCTGTCTGATGCAGAGATGAAGCTTCTTGAAACTGAGCTGTCTATTCCATATAAACAGGGAGTAGAGGGATATACTTATGGTCACATCCTTTTATTCATTATGTGGAGTTTCATAAGAATAGGAGAGTGTCTTGCACTGCAATGGAAAGATATAGACTTTGAAAAAGGCACTATGCGTATCTACAAGAATTGTGAACGTGTTAAAAAGCGTGATAAAAAAGGTGAGACAACAGGCTCTTGGGAGTTTCAGATAACTACAGCAAAGACAGAATCAGGCATGAGAATTATCAAGCTAAATGCAAAAGCTTTAGAACATCTAAAGAAGCATAGAGAACTGTCTGTATATACAGCTCCATCTGATTTCATCTTAGTATCAAAAAATAATAAGCATATGTCTCAGCAGTATTTAGGAAATATTCTTAAAAACGCATTAGATAAGGCAGGAATAGAGCGTTTACCTAGCGGAAAGCATAAAGTAACGCTTCATGGATTAAGACATACAGGAATCAGCTATTTCATTCGTCATGATGTGGATATAAAGATAATCTCTGAAATGGCAGGACACGCTAACGTAGCTATTACACAGGATATTTATTACAATATCATTCAGGAACAGAGAAACGCTGAGATTGATAAAATCAATTCCACGATATATCAATTAGATAAAGTCATTGAGAACGATCAATAAATAAAAGAAAAGGAAGATTAACCCCCAAAATGTTAATCTTCCTTTTCTTTATATGAGTAGAAAAATTTATGTATAATTGTGTGAGAACACGAGAAAAGAATATAACAGCATCCATAGGATAAAGCAATACAAACAAACGATGTTTTGAATTATATACAGCAAAAAAGAGCAACCTTAAAGGCTACTCTTTCAAAGAAGTAATTTTAAAGTTTTTTAGGAAAAAGATGTAAAGGAGTTGCACCTTTAATCAGGCTTTGTATCCCTGCATCTTTCGCACACAATCACATAAAAAAGAGTTTGTTACTATGTCTAACAAACACAATCTAACAATACTGCTAACGTCAATATTCGTCAAGTAAAATATAACAAAATAATGTACATTATGGTATATTATATAAAGTGATATTGAATCTACACACATCTATGTTATAATCAGTATATATTTCAAGTGGTAGCGACACCCTTGATTGACTTAACGAAAAGACCGTAAGCTAATGGGGATTAGGAACGGTCTTTTCTGTGTCTCAAATAATCTATTATTTGAAGAACAAGCCCTATAAATTCAACGACTAGCATAGCAATCGCTATCTTGTCTTGTAAATTCATAGGCAACACGTTCCTTTCCTTATATTTCAAGGATGCGCTATCACCACGAATAGAATAACACATCTTTATGTATGTTAGAAGATACAATATGCAAAAAAAATAGGGCTGTTACAGTATACATACTGTAGCAACCCTATTAATTTACTTCATTATTTTTTCTGCAAGTACAGCTAATGCACCACCAATAGCACAGATAGCAATAAAATGGTCTTTGACATACTTCATGAAGTCAAATGTATGAGAATTTTCTTCTGCATCCATTCTTGTACTAAGTCCGTCTATTTTATTCTGAGCTTCTTTTACCTGCATATTCACTTGGACAAGATTCTGAGATACATCTACCAAAGTCTTGCTCATATCTCTATTCAGTTTTTGTGTATCAGCCATGCTTGACTGCATATTCTCCAACGTAACAGTAATACGTTCCATAGTTACAGCTTGCTTTTGAAGAGTTTCAATCTTTTCTTCTTGTTTATCTGTCTTGCGTTTCAGGTCTTGAATCTCGTCATTAGCACTATCTAATCTTTGCGACAATACAGCCAACTTCCCCTCTAATTCTAATGTTTCAGTCATATGTTTCTACCTTTCAAATTCTTAAATATTTCTTAGCGCAATAACCTTTGAGAGTACCGTCTGTAGTCATTACACGGTACATTCCGTTTGTCTCACTAAGCAGAACAAGAGAAGTATTGAAAGTTAGTGAAGTGATTATATTATCCTTAGAGTCAGTGTTGGGAGTAGAACGGATATTAACTACACCACAATTAATAGCTCCAACAGCAGGAGAAGCATAGTTTCCATGAATGTAGCCGTTAGCTAACTTCCACCAACCATTAGAAGTAACACCAATAGCCTGTACTATAGCGTTATCCTTTAATACAGCGACCTGTAAACTGTCAGTAGTAGGCTTACTTCTTACTCTTAATGTGGAAGAAACGTTTACTTTTAGTAGATATTCACACTCAGCTTCGCATACAGCATCAGACGAAACTACAGGAACGGCAGAAGTAGTTTTATGCTCTGTATCAACAGTTTCAATTCCTCTGTACATTTCTGAAACGTCAACGTTCCCATGAATACCCTTGACAACACCGCTAGATGTATACTGCCAAGCTACAAGATTGTCTAACCGTGGTTTATATGCAGAGTTGGGATTATCCATTGGAGACATACTGCGATAGCCTAAGTAATATCGTGCAATCCATAAGTCTTTAACCTGTAACAGATTGATATATGGTTTGATATACGAATTGAAGAATGACAATCCTGTATACAATCCTACTCTGTAACCTGCCTGTCTATAAATTTCTGCTTCAATGTTGATAGAGTCAATAATGGCTCTACCTTTCCCTCTGAATGTTGGAACATCCTCATAATCAAGCCATACGATATTACCCTCAAGTCCGAGTCCTGCAAGCACCTTAACACCTGCTAGAGCGTCCGATTTTGCCTTTTCTGCTGTGTTTGCATAAGAATAGGTATAAACGCCCATAATAGGAATCTGAGCCTGTCTAAAGCCTGTCAGATGCGTTCTGAACAGCTTATCGGCTTCAAGGTTTTTGCGGATAAACTTGATAATTGCACCGCCGACTCCACTCTCACGCACTGCATTATAATCTGTAATTGGATTATATGCTGATACGTCAACTACTTTTGTATACATACTTTTTCACCTCATTAAAAAAGTGAGTGCTTTTCAGCACCCACTTAAAAATCAATTTTTAGGTTCTTAACTCAGTTTTAGTTCTCCCTCGTTACGCTGTGCAACTGTAGACTCAATCTGAGTATTAATCCATCTATTTACGCTATCGTAAGTTTCTGCAATAGCCTGTCTCATTTCATCTGTCACAAGTACCATAGTTGCATTATATGTTCGCTGATATGCTTCTTTCATCTGTTCCTCAGTAAGCTTATTATCCTTAGACAGTTCCTTGCACTTATCTGAATAAGTCTGTGCAGTTGCTACAACGCAACGCTGAACAATTTCTGTTGCTCTCTGCACAAGCTTTGCGGTTTGAGCATCTTTAATCTGCTTAGACATAGATTCTGTCTGAGTGGTCAGATAAGCGACACCATACTTCGTCACGATGGGAAGAATGATAACTACAACTACATACAAAAGGCTCTGTAACATTTCTCTGATATTTGCGTCCATAAAATTTTCTCCTTACCCTACGGCTTCATCCGTAGTTGAATCTATATTATTAGTTTCATTTTTTAGGTTGTACTCCTGAACCATACGTTCATACTGAATACCACCTATTGTGTTCTCAGCAATGCTTTTCTTATTTGACATATACATATTCCCTACTTGAGCAATCAAAGCTCCAATAGCAGGAGCAAGAGCAGATATGTCACGTAAATAAATCGTTGCGAACATTGAAAAATAAATAACGCTCACAAGCAATATTGTCATTATTGTTGTGAGCTTCTTTGAATATCCCATAGGCTGTTTAACCTTGGGATATGAACCATATTTAATTTTATATAACTCTCTCTTAAATTCTCTCTTACGAGCTTCACGCTCTGCTTTTTCAAGAGCACGAACTTCTTTGTAAGAAAGATAAGACTTATCAAGTATCATAAGCTCACCTCTCTTTTCTAAAAAATTAACTGTTGTATTAACGCTTAACACTCAGAACCATTGAGGAAATCAAATTTTATGCTTTCTACCTTAACAGAAAAACTAGACTGAGATACATTATCACAAAGGATAGGATAAAGATGTGCACATAAGTTTTAATATTTTTTCAAGAATCTAATAATTCGACACTCAGAGTTCTCCGTCATTAGGGATTTCCGTTTTTTCCCACTTGCGATAGATGTTATTTTCATCTTCTGTATATACCATCTTATAATAATAGTTTTCAAGCAAATCTTCGGTAGGATAAGGGTCTACAACAAGCAACTTGTAACCTAACGCAATAAGTTTTTCGGGTCTCGGATTGATAACCCATTTGTGATTGTACTTGATTCTTGTAGGTGCTTTGACAAAACTTCCACCCATTAATTTTCCATAAATCGCCATTATATATACCTCCGCAAAATTAAACTAAATCATCAATATTAAAGATTGGAAAATTAGAAACAATAGTTGCTAGTTCGCTTGATGTAATAGGCAGAATGTAGTAATCAGAACTACCATTTACAGGCGTTGACATTTTCGTTAAGTGTTCATTTATAGGATATTTGTAAACAGAAGTTTTCTCACCTATCCAACATACTGTTTCATGTATAAGAAGTTCGATATCTCCATTAATAATTCTATAAAAAATTAAATGGTCTCTATAAAATGTACCGTCCTCATTATTGTGATTCATACACATTGTATAGATGGAATATGGTCGAGATATTTCAGCATCATATTGTACATTTAGTCTTGATAAATTGCATAAAATGTCAAAATCATGCGTATACCAATCTTTTGAAAACGGCGAACCATCCTCATGTTTATAATTAACCAAAAAACCTACACTGTTACCTTTTTCAAAAAAGTTTAACCCGTTTTTCCATTCACCGATAGTTGTATCTAAAGCATTTGATTCTGAATTTAATAAAATAACTTGACTATATACATCAGCTGGTGTTTTTATAGCAAATTTACTTGCACATTGTAATGGTATGAAATTTACGTGTTTTAAAGGCTCATTTCTTATGTCAAATGTTTTTTGAGGGTAAGCATAAGCGGACGTGTAAATAGAAGCACAAGAAGTATCCTCTGCTTGAGTTATTCCATTCACGCCACTTTTCCATTTTATTCCGTTTAAAGTTAATACAGGCGCATAACTATACCATCCCTCTTCTGGTGCGTCTGAGCTATTGTTATTAAACAATAGCCTTCGTCTACTAGCTAAACTCATTCAATACTCCAATTCTTAAAACTCAATAATCCATTGATGATTGAGATTTCACACACGGTGTTAGGTTGTATATCAAGATCACCAATGTTTACAGTTTCGGGTAAATTTAATTCGCAAGGTGCTGAACCGTTTATGAAAGTAAAGTGATAGTCGTTGACGATGTTAGGGTTAAGGTCGGTTAGGTCAAATGAGACATCCAACTGCGATAATTCGGGGAACACGTAAAGAATGTTGGGTTTGATGGTGTAAGACGTTAACGCAGAATCAATAACTATCTGTTGTTCTACACCGCTATCACCTTTTAAGCCCTGTGCTCCTTTGTCGCCTTTGTCGCCTTTATCGCCTTTAGCACCGTCCTTACCGTCCGCACCCTTAAGACTCAAGAGCCATTCTGCAAGTGTACCGCTAAAACCGTTATCAACTGCAAGTTCGTAGGCTGATTTGCCGTCTGTACCGTTTACACCGTCCTTGCCGTTCAGTCCGTCTTTACCGTCTGCGCCCTTTTCGCCTGTCTCGCCGCGTTCACCTTGGATACCTTGTGCACCGTCCGCGCCTTTGTCTCCCTTATCTCCTTTGATACCTTGTTCACCACGGTCGCCTTTATCACCCTTGAGACTCAACAGCCATTCAGCTAAAGTGCCTAAGAAACCATTCTGCACAGCAAGTTCATAAGCGGATTTACCGTTTATGCCACTTTCGCCTTTGTCTCCTTTAAGACTCAAGAGCCATTCTGTAAGAGTTCCTGTATATCCGTTGTCAACGGCAAGTTCGTATGCTGATTTACCGTTTATACCTTTTCCATTACTAGAACTTCCTTTTGGAAGCTTAAAATTAAATGTTTCAGTTTTAGCATTTTCATCAAGATCAATTTCAACATCAGCATCTTTATCATTATCAACAACGACAACCTCACCAACTTTAGGTGTGTAATTCTGATATCGTATAATTCCACCTGATATAAGTGAAGATGGAACAAAATCCTGATACTGAAATGCAATCGTCTGCTCAATACCCTGACCATTATTATTTGTAGCCGTTATAACAATAGAATAGTTACCACTAACATCCTCTTTTTTATTGATAATACACAGTTCTTCACGATTAACTTGAATTAACTGCGGTACAGTAGTCAATTTTGGTGTTCCAACTGTAATTACATTTTCACCGTATGTACACACGACAGATATATTTTTAATCTGTTCACTTTTGAATACTTTCACCATAAAAGAACAAGTTACGACCCCTGATATAACACCAAGGTCTGTTTGATTTACTTTAATTTCCATAAATTTATTTCCCTCTTGTTTTACTTAAAAATCACATTAAAATTAGCAGTTGCTTACACAACTGCTAATTTTAATGTGACCATAATGGATATAATGAATCTAAACGATATAAGTCACGATCATCATAATAATGATATATTCTATAACCATCACTCCAAACATCTTTACCATAGAATGAATCAAGTCCAACCCATATTTTTTCTTTCCATGTGTCAGTATCTTTGTCTAATATATAATGTTTTTTACCTGCTGAAAAATACACGTTATATCTATCAGTCCATATCTGACGACCATAAATACTTTTTAGTTCATTCCAAGTTTTTTGTATCCAAGTATCTCCTTGTAAAATGTATGATTGTCCACCAGACATATATACATATCTACCATCTGTCCAAATATTATCGCCGTCAAAAGTTTCAAGTCCATTCCAAGTTTTTACTTTCCAAGTATTTGTGTCTATATCTAAGACATAATGCTTATCTAGGTTTGAATAAAATATTTGTAAACCGTCACTCCATACAAATTCACCGTCCTGTATAGATATTCCATCCCAAGTTTTTACTTTCCAAGTGCTTGTGTCTATATCTAAGATATACTGTTTTGATTCTTCTGAGTAGTATATATTCTTATTATCAGTCCATATATATTCACCATAAAATGAATCAAGTCCAAACCATTGTTTTTTTTTCCATGTAGCTTGTGCCTTATCAAAAACAAGCTGTATACTCGCTTGTGAATAATATAAATCAATTCCATCTGTCCACATATAATAAGGTTGACAAACTACAGCACACTGACTTTTTTGTAATGACCACTTAGATGAAAAACCATACTGATTTCTAGCTGTTGTTAATCGTCCTGCGGTTAATAACGATTTGTGGCTTATAGCAGTGGCAATATCTTTAGGTGTTGACGATAAAGGATAACCCCCTATTGCTTTTACTGCTTTATTTATAACCTCAACACCATTCTGAAAAGACTTTTTCATTTCCTTTATTTCTTCTGTTATAGTTGTTCGTTTCCAATAATTGTTTTCATCTATTGACGGTTTATGTGATGTAGCGTCGTGTGACTGTAAGCATTTATATAATTCGTCAGCATCTAATACATAATCATCTTGGGAGTAACGACCGTTATCACGCCAATCATCAGCTACAATAAAACTATCATTATTAAGTAATCTCCAATCCTGCCATTTACCCGCTTTTCCTACTCGACAAAAAACTAAGGTCATCGTGTCAAACGCAATAAATATTTGAGCCATATCAACTGAACTTTGACCAGTAACATAAGTCATAATTACACCATAATCATAAGGTGCATTAGTACAGTTCCACGCAAAATATATGGAAGTTTTAAAGATGTTATTAATATCAAATTTTTGTATACTTGAGATTATTCCTTGTTCAGGATTTTGCAAACGAGATAACGCTTCCCATAACACATTACTCCATTTACCATCCCCCATTAACGTAGCATTTTGCTGACCTGCTAATGGTGCTGTAACTGTTCCACTTGTGCCGTTAGTAGATTTCGTAGCTCCTGTCATTACTTTATCATCTGCTTTTATATCCCATTTGCCATCTGCGGTTTTATAAACATTAGCTCCACCAACGCATGAAACATTTGCTCCGCAATGAAAATCATCCGTAGTGACAAAATCATCTGAGATATTCCACATATCGCCAACACGAACTGTTGCAATATCAGGTAATTCAGAAAATGTAATCGTACCCTGTGGAACAAAACCACCTACAGCATTAGCTCGTATTAGTTCCAAATAGTATTTAGCATTATTCTTAAATGCCTTATCTGATTCTTCTACCTCTTTTCCATCTCTTGTACCGTTAGCATAAGCTTCACTATCATTCTTACTATTAGTTGCTTGCACAGAACACTCGCTTGCGTTTTTTGACGCGTTTAATGCTGTCTGAGCATCAACACTTGCCTGATTAGCAGATGTTTCAATCTTTGCAAAAGAATCACTAAGCTGTTTAGCCTGAGTTGTAAGGGTTTCAATGCCTTTAGCTATATTAGTATATTCTTTACTTCTCTGTTCTTCCGCTTTAACTCTGCTTACTTCGTTTTCTTCTCGTGCTAATTCAGCAGAAACACGCTGTTGTTCATTCGTAACTCTTTCAGTTTCACTTTTTTCTCGTGATAACTCAGCAGAGCTACGCTGACTCTCAGAAGCAACTCTTTGAAGCTCATTCTTTTCTCTTGTCTGTTCTGCTGTAATCCTATTAGTTTCATGATCAACTCGTAATGCTTCTGCTTTCGTTCTATTAGCTTCATTTGCTTCTCTTGAAAGTTCAGCGGAAAGGCGTTGACCCTCAGAAGCAACCCTCTGTAATTCAGAAGCTTCACGCTCGTCCTCAGAATATGAGATAGTATCAAGTCTTAAAACAGCTTCTACTATATCCGTGACACGTTTTTTAGATATTGCATCAACGCTACTATCTGTATTAATAGTAGCTTCAACATAAAGATTAAAAGTAGCTGTTGAAAGTATTTCTGTAGACGAATCTTTTATATTTCCTTTTTCATCATATATAGATTCATCAGTAGAACGAATCATAACAAGTTCACATATACATACACCTGCCTGAGACAGCATCTCAGCAGTAAGCGGAACGGTTATTGTGTTTTCTGTTATGTTTGACGCTTCAATTTCAATAGGTAAAAGAACGCTATTATCAGGTAATTTCTCTTTAATGAATACATGAAAATCTGAGTCATTGACAGGTAATTGAAACTCTTCAAAATTATCTAAAATTGTAAATTGTACACAACGAGCCGTATCATTCTGTTTAGCGTAAATTGTTACAATGCCAAAGTTATTATATAAATTAAGTTCAGCATCTTTAATAATATTTAACTTACTCATGAACGATTTCCTTTCTTGAATAAATTAATAGAGCTGTTTTTAACAGCTCTATTATCAATACCAAATTATGCACTTAAAATTAGGCTGTAATTCGTAGTTCGCTTTAATGTAAAAAGGACGAGTGTACCAATCAGGTTCAAAATCAGTAATATATGCTGTGTCAATCTTGTGCAATCTATGTGCTTTAATCCACTCATAACTAAACGTAACAGCTTCTATATCCTGTGAATTAAGTTCGCCTAAATACTGAGTACAAGCCTTATCTGAATAACAAGGTACTGTTTCATCAGAAACAGTAAGGGAATACGTACAAAAGCGTTTATGACTTCTTAGATAGTCATAAACGCTTTCACAATCAACAATATATTTAGTTCTTACATATCCCTGTTTACCATTATCTTCAATCAGATACCAATTACCTGACTTATCAAGTATCGTACACTGAGCACCTACAGGCATCTTACCAATTATTTCCGCTTTTGCTTTAGGTTCTTTTCTGATAGAACAAGCTGTCTTAGCAACAGAAACAGTGTAATCCTGTTTCAAAGGCAACCACGAAGCGTATACCTGCGAACACATCAGTATAGCAATCACGAGTGATAAAATACATATTTTAATTTTTTTCATGTTTTTCTTCTCCTTTACTATTAAGCTGTTCAAGCACAGCAGTTTTAAGCTGTGCGTCCATCTGTGCCGTAATACTGCGTAGTATTTCTACACTAAGTTCAGGTGGAAGCTGATTATCGTTTACATCCTGAACTATTTTGTTTTTGAAATTCTCAATTAATGTATATAAATCCATTCTACTGCTCCTTTATTATTCCCACGGCGTACCTGAAGCTGTACCTATCTGATATTGTGTATATAAGTGATTGTCATATCCCACGCCAAAGCATAAATTACTACCATCTTCGAAATTTTGTCCATCTTGTTTTAACCATATCATTGCACATTTACTATCATTGACAGGTTTATATTTACGAGATAGTATTCCGTCAGGATCGTTATACTTTTCACTGTCACGAAATACTAAAGAATCTAAGATTGTCAAGTTAGATACATAAAGGTGGTCTATTTCTATATTTTTCATTTTTGCCGTATTAATTTTGGCATTATTAATGTTAGCTTGATTAACTTGACCATAATTAATTTTGGCATCTTTAATTGTTAGACCCTCTAAACGAGAATTAGGGTTAGTAGAGTATATAGCACCATCTTGACCAACTTGGAATGAACATTTTCCATTGTCTTGCATCCCTGCCCAAAAAGCCCAATCACCGCTACTTACACCAACTTTACTTGTACCTAATTTTGTTGAACTTATGGTAAATCCACCTATAGTTCCTGATGTGGCAGTAATTTTTCCGTTAAAAGTTCCATCTTTAGCGTAAATATTACCGCTTATTTTTAATTTACCGTCACGGAAATCAAGGTAATTATTTGTGGTATTATCCATAATGGTCATCTGACAATTATTTGTATTAATAAACATCTGTTTGTTATTAGCAGAATTGCTAATTAACACGTTACCTTGCAAAGTTAAAGTTTGATTATTCCACCAAAAATTTGTACCTAACTGCATTTTATGATTACGCAAATCAATATAGCTATTTTTATCATCACTGTTAATTAACCCGTTTTTTAACGTTAAAGCACCGTTCTCATATTTGAAAGCACCAAGCCCAAGCGAAATAGCCCCATTATCTAAATCAATGGTTGAAATAGGTTCACCCTCGTTTGTTCTTCCTGCGGTAATTTTACCTGTTTGTAAATGACTACCATCAATTACAATAGCAGTAGAATTATCAGCGAGTTTAGCATACGTAGCATAAACTTTATTTGCGTCCTCAATATTAAACTCATTACCTTTAAGCATCTGAATTGAACCGTTATACGTGCTAAAATCTCTATTCTTTAACAAAGCATTTAAGAGGTTGTTTGACAAAGATACATCTAAATCATTTGCTCCATACCCACTTCCACCGCTACTATTACCACTACTTGAACCACTAGAAGATGAACCTATAGAATCAGAAAACAGACTCGCTAAATCACTAAGTCCGTTATAACTATACGTCATATTCGTAAATTCAAGAGTGAGCTGTGTATCCTTGATAATAGGATTACAAGTAATACTGCTAATTCTTAACTTAGTTGCTTCATGAGAATTAAAACCTATCATGAGATAAATAAAATTAAATAACTTTACTGAATCCCTCATAGGTTCAAATTCTTTTAATGCAAAAAGGTTATCCAAATCAGAACTAAATGTATATTGTGGTTGAGATACTTCATAAAGCTTTTTACTTGCATCTTGATACAGTTCTTCCTGAGCTTTAACCTGCGCTTCTATATCATTATCAGAGGAACGTAAACCGTTCTTAGTTACAGTGGTCAAAATATTCTCATTCGAATACTCAGCTTCTTTGGTCAACAAATTGATAATACTTAAATCTTCGTCTGTAAAAGCTTTCCAATTCTCAAGAGCACAATAGTTAGCAAGTTTATCTCTATTTTCTTGCAGTTCAGTTTGTACTGTTTGCATTGAATTTAAGGTTTTCTCACATTCCGTAATTGCTTCTTGAAAAAGCCAAATAACGCCTTTACTTTTTACTTCTTTTGAGCCGTTATAAATCTGTGTCGTAAGAGTCTTATTAAAACGTGATTCAGAGGATACTAAGTCAAGATAACTATTCAGTTTAGATTTAAAATCTTCTTCGCCTAAAAATTGCGCCTGTTGGTCTTTTGTTAAAGAACTCCAAGAATTAGGGTTACGATAAGTTACAGATGAATGTCCATCTAAATCTGCTAACGGTTCGCCTTTCAAAACAAACACATCTTTATACAGAATAGAAGCCTGTTCTACATATGCTTTCTTCCATACGTTAAGCTCTGTTAAACCGTATAATTCAGGCTGATACTTATAAGCATTAACTCCTTTAGCAGTATCAGCATCTTTTAAGTAAGCAGGATTTCCTGTGGGAATATAAATAAATTCACCTTTATCATCAGTAACGAGATTACCATTCGCATCTGTTTTACAGTGCATTTTGAGAGCTGAGATAATGTTAGGGATAATGGTGTCACGATAACATAAGAAGTCTAAGCCATAAATTGTCTTTCGTATGTCTGTACCTATTTTACCGTCTGTGGTCAAAGCCATTATTGTGTCAGCATCAAATTTAGCAATGTTGTAATCTGCCTTATATGAAGCGATCAAAGCGTGATAAGCGTTCTGATAAGCAAGATATGATTTCTGCAAGTCCTCATAGCTGTATGTACTATAATCAACTCTAGTACCATCAATAGGAACGAGATTAGTTAAATCATCAATCTCTTTCATGTTATGGTTATAAGCTTTGCTATATTCTGCATAAGCCTGTCTACGAGAAATGTTATGGTAAGTTCGTATTTCTGTAAGGACTGATTTAGTCTGTCTGTCAAAGAACACATACGGACACTTAACATTAGAAATTTCCTGATTATTTCTATAATCATTCCACGCATGGTATTTATCGTGCAGTTCCTTACTTACATATTGATAATCTTCATCAGAACCCTGTTTATCCATGTAATAATCAAGATTCATGATATAAGCATCACCAAAGTTGACGTATGCAATACCTAACTCATTTGCTCCACGAGGTTTAAGTTTCGTCTGAATACCATCTTCTGTAGAAGTCTGTATATTCACTGAATTAGCCAAATTACGCAAAGAAATTACAACACCTGTATCATATTTCTGTTCTGATACGTCAATAACGTTGATACGCTTGTTAAACCTGTCAAAATCAAACATGACTTTAGCAGAGTTAGCGACCGTGGAAGTTAAGAACGAATACACATCTTGATTATCCACACTTAAACTACGCTTCATGTTTTTGAATGTTTTAGGTACATCACCTACTCGCCAACCTGACGCATGAGATTTTTCAATCGCTAAATCAAGCAAACTGAGCTGTTTCCTAAACGTATCATAAAAGTGACATAAAGTCTCAAAACCCTCTTTTAAGCGTTCAGCATAATTGTATTTTTCTTTTTCTTTATGTGAATAGGTGGTTATTGTAAAGTTACTTTTTCCTTTGGTAAAAATATACTGAGGTTGACAAACTCTTGGATGATAGCCTGAGTTATCATCAGCACCTAAATTAAGAATCGCATCTACAACGGCTATAACTGTTCCGTAAGTTGCAGACTTATGTTTTCCATCAGGTAAAGTACGGTCTATTCCGTAATACACATCTTGTGTAAGGCGAGGAAATGCTTTTACAATTTCCACGATAACTTCTTGTCCTATGGTAAATTCACCATTTTCATTTAGAGCAAAAGGATATTCTTTATCGTTCCATCTGATTTTATTATCGTCAACACTAGGACAGTCAAAACTAGAACTACCGCACAAAGTAATATAGTCTATAGGTAGCTGAGTGTAAGGATTAAGATTGTAATTATAAAGCGTTTGTTTAGTTGAAGCTTCTGCTTTCTGCCTAAACGCATCACCCATTAACAAATTTTCCTGAGATTCTTTCGCACCTGTATTGATTGCAAAATTATGTAATACTTTCGTCTGCAATTCACATTCAATACCATGAGCTGTGACAGATTTTACTTCTTGGTACTGAGATACAGATACACTAGGCTCATTATCAATGACAAATCTCAGCGGTTCTTCTCCATCTATCAGTAATTCCATACGTTCAGAAATACACTGATATAAACTTGACTCTATGATATTGCCGTCTTTATTGACATAACGATCAACGTCAAAAGTAAGTTCCCACGGTGAAGAGATAGACTGTTTTAAGCTAACAGTGTTTTCATCAAGACCTGACATTTCACCTAACACTAAACCGTTAGGCTTACATAAATACATACGATTACTCATGTTAAACCTACCTTTCTAGGAAACGAAAATGTCATTTTTACAATTACTTCTGCATCCGTAGTTATCTGTATAGTGTTACGAGCAGGATATAAGTGAAACCAATACAGCGGTAACAGCTTAGAATTACACGAAATACCTAACTTATATAAAGGTATGAGCTTATTATTGCCGTCTGTTATAAGTCCACGTTCCGTATCTATGTTTAAGATTTTGCGTTCATTAACAACATCAATGTCGTTAAGCGTGTATGTTACAACGTCTTTGTCGTTAGCTGTGTTTTTCAACTTTACTGACCCGTTATAATCTTTAGGGGCAATAATCTGAACAGTGGGATAGTAGTCACCATCATCTGACTGATTAAGTAGTTTTACTGTTTTTTTACCGTTTACTGTATAAGACTTAGTAATAGGCTGAGTATAGCCAAATGATGAATTACACATCATAGTAACGTGTTTTCCGTTGAGTCCGTTATACGCAAAATCTGTAATTTCCGTAAAAATCGCATAATAAATATAATTCTCAGAAGCATCTGTATCATCAATCACATAGAACGGATGATACGTGTCCTGCGAAAGCCATTGATTAATAGCATGAGATTCAGAAGAGGAAAATACTGAACCGTCAGGATGAAATATATCAAAAGAGTGAGAGAGTGGAGCAGAATATCTAGCACCATACTGATTAGCAATGTGACGTTCCATATTTGTATCACCTTGCATCAATTCTCTATTTAGACCTGTTTCAAATGATTCAGGTACATCAGAATAACCAATAACGAGATTATAGTTATCGCTTGGAATATCGTTATAGACAAAAGTTCTGCCGTTAATAAATCCCATGATTTATCCCCCTTTCTTGTAATTTTTTATATTAAAATATCCGTAGACAGCATATATCACTGCCTACGGATTTCATTGTTGAGTATTAATGTAATACTTTCCTTATTCCTGCATTTCTGAGTTCTTTATATAACTTAGAATTTAAGTCATTCCTTTTTACAATACCATCACGACTAGGTACATTATTGTACGTTTGATGCACAACATACTCAGTCAGCTTATGTACATCCGTTTTAATTCCTTTAACCTCATTGAGCATATCTGCGCCCTGTTGCTGAGTGGTAAGACCGCTCTTGAACATATTAACTACGTCATCCGTAAGATAAGGTGCAAATGTTTCACCGATTGCTGATTTAAGGTTGGTTGTCATATCCCTTAACGGAACTATAACACCGTTCTTAACAGCGTCAGCAACCGTCTTATCATCCCCAAGGAGAGCTTTTTGAATGTCCACCGCAGAAACAGACGGTTCAGAACTGTTAGGCTTCTTAGAGCCATTAGAGCCGTTCTGAGAGCCATTCTTAGAACCATCAGATTTATTATCAGACTGCTTTTGCTTGTCATCAGGAGCTTTGTAGTTAAAGTTTATAGCACTTAAATCTACGCCTGATATTTCACTCAGCATACCAATAATCTTATTCAGACTCTTGTTAGCATCCACACCGTTAGCACTAGACAGTAAATCTTTAATCTTCTTGTAATAATTCTCAAAAGATTCATAGATTGTTTCATCTGTCTTGTCCAAGTCCTCAGAAAGTTTCTTAGAAAGTTCGTCTAAAGCATTAGTGATAATGTCAAACTCATGCTCTTTCTGAGTATCAGCAAGAGCTTCTTGTTTGTCATTTAATTCAGCGTTAAGCGTAGCAAGTTTCGCTTTAGCTTCTGTTGTATTGATTCCCTCTAATGCTTTAATCTGAGCCTGTAGATTCTGAATATCCTTGACCTGACCACGAACATTCTTATCATAATCATAGTATGACTTTTTAGCATTAAGAAGTTCTTTCCGCTTATCAATCATCTTATTAAGACGTTCTACTTCTTTCTGTTCTTCCTGTTTAGCCAACTCATAAAGCTGTTTAGTGACAGACTTAGCGTTTTCTGCATAAGTACCGTAATCTTCAATAGCTTTATTCAGAGCTTCTTGCTGTTCCTCTGCACTAGCGTAATCATCCATGACTGTATCATTAGAATTAGCAGTCTTAATCTTTGAAATTAATTCCTGCTGTTCCTTGGCTTTCCGCATCTGTTCCGTAAGCTGTTTGCCTAAGATGTTAGCTTTAGCAAGTCCAAATTCAGTAACACCATTTTTGTCATGAGTATAATCATCATCAATCAATGTAGTCATACTACTAAGCTTGCCAATTAAAGAATCAGTCTGTTTAATGGCATCAGTGATAGCCTTGAATGTTACGTTCTCACGGAAAGCTTTTTTGATGTTATCTACTTCTGCTTCTGCCTTATATAATTCAGCAGTAAACTTAGCAATATCTTCATCTTTGGCTTTCTGACTAGCATAACCGTATTCATCATTAGCATCTACTTTGATTTTCTGAGCATCCTCTAATTTCTGACGCAAGGCATTTACTGTTTGTATACGAGATTTGACCTGATTAGTATAGACCTCTGCTAAGTTCTTACCGTAAATATCGCTACCTACGAAGTTACCGTTCTTAAACCTGTCATCATTGATGACAACAGCAAGGGCTTCTAAGGCTTCTTGTGCGGAAGTGGCTTTTTCAATAATCTCATTAACAGTTTTGAACTTAACTTTTTCACGAGCTTCGTCTTTAAGAGCCTGAATATCTTGAACGGTACTTACCATTTCAGATTGTAACTGAGCTAATCCCTGTTGCCATTCTGCAACTAATGTATTTTCGTTCCAATCATTTGTGTTAAGAAGTTCTTTCATACGTGTTAAAGTAGCGGAAAAATTCTCATTATCCTTGTACTTTACTAACATATCATCAAGCAACTTACCCCAAAGTTCTTTATCGCTGTTAGTTCCGTTAGCAGTTTCTATAAGCTTTTGATAACCCTCAATAGCTTTATTTATTGCAGGAATTTGGTCTTTAGCATCAGCTATTGTACGAGAATAATTATAACTATCATGGTCAATTAATTCAGGTGCATAGCCTTTCAAAACGTTATCATCCATATTGTTATACAGAGTTAATAACGTTTTAGAATATGCAACCTGAGCTTTTAATGTTTCAAGTTGCATCTTAGCGTATTCAATATCCGTCATAAGAAGCTTTTTAACAACTTCAAAAGCATTAGCCAAAGCTTTATTTGCGGCTTCTTTATTGTTATTTTTCTGAGTTTCATACTCTTTTTCTGCTTTTTCTAACTCATTTTGTCTACGCTTTTCAATTTCTGCTAATTCTGCTTGCTTTAATCTTTCAAGTTCTTGAAGTTGAGCTAGAGCAGAGTCATGAGTTTTCTTTTTACCTAAATCCTTAACAAGCTTTGCAATAGTCTCACTATTTGAGCTATTACCTGCACGTTTTAACCAATCAAGTAATAAATCAGCTTGTTCTTTGGTCTTACCCTTTTTATTGGAATTTTTCAGTGCTTCTCTATAAACCTCAGAACCTTTATAAGCATCCTGTTTGGCTTGCTTCTCACGATCAAAAGTCTCGTTTATCTGAGTAGCTTGTTCAGCCCATCCTCGTGTTTTACCTGCTTTCATATACTCGTTAATCATTTCGTTCATTTCTGAACTTGCACCATTAATGGCTTGACTACGAGATTCTTTGAACTCAGATAATTTATTACCTAAGCTTTCATACAGCTTTTCTTCCTTTTTGGATAAGCCTTTCTTATCTTTTTTGAGTTCAAGCTTGTACCACTTCTCAAAGATAGTAGAAAACTGTTTTGCATCACCTAATGTGGTGTTTTTCAGCATAGCTTCTTGCTCTGCTTTATACATAGCAAGCTTTTCTCTATTTGCATCACTCAACTTATCTTTAAGCTTTAACTTACGGATTTTCTGCTCAATATCTTTATAAGTCTGAGAATAGCGTACTTCCCTTGTGATTTCTTCCTCTGTACGTCTATCACTATTTGCAGAGTTGCCATTATAAGAAGCGTTCTGACCCTCAATGTATGCTTTCTGCTTTGCCACAGCATTATCATATTCCTGCATTGCATTAGCAAACTGCTTGAAATAATCATAAGCATTAGTACGCTGACCAAAAGCATTTTTCAGAGATATTTCAGAGTCAAGTAAACTTGCAACAGAATCATAATACTTCTGTATTTCGCCAAAGTAATCAAGAATAGACTGTAATTTCTGTTTGATAAGGTCACGTTCCGTATCATACAAATCTTCTAAAGAGTCACGTAAATCATCTACCTTTTTCTGCCAATCTTGATATTTTTCAATCTTCTCAGCAAGCTTATCATTATAGGTAGTGATTTCGCCTACTTTACCCTCTTCAAGCAATTTACGGTACTTCTTAGGAACTTTAAGTTTCCTCATTCGTCCTTGGTAGTATTCCATAGTTTCTGATTTGGTGCTACGTTCTTTTGAGATTGCCTGTAATGCTTTATTTATAGCCCAGTTTTTATCCCAAAATGTGTACATCCTATCAACAGCTTTCTGCCACTTCTGAACTACCTTTTCTACACGCCCCGTCACACGTTCAATGAGGTCAATAACCTTTGCTTCTTTCTGAGAGCTATCTTCACCTTTAAGACTATTGGCAGAGTAATCTGTTTTATCAATAAGCTTAAATGCGTTTGTTACACCTTTTTCTACGAGTTCAGCCGCTTCGCCTTGTTTAGCACCTCTAGCCTTAGCGTTCGCAACGGCTAACTTCAACTGAGCTTCTACAGCATCAAGAGTTTCGCCTGTTAATCCATGATAAGCGTTTTTCAGATATTCAACAGCTTTAGCTTCATCAGTAAGATTATTGATTGTATCAATAGCATTGAGAGCTAACTGAATCTTCATTTCCTGCATTTTAGCTTTCGCTAATTCTTGGAAACCTTTCTTACTTACATCAAGCTTTCCATCCTGAACATTGAGTAATGCAAGATAACGGAAATCACTATTAACTAACTGCTGTGCTTGGTCTATAGAAATCTTATGTTCTTTGTTATATGACTCCTGAATAGCAGTCATATCTTTATATGCACTCTGAATTTCATCCAACTGACTAGACAGAGTAGATAAAACATTATTTGCCTTACCGTTATCTGTATAATCAATATTCTCAGACATTTCTACAGCAGACTTTAACGAAGTAAGAATCTGTTCTGCGGCTTCTGCAATCTTTCCACCTTTAGCTTTTGCACCCTCTACAGCAGTTTCTACCTGACCCATAACTGCATCAAGGCTTGTCTCTTTCAGTTTCTTATATGTATTAGCAAGATACTTAACGGCTTCTGCTTCTGATGTTAAGCCCTCTACTGCTTTAAGAGCATTAAGAGCCATCTGAACTTTCATATCATTCAACTTAGCGTCAACGAGTTTTCTATAACCCTTTTCGTTAAGCTGAATCTGTCCATTTTCATCCGTAAGTAGAGCAAGAGTCTGAAAATCTGTATTGATTAACTCTTGAGCTTGGTCTATGGTTAAGCGTCCTGTCTGATTATAGGCATCAACAATAGAAGTAAGAGACTGATAACCTTTTTGTAATTCATCTAATTCCTTAGAGATTTTAGCAAGGTCGTCTACTTCTTTTTCTTTCTTGCCTTTACCACCACCGCCACCTTTGCCTTTCTTTTCAAGGTCAGATGGGAGAGAGTATTTAGGGGTTGTCTTACTATTACTACTAGACTCAGAAAAAGCTTTTTGCATTTTCTCAGTATTGGCTTTTTGAATACGAGCAATTTGTTTATTTGCAACTTCTTGTATGCGTTCTTCTGACCAACCATGTTTACGCAGATTAGCTAACTTTTTACTTAAAACGGTATAAGAACCGCCCATTCCTGCTAAACCTGCTATTTGACCTGCAACAGAAGAAGCCATAATACCTAACTGCTGAATAGCATTAATCTGTTGACTTAAATCCATTGTAGTCATGGCAGTAGTAATCATTTGCTGTGCTAATGTGAACAATTCTATACGAGTTTGAACAGACGCATTTTGTTCATTCGCCATACTTGCGATTTTATCAATCGTTGAAGCGGAAACATTACCGTTGGAATCCGTCAATCTGTCATTTGCTTCAATTTGTCCATTTACAGCGTTAATGATGCCCTGAGCTGACTCTTTGGCTTCGTTCTGAGCTTCAATTAATCCCTCAACATACTCTTTGGCGTTGGTAATACCATAATTTGAAAGCTGACCTATAACAGCGTCTTTACTTTCCTCGTTAAGATTTTCAAGACCGCCTTTTTCACGCAGAATTAAATCCACCATTTTATTAGTGGTTTTCTTTATGCTGTCATTAATCTTGTCAGGGGATTTACTAACTTCTTTCATGAAGTCATCCCAAACATCTTTTAGTTCAGGAATTTCTTTAGAAGCTTCATTGATCGCTTTACCTAAGCCTTTATTGCTTGCAAGCTGAGTCCAATCTAATGAACCACCATTCTTAATATCTGCCTGTACTTTAGCGAGATTATCAAAGAAGTCAGCTACACCGTCTGTAAGAGTATCAAGGTGGTCTGATGTGGTATTAAGCTCAATAGGATTACCATTAGCCTGATTCTGAGCTTTATCCAAAGCTTTTTGCAGTTCTTCTTTTGAAGCTTTGTCATCTATGCCTAAAGTAGCAAGTATTTCTAACTGTTCCTGATTTAAGCCTTTAATCCAATCATCTATTTCCTTATTTGCTTTCTGATTAGCACCGTTATATCTCTCAATTAAATTATCTCTCGTCTGATTACCTATAAGGTTTTCTTCACGCATAAGAGAGATAAGTTGCTCAAGAGTGACACCGTACCTACCTGCCATAACGACTAGGTTAGAGTAGGATTCTTTCTGCTTCTCTGTGTATTCAGAAGCATCTTTTAATCGTTCTGCGTCCATTGACTGCATAGTAAATATGTCATTGTCAGTCAATTTAGAATCTATTCCATAGGATTTAAGTTTGTCACGGTCTGTCTCTTTTAAGTTTGTATCAAGCTGTATCTGTTTAGCCTGTTTAAGAATTGTTCCTGCATTTTTGTTTACACGAGCAATGTAATCTGCTTTACTTTCACCGTCTTGTGGTGCGAGAGAATCATTAATAATTTTTTGCAGTTCTTTATATTCAGGTAGTTGCGGAATTTCATAAAGTGCTTTATTAGCTATACCTGCATAAAACTCCTTAAAACGAATAACGTAAGTATTCTGAGCATCATTGCGTCCTAAAGAAAAGAAATCTTTTGTAAAATTATCTATTTCACTTGCATCAACCTTAGCTTGTGGTTTATGATTTGGAGCTATTGCTTTTTTAAGCTGTTGTACATGAATGTCAGGCTGATATTCAGTAAATGCAGATTTGAACATTCTGACAATATCTGCTTCACCTGCATCAGTAGCAATTTTTATAGCAGACTCTATATCTGAGGAAATCTGTGCTTTCAGTTCAGCACGTTTATCATCGTCTACTTCAATTTTATACTGATTATCAAGGTTAGCAATCGCCTGAAAAGCGTCTTTATATGTTTTAGCTCCCTCTATGGTCTGAGACATTTTCTTTTTGGCATCATCACTATATAATACAGTCTGAGTAAATAAAGCTTGAGTATCTTCTGCTTCTGTCCGTATTTTACCTAACTGAGAAGATAAATCGTCTGTAAATGCTTTATCTGTTACACTCAGATTGTGCATTGAATCATCTACCTGTTGTAAGATAGATTCTACTTCTGTAGCAGTGCCTTTTATTGTGAAAAGCTTTCCATCTTCATCAGAACTTACATTAAAGCCTGTTGCCTGTAACATTTTCTGAATTTCTGCGTTATCCGTTCTGAACTGAGCAGTAGCATTTTTATAAGCATATAATTCAGAGTTGACATTGTTTGTCTCTGTTCCATTTGTAGCGAACCAATTTTTTACCTTAGTCCACCAATTTCCTTTAGCATTTTCTTCATCTACCTGCTTACGGTATGCCTGTTCATTTAACTGATTCCAAGCATCTTTCTGTTCAATGATCGCTCCTGTTTGGTCTTTAATTTTATTGGTGCTTGTATCTGTAAGCTGATTGATAAGATTAAGCTGTTCTGCACCTGTACCATAAGTTTCAATCATCTGAGACTTCAAATCTTCTAATGACTGTCTTGCAGACTGTTTATCATCAAAACTTGCACTAGAGCTACTAATTGTATCTCTGTATTGTTCTAAATCAGATTTGATTTTTCTTATTTTTTCTGAACTCTGCTCTAAAGAAGTAGAAAAATCTTTAGCACGATTAGCTAAGTCACTTGTAGCAGTCACTAACGAATACATACCTTGAACAGCAGTCATGAGCGCAAATGATAATAATGCAGATTTAGCAACATTCAATGCTGTAGAAAGGAACTTAATACCACTAGAACTCTTAATAGCAGAAGCACCTAAATTACCCATAGCTTTATCAGCATCAGCAATAGTGGTCACAGCACCGCTATTTTTCAAATCTTTAAGCGGTTTTACAAGCTTCTCGTCAATCTTTAAGTTATCTAAATCTAAATCAGATAATTTTGTATCGCCACTGAGTCCGTTCTTATTCTGATAGCGATTAAGCCAATTACGTGATTCACCTAACTGCTTTGCAGAATACTTATTCCTCATACCAAAGAATAATTCACCACTTAACCCTGATTCTGCTAATAACTGAGCTTCTTTTTCTTCTTTGTTAGACCAAATATTTTGACTGTATCTAAAATCATCATACGCACTACGAACAGGGTTTTTACGATTACCATACTGTTTAATCTGCTGTGCATAGTTCTGTAACTGTTGCTGTGCATCTGCCGTTACCGCAGTGTTATATGAACCATTACCACGCAAGGTTGAAAGGAAAGCGAACAAACCTGTACCAAGAGGTATAGCACCTACAGTGCCAACAAGTTTAGTTAATATCTGCAATAACTCATTCAGACCTGACACACCATATTTGATAGCGTTTGTATCAATAAACTTCTGCCAAAATTCCTCAGAAGAAGCAGACAGAGTGTTCATACGACCCTGTATAGAATCTACAATTCTCCTATTTTCCTTTTCCGCAGAACCAGTAGAGTTTCTAATATCTAAAAGGACATTATCAATCTGTTTATAGTTTTTAAGCAATGCTGACATCGAATTGCTCTGGTTTTTTCCGGCTAGGATTTCAAGGAGTGCTGCCTTATTAACATCTGATAAATCATCAAATACAGCACCTAATTCTTTTACAATTTGTACGAATGATTTGTATTCATTGGCGTTTTTCATAATATCAACGCCTGAAAGTGCAAGAATCTTATCTCTTGATTTAGACAGAGATGTAGCCATTCCATCTGTCTCTTCACCTGCACTCTTCATATCTACCTTAGATGAACGAATACGCATAGCAAGTGTTTTAAGTGCCTGACCTGTTTTTTCACTGTTCTGTAGTATCTCATTCATACTTGTACCAAGAGCTACTACATCATCAAGAGAAGCACCACCTGACGCTAATGCACTTCCTGACCTCTGAACAATATCACCTATTCCTGTAGCATCAACAGCATACTTATTACCAATGTTATTATAAACGTCTACGATATGCTGTGCCTGTTCTGTGACAGCTTTTCTCTGCTCAGGAAACGCTTTAAGAGCTGTAATCAAATCGCTTGTAGCAGTCTGAATATCAACACCATCACCAACGTTTACAAAAATCTGTGATGTTCTTGCCAACTTACTAGCTTGGTCAATAGAGTAACCTAAGCGCATCCATGAAGCGGAAGATGTAAGCAAGTCTTTATTTGTTGAAGCTACTTCTTTTGCAGTCTGAGCAATTTCCTGACGGAACTTAGCATAATGCTCTGTAGTTTCATCAGATACTTTCTGTACTTCAACCATAGCAGTATCTAACTCTTTAAGAGTATTGATACCCTTAGAAAGAATTGCACGACCCTGCATTACAAGCATATAGCCTGAGAAATACTGAGCCATGAACTTAATGGAGTGAGAGAGTAGTGCGTTTATCTTCTCTAATGCTGTTCTTGCACCCTGAGTAGACTTTTCAGCAATTCTCCAACCACCTTGATAGCTCATTACTACCTGTTTTGAAGCTTCTCCAAAACGTTTGATAGTAATAGTAGCCGTATTGTTCTGACTGTTCAGTTTAAGTGTCTCTGCCTGTGCACCCTGTAAGCCACGGAGATATTCAGACATAACACGTACATTATCTTCTGTAACAGTAGAGATAGACTTATTAGCAAGCTCAGGAATAATGGTTGCTGTACCATGATTCTTGTTTACTTTAACATCTGCAAAATCACCACTTTGAAAAGCATTGACAGTAGCTTTCATTTTAGCTTCAAGAGCTGTTTTTGTATGTTCTGCGTCTTGCCAATTTCCACGATGATTTGCAACTTTATCAAGAGCATCAGCATATTCTATTAACTGTGCTTCGAGGTCTGCGATAGCTTTTTTGGCTTTTTCAGCCATCTTACTGTTTTCAGTAAATACACCTGTAAGCTGACCGTTAGTGATACGCCTAGTTTCACCTGACTGAAAACTATTTTTAATGCTTTCAACTTCATGAGCAAAATCGCTATATTTAGAATTAGCGATAGCGTTCATGGCTTTATTTGCATCACTTATAGACGATTTAAGATTTTTCGCACTATTCGTAATCTCGTCTAATGATGTTTTACTTACATTTTCAGTGCCGTTAGCTATACTCTGTAACTTTCCAAGTTCGCTTTCAATTTGTTCTATAACTCCTTTAAGCGTTGTAAATTCACTATAAAATCCATTATCTGATTTACCTGAATCATGTAAAACATCAAATCTATTGCGTAACTCTTTAACATCTTTTTCAGATGAATTATAAGCATCGTTAGCGACCGCTTTTTTATTGGCGATTGCATCTGCTTCTGCTTGAGCTTCTTCTTCCTGTTTAAGATATACTTTCGTTTTCTCAGCACATTCAGCACTTGCCTGTATACGGTTTTTCATTGCTGTGCGAGAGAAGTCAGTGAACTTTGTTTCACCACTTGCAAGCTTATTAAGATAGTTCTCTGTTTCAGTTACAGATTTAGCAAGTTCTGAATTTGAATCTTTTAGAACATCCTTGAAAACAGGTTCTTTTTTAATATCTTTAAGGCTTTTACGACTTTCTGCAACAAACGCATCTAATTCTTTCTGTTTAGCTTGTTGACTTGCTTTATCTGCGTTGGAATGTTGACGAAGAATTGCAGTTTTGCTATTAGCTTCATCCTGAAATGACTTGATACGTGCAAAAATATTTCTCTCAATCTGAGCAGTCATTTTGTTATCAGCATCAGAACATTCCTTAATAAATTGCTCTAACTCTTTATATGCCTGTCCAAATGTAGAACGTTTTTCACCTGCGACATTGGCTCTATACTTTTTGCTTAGATTAAAGTCACTATCATCAGACATATACTTGGAACGTAACATATCCATCTGACCGTTAGCCCGTCTTAAAGTATCAGCCTTAGCCACAGATGAATAAGGCTCATTAAGCTTTTGGTCTCTATACTGACTCTGTGCTTTAAGTCTTGCAAGTTCAAGCTGTTGATTTCTGTCTATACGTTCCTGACTTACAGCAACCTGTCTAAAGTCACTTGTGGCTACCTTTAACGCAAGAGTTAAAGCAGATAAACCCTCTACAAACTCTTTGATATGAGATTCAATAGAAGTATTGCTCTGAGCTGTAGCCTGTTTTAGTTCTTCTACAAGCTTAGATAAAGCGGTATCTTCATTTACTTTCTCTGCATTTGACTGAGAAGCCTGTTCTTTCAGTTTAAGAAGAGTGTTCAAAGACTGCTTCATAGACTCTGTATCCATGCCAAAGCCTGACTCGTGAATACCCTTGATAATGGTATTCATTTCAGACACAGACTCACCAATTAGCTTGAATGTAGATACAAGTTCTTCTGCACCAATCGCCTTAAAACCGTTGCCTAAGTTTTCTGCCGTATGCTTAGAACTGTTTTCCCACTGCGTAAAAAGCTGAGTAATACTTTCAGTTGTTTGTTTTACGTTGTTTGTGGCTGTTTGACAGATTTCATTAAAGCTTGCTCCCCATTTTTCAAGAGCAGAATTATCAATGAGCTTATCCATTGCCACGATCAAATCTTCTAAGCTTTTATTTAATCCCTCAGACGAAGTTACTGTTTTGAGAGCTTCTTTAATTTTAGCGGAAATTTGGTCTAAGTTTTCTTTACTTGGTGCGTCAAGTGTGACAGGGATTCGTGCGATTGCACCCATTCCTCTTGTCTTTTCACCATTACTATCCTTAAAAAACTCATTACCCATCTGTTGTGCAAGTTTTTCACGCACTTTCTTCATCTGAGCGTCAATTTCTGCCATAGTAACATCTATCTTCCACTTGACCTGAGAACTAAGCATAGACTGTAGATTACCGTCTAATGCTTCTGTCAATGTCTGACGCTGTGTTTCATCAGATACGTTACTGATTGCGTCTTTAAGTTTCTTGATAGCAGGATTGTTCTTAATATTTTCTGCATCTATATCAAGATGTTTTAAGTCTGATTTCTTAAAAGAGTTTCCTATAGCAATAGGAACACCTATTGTTTTTGCTTCTGCAAGAGTTTGAAGCGATTTTATAGTTGCTTCTAACTGACTTTGTAATTCAGACTGTGGAGTAATCTGAACAGGAATATTAACTACACCATCTTTAAGCTGAAATAATCCTGTAGATACAGAGGCAAGAGCTTCTTTACTTTGAGCTAATTGCCGTTCTACAGATTTAATATTACCTGCTGTTTTTGTAACAATATTACTATAAACATTATTTATGGTTTTTTCATCAATTCCTATCAGTTCTGATAAAGGAGTAATATCATTACGTTTAGTTCTGACAGCAGAAAATTCTTGCCAAGCTTTAACAAAATCAAAACGAGTATCATTGAATCTCTGTTTGTTCCTTGCTGTATGTGCATTAGCAAATGCTTCTTCTGCATCATTCATTCGCTTGAACGTATTAACAACTGTGTCACCTAATTGTATATACCCCTCTCTTGTACCTGCTTTCATTTTAGGGGGATTATTTATCTGTTCTTGGAGCTTGCGATACTGCTGTAAACGTGCTTCTGCTTCAACAGTTTTGTTGATAGTATCTGCTAAAACAGAACTCATTGTCTTAGTTGTACTACCTGCGGATATTGCCACTTGGTCAAAAGCACCTGCAAGATTACCTAAAGAAGAGAGCATATTATTAAGTGCAGTCTGAGTTTCGGATGTATCAATTTTTAACGAAGTATTTACATTTAATTCATTAGAAATTGTTTTCATCTCTTTTTGTAAAACTGAGATTTGTTCTGTAACCTGACTAACAGTTGTAGCAACTTCCTTAAAAGCTTCTGTTTCAGATTTAGCATCAAGTTCATGACGCATACTTTTAATCGCTTCACCAAGCTCATTAATGTGTGCAGTTACTTTATCAAAATCTGAAATGTTAGAGCTTTTTGCCAAAAACTCTTTTAAGTTCTTAGAGTCGTTCTGAATCTTCTGAAATTCTTTATGTATATTTCCTGTATCTATCTGAACGGTAAATTTGATTTCCTTGTTATTTAAGTCACCCATATATTTTCCTTTCTATGAATTACAACATATTGATTAACTGTTTTGTAAATCCATCTATAAATTCTTTACGTGCATTAGGGGCTACAGTATGATTTAGGTATTGAGACATAGAATCATAAATATTAGTGCCTGTATAAGCTAAGACACCACGTTTATCATCACCATGTTTACCTTGTATGTTGCTTTGAATTACTTCCCAAGGGTCAGCGTTTTCTAATGCACCATTTTCTTCATCTGTAGAATCAAGATAAAAATAATTATCATCACGTATGCCATCAGCCGTAACTCTGACTCCACCTGTCACAGATTTTCCGTTTAATCGTCTACGATATGACTTAAAAGACCTATCTCTAAAAGCGTAAGTTCTTTCATATCTTTCAGGTGTATATTCGTCATAGTAGTTATCTACTAAATCTGCCATTTTGTTATACAGAGCGATTTCTGCTGAATCTACAGCTTTTTTAGCGCAGTTATACGCTAAAGACGATATTTGTTGCCCCAAATTTTCATTATCTAAAAATGAACTGAAATTCATTTTGAAATTACAAGAACCCATTTATTTTCCTTTCAATAAAATAAGTCCTTGTAATTTCCAATTCATAGAAAGAAAATACAAAGACTTACTTCTTTATAAAATTAATTACATTTTTAATCTTGTCTGCCAACTTCTCAGGGTCATTATCCATCATAGTAATAAGCTTCTGAGAAATGTTGTCTAAGCCTACATTTACTACTTCCGCAAACTGATTAACCTGCTGAGATATGTAAGCCTGTGCACTCTGATTTATCTGAGTGGCATTTTCAATTTCGTTATCACACATAACGGAAAATTCATCTATTTCCTCACGAGGAATAGTCTGCATGATTCTCCTAAGCATTTTAGACTGTCTTAATGCGTCATAAGCATCATACAGTGTATAGGACTCATGCGAAGTCTTGAGCCTTGTGTACATTGAGATGTAAGCAAGCCACTTCATAAGGTTCAGCTCATTGTAATCAATGTACGGAATATGTGTATCTGACACAAACATACACTGCTGAACAATGCTAGAAGCCACGACCTTTTTTGTCATATAAGGTACATAGCTTGTATATACTAATCCCTCAATATACTTCTGTCTGCTTTCAGTAGAAGTGAGAGAGTCATAATCTTTGATTGCTTTGGTAATCAGCTTGTCATGCTGAGTATCTTCAATACGAGTTTCTTTAGTCTGAGTGTTATCCATAAATTTTCTCCTTTTTTCTAATTTCATTCATGAATTGTTTTATCTTCTTTATGTTTGTTTTTAATACCACACTTCAATCTCTGTTCGTGGGTATTCCTTATCATATCGTGTAGCCAACCTAAGCTCTGTTAGATGTGTTCCATCATCATCCTGAATAAATCCACTTTCCGTAAATCCATCTAAGATAAATTTAGGAACGGAATTATCAGGGTCGTATCTACGCTTAGTAGGCATATAAGTTGTAAACAGCATTTCAAATTTATCTAAATGCTTATCTTCATATCCTAAATCCTTAATCCACCACTTAATGAAGTCTTTCCATTTCTGTTTAAGAGCGTTCATTTGAGGGCGTTGCATAACGAACCATACGTTAATGCTTTCATGCCTTGGATACGGGATAGGGATTTTATGTGCTCTTGGATGTTCTAAAAAATAATGCTGTGCATATCGTTCAATAACGGAATCATCCAATATCAGTTTCAATTTATGTTTATTTTCTGCCATATTTTCACATTAAAAAAGAAGCAATAAACTGTACAATTTATTGCTTCTCTGAAAATATATGCTATACTGTTTTGCATGAGTGCTACCACTGTGCGGTGGCGGTTAGTCCTTGATTTCTTTGAGGACACAATGTTTTTTATATATCCGTCCTCGAAGCAGATACTTAAAATATTTTGCTTGAAAGTGAGGACAACCTATGACGATCGAAGCAGTAATACTACTACTGACATTGCTTATAGCCGTATTTTCAATAGGCTACAAGATAGGAAAAGATATAAATAAAAAGCATTAAAGACCGCCTAGCCTAGCAACTAACGGTCTTTAATGTTTAGTTTTGTTTAGACTAACCGCTACTGCGGTAGCACTCTTTTCACTTCAAAATATAGCATATTCGTTTATAAGTTGCAAATTGTATTTACTTTAGTTCGTGCTTGCACCAAAGGTCATAGAACCCCTGAGTTTTAGCCCTATTGAAAACAAATACAATAATAGGTTTTCCTGTATTAAAATCTCTTGATGGGTATATATCTAAAGGTTCAATGCCATTACACCAATATGCAGAAGCCTGAGCAGGATTCACGACACGAACCGCATCATTGCAATTCTGTTTTAGTTCCATATTTATCTTTTATCGTTCCTTTCTTTAAGAAAAATAAAGGGGATATATCTACATAGTGATATATCCCCTTATTTCTTCTTCACTATGTTATTTACTTTGTAAATACCGCTTTTCGTCTAAAGCTCTGTTTAGGCTTTTCCTGTTCAACTGTTTCCTGTTTAGCTTTCTCAGCCTTTTTCTTTTCAGCATATTCTGAGAAAAGGTCTGTTAAATCATCTGCATTATCACGATTAGACCAAAAAGCAAGGTCAGACCAATCATAGCCTTTAAGTGCTTCATAAGCCTGTTCAAGTGAAATTCTATCAGCATGATAATCTGTAAGAACTGTAAAAGCTTTATGACAACGTTCTGATTCAAACGTATTCATCCAAGTAGGAGAACCATCAAAATCCTCGCAGTGAGGACAATAATGATAATGTTTACCACAGCAAAAGCAAATGTGTTTATTAATCATATTATTCCCCTTAATTAAAATCAGTCTGTATGGTAATGAACCATACAGACCGTGTTATGAGTCATGATTTACGAAAAATCAATCCTCGTCATCATCCTCATTGAGAACGATAACTCGTGCAAGAGTCTTTTTCTTATCGCAGTAAGCGATATTAGCAGTAATCTTGAACGGATGGTTGGAATCTGTAGAGAATCCAATCTCAGCGTTAGAATCAAGCTGTGCAGACGGAAGCTCAATCAGCGCATGAGTCAGAAGAGTAGTATCGCATACGGAAGTAGCAAGTACATCAGCATAAGCCTTACCCTTGATACCAAAGTGCTTACCATCAATAGTAATATCTGCTCCCTTGTCAGACTCAAACTCGTACACAAGAACGTAGTCTCCCTTAACAGAAGCATCAAATGTTACAGTGTTAGCTTTCTCGTCATAAGTGAAAGTATCTGCGCTTGCAACTGTACCAAGCTTGAGCTGTGCGCCAAGTGTGTCATCTGTCAGAGCCTTATAAGCATACTTAGGTGCACTAATAGGCTTGTGAGCAAGCTTAACAGCTTCACCACCTGCTGTAACAGTCTCATAAACAGGTACAACAATCTTATTCTCAGCAGAAGCTACGTTCTTAGTTGCGCCCTGCTGTGCGGCATACAGGTTCATATCAAACAGTGCAGACTCACCGCTCATTTCAAGCTTCTTACCACGCTTGAATGTAGCAATAGGAGTACCAAGTGCATCATTCTTAGTTGCGTCATCAGTCTCAATATTCAGCTTGAGGTCTGTAATCTGCGGAAGTACAAAAGCTACTGCTCCGTCAGGACGAGTCATATAGACCTTATTAACATGGTCAATGACGAGGTTGTTAATATCAAAATTCTCCATAAAGTACCTCTCTTTCAAATTGTTTTGTTTACTTTGGGTTTATTATTTATGCGTGACTGCTGTACCGTTCTCTATAAAGCGACGATTATTATTGTCATCTTTATCACTGTCAGTGCTACGCATCCAATCAAATTCTTTCTTATTGATATTGGAAGTGTCTACCATTCCGCTGTAACTACCTTGAAGCAGAGCAGTGGAAGATACATATATTTGTGCGCCTATAACAGAATCCATAAACTCATAAATCCCACAACGTTCTAATTCATCACGTTTATAAGGAAATGCAGGATAGCGCATCATAGCAGAAATCAAAGGCTTTAATTGTGAAACATACGGACGTTCTTTAGCATCCAATACTTTATCACGGTCAAGTTTAATTAAAAGCTTGAACGTGTTTTTGTTTTGTGCTCTTTCAATCTTAGGTTTTATGTTATGTATCTTTCTAAGGTACTGAACCATACAGTTGTAATTTTCTTCTGTGATAATTACATTCTGATTTTCTGAGAAAAGTACCAATTCCGCAGAGTCCGTCTGTTGTTCTGATGGCATTTCGCCTAACGACATTTCAGACAAATCTAAATCTCCCAAAATCAATCGTGTCTTATCAGGAGTTAGATTTTTAGAAAGCATACAAAATAAACTGAAATCAGATAGTTCCATCCAATTTATCCCCATATCCCATAACTGACTCTTCATGTCAGACGGAATACACGTTAATTCGTGTACCGCCCCGTAATACTTCTGTTCTCCAAATTCCACAATCTCGCCTACTGTTGGTTGATAAATAGTCAAGCCCTCAGCGACCTTTAACGGTTTTCTGAAATACATCTTCAATTCATCAAATTGATATTTTTTAACAGGTTTTAACGGTGGAACAACCCAAGCCATTAGATTCTCACCCTACCATTTCTCTGTTTATTGACTATGCTTGAAGATGTAATAATCTGAAACTGTAATTCACGATAATAATAGCCATTATTGATAACCGCAGGTTTATCAGATACTTTCACCCAACGAGCACCAAATACCTGTAAGCCATCAAACATACGGCTAACAAGTAAAGCCAACAAATCATGCCTTTTAACATCAAAATCTGTTGATATATCCTCAGCATGGGAAAGCGTTCTGAATGTTACCCCTTTGGTAATATGAGCGATATTATTATCAGAATTTTTTACTTCTGCTATATCAAATAAAATAAAGCTTTTTCCAATATCAGTAGAGTCAGGAACACGCAGATAATCGTATATATTGTTATCTAAGTATTTAGACGCTACCGTTGTAATATCATCAGATTCTTTTTCAAGTTCAGCATTGTGAAGTGCATACAGCACATCAGAACTAGAAATCAACTGACGTTTTATATAATCTTTGTAACGCAGAATATCATGGCAATCTGCATCACTATTGTTGTAATCCATTGAATTTTGGATTAAGTTTCGTAACATATTAGAATATAATTTTTTGCGCTTATGTAATGAAATCATCGTCTTACCTTTATCTGAATAGAAGCAGAATAATGTTGCTCTGCATCTGTAATCATTACTGTGAGTACATATCCTGTGAGGTCACTTGATTTTGATTTAGGATAGGAGAGTAAGAGAGTATTGTCTTTATGTTCAATATTCAAATACTCAGCCAATTCTTCCTCTGTACATTCTTCTTTAGTACCCTCAAAATCTTCTGCAAGATAGAAATGCCATATAGGAACATCTGCAACAGGTTCATCATTGCAAGTTACCGTATAGGTAATAGGAATTGTTACACCTTTATACTGCAACTGATTAGTAGGACACGTTAAAGAAGCCGTATAATTGCGTGAAATAGGTGTAGGTTCTTCATTTCGTGGAGTACCATTATCCGCAATACCTGACTCAAAATCATCTTTATCTGTACTAACAGTTTGAGATAGAGCGATTTGCATTACACCTAACGGGAAAGTCTCTAATATATTACTCACTTCATATACTTTTGGTGTAATAGAATCCGTAGATATGATTAACCGTGTATTATAGAGCAATGTTTGTGTGGCTTTATTGCTAGGTAAATAACAACTTACTTTACCATCCACAGTAGAAACTACCATATTGGAATTAGCCTTGTCTGCAAGACTGTTTTTCCGTAGAACGCCTAAAACCTTATGATAATTACCTTTTTGGTCATACCACTGAAAATACCAATTACACTTCAAAGCATAGTATCTGATAAGATTGTTCTTATCGTTTTTTCCAATAATCAAATACTTATCAGTTGTATTCCGTGTTTTATTAACCACGTCAATATAAAATCCCAACCGCTCCCATGAAGCATTAGGGTCTTTAGATTTAGCGGTTTTATACGGATATTTTAATTCAGGGAAAAAGTTAGGTCTGAACTGAATTAAATAATCCACTTGGTTTCCTGTAGCAATGGAATAACCATTGTGTACTTGGAACTTAAAATCCACACGTTCAAGTGAATTACCGTCTTGGTCATATAACATCCCTGAATGATAATCGTTGCTATTAGCAAATTCAACATCTGCAATTATATTAGAATCTTGTATGATAGACTCACTAGGCGACCCTAACATAGCCATTCGCTTTAAGAATAAATCACACGCCAATAGGCTCACCTACTCTATCAATCAGAG
>OCTW013392969.1_pt1 | contig 114447 bp, 98 predicted proteins | sample 1539671 | NCBI WGS metagenome assembly OCTW01 (sample SAMN02144230, study PRJEB22623) | gut metagenome | biome: sheep rumen | host: Ovis aries | place: New Zealand | reverse complement strand
CACGAAAAGCGTACAGAAAGGGAGGGACTGAATGAAGTCGAACTTAAAATCGCAGAGCTGCAACCCAGAACCATCACCCTTGACAATGCCGCACTTACCGCCCTTGATGACAATTACAGGTGAATGAGGGGCGAAGGTATAGCTATGAAATTCATTGAACCCGTCATAAAGAGCGGGGGCAATCACCTCACCAGATACGGTCTTCAGCCCCTTCTTCCCTGTTGCAGGGTCGGTGAATTCAACGTTGAACCAGTCGTAGTTGTTTTCCAACTCATACAGTCGCTCAGATGCTGCTTTCACCTCTTCGTCAGACCATGAAGGGTCAAGACCGTTCAGCTTCTGCTGCAGTTCATCATACTCTCTTACGATCTCGGCTGTTGCCTTGGGCAACTTCTTCTCTACTTTTTGCATACACATTAATATTTAATACTGTTACTACTATTTGTTTCGTGGTGCAAAATTACGAATTATAATTGGGATAGGCTTTCCATTTATACGTATAACAAACAATACCCTCTTTAACGTCACAATGATTAGTGTGGAGCATTGGGCGCTAATGGGATGGACGAAGCATCGTAAGTCACAGTGATGTTCAGCCTATATTGCTCGTTCAACTTCTGAGCCATCGCCATGAATTCAGGGCCATGACTGTAGTCTTTGAAACTGAAGAATCGAAGAAAACGGCGAAAGACCGAACAATCACGTGGATTATTAAGATATAGATAGTAATGGATCATCTCATGAACCATGATGTTTCTGAATGTCTCTTCATCGAAGTCGAAGTAGTCGGACATAAGAATCACCATATAACGCTTCTTAACTGGCTTTTTCTTTTCTCCCCAGCGATATTCGAACTTTCCCAAGTTACGATAGGTATGAATGAGACTGAACTTAGGTGTTCGCAACTTGTTGTTGAAGTACAATTGGTTGCACTCCCAGAATATATGGGGCATATTGTTAAGGTCTGCTATCATATTTTCAATGTATCAGTTCTGCATCTATTTGTGATGCAAAAGTAGAGAAAAAATAGTGAATTTAGCTTTTGTTATAGGTATACAGTACGTTACGCTATTAACTCTGATTGAAGGACTAGCATCAAGTCACGAATCGACCTATTATTAGTTGGTTTCTTTAATTGAAGAGAACCATCTTCCATGTATACCTTTTTGTTAACCTCTAACATCATGGACTGATATGTGAAGGGGCAGTCAGGTGTCTCTGAATTGCTGTAAGGCTCGTTGATGCCAACTTTGTAACCGTTGTCCTCAAAGAGGTTGACTGCCAGTTCTATGGTTTCCTTGTTGGGTTTTGACCAGTCTTCATTATAACCAATACAGATATCGACATCGCTCATTTCACTGGGGAAAGAGTGACAGTCCAGCAGGAGGGCATCAGGACAGAGGTTTTCCCTCAATCGCTCCTGGTGATTATGCCATAGGTTTAACAAATGCTCCTCATATTCCTTGGGAATCATTCGTGAATAACCATCAAACTGTTTGTACAGAATTCCCTGACCTTCTGCCTCCAGAGGATCATTCCAAAGACGCTCCGCATCAACAATAAAGCGCGAATAAGGGAATCTGACCGTTCTGATATTTTCCTTCCTGTAGCCATGAAAGAGATAGTCCGTGTGCCAGTCAGTCCACTTCAACACAATGTCATTGACGAACTTCTCGTCAATGTTCCAGAAACTCAGATGCTCGTCATAAAGCCCCTCGATGGAGGCATGCGGTTCATTAAGAACAATTCGGGTGTATTGCATACCGTTATTATTTTAGTTAATACTCACTTAACTCGCATCATCTTACCACCGTGGCATAACGAAAGCTCGGTTGGTGTGAACCTAATCACTCTTGATGCTTTTTCGGATGCAAAAGTAGTGATAAAGTAGAGAATAAACAAATTTTGAAGGGAATTTTTGAAGATAATGTAGATAATTAGTCAATAATCGAATAGAAATTTGTAAATTTGCAAGCAATAACAATAGTTTATATTCGTACATAGAGTTTATGAGACATCGTATAAAAGCAGGTAAGGTTGGTTCGTTTACACCTGAGAAACAAAAGGTGGAGATTGAGCAACTGGAGAACAGGGAAGTCGCAGAGGAGGTTGAAGAAATCTTCGAAGAGGATTCAGCATTCAGCAATGATGACGAAGCTCTCGCAGCAATGGAATTTTACGACAGCCCAGATGAAATGGAATAACGCCACAATAGGAGATGAGAAGTATAAGACATATTTCTGCCATAATTACCCTCATGCTGACATTCATTTCATGTGGGAACAAATCACGACAGGCTGAGCCCATCATATATGATGACCAGCCAGTAGTAGAACGGTCTGATTCCGATACCACATCAACATATGTTCAAAATGAAGGTAACAAGGTAGAGGAAAAGTCATCAGCATCTGTTAGCTCCATATCCTCATCTTCATCACGCACTCACAACTCAGTCGGTTATGACAATATGCGTGGTTTCGACCCTGCATCCGAGGATGACATGGAAGACAACGGTATGAGCCGCTATATGGAGAACAACGACGAAGAAGGGTGGGATTAAGAAACGATGAAAGGCAATAAGAGGTAATATATAAATGTAAAAAGGGCATGGATAAAGACATTAGAGCCTTTTTGGATAAGGTTGAGCAGGAACGCCTCAATGCGAAAAAGAAAAAGCGGAAAAATCGTCTCTCTGAGAAACAACAAAACCGCCAGAAGAGAAAGTCTCTTAGAAATGCAGCTCAAGCTGATGCAGAACTATCTATCGGCAAGAAAGCCAACGGTGATTATGAGCTGAGTCAGCTTGCTGATAATGGGAGAGATTACAGCAAAGAGCCTAAGTTTGTGACTAGGCAGCGCACGCCCAAAGAACAGAAGAAATTTGACTGGGAACACAAGCCGCACTTCATCTCCGTCCCGATGGGAGGACAAAATAAGAAAAGATAACAGATGCAGGATTAGAATCCTGAACAAATATAATTGTGTTATCACGTAAACAGTTGAATTGATGTGAAATTACCCAAGAGTATACTGAAGGGTATGCAGGCGGAGCGCCTTTATAAGTTAATACAAGTTTGGAAGACACGCTTGTGTAAAAATACGCATTGTTTCATCGTTTCAGCTTGCGCTCATCATCGATGTCATCATAGTTATTGTGGCCACCGACTTCATGTTCTCGGTTGCCATCTTTTGAACCGCCTTGCTGCTGAAGGGCTTTACGGACTGGTTGCAGGATATTAGGTTTAGACGATGACTGTTGTAGTGAAGATGGGTGAATCTGGGCATTCTCCTGCTTTGTCTGTCGTCTCTTCAGACGGTCAACGTCAAGGCCAGCTTCCTCCATGTTCAGAATAACCTTATTGGCAAAATCAATGCAATAATACTGATCATTGTCATTGAGGATATAATAGCCATCTTCATGCAGTTTGTCACGAAGGGACTCATCAGGAGTATTATCAAACAGTTCATGAAGCTGGGAGATTGTCTGTTCCTTGTTAATGCTCTGCTCACCAAGCACAAGACGGTCTGGATGGCCGTACTTGCCCATAGAACAGAGGACGGCAGCTTCGGTTTCGTTAGCAGGATGGAACGATTGTAGCCATGCGAGACGATCATTGGAACGCAGTGTTTGTCGGACATGCTCAGGCAGTTCGTGAGAGATGCCATGAAAAAGGATGAAGCCATTCATGAGTTTTGTACCGAACTGACGGCGTAGTAGCTTATTCAATTCCCGTGTAGTCAGATTAGGATTGTCATCCAGCATCTCATCGATAAAAGCTTCTGCCTTACTGAAACGTTCTTCATCAGACTGGAACTGAAGGACATCTTTCAGTTTGAGAACATCACCACCTTTGAAAACACACTTGGTATGATGATCCACTATAAAGAAACCATAGGGTGAATCCTTAGAGCCGAGGAATACCAGACTGACACCAAACTTGTCACGCATCAGCTGCTGTAGTTCCTCCTTATTGGAGGACATATCACGGTATTTCTTGATGACAGCTCGCAACTGATACTTGCGACGCTGATCCTGGAAATAATCCTTTCGACATTTGGACTCGATAAATGCCTGGCTAACCTTCTCTTGAATCATTCCTGCTCGCTTGATGACAATATCACCATCCTCTTTGTAGCACTCATAGCCAAGGGATTCAAGGATGGACATATATTGAGGGACGGATGTGAAGGTGTATTCGAGAGCTTTGGCAGTGGACTCCCCTACTCTTTCATTCTCGCTCTGCTGCAACAGTCGGTTGATGACATCCTGAGAGCGTCGGCGTTCATGATTGTTGTCTATCTTCTGCCCATCAGGAGCCACACGGCTGGTTATGACATGGATATGGTTATTGTCTGTGTCGTGATGGGCATAGATGAGCATAGGCTGGCCTTGCTGACCATAGCCCATTTCATTCATGTAACGACGGGCGAAGCTGACCAATTGCTCATGAGTCATCTCATGGCCTTTGCAGGAGAAAGCTATATGGAACTGAGGTTTCTGGATTCGGTTATTCTTAGCAGAATAGTCGTTCAGGAATGCTATCAGGTCTTCAGTGGAGTATTCGCCCATGTTGCTGATGTAGCCGAAGTTTAGCATCTCCACGAGTTCTGCCTTACCCTCGGCTACCTTGCGTTCATTGTATTCTACAGCGTGGAAGTTGGTACTGGATGGTAGGATGGTTGCTATCATATTATGTAATTTCTATAATATGCTAATATACTAATATGTAAATATGATATTATACAATTTGCGGAATATATAATTTGCATAATATGTATTTATACTATTCATAGAATATGCTTTTATGCAATTACAATAATATACAATTATCATATTTATGGATGAGACTTGACCAGTTTCTGGGCAATTTTATGCTGCTCAGACTTGACTTCTTCAAGAAATGTTAGTATCTGCCGGACTTGGGGCAGGATGACCTGATCATAGTAGTCCTGGCGTAGTTCATGGCCGATGGCGAGTTCATTGGCACGTTTCATCGACTGGTTGAAGTTGCCACCGAGCCAGCTTAGATCCTGCTGATACTTACGGTAAAGCTCTGTCATTTCGTTCAGGGCTTCCATGCGTCGGACAGTTCCAATGTCATTGAACTGCCTGACAGCATCACGGATCATGGCACTCAGATTGCCATAGCCAGCAGCCTTTTGCTTGAAGAGGTCATGCTCTTCTGGAGTCAGCCTCACTTTGCATACGATTGTTCTTTTGTCCATATAACTCAATTATAGATACGAGTTGCGAGTATCGTTCTCCTGTGTCGAAGCACAGGCAAGTCGATTTTTGAGGTAGCGAATCCATCCGCAGGAGGATTTGTGGCCACAAAAATACAACTTGCTAAGAAACTATCAAACACATTTGCCTAATCCTCACTGCAAAGTTAGAAAGAAAGTCTGAGACGACGATAATATCAGAGAAAAGATGAAGTTAAACTTTGTTTAATATAATAATATACAAATATCTGAATATCAATAATATAGAATATCATAATTGTAAAATACACAATTATTATAATAGCAGATTATACAAACATGATTATTGTAGAATATGCAAACAACAAAATATGTAATTATACAAATATAATAATTGCATAAGATACAAATATGATAATAATATAATATACAAATACGCTAATATGAAAATAGCACAATATGGGAAAATGATAATATGATGTTTACGGAAATGGGTACTACATAATCTCTCGATCGGTAGTACCCTGCCAAATACTAAGAATTTCTTCTCAGCTATACGTTGGGTGTATTATACAATTAATGGGGCAAAAGAAGAGCTGCCCACCATGCGACCTTTAGGCATCGGCAAACACCCACATACACACAGCAAGCAGCCCGTTTTGGAGCTGTCCCTGTGCTTTGTATGTGTCTGATGAAATTTTGCCGATTTCAAAGGTCAAAGCACTGCCATCCGCCTCTTCCGAGACTTCATAGCTGGTGCAAAGATACAACATTTTCTTGAAAAAATGCATGAAACGAAAAAAAAATGGAGGAAAAAACAGTGGACCGCCCACTATGTGAATCCTACCGTCGGCAAACGTTTATAAGCACACAGTAAAGCAGCCCACCTTATGAGCCGTTTCTGTGCTTTGCTTATTATGTTGAATTTTGCCGATTCAGGATTCAAAGCACCGCTTTCAGCCTCTTACGAGACTTCTAAGCTGCTGCAAAGATACGATTTTTTCCCGAATGGATAATCATCTTTCCAAGAAAAAGTCATATTTGCAGACTAAAAACGAGTTTCTATCTCTTTTAGAAGCTCAAAATGAACAGTGTAATGCACTCCGGCCTTATCATGGCGATGAGCATTACGATTAAACAAATGGAGGTTTGTATCAAGGTGGTCACTCAAATCATTTGTAGTCAGATCACTATGCTTGCCATTCTCGATACCCCAGCCATGAGCCAGACCTCCTTCTGGCATTATGGACAAATCATAGCTTTTGTTAAACACCCGTATTGAGCGGGTATGAGCGAGGTTTTTCACTTCGAACCTGGTCTTGTTACAAATGATCTGGTTTATACACTTCTTCATAAAAGAATCTCTATGATCTACGAATGAGAATCGACGGTCGAGCCTCAGTTCGTCGTCATCATACATGACACGGAAATCCTTCTTTGAGAGGGCAATAGTTATACTATTGTAACTCAGCAAGAACAGATCACGGATTCGCCGGATGAACTGTGCAAGAAGAATACAGCCAAGCGGAGTGTTAATATACCTGTCTTCATAGACAATATCCACTACCGGGTCGCTCATCATGACGTGGCGGATATAGTTCCATTTCTCAGGATGATGCTCTAAGAGCAAGTCAAGAAGTTCATCACTGTGAACATCCTGAGTAACCTGGAAGGTGAAGGCCATCTCTCTGTCAAAAGCTCTTCGAGTGCCAAGCTTATCCATGTCAATCAAGTGATAAGCCCATTTCTCGAATGCACTAACAGCCTTGTGGGAATCCTGTATTCCCCAGTCATCAGACACCTGTTGTAACACACTTGTCAGCGAATCCGCCAACCTCTTTCTCTCACAATCCTTCATCCAAAGGGGGATGGGATGGTTGTCAAACTTACTGTTGCTCATAAAAAACGAAAATTAAAAATAAAGCGCTGCAATATATTGCAGAATCGTCGAGCCTAAGTAGACGAACCGTATTTTTTTCTTGCACAACGTAATTTTCCCATGATTTCTCTGCGAAGCTTGCCTATAGTCTTGACAGTAATGCCATCACCATACGACATTAATTCCATCAGCAGCTCAGTATTGGGAATGACATGGATTGTCATGAACACCCCCGTTTTATCCCTGCCGACAATTTTCTGGCTATGATGTATAGGACGCGTCTGGAGATAAGGTAGTTCATGCCTGTCTACATGAAACTTGATGGTTTCCGGCTCACCATCCAGCCGGGCGATGCCATAGACATCCTTGAAATATTCATGAACGTCAATATCAATAGGAACATAATCGTCCATCAGAGAATGATGGAAGGAGATCATGCGGTCGAGGGCATAGGATGATATGGAATCTAAATGATGGGCATTCTTGGCTATCAAATACCATCGTTGTTTGAACTGCTTCAGATAGTAGGGATAGAGCAGATGAGTGCGGGCTTTCTTGCCAAACCGCTGATAGTCGAGGTATATCGGTCTTTTATCGATTATGGCATGGAACAGGCCAGTGAAGAACTCACGGCCAAATACAGTATCAGACTCCTCGAACTCTACGACTGGCATATCAGCAGAGTTGAGGGTAACATCAAAACGAGAGCATAAATCTCTTATCCACTGCATCTGGGGCATGCCGTCGAAGCGGCCGAGTATTTCAAGGGAACCTTTTATTTCCCTGATATCATCATCTGTAAGGGATGTAGGAAAGATTGAAAAGCCAGCCTGTTCATATCGATAACGGATGATACGCCTATCGAAAGTATCAGGGAAACTCTCGATGATAATATGCTTCTCATTAGCTATTTCAGTCATGTCTTTCAAGATCGTATCTTTCGACGTGACAGGTGGGATGCTCCTGGCAACAAGACGATTGTTAATCACTCGAAGGCATTCCTGAATGGACACACCCTTCCTTGACTGGAGAAGTCCGTCAAGAATACGGACACGAAGATAGAAATTCTTTGTATTTGGCATATTATCTTAAAAATAAAAGTCAGATCCTTACCATTGCCACACAAATGTATGAGTGGTAGACAGGTCAGTCCATGACAGTGGCAGACTTCATGACGCTTCAAGATACTTCAGCCTATCGAGCCGGTGTTGAGACGCTGCCGTCAGACAGGACTGGAACCGACATCTTTCATGCAAAGATAGCAAATTCTTACGACATGAGGAAATGGAAGGTGAAATAAACGCTGTATTGAGAGTAAAGAACGGGAAAAGACCTTTTGGGAAAGAGAAAATCGAGATATTTCTCGTGTTTCTTACTGTCACAGAAGGAGCATCAAGAAAAGCATCTAACGGCGCAGAAAGAGAGCCTGAAACTTGCATATCTCAGAAAAAATTAGTAACTTTGTAGGTAGAATCGGGCCTCTGGAGAGGCCCCATGTTGAATCGTAAAATCGGATGTGCTATGATTATATTTAGCTTTTTCTTCATGCTGTTCTACTCGATAACGCATGCCATCATATCGACGGTTACTTTCATAGTGAGGGGCATCTTCAAGGTGTTCGGCTTCATTCTTGGAGTCGGACACTGAACCGATTGCATGCCATCGCAAGCCGTCGTATGCCGTCGTATGCCATCGGATGCGATCGGTTGCCACTGGATGCCACCGTATGCGAACGCATGCTATCGCATGCAAGCGCAAGCCAATGTCAGCCAAAATCTGCCAAAACGACCTCAGTTTTTCTTTCCCAAAAAGTCAGAGTTCCATAAAGCTTTATTTATATATTATTTATTAAGCTTTATTTACGGAGGGCAAAAAGCTCCTGTTTATCGGCGTTCCCGAAGTTTAGTTGGGAGGTTTTTAGCAGAAGTTAGGAGGTTTTTAGGCGATACTTGGGAGGTTTTTAGCAAAGGAAATCCGAAGTTAGGAGGTTTTTAGGCACTGTCGGAAACAACCTGAAGTGAGACTAGTGGATATTGCGAAGTTAGGAGGTTTTTAGCACCATAGATGGCCAACAGGCGATTTGGAGGTTTCAGGAAAAAACTCTATCTTTGCATCGTCTTAGTTACGGATGACTTTAATTTGTGCTTTACTTTGATTTCGTAACAAGAGCCAGATGATCAGCAGCCGTTAGCAGCGGCCTGCCATCTGTCTGGTAGAAGCAAAGCATAAATGATGAACCCCGTAGCTACGGCAATAGCAAAAAACAATATGCCTCGGCAGAAAAATGATATAAACAGGCTGACTGAACTTGCCACGATACAGCATGAGAACGTCACCTGGAGTAACGACCTTATCAGTTCACCCATCTCCTGCAGCCTGCTGGAAAGGCGAGTGATGTACTTCATTACAGGCGTGGTGAAGCACAAGTTCTTGGAAAGTAACCTCAACGTACCTGCCAACTGGAAGGAACTGTACTTCTATCTGACTGACCAAGACCTTGGAGTGATCGGTGGAAAGAAGAATATCAGATACACATACGAGGTGCTGACGGCTCTGGGCATGAAGTTCTTCCCGATAACCTATCACAAGCAGAACGGGACTTCCATCGTGGGCAGGATTCACTGGGTAGATACTTTCTTTTACGACGAGGAACATGATGTCTATGCCATCCGTATCTCGCCTGAAATCATGCCGTTGCTGATAAACCTGACCCAGAACTTCACTTCGTTCGACATCGGGACGGCCATGAGGCTCAGGTCTAAATACACACAAAAGCTATATGAGCTATGCTGCAAGTACGCTGGCGACTACAGATACAGTGATGGGCAGGAAGAAATAACGGGCATCGTCTATAAGAAGCGTGTAATACCCATAGAAATGGATTATTTCCGGGTGCTGTTCAACCTGAACGAAATCCGTGACAAGAAGACAGGGAAAGTACTGCAGGAATCGTCCTACGAAAGCTTTAAGGACATCAGAAGCAACATTCTTCAGGTAGCTCAGAACGAGCTTTATGACCTTTATATGTTCCATGCCTCCAATGTCTGGTTCGATTACCAGGCAGGACCTAGGAAAGGAAAAGGAGGAAAGACATCATCCATCATCATCTACATCTACACACGGGAGAACCCGAAGGAAGGTATATGCAGGCCCTGGCAGAAAGGAGACGAAACCCTTGATCCATACGAACCACCATATGTAGAGAAAACCAAGAAGACGCCACAACAGAAGCTACATGCTAACGTCTTCTATGGCTCAGATAGGCAGGAAGACATTGTCATCTCACTGCTTTCCAAATATCTTAGCAAGCGTGAACTGACTTACTATATGTCCGTCATTAACCGAGAAGCGAAAAGCTGTCCAGACACCTATACGCAAGTAATTCAGGTAATTCTTGAAAAGGAGAAACAACCAAAGTTCAGTAAGGCCAAGAAGCAATACAAGAGAAACAACATTATAGAATATGCCCTTCAGGAGAATCTGAAGGAATATGGTTGGTCAATAGAGCCACCAAAGAACTATAAGCAAATCTATAAGGAACAGGAACTGATGTTCCCATAACCGTCGAGGTGTGATTATCTGCATAAAATCCTAGGGTAGCAAATCTGGAAATTTGAACGATCGGAAAGGATTTTGCAGTTTTCACACCCTTTTTGTACCCATTTATAGCAAATCGCCACGAACCAAAATCTGCAAATCCATGTAAAAACATATAAATCCATGAAATAAGACGAGCATAAAAGGGTTCTCTTTAATCATTGCAGTAGAATCAAACTATGCAATTTCATGTAAAAATGGATATTTTCTTGTACTATGACAAAATCAGAAAACAACCCACATTTGTAATTTCATGTAAAAGCATGTAAAGGGCAAAAATGACAATAAAAATGAAAAAAGTAGGTAAAAACGCAGCAATAATGCATTTTTAAGTTTTTTTATGATTTGAAATTGTGTCAAGAAATAAGAAAACAGTTGCCAAATTGGGTTCAAGAGAACCCGTTTTGCGTCCCCGAGAGCGTCCCCAAAAACTGAAAAAACTGGGGACGCAGGGCATAAAGAAGCCGCTAACTGTTTAAAAGTCAGCGGCTTACATTTTGAAAGGTGGTGGAGTTGGAGGGAGTCGAACCCTCGTCCAAACAGGGAAACCATACGCTTTCTACACGCTTATCTTAGACTTTGGTTTTCGAGCGCCAGCAAGACCTAAGCCACCAACTGACACCTTAGCCCCTAAATCTCATCCCTGCATCGGAGCCTACAGAGACTATTTCCGATTTAACCTGCGCCGCCTGATCCTCAGATTCGGAACAACATCCTTGGGGCGACGTCTCGTTCTCCTACCTTGTAAGAGAATAAAGCCAGTAATCTACTATACTTCGATTAGGCAGCGAGAGCATACTCGTTGTTGCCAATTAATTTTTCTTCAACTCAGATTATGGAGGGAGCCGAAGAAGCCTCCGCGTGCTTACGTACCATCTCAACCCGCTGTCAAATCCAGTCAACCCCAGATCACGATGACGTAAATCGCTGCAAAGATACTATTTTTTCGCTTTCCTTGCAAACTTTTCGCGAAAAAACCTTATCTTTGCACCCGATTATTTACTAATAAGGTAGAAATGAAAACCAAAACACTGTTTATGATCGGGGTTGTTGCCCTTTTGTTGGCATCATGCGCTACCCCAAAAAGAATCACCTACTTCCCCGATGCCAAGAACGGAGATGTTTTCGCTGTCGCAAATAGCAAGGGCATTATCTTGAAGCCGACAGACAAACTCTCTATCATCATCAATACGAAGTCCGTGGAGTTGAACAACGTGCTGAACATGCCTGTTACTTCACAGATTATCGGATTCCATGAACAGCAGACGCTAAACCAGAGCCAAGGGACTTCTGGCTACACTATTGATCCGGAAGGCTACATAGACTTCCCATTGGTAGGACGGGTGAAGGCGGCTGGCATGACTCGCTCTGAACTGGCGAGTTATCTGAAGAACACACTTGAGGAAAAGCAAGTGGCGAAGGATGCCGTCGTCACCGTGGAATACCTGAACCTGGGATTCTCAGTCGTGGGAGAGGTGAAGGAGCCAGGGTTCTATCTGTTCAACAGCGACAGGGTGAACCTGCTGCAAGGCCTGAGCATGGCTGGCGACATGAAGATCACTGGCTTGCGCCAGAACGTAAAGGTGATACGTACCAACGGCGACAAGCAGGAGACTTACCTTATAGACCTTCAGGACCAGAAGTCACTGGTGTCATCACCTGCCTTCTATCTCCAGCAGAACGATGTCATCTACGTAGAGCCCAACAACTATCAGAAGCGTCAGGCCACGTCGATTGCCAGCGAAATCACCAAGGCCTCTTTCTGGCTATCTGCCCTATCCGTATTGACCACCATCTCTGTATTGGTATTCAAATAAACAAATGACATTATCTCAGAATATGGCTCAGAATAATACACTCACAATCGGCGAATTTATAAGACAGTGTATCGCCAAATGGAAATGGTTTGCCTATTCGGTGGCCGCAACGCTACTACTGGCCACGGCCTATCTCATCATTGCCCAGCCGAAGTACACAAAGAGCGCTCAGGTGCTCATCAAAGACGAAGGCGGCATGGGTGGACTGCTGGGACAGTTGGGAGGACTGGCAGAACTGGGCGGTCTCGTGGGAATGAACATGGGGTCGTCAAATGTCTATAACGAACTCTATGCCATGCAGTCACCCTGGCTCCTGCTGAACGTTGTCCACCAAATGAATCTCGACATGAGTTACACTATCGGCACCGTATGCAAGAAGGAACTATACGGTGAGGAACTGCCCATCACCGTCACCTTCAAGACGCTGACGGAAGAGGATGACATCAGGATGAAGGTTGACTTGAAGCGCAACGGTGACCTGAGAGTGTATAAACTGAAAAAGAACGACGACAAGTACGATGACGAGTTGACTGGCCATGTGAACTCAACCCTGAAGAGCAGTATCGGCGACATCGAGATTAAGGCCACGCCCTATCTGAGCAAGATGGAGGACGACGAGGTGACCATCACCGTGAAGCGTACGGAGCCCATGTCGGTGGTAGATATGATGACCAAGAAAAGACTCAACATCGCCGTCACCAACCGTGAGGCCTCGATCATCGACATCGAATACAAGGACGTATCGAAACTTCGTGCCACGAATGTGATCAATGCCATCATCGCCGAGTACCGCAAGGAAGCGAGGGAAGACAAGGAAGCCGTTGCCAACGTGTCTGAGAACTACGTGATCGAGCGCATGGCTTTGCTGGACAAAGACCTGAAGATCCTTGGGGACCGCGTGGCCGAGCATAAGAGCAAGACCATGATGCCCGACCTGGAGGTCATGGCGACGATGTATGCAGAGAATGCCAAGGACATCGCCGAGGCCCAGATGCAACTGACAAGTCAACTCTATGTGGCACAGGCCATCCGCGACTATCTGCGCGACGATTCGAAGAAAGACGAACTCCTGCCTGCCCTGCTCATCACGACGGATGCCACGGGACTGGGTGACCAGGTGAGCGAATACAACACCCTGTTGCTCCAGCGCAACAAGATCGTGGCCAGTTCCAGCAAGGAGAGTCCGCTGGTCAAGGACTTGGACAAGCAACTGGCCGCCATGCACGATGCCGTGCTCATCTCTGCAGAGAATGCCATCAAGCAGTTGAACGTACAACTGAAGCATGTTGCCTCAAAGGAGAACGAAGGCAAGCAGTTGATTGCCTCCGCTCCGAAGAAGTATATTGACGGTCTGACAGATGAGGAAGACCTGAAGGTGCTCAGTGCCATGCGCATCTTCCTGCTCCAGAAGCGTGAGGAGGCCCAGATGACAAAGGCCCTGAGGACCGAAGCCCGCCTGCTGACACCACCATTGGGACTGAAGGAGCAGACCTCGCCCTACATCCCTGTCGTGCTGCTCTGCGCCTTCCTCTTGGGACTCTTCATCCCTGCCAGTTGGATTGTTGTCCGTGAACATATCAAATAAAGTCCTGTGGACTTCCTGAGCCAACTATCCATCGTTCTGATCCTTCTCATGGAGGTATCCTGCCTGACGTATCTCGAATACAGGGCTTGGCATACTTTCTACACGCCGCTCTGCGCCCTGATGCTCCCATACGTCGGAGTCCTCCTGATTACCATCGCCATAGCCGGAGACTACGGCTTCGTCAGGTTCAACTACGAGAGTATCTACGTATGGATTGCCGGACTCCCACTGTTTGCCATACCCAGTTTCGGCTTTGCGACGCTACTTCGTCACTACAAACAGCCCGTCGTCTCCCCTATCGACGACGATGAGAGGGGCATGCCCAGGATCCTCATCGCTTTCGGCATCATCCTGGCCCTGGCTCTTCTCTTAAAGTTGTACCAGACACTCTCCCACGGATTCTACCTCTTCGGTACTGAGGACTTTGCCGAAGAGTTCAGCGGACATGGAATCTGGGCCCATCTGAGAGGTATGCTCATACCCATCTTGATCTTATTACTCTACTACGTCAGAAAGAAGGATATCCTACTTTGGCTACTTATCACGCTGATGCTGGTCATACAGTTCAGTTACATGGTGAAGGGTGCCATCATTATCACGGTCGTTTCTGCGCTACTGATGCGGCTCTATGCGGGGAAGACTCGTCTGAACCTGTGGCTGGTGCTGGGCGTGATGGCCGGAGCCATCGTGGTGTTCTACATGATCTACATGGTGATTCCCCTCTTAGGCAATGACGGGGAGGCCAACATGAACCTGGTGGAATTCATCGCCCGCCATATCCTGCACTACTTCACCAGCGGTACCCTCGGATGGAGTTATGATCTGGACCAGGGAATCCCCGACAGGAACGACTTCTCCTATATCGTCGCACCACTGACAAATATCTATCACACCTTGAGCGGACAGGAGTTGATTTCTGCCGTGAATCCCATCTACTGGAATACGGGAATCACCTATACCAACGTGCGTACCTTCTTCGGCACGCTCTGCATCTACTCCACGCCCTTGACGTTTGCAACCTATACCCTCATGGCCAGCACGTTCATCTATCTCTGGAAACTGCTGGGCGTCATGACACGCAATGTCTTTATCCACACCATCTTGTTCTATTACTGCGGACTGCTGGCAATGGGATGGTTTGAGTTCTACCTGTTCCACCTCTCGGCCATCGAGGTGCCCATCATTGCCCTTTTCTACGGATGGCTGTCAAGAAGGGAGGCTGCCCTTGGCTAACATCAAGCATAACCTGATGTACAGCGGTGTGCTCACGATGAGCACATATCTGGTGCCGCTGATCGTATTCCCCTATATCAGCAGGGTATTAGGGGTGGAAGGCATTGGCACCATCGACACGGTCGATTACATGATAGACTACTGCATCCTCTTTTCCATGATGGGCCTGACCAGCGTGGGAGTACGCGAGATTGCCAAGAACAAGGAGAATCCTGAGAAACTGAGCCAGACATTCACCGACCTGTTCGCCCTGAACCTCTGCTCCACCCTATTTATCGCCATCGTGTTCGGCATCGTGGTCTGCCTGTCCCCACAACTGCAGAACTACGGTATCCTGATTCCTATCGGCATCGTGAAACTGATAGCCAACCTGTTCTGGATAGAGTGGTTCTACACAGGCCTTGAGGACTTCCGGTATATCACCATCCGCTCCCTCGTTCTGCGCGCCTTTTTCATCATGGGTGTCTTTCTCTTCGTACAGACGCAAACAGATGTGGCTACCTACTATACGCTCTTCGTGGGCATCACGGTGGGCAATGCCATCTGCAACTGGTTCCATAAGCGGAGTTTCATACACTGGGATCTTCGCAAGGCTGACATCCGCCACTTCCTGGTGCCCTTCTTCATGCTTGGCATCTTTGCAATGCTCTCAGCCGTCTATGCGAAGTTGTCACTGCCCGTTCTCAGTCTCATCACCAGTGATGCGGAGGCAGGCAACTACGCCACCGCTACCCGAGTCTATCAGGTGATTATCGCCCTGGTGGGTACACTGACAGGGGTGATGATTCCCCGTATGAGCATCTTGGTGGAACAAGGGGCGTTTGACAAGGTCCGGCAATACACGGCGATGTCATTCACTTTACTCTTCTTCTTCGCCTTTCCGCTCATCTGGTTTGTCGAACTTTTCGCACCAGACATCATCCATCTGTTCGCTGGAAGCGGCTTTGAGGGGGCCATCCTGCCCATGCGACTCGTGATGCTGCAGTTGATAGTCATCGGTTCGGAGAAGATCGTGGTGCTCCAACTGCTGATTCCCCTCCGGAAAGACCGCACCATCGTGAAGGCTGGCATCGCCGGCGTCATCGTATGGGGTATCCTGACTGTTCTCCTCGTGCCACGCCTACAGAGTGTAGGCACCTGCCTTGTCTGGCTGGCAGCAGAGACCATCGTGTTAGTCATTGCAGCCATTGAGATCAGGCGCTCACTCGACATCCGTTTCCCCATTGGTCAACTCTGTTTGTCAGCCCTTTATTCCCTGCCCTATCTCATGATAGGCTATCTGGTGCTGACGATGACGGATCAGGCGATTCTCCGTCTGGCGGTCTGTGGTGTGCTCTTTGCCATCTACGCCCTATTCCTTAAAACCAAAGTCTATCGGATATGAAGTACGCTATCGGTATCGTGACCTATCATCCTAATCATCAGCGCCTGAAAGAGAATGTGGAGGCTGCGGAAGTACAGGCTGGCGCTGGTCCGATCATCATTGTGGATAACGGTTCGGAAGACCCGACGCTATTGAGGGCACTGAACAACATATCTCCCAATATCATCCTGATAGAGAACAGTGAGAATAAGGGCATTGCCTGCGCGCTGAATCAGATATTCCAGGAAGCCAAGGCACTGGGTTGCGACTGGGTGATGACGCTGGACCAAGACTCCGTCATGCAACCCGACACCCTCAGCGAATATGCCCTCTATACGGACAAGACTGAGGTAGGCATCATCTGTCCGCGTATCGAGGACCGCCATTTAGGACGGCTACATACCCAGAACGACCATGGTACGGAACTTATCGGACATTGCATCACAGCGGGCAACCTGGTCAGGCTCAAGGCCTGGGAGAGCGTTGGCGGTTTCACGGAAGAACTGTTCATCGATGGGGTCGATTTCGACTTCTGCCTGAAACTGCACGAGGGAGGCTGGCAGATCCTCCGCACCAACAATGTCTGTCTGATACAGGAGATTGGTCATGGCCGCAGGATTCCACTCCCCCACCATCATCAGATATCCATCCTGAGCCATTCTCCCCTGCGGCTCTACTATATCACTCGCAACTATCTTTACATCGGTCGTCGTCACCATCAGCAATGGCACTGGACAAAAGAGGTGACCAAGCGCATGCTCATCGTCGCATGCTTCGAGCACGACAGATGGAAGAAGTTGGGCGCGATGCTCAAGGGCATCCGTCACTTCTTCCTGGGAAAGACAGGGAGATTGTAACCTGCTTCACATCCAGTTCCTTTTTCAGGTCATCAAAAGGCCTTCGCCTCCTCATCAACATCTACAAGCATCAGCGCAGCATAGGGCGGCATAGTTATATCACCAAGATGAACAAGAGATTGAGTAGCGTCACTCAATAGGCAAAGCCGTTCCAGGGGACCGTCGCCTGATAATCTGCCAGAGCCGAGGCGGGCACATGCAGCGTAACCCTACTGATGGGGACATTCTCGAAGATACCTTCCGCATTGATGCTATATGGAGGGAGTGGCACTGTCTCACTATGGCAATACACTTCTTCCAGTCGTTCACAATCCCTGAATGCACCTGAATCAATATTTATCAGGGTGGCAGGAAGGGACAAGGTTGTCAGATGACTACACCCAAGGAAGGCATCGGCACGAATCCACGTCACCCCCTCAGGCACTGTGAAGGAGGTCAAGCCGACACAATCCTTGAAGGTGCCCTCCGGTATCGACTGAAGCGGCCAACTGACCGTTACCAAGTGGCTGCAACCAGAAAAGAGCAGGATGCCTGTCTGCCTGACGCTGGCGGGCACGGTCATCGAGGTGAGCGCCGTACAGTTTTCAAACACCCCTCGGTCCATCGTTATCAGCCCCTCCGGCAGATCAAGACTGCTCAAGGCGACACAGTTGCTGAAGGCGTGACCCTCAATGCTGACGATGCTTGCAGGGATACGTATATCCGACAGTCGGAAACAGTGGGCAAAGCATTCCTCTGGCAAGATTGTCAGAGACTCCGAGAGTCTAACGCCTACCAGGTTAGAACACCCTGCGAAGCAGCGCCATCCCAAGCGCTTCACACTGTTGGGCATGGAGAGCGAGGTCAGGGCGGAACAACTGAAGAAGGCCTGTTCGCCGATGCTTTCGACACCCTCTGGGATAACCATATCCGTCAGGGACGAACAGTTGGAGAATGCTTCCTTTCCTATCGCCATGATATGCACGGGAAGTCTGACTTCCTTCAGTTCGTGGCATCTGACAAACATCTTGTCTGGAATCTCCTCAAGTCCTTCCGGGAGTTCTATCGACCGTAGTCTGGGACATTCATAGAACACGCCCTCCCCTAACTTCCTGACGCTTTGGGGAATCTTCACGGCATAGAGGTTCTGACAGGAGGCGAAGGCCTCATCGGCAATCTCTTCCACCGTATAGGTCACGCCCTCGTATTCCACCTGCGATGGAATGGTCACCTCACCCGCATAATAGACATCACCAGCCGTGACTACAGCCACCTTGGCATCTGCCGACAGGTTATAGCAGATGCCATTGATCTTGGCATCGAAGGGTTCAAAGGCGACTCTCTCCTCCACGACTTCCAGATCGTCACTGCTACAGGCTGTCACCAGCATCGTGGCATTCACCAGTAGGAAGAGGGCAATAAGCGATGGTAATGGCTTCATCATATATATCTTATATTAGTGTTGTTTCTTCTCTGCACGTTGGGTCTCAGCGTTCTTCTTGTCGCGGAAGGTCTGCCTGACCTTCTTGGCGCCCAGCGAATAGGTCACCGTCAGACTGACGAGATGGGCATGGTGGTTGGTGTGTATCCGCTCCATGAACCAGTTGTATGTATGGGAGATATCCGTCACATACTGATGGAACGGGTCGTTGGCTACCAACGATAGTTTCAGTCGTTCCTCCAGCAACGTATAGCGCAGGGCAAGGTAGGCATAGCCATAGCCACTGATAGCCGTCATTTGCCCTAACTGACGAAACCAATGGTCATAACGGGCATTCAACAGCAGGGTGTGCTGACGGTTCAGGAAAAGGTCTGCTGACAGGGCCAGGGATTTTCCCCAACCCTCCAGGGGAGTCATACCTGCGTTAAACACATCGTCTTCGCTCCAATCCTGATGCGACGCCTGCGACTTGCCGTGATAGTAATATAGGTGACCCTCGATGGCTGCATTCAGCAGGGATCCCACTCGTCGCTGGTAGCGCACGATGGCACCACCCTGCGATTCGTCCAACCTGTTCTCCGGGCGGGTGGTCTGATACTCCAGGTTATAGCGCTGACTTCTCTCCATCGAGAAACGGGTGACCCACTGCGTAAGGTTGCTGCCATGCCGATAGTAAAGCGTCGCATAGAGTCCGTTGGAGTGGCGGTAGTCCAACCCTGCAAAATCCACGGTCCCTGGTTTCAGTGCTGGCGTGCCTGCCGTCAGGTTGGTCATGGTGATGTAGATAGGTGCCAGGTTCAGGTCGTTGAAGTTCGGACGGTCTATCATCCTCTCTCCGTGGAGTGCCAGGTGCTGTCTGTCATCCAACTGCCAGTCCAGGGCGACATTTGGCAGCAATCGGCTGAAGTGCTGCTTGGTCTTCAGCAGCCGTATGTCGTTGCGCTCCTCTCCCAACAGTCGCGAATAGTCCCAGCGCAGTCCGATACTGACCGTCAGGTCTTGATGCAGTTGCTTGTGCACATTCAGGTAGCCTGCCACATTTCGCTCGCGGTAGTTATAACGGTTGTGGATATAGGTGTTCTCTGGCTCCACACTCGAGAACCGCTGTTGCTGGCTGACCACCATATTATTGATATCGGTATAGTCAAGGCCGGCATTTATCTTGACGAAGGGAAGCGGCAGCGTCAGGTCCAGTTTGGCGGAGTGGATCCGATAGTCAGCATCGAGACTGAAGGAATAGCGAGCCTGGTAGTTGCCTGTGGTGTAGTAATTGGGGATGCGCGCTTCGCCCTGCATCAACGACTCTCGCAGCCCGTGCTGCCTGTAGTAGTTATAGGTCAGGTTCATCAGTTTGTCATGCCCATCCAGTTTCCAGTCACTATAGGCCGTCAGCCCCAGTGTACGGGTTGGACCGTTGGGAGAGAAATTGGATACTGACGCCATCGTGTACTCCCTGATGTCAGGGCCTATCCCACCGTATGGCGCATAATCGACTTCGGAGCGCAGGCCGCCCTCATCCGTCACATCGCGATGGTTCCTGTTCTCTTTATACGACAGCATTGCTCCGACATCCCAGCACTTTGACGGCTGGTAATGGACGAGCATGTTCACCCCATAGTCCTTGTCTTTCTGCTTGTCGCGACTATTATCCTGTTTCAGGAACGCCCTCGGCCGTTCATACGCTGTCCTGCTGTCCGTCTGCTCCGTCATCCGACTGACGAAGCCCTCCAACGAGGCGTCAAACCGCTCTGCGGCATAGTTCACCTGTCCACTGAGCCTTCCACTCCAGTCATCACGCGAAGCCAACTGTCCCGTCAGGTCACCTCGCCAGCCAAGCGCCTGGCCCTGTCTGGTCACGATGTTGATATATCCCCCCGCTGCCTGATACCTGCCCGATGGGTGTGTGACGACCTCTATCCGCTCGATATCCTCTGCCCGCAACGCCCAGAGGCGCTGGCGCATGGTCTCCTCATCAACGGCTGTCGTTCGCCCATTGAACAGGATTCCTGCCCGCCCCCTGCCTAAGATGCTCACTTGTCCATCTACCATCGTGACCGTGGGCACCCGCCTGAGCAGTTCCAGGGCCGTATGCCCCTTGGCAAAGGGGTCGTTGGCTACCAGATACAGCAAACGGTCTGGCTCTGTACGCAGGACTGGTTTCTGTCCGCTCACAGACACACCTGACAGACGGTGCTCCGCTGTCTGTAAACGGATGGTACCCACCCGTCCCGTTGGCAGCGTGCGCTCCAGTGTCCTAAACCCCACACAAGAGATACGCACGCAGACCTCTTCCAACTGACAGGGTATGACGAAGTCGCCAGCCTCATTGCTCACTCCCCCTCCGACGACAGTGGAGTCGAGGGGACTGAGCAGGAGGATGTTGGCATAGACCACGGGCTGCTGCTCACTATCCACCAGCCGTCCTGCCAGTTTCGTGCGCTCCTTCTGGATGCACTCCACGAATATCTCGCGCCCCATCACCGTCACCCTGACAGGATAGAAGCCGCACACCTCCCTGACGGCATCGGGCAGGGAGCGCCCACGCTGGATGGTCTTGCTGACGGTGAAGTCCTCCAGTTCGTCATAGACGAAGGTGATGTCATAGCGCTGGTCTGAGTTGTCGAGGGCAATCAGTGCCTCCGACAGCGATGTGCCGCGGAAGGTATGCTGCGCCCTTGCGAAGAGCACAACAAACAAGAGGATAACCAGGCACAGCGCTTGCTTCATGGGCTATTCCACAATCAGCACATTCTTGTCGAGGGTGATGTTCACCTTCTCCGACAGGTTCAGGCGCTCCACGATAGGCTCCACCCCTTCCTGCTTGTTCCATTTCACGTAGAAGCGGATATGGCGGGTCTGCTCATGGCGATAGTCTGTCTGCAACTGGTAGTAGGCCGTCACTTCCGTCAGGATATCCTGCAGTTCCACGTTCTGGAACGTCCATACGGAGTCCGTGGGGACAGTCTGCCGACCATCATCTGACGCGTCAGCCACTGGTTCCTGCGCTGTCGCCTCCGCCACAGGCCGCTCACCGTCCCCCAGCATGCGGATGGCAGCATACGAGATACCTGAGAGCAGCAGGACCACCACGATGATGGCGGCTATCCTGCGGAGCGTCAGCACACGGGCTGGTCGCCGTTTATGAGCGTATGCACTGGCGGCATCGCACATCAGGCGATAGTAATCTGCGCACTCCTCGTCGCTGAGCAACTGCTGGAGTTGTTCGTCCGTATATCGCTCTGGGTACTCCACGGCTTCGAGCACCTGCATCAACTTGTCTTCTTGCTGGATGTCACTCATTGTTCCTGGTCTTTAAAATGTTCGTGTAAGGTGGTGATTGCCTGATGCAGATGCTTATAGACGGTCTTCTCACTGACGCCCAATTCCGCTGCAATCTCCTGGTACTTCATCCGTTTGTCAAAACGTAAGAGAAACACCTGCCGTGTCTGAGCCGTCAAGGCCGTATCCACGAGGTGGCGCAACTGACTATATCGCTGTTCCTCTGCCGATTCAGAGAGACAGGCCTCGTCGTCGATAGGCACCAGCCGCTCCATCTTCTGGCGTATCTGCTGATGGGCGATCACATCCCTGCAGCGGTTACGGACGGATACGGACAGATAGCCATCCGCCTTGTCCTCCCCTGGCTGCGCACCCGCCTGCATCATCCTGGCAAACACCTCGCTCACGGCATCCTTGCTCTCCTCCTCATCGTGCAGCATGGTATAGGCCAGCCGCTTCAGCCTGGCATAGTGCTTTCTGAAAAGCCCCTCTATCGTAGTCTGCTTCTGATCCACCCGTTACATTTCATTTCACGATGACCTTGCGGCCATCCTTGATATATAGTCCTTTGCCTGGCTGCGCCACACGCATGCCATCCAAGGAATAATAAGGTGAATCCTCTGCCCCCATATCCGCCTTGATACCCCTGATGGACACTCCCGTAATGCCCTCGAACTTGCCGAACTCGCTCCAAGGAGATGTCGTGCGATAGTCATCTAACACAAAGTCTGGTACATGGAGCGTGGCATAATTGATATACGAGCCTTCAAAAAAACTAGCGCCATACACCTCCTTACCTGGAACGGTAGTAGTATAGCAATAGAAATCGGCTAAGTCCTGACAATCGGAAAAAGCACCATATCCAAGATTTTGGATTTTACTTCCAAGTGTTACTGACACCAGACTCGAACAGCCTTGGAATGCTAATTGGCCTATCTTATAGACAGGATCGGGTAAAGTTATCGACTTCAGACCCGTACAGCCCCTAAAACACCAACTTTCAACTTCACGCATACTATCGGGAAATGAGATATCCTCTAATGCTGTACAGCCATAGAATGCCCTATGGCCCAACCACACAAGGTCAGCAGGAAGACGTATGGAAGTAAGACTCGTACAGTATTGAAATGTATAAGGATAGATGCCCTCGACCCCATCTGGAACAGAGATGGTTTGAAGGTGAATACAATTCTGAAATGCGCCCTCTCCAATAAAGGTTACATTGGAAGGAATATCAACGGCCGTGATGGCTGACCCTCTAAAAGCCCCATCTCCTATTTCCGTCACTCCTTGCGGAATATCTATTTCTGTAAGACTGAGACAGTTTTGAAAGAGATAATTAGGTATGGATGTCATATTATCAGAGAGATGAACATCAGAAAGAAATATGCAGCCACTAAACACACCAGAACCTAAACATGACACTGTTTCAGGTATCACCATAGTCTTTATCCCTGTTCCTGCAAAAGCGCCATCCCCAATTTCACTGACGGTCTCTGGTATGACGAATGATTCTATCTTCTCACAATTGCTGAACAAGCCTGGGGGAATGGCTGTCATAGTTTTGGGAATATTGACTTTCGCGAGATTCTTACAACCATTGAAAATTCCCGTCCCGATCTCACTAATTTCATCTGGAAGATCAATAGAAGTCAAAGAAGTACATTCATTGAAGGCAATATCTCCAATTGAGGTCAGACTACTTGGCAGAGAAAGCGATACCAATTTAGGACAACAATAAAAAGAGCCCTCACCAATAGCCTTCAGATACTGAGGCAAAGTGACTGATACCAGTTCTTTACACTCCATAAAAGCATAAGATTCTATCTTCTCTATTCCATCATGTATGATTATTGATGTAATTCCGCTATTCCTAAAGGCATAAGGCGAGATCGAGGCTACGGTATAATCCACCCCATCATAGGTTAACGTCGAGGGGATATTCACATCCCCCTCATACGGTTTGTCACCTTCTACCACCTCTGCGATCTTGGCCTTCTTCACCAAGTTATAATAGATGCCGTCGATCTTGACATCATACGCCCACGTCCCCAGCGGCAGCATCACAGCCACTGCGAATAGCAACTTCCTCATTGTCATAGTTCTTCTCTTTAAATAATACATCTTTTATATATAAGACGACTGGCACAGGAAAAACCTACCCCTACAGACTGCAAATTAACAAAATATTTTCTTATCTTCCAAATGTTTTGAGGAAATAGTTTTAAGGCTCTGACGAGCAAAGGTAAGGAGATTGACTTCTCTGAGTTTAAAGGAAAGGTATTGCTGATCGTGAACACGGCCAGCAAGTGCTATGCTCCCACCACAGAGCCGAAGGATTTTGAGGCCGACGTGGAAGCCATGCTGGGTCAGTGAGATACATGCTTATCATAGAAAATTTCATTTTTATGGCTAACTATTCATATTTTGATATATATTATTGATTCCTAACTGATTAGACTATGAATAGTGCTCATTATTTTGAGCCTCACTATTCATAGTCTTTCTTAATTTCTGTTAATTTTTTCCTGCCACGCGACTTTAAAAAAAGTGTTTCACTTTTGTTTCTGCAACTGAAACACTTTGTTTCTCCGCTTGAAACACTTTGTTTCATCGGGAAAAACAAATTGTTTCAAAAAATATTGCAGTCGGGAAACTACTCATAATCAATATGTTACGTCATATTTTTAGAAATTTATGCCCTTAATTGACAGAATTATGAATAGTTGGACATCAGATTTCGGCCACTATTCATAAGATAACTGACTGGTATTTAGCGAGTTATATCAAAATATGAATAGTTAGCCCATTTTTTGAGGAAAACTAAATAAAGAGAAGTTTTGTATTGCATCAACAAATCGGCTATTATTACTTCAGATTTGGCATGAGTTTCAGAAAAAAGTAGTACCTTTGCAGCATGAATCAGACAAGGCATGCGCTTTTCTTCGATATCGACGGGACACTGGTGAGTTTTAAGACCCACGAGATCCCCGCCTCCACCATCCTGGCGCTGACGCAAGCCAAAGCCAACGGCCATCGGGTGTTCATCGCCACAGGCAGGCCACCTGTCATCATCACCAACCTCGGAGCCATCGAGCATCTCATCGACGGCTATGTCACCACCAACGGTGCGCTCTGCTTTATCGGTGAGGAGACGGTCTGCTGCAAGGCTATATCCCCAGCCTCTGCCCGTCTGATGGTCGATGATGCCAGGGAAAAAGGCTATGGACTGATCATGGTGGGCGAGCGCAACCTCTCCGTGCTCGATCCGAAAGGCGACGTAGATCGCATCTTCCGACAGGAGTTGGCCGTCAGGAACCTCGACCTGTCGATACCCGTGGAGGAAGTGCTCCAGCAGCGCATCCTGCAGATGACGCCCTTCTTCGACAGCGACTATGAGCGCGCGTTGATGGCACGCCTGACTGACTGCACCTCAGGACGCTGGCACCCCGAGTTCACGGACATCACCGCCCTGGGGGCTGACAAGGGGAAAGGGCTGCTGGCCATGGCCGCCCACGAAGGACTCGACGTGAGCCATACCCTGGCCTTCGGCGATGGCGGCAACGACACCACCATGATACGTACGGCAGGCATCGGCATCGCCATGGGCAACGCCATCGATGCCCTGAAAGCCGAAGCCGACTACACCACAACAACCGTCGATGACAACGGCATCCGCAATGCCCTCAAGCATTTCGGACTGGTATAAACAAGAGGAATATGAAACGAATCGCGATATTCTGTGTGACATTCAACTCCGACGAGGAACTCGAGCGCTACAAGGCCTCACTCCGCAAGGCGGAGGAGAAGGCTGAGGGCAAGGTAAGTATCGACATCTTCGTGTCGCGCAACACGCAGGCCGACAACCCAGGCTATTTCGGAGGCATCAAGCGGGCCATGAAGGAGGTCGATGTGACGGCCTACGACTATGCCATCATCAGTAACGTTGACCTGACGGTGGAGGAGGACTTCTTCGAGCGGCTGGCAGCCTACGACGGTCCCAAGGACACGGGTTGGCTGGCCCCACAGATATGGTCGGAGGCGGAAGGCAGGGACAGGAACCCCAAGATCATGACACGCTATCCACTGAGGAAACTAAAGATCCTGAGGACATTCTTCCAGTTTCCTCCCGTCTGGGCACTCTACCACCGCTACGCCACTCACAAGAAAAGGTCGGAGATCCACCCAGCAGGCCAGATCTACGCAGGCCACGGCTCATTCATCATCTTGACGAAGGCGTATTTCGAGCGCTGTGGCAAGATCGACTACCCCATGTTCCTGTTCTGCGAGGAGATCTACCTGGGAGAGCAGTGCCGGCAGGCTGGTCTGAAAGTGATGTACGCCCCCGACCTGAAGGTCAGCGACGTCGAGCACGCCTCAACGGGCCGTATGCGACTCAGTTACTATTGCCACCTGAACTATCAGGCCCTCCAGCACATCATCAAGACTTACTACTGAATCACTTCAGCCGCATCACGCAGAGGCTGCGGTGTCCCGTATGGGTGGAGTCGAAGGACACCAGCGTGCCATCGGGACTGACACGAGGGTGCAGGTCGCACTTCCAGTTATGGGCGTCGTCGGGATTGACAAACTGCTTCTGGCTCTTCACATCAGCCAGGAGCGTGACCTCATCCGTCGATAGACTGACCTTCCACAGTCTGATATGGCGATACTTGTCTGGATAGGTATCCACGACAAACGTGTCGTCGTCGATGAAATGATGATGGCCGTCGGAGTTGAGTTGCGGATAGCCACAGCGCTTCCACTGGTGCATCGTGGGATCGGAGAAATAGACGTGGGAGTCGATATCCTCCATGCGGCAGTAGGCCACGATACCATTACGCGCATTCCACACGTAGTGTGACACCATGCCCGTGGTGGGTGAGATGTGCAGTTCATTGGTCTGCAGGTCGATGACGACGAGTCGAGTGCCCTTGAAGGTGCCCTTGTACCAACGGTGCAGGAAGGCCACATAGCGACCATCAGGCGAGAACTCCGTATGGGTAACGAAATGATAGGTATCAGCCATCCGCCCCTCCGCCTGGAGGTCAGAGAGTTGCTGGAGACTCACCAGCAGGCGACGCTCGTTCTTGGCGAGGTCGATGAGGTAGAGTCCTGTATCAGCAGTGGTAAGGAGGTCGAGATGGGCCTCATCATCGCCCACGGCATAGCCATAGCCAGGCATCAGTTGCTCCAGACGACCGTAACTGAAGGTTGTAGCCAGGCGACCATCAGCGCTCACGCTGTCGATGGGCCAGGAAACGAGGCGTTTCTCCCCTGAGGCCACGTCGCAGATGGTGGCATTAAGTCCCCCACCCTCGCACGTATTATATATAATGTGAGCATCATCCAACCACTGCAGGCGGCAGCCCTTATGGTAGTTCCAGGCGCGGGTCTCTCCCAGGGGGTGCCACTGGTGATAGTCCTCTCCCGTCGAGTAGCCCACCTCCAGCGCATCATCCTTCGTGGGCATCCGCAGGGGAATCGTCAGCCTGCATCCCAGCAGCATACCATTGTCGCGGCTGAAGGGCGTCACGTCGTGGAAGCCAAAGAAACAGTCTTCAAGCACGACGGGCGGATCCTGGAACCAGGAAGGGTAGTTTGGCAACAGGTCGTAGAACCCCTGATAGATATTGCGGACAGCGTTCTTCAAGAGATAATTGTTCTTGACACGCTGATAGACAAAAGCCTCTAATTTGTTCATTACACTGCATTTTGGGTACAAAAGTACAAAAAAATATTCAAAAGCCTTCCTTATCTGAAATAATTGTTGTACTTTTGCACCCTGAAAATTTTTCAGGACTATTCATTAGACGATGGGCCAGGATTTAGTATCAGTCATCATGCCAACCTACAATGCAGGAAAGTTCCTTTCCAGCAGCATTGACAGTATCTTGGCCCAGACCTATACGAATCTGGAACTGATCATCACGGACGACGGTTCGACAGACCCGACGACCATCAGCACCCTGAAGGACTATGCCGCCAAGGACCCGAGGGTCAAGGTGCAGTTCCTGGAGAAGAACGGCGGACCTGGCAATGCCCGCAATGAGGGCATCAGGAGGGCCCAAGGCAGGTATATCGCCTTCTGCGACAGTGACGACCGCTGGTTTCCCGACAAGTTGGAGAAGCAACTGGCCCTGATGCTCGCCAGAGACTGTGCCCTGGTATGCTCATCCTATATCATCTGCGACGGCGACGACAAGGAGACGGGTATCAACATTGCCCCACCAAGGATATCCTTCCGGATGATGAAGCGTGACAACAAGATAGGCTGTTCCACGGCGATGTACGACACGAAGAAACTCGGTCAGAAGTACTACATGCCAGACCTGCGCAAGCGGCAGGACTGGGCCATGTTCCTTGCCATCATCAAGAAATGCAGGATGGCATACGGCATTGAATATCCGTTGGCATACTACAGGCATCGCAGGAAATCCGTGTCGAGCAATAAGTTTTCGCTGGTAAAATACAATATCAGTGTATATGAGAAAGTGCTGGGCTTCTCCAAGCCAAAAGCCTATCTATACTTCCTGTTCCTGTTCCTGCCTGCCTATTACATGAAGGTGCAGAAGCGGAAGACGGACAGCAAGCGTTATCTGGAGAATAAAATAAATGTCTGGGAAGCACAATAATAGTCACTTTCCCACGTTTTAAGAAGAAAACGGCTTATCGATACATGACTACCCCCAAAGGACAGGTTCAGCCTCACGGTATGGGCCGGATGCAAAACAGCGTGAAAAGGGTCTTCGACTTTATAGTTGCCGTTGGCAGCATCATACTCTTTTCACCGCTCATATTCATTTGCTATATCCTCATCAAACTTGAGGACGGTGGTCCTGCATTTTTCAAACAGGAGCGCATAGGCAGGTATGGCAAGCCATTCTATATCTATAAGTTCCGCAGTATGGAGGTGGATGCCGAGAAAGACGGTCCCTGCCTCTACCAGCATGAGAACGACCAGAGGCTTACCCGCATAGGGAAGATTCTCAGGCGCCATCACCTCGACGAACTGCCGCAGTTGTGGAATGTGGTGAAGGGCGACATGGCCTTCATCGGCCCGCGCCCTGAGCGCAAATACTTCATCGACCAGATCATGGAGCACGACCCGCGTTACGAGTTGCTCTATGCCATCCGACCAGGGGTGACCAGTTACGCCACCCTGCACAATGGCTATACCGACACCATGGAGAAGATGCTCACCCGCCTGAAGATGGACCTCTACTACCTGGAGCACCAGTCTCTATGGATGGATATCAAGATCCTGTGGTACACCTTTGCAAACATTGTTTCTGGAAAGATCTTCTAACAGCCCATGAGACATCTAAGCACTATACTCCTTGCTGCCAGCCTTCTCTGCCCAGCCTCTGCTGACGCTCAGGATACACTGGCAACACGCATCACATACGACCTCTCGGCAGAGACCGCCGTCGGGACGGGCGACTATACAGCCTTCCAACTGTCGGCCAACCGTCATCACCTGCTGAGTACCCGTCCCAACACCGCCTATCTGCGAGGTGCCGTCAATATCAAGCACTCCTTTTCCCAGGATCTTATGCTGACGGGAGCCATCGATGCCATCGGATCCGTACATGCGGACCACAAAGTCTATCTGCAGCAGGCATACGCCAACCTGTCGTATAAATCATTTTTTCTGGAGGCTGGCAGCCGCGAGCAGCAACAGGTGGTGCGCGACGACCTGCTCTCCACGGGCTCGTTCGTGAAGGGAACGAACGCCAAACCCATCCCTCAGGTACACCTCGGAACCATCGGGTTCTGGACAGTGCCCTATACCAAGGACTGGCTGCAGATAAACTTCGACTTCGGCTATGGCAAGTTCCTTGACTGTGGTTTCCGCGAGGATCAGTTCAACGACCATGAGGTGAACAGGGCCTACGCCAAGGGTATCTGGTACCACCAGAAACACCTGTACTTCCGCAGTAATCCAGAGAAGACCATCTTCGTGACAGCAGGTATCGAGCATGCGGTGCAGTTCGGCGGAGAGAAATTCGAATATGTCAACGGTGTGCTGACAGCCTCTAAGAAAAAAGCAGACCTGAAGGCATTCTGGAATGCCATCCTACCCCGTGGCGATGCCAATTACTTTGAGAACGGAGCCATGGAGGACTGGGTGTATGGCAACCATATTGGCGTGTTAACCTACCAAATCGGCTGGAACATTAATAAGAATCATCAGATACAGGCTTACCTCGACAATCCCTTTGAGGACGGTTCTGGCATGCGCAAAGGTAATGGCTACGATGGACTGTGGGGACTGCAATACACCAACAAGGCTACCGGCCGCCAGTATGTCAGAGGGGCCGTATTTGAATATTTCCAGAGCACCAACCAGTCGGGCCCCCTCCACTGGGACGGTGGTGACTATCCAGAGCCTATCCGCAGTCAGATCCATGACAAAGTGACTGGCAAGGACGACTATTACAACCATGACTTCTACCGCAGTTATACGCACTACGGCATGACGCCAGGTAATCCGCTCATCACCTCACCTATTTATAATAAGGATGGCTACTCGACTTTCCGCGACAATCGCGTGAAGGCATGGCATCTGGGTATCAATGGTGAGATCACCGACCGTCTGTCCTATCTGGTAAAGGGTTCCTACCGCGAGGGATGGGGCACGTATGACGTTCCTCTGTCTCCCAAGCATCACTCCTTCGATGCCATGCTTCTGGGAATCTACGCCCTGGGCCCCTGGCAGTTCAGCGCTGCCTACGCCTTCGACAAGGGAAACATCTATGGTGACTGTTCTACGTTTGACTTTAAAATCTGTTATCATGGCAAGATACTGTAAACTTCTCATACTATTCGCCTTTTTGTGTTTCGCCTCCTGCCAGGAAGGTCGTGAGGCAGGCGACCTCCTCGGACAGTGGCGCCTGGCTGGATCCGACATGAACTACCTGAGTTTCTCGGGTTCCGTGGCACTATTCAGGAACTCGGAATCCACTGACAATCAGGTATATGGAAACTTCCAGCACAAAGGCGACAGCCTTTTCATACAATGTTACTCCGCCAAGGGCAAGGCTCGTGACACCCTCATCGTGGAAGACTACTTCGGCTTCAAGCCCTTCAACGACATCCGCCTCAAGGTAGTGACGCTCGACCGCAACAAGATCATACTCACCAAGGACGGAAATGCCTGGGCCTTCGAGAAGTATTAGAAGCCTGAGTAAGATTGATATTATCCAGAAATAGGGATTTCCCCCACTCGGTTTAGGGGAAATCCTTTTTATTTTCCTCCTTTTAGGTCTATCTTTGCATCGTGAAACAATAAAAAGAACGTCAAACCATATAAACGATACGATTATGAAGAAGTTGTTTTTCGCACTGATGATGATGGCCGTTGGCATCAATGCAAACGCCATGAGTTACGAGCAGGCTCGCAACGAGGCCCTGTTCCTGACAGATAAGATGGCCTACGAACTGAACCTGACTGATGAGCAGTACGAGGCCGCCTACGAGATTAACCTCGACTACCTCATGGGAGTCACAGGACGGGCAGACGTATTCGGCACCTACTGGGAGCGCCGTAATCTCGACCTGAGTTATATCCTCTTCGACTGGCAGTGGAACGCCTTCGTGGCAGCCAGTTACTTCTACCGCCCGCTCTACTGGGAGGCAGGCTACTGGCACTTCGGCGTCTATCTCCGCTATCCGCATCGTGACTACTTCTACTTCGGACGTCCCCACTTCTATGCCACCTATCGTGGCGCCCATGCCTGGCATCACCACGGCATTCACGGCTACTATCACGGACATGCCAACCACTACCGTCATGCCCACAGAGAGCATATCGGTATGCACGACCGTTGGAACCGTGGTGACTTCCGTGGTCCTCGCAACAGTTCAACACGTGTGACAGGTGGTCATAGGAATGACAGACGCATCGATGGACCGCGCGACAACAGACGCATCGAAGGTCCGCGCGACAACAGGAACGTGGACCGTCGAGACAATAGAAACGTGGATCGCCGTAATGACGGACAGAGGCGTAATGACGGCAACAGCAACTTCAACGGTTACAGAGGAGGACGCAGTAACGGCAACTTCAACAACTCCCGTAGCACCACGACCAGAATTAACAGCCATCAGGGACATATCAGCAGCCAGAGCCGTGTTATGGACAGAGGCCGTTCGATCAACATGGGTTCTTCTCGCAGCAGCACATCACACAGCAGTTCCTTCAGTGGAGCACGCAGCGGTGGTTCTCGCAGCAGCAGTTCCTTTAGCGGAGGCACTCGTGGAGGTTCCTTCGGTGGAGGCTCACGTGGAGGTTCCTTCGGTGGAGGCTCACGTGGAGGTTCCTTCAGCGGTGGAGGATCTCACGGACACGGTGGACGCCGCTAAGTCACAGTTCCAACATCCGCACCTCTGCATTCATCATGCGCTGCACTTCGTTCATTGGTTTTCGATAATATACTGCCTGAATGGCCTTGTTGATGATACCGTGGCCAACAGCCAGCACCTGCTTTCCTGGGAATGTCTTCTTGACATAGGCGATGAATTCGCCAGCCCTGGAAAGCAGGTTTTCTAATGACTCCACGTTATCGGGCCACACCTCTCCCTTCAAGTCAGGAATATAGCGGCCAGTAAAGTCGCCCCAGTCGCGCTCCCGCAACAAAGGGGTGGTCACCACTTCCAGCCCATGGGGCTCTGCGATGAGACGAGCCGTATCCATAGAACGCTTCAGGTCACTGGCTATGACGGCATCGAGAGAACAGTCCTTAAAATCCTCACTCACCTGACGAGCCTGGAGGATGCCGTTCTGAGTAAGTTCCCCCTGCGTCTGTCCTTGCATAATCTGATTGACATTATCTACCGTTTCACCGTGTCTGACTAAGTATAAAGTTGTCATTATCTTTTAAAATTTGTGCAAAAATACAGAAATATTTGCTATTTACACTATATTTTACTATTTTTGCAACGTAAATCAAGACTATTCGATCAAATGAAAATACTACAAAGTTCAGTTTTCCGTGCTATTTGTGCCATTGCCATCGGCATCCTGCTGATTAAGTTCCCAGACAATACTGTCACCTGGATTACGATTGCCATCGGTGTACTGTTCCTGCTGTCCGGCATCATCTCGCTTGTGGTCTATGTGAACGCCAAGAGGAATGTGGCTGAATATAAGATCATGGATGCAGAAGGAAACGTCATAGCAGGAGAACAGCCGACATTCCCCATTGTCGGCGTCGGCAGTTTCATCCTGGGACTGCTGCTGGCACTAACACCTCATATCTTCATCACTGCACTGATGTACATCATCGGCGGTATTCTGATCTTAGGTGCCATCAACCAGTTCATGAATCTGGTGAATGCCCGTAAGTATGGTAAAGTCGGCTTTGCCTATTGGATATTCCCGTCAGTCATCCTCCTGACAGGCCTCTATGTCATTATCAAGCCGATGGCTCCTGCCAGCATGGCCATGCTCATCCTGGGATGGTGTACCCTGCTCTATGGCATCACAGAGATGATCAATTCGATGAAGTTCTTCTCTGACAAGCGCAAATTCAAGCAAGCCCAGGAGATGCCTGTGGCTGAAGAGGTCAAAGAAGAAGCAGAGGAAGTGGTTGAGGAGATTCAGGCAGAGGTTGTCACTGAAGAGGGCGTGGCTGAGGACCATGCCATAGCCAAGACGACTCCTGACCCATCATAGACCTACATGCCCGTGACGATTCCCTCTATATAAGTCTTCAGTATATGGAGGCCTCTCTTGTTGTCCCATCCCCAGGGAATGATCAGGTCGGCAAACTTCTTCGTGGGCTCAATAAACTGCTCATGCATGGGCTTGACGGCTGTCTCATAATGCTCCAGCACCATATCCACCGTCCTTCCGCGCTCTACCACATCGCGGCGGATATTCCGCATCAACCTGACATCACTGTCTGTATCCACGAATATCTTCAGGTCCATCATATCGCGGAGTTTTTTATGATGAAGCGCCATAATCCCCTCGATAATGATAACTGGCTTGGGCTCCACATGGATGGTCTCTGGCAGGCGGTTACTGATAATATATGAATAGGTAGGCTGTTCGATGGCCTCACCGTTTCTTAGTCTCTTGATTTGCTCTGTCAGCAGTTTCCAGTCAAAGGCATCCGGATGGTCGAAGTTGATGGCTTTTCTCTCCTCTACGGTCATCCCTGTCGTATCGTTATAATACGAATCGAGTGGGACGATAGCAGCACTGTGAGGTGGCAACGCCTTGGTAATCCGTTTTACCACGGTAGTCTTTCCCGAGCCGGATCCTCCGGCAATTCCAATGATCATCATAGTTTCAGGTATTTAAATACTATATCATAAAATTCCGCTTTGCGCTCAGCCTTCATGGGATAGGCCCTCGAACTGCTGGGCATCCGATAGAGGCGGAGTTCGCGACTACCAAGCCTGAAGGGGATGAATTCGCCGACCTTCGGCAAAGGGAGGCGATAATGGTTGCAGAACACTTCTGTGGCCAACTGTCCAGCCGTGACGACAGCCTTGCACAAGGGAATCTTTCCCAGCATGGCATCCAAGTCGGTCGGTTCTACAATCTCCAGATCCTTGTCAGAGGCATTATCCTTTGTACGTCGGATACGTGTAGCCGTATCGTAGAGGGCTATTCCCTTCGTTTCCAAGAATGAGACGATCTTCTCTAAGTCGAACCGTTTCTCCTGTTCCACCACAAAATGATTCTTGTCGCCATAAAAACAGATTCCAAAGATCCGCCACATGTCATTGATGAAGTTGGGATAATAGAACGCCATGCACCAGCGCTTTTCCGCAGGAGGGAACGTGCCCAACATCAGTAGGTGGGCGTTTTCTGGCAGGAAAGGCTCAAAAGGGTGGCACTCTATAATATCACTCATGGCTTACAAATGTTCTTTTCCGTTTGCAAAATTAGCAAAATAATCTAATCAGACCAAGAAAAAGACTTAAAATCCTACTACCTTTCAATTTTTAGGTCCATAAAGTTTGTGAATTCGAAAAAAACTTCGTACCTTTGCAGCCCAAAAGTGTGAAATTATTATTTAACATTAATATTAAAACTCAAAATGAAAAAAGGTATTCATCCAGAAAACTATCGCCCCGTCGTATTCAAGGATATGTCCAACGGCGATATGTTCCTTACGAAATCTACCGCAAAGACAAATGACACTGTAGAGTTCGAAGGCGAAACTTACCCGGTGGTAAAAGTCGAAATTTCTAGCACCTCTCACCCGTTCTATACTGGTAAGAGCAAACTTGTTGACACTGCAGGACGTGTTGATAAGTTCATGAGCCGCTACGGTAAGGCTGCGAAGAAATAAGAACATAAGAACAAAACTATAAAGGCGCGTCCAAGGTAGTTGCATATACCTTGGACGTGCCTTTTGAATTATAATATTCACTAACCATAAAACCATCATAATAATGAAACGACTTTCTTATTTAATTCCGTTACTCCTCTTGACTGCATGTTCCCCCGAAGACAACCCCATTCCGCCCCAGCCAACCGAGCCTGTAGTTAATTCCAACAAGAACGATGCCTCGGGAAATCCCTACCTGGCAAGACTTGAGATGCCCAAAACAAAGGCGGGTAGCCTGGTCATCACCCACTTGCCGACTACGTGGTCAACATTGACAAACTGGAAGAATTGACGGGGATAGACTTCTTTTGCAACCTGCCAGATGACTTAGAGACCAAGGTGGAATCGGCCACCACAGATGAAATAAAAAAAGATTGGGGACTCTGAGTAGTAAAAAAAAGTGAAAACATTCTTGTTTTCACTTCTTTTTTGTATATTTGTGCCCAAGAACTTAACACATCTTTATAATTATTTGAAATGAAAACCGTTTACGATTTCACTGTCAAGGACAGAAAAGGAAAGGACGTTTCCTTAAAGGAATACGCCAATGAGGTGTTGCTGATTGTCAATACGGCAACCAAGTGTGGATTCACCCCACAATACGATGAACTTGAGGCACTCTACAAAAAGTACCATGCCCAGGGGTTTGAGATTCTCGACTTCCCCTGCAACCAGTTCGGCCAGCAGGCTCCTGGCACTGACGAGAGCATTCATGAGTTCTGTAAACTGAACTTCGGGACAGAATTCCCCCGATTCAAGAAGATCAAGGTGAACGGTGAGGATGCCGAGCCCCTCTATAAGTTTTTACAGGAGCAGAAAGGTTTTGCCGGATGGGACATGAGCCACCCTATTGCCCCGATCCTGGAGGACATGCTCTCTAAAGCCGATCCCGACTACAAGCAGAAGTCTGACATCAAGTGGAACTTCACAAAATTCCTCATCAACAAGAAGGGGCAGGTCGTTGCACGTTTTGAACCTACGGAAAAGATTGAGAATATCGAAAAGCAAATCGAAGAACTCCTGAAATAAATGGAAAAGACCAAATGTTTGATCATTGGCAGCGGACCAGCAGGTTATACCGCTGCCATTTATGCCTCCAGAGCCAACCTGAATCCTATAGAGTATAGTGGAATGCAACCTGGCGGTCAACTAACCCAGACCACTGAAGTAGAGAATTTCCCTGGCTATCCGCAAGGTGTGGATGGAAACCAGATGATGATGGACCTGCTTGAACAGGCCCAGCGCTTTGGTACCGACATCCGCAACGGCTCCATTGTCAAAGTCGATTTCTCCAAGGCACCATATATCTGCACCGATGAGGAAGGTAACGAGATCGCTGCCGACACCGTCATCATTGCCACTGGTGCCTCTGCCAAATACCTTGGGCTTGATGATGAGCGGAAATATAACGGGCAGGGGGTGTCGGCATGTGCCACCTGCGACGGTTTCTTCTATCGCAAGAAGACTGTAGCAGTCGTTGGCGGCGGTGATACAGCCTGTGAGGATGCACTCTACCTTGCCGGACTCGCCAAAAAAGTATATCTGATTGTGCGAAAGCCTTTCCTCCGTGCTTCACAGGTAATGCAACAGCGTGTGAAGGAGCATGAAAACATCGAGATTCTCTTTGAACACAACACGCTTGGACTTTTTGGGGAAAATGGCGTGGAGGGAGCGCATCTCGTGAAGCGCAAAGGAGAGCCCGATGAGGAACTCGTGGATATTGCCATCGACGGCTTCTTCCTCGCTATCGGCCACAAGCCTAACACAGATATCTTCAAGGACTGGCTGGAGATGGACGAAGTAGGCTACCTGAAAAAGATCGATGGCACGCCCAGGACAAAAATCCCTGGTGTGTTTGTGGCAGGCGACTGCGCTGACCCTGTCTATCGGCAAGCCATTTCCGCAGCAGGCTCAGGTTGCCAGGCGGCCATTGAGGCAGAAAGGTTCTTATTGAACAGATCATAAAAAATGAGAAAAGGCTCGTTTCACAACGAGCCTTTTCCTTGAATTACTTAAAAAACTAAATTAATCAACCATAAACCTTAACCATTAAAATCTTTTTCTGATGCAAAGATACAACAACCTCGGCAAAACGATGTTCACCCTGCGTTATTTGATGTGGAAAATGCGTTAATTGACGGATTTTAAACACAAAATCACGGATTTTAAACAATTTCGGCCCCCAAAAAGTAAGTTTTCTGCCCGATTCATCAAGTTTTTCAGAAAAAAACACTATTTTTGCACAGGATTAAGAAACCATAAAGTGAACTCGCACATCTTATTAGCCTTTGCAATTTTAGCAATTGTTGCCATAACTTTCATTATTGGCAGACAATTGTACATACGCAGCCAACAGTTGCGTAGAAGGTTAAAGATGGGTGCAATCTTCACAAATATTACGCACGAGTTACTCACACCGCTTACCGTGATTTCCGCCTCTATTGACAAATTGCGCGACGAAGTACCTAATCATGGGCATGATTACGACCTGATGCAATTAAACATCCAGCGTATGGTACGCCTTCTCCAGCAGATTCTGGAGACCAGTAAGTCTGAGGCCGGACAACTAAAACTGCTCGTGGCCCAAGGTGATGTGATGCACTATATCCATGAAACGGCCCAGTGCTTAGAACCTCTTATTGCCAGGAAGCAGATGAAGTTCACGATTAACTGCCGGCCAGAAAGTATGATGGGATGGATAGATACTGACAAACTGGATAAGATCATCTATAATCTGCTCTCCAATGCCGCCAAATACTCACGGGAGAAAGGAGAAGTGTCCATCAAGGCCATTATCAACAAGACTTACGACCATGTCAGGATAGAAGTCAGTGACACAGGAGATGGTATTCCACCTGAAAAGATGAGACACCTATTCAAACGCTTCCAAGACGGAGACTACCGACAGCATCAAACCATCGGTACTGGCCTTGGCCTTGCCCTCACGCATGACCTTGTATATCTGCACAAGGGAACGATCAGTTGTGAGAGCGAGAAGGGAAAAGGGACAACATTCATAGTTACGTTGCCGATTACGAAGGAGGCCTTTAGTCCAGACCAGATAGACGAAGAGCATCTGATAGACATGAATATCTCAAAGAATGCCATCATCGATTTCAACACACTGATACCTGATGACAACGAGGATATTAACGATGAACCGGCCGATGACATCGACAACTATAAACTCTTAGTCACAGAGGACAATGTAGAACTGCTGATGCTGATGAAACAACTTCTGAAGCCCTACTACCGTGTCTATACAGCCAGAAATGGCATCGAAGCCCTCAATATTATCCACGAAAAAGACCTCGATCTCATCATCTCAGACGTCATGATGCCAGAAATGGGTGGTTACGAACTAACGGAAAAGGTGAAGTCCGACCCGAACTACAACCATCTACCCATTATCCTGCTGACGGCAAAGACTCAGGAAGAAGACGAAAAGAAAGCGCTCATACTTGGTGCCGACGAGTACCTGACCAAACCGTTTCGACTTGGTGACCTCAAACTCCGAATTGAAAACATCATAGAGAACCGCAAGCGTATCCAGCGAGAATACAGTCAGCAGACTGTTGAAGAGACACGCAACAACATCAATAAGGGGACTGTCCCCTCACCCGATGATGAATTTCTTAGCCGTGCCCTCGATCTGGTCTATGAACATCTTCAGGACGATAGTTACGACCGTGAGGCCCTGGCTGCCGACATCGGAGCCAGTCCTTCCACCTTATATAACAAGTTACGCTCTATCACAGGCATGAACGTGTCCTCCTTCATCCGCGACATCCGGATGAAAGAAGCCCGTCGCATAGCAGAGGCAGACCCCAGGATTCGTGTCAGCGACCTTGCGTATAGTGTGGGATTCCACGATCCCCGCTACTTCTCAACCTGTTTCAAGAAACAGTTTGGGATTCAACCGAAGGAATTCCTCGAGAGTTTATTAGAAGAGCCAGGAAAGTAAGGGCTCCGTTTAGCATCAGCAATTCATAGCCAAACTGATAACCAACCGTCTGAGCAGTCAGGATATCTATCCCGTAGCACAACAGCGGGGAGGCTATACAGATATATGGAACATAACGATCCCTGGGCTTACGTCTTGTCAGCATACCAAAGGCAAACAGCCCTAACAACGGACCGTACGTATAGCCACAAAGGATATAGATAGCGTCGATCACACTCGTGGAGTTCATCAGACGGAAGAGCAAAATCATCGCGACAAACAGCACACTTATTCCCAGATGCGCTCGTCTTCTAAGTCCCTCATCACCTGCTCTGCCACGAATATCCACACAATAACTTGTAGTCAGTGAGGTGAGGGCAGAGTCGGCACTGGAAAAAGATGCCGCCACCAGTCCTATTATAAAGGGTATCATCACAGAGAGTCCGCTCTGCTGCACGAAGGCTGGCAACAGTCCATCCCCCAACTCAACGGCCTGCCCCCGTGCTTGTGCAAGTAGCACGAGCAGTACACCCAGAGAAAGAAAAAGCAAATTGGCAGGAACGAAAGCCACGCCGTATGTGCACATATCCTTCTGTGCTTCTTTCAATGACTTGCAGGTCAAGTTCTTCTGCATCATGTCCTGATCCAGCCCCGTCATCACTATCACGATAAACACACCACTGAAGAACTGTTTCCAGAAATACTGCTTCGATACCCATTCGTCGAATACGAATATCTTACTATGGCCATCTGCGGCAATGGCAGAAACGGCTTCCGGAATCGTCATGTCCAGCAGTCCTATCACCTTATATATAATAAGAACGAGTGCCCCAAAGAGACAGACAGTCTGGAAAGTATCTGTCCATACCAGTGTCTTGATCCCTCCATTACGTGTATATAGCCAAATAAGGGCAACCATGAAGGGAACCGTCAGCCAGAAAGGAATCCCCCATGCATCGAACACAAAGCGCTGGAGGATCATGCAGACCACATAGAAACGCACGACAGCCCCTGTCAACTTCGACAACAGGAAAAACGACGCCCCAGTCTTATAAGCCCGAGGCCCGAGGCGCTGACCCAGATAAGAATAGATGGTTGCCAGATTCTGCCTATAGTAAAGCGGCAACAAAAGAAAGGCTACCACGATATAACCAAGGATAAAGCCCAGACAGGTCTGCATATAAGTCATGTCAATACGTGTCACCATCCCAGGCACCGACACGAAGGTAACCCCAGAGATAGACGCTCCAACCATACCAAAAGCCACCATGTACCAGGGTGATTTCCTGTTTGCGCGGAAAAAAGTCTCATTAGTAGCACGGCGCCCAGTCACTCTGCTTATAGCAAACAAGACTGAAAAATAAATCAATATTGTTGCAATAATCCACATATCGGATGCAAAATTACAAATTATTCATAATTCTTAGCAATCAAAGCCAATAAAAATCGATAAGACAAGCCATTATTCACAAATATTGTGTATCTTTGCAAACGGAATTACCCAATTCTAAAACTTTAAATTATGGCTAAACAAAAAAAATTTATCCTTCAGGAGAGTGAAATTCCAACACAGTGGTACAACATCCAGGCAGATATGCCCAATAAGCCCATGCCTCCCATCCACCCGGCAACGAAGCAGCCGCTGGGAGTCGATGATTTGGCACACATCTTCCCCCGCGAATGCTGTGTTCAGGAATTAGATACGGAACATCGCTGGATTGACATCCCCGAGGATGTACTCGATAAGTATAAGTACTACCGCTCCACACCGCTGGTACGTGCATACGCCCTTGAAGAAGCACTCGGCACACCAGCCCATATCTATTTCAAGAACGAGAGTACCAATCCTCTTGGTTCCCATAAGGTCAACTCTGCCATACCCCAGTGCTACTACGCCAAGCAGGAAGGCACGACCAACGTGACTACAGAGACAGGTGCTGGCCAGTGGGGCGCTGCCCTATCCTACGCAGCCAAACTCTATGGGCTCGACTGCGCTGTCTATCAGGTGAAGATCACCATGCAGCAGAAACCCTACCGTTCAAGCATCATGCGCACCTTCGGTGCAGTGGTCGAAGGGTCTCCCTCGATGTCCACCCGCGCAGGTAAGGACATCCTGACTAAAGACCCGACGCACTCCGGCTCTCTGGGCACCGCCATCTCCGAGGCTGTGGAACTGGCAACGACTACGCCCAACTGTAAATATGTGCTCGGATCTGTGCTCAACCACGTTGGTCTCCATCAGACCATCATCGGACTCGAGGCTGAGAAGCAGATGCAGATGGCTGGTGAGTACCCCGACATCGTGATTGGCTGCTTCGGCGGCGGTTCCAACTTTGGCGGTATATCCTTCCCCTTCATGCGCCACAACTTGCTTGACGGCAAGACCACAGAGTTCATTGCTGCTGAACCTGACAGTTGTCCTAAACTGACTCGCGGCCAGTTCCGCTATGACTTTGGTGATGAGGCAGGTTATACCCCACTCCTTCCAATGTACACACTGGGTCACAATTTCAAGCCATCGAATATCCATGCTGGTGGTCTGCGCTACCATGGTGCCGGCATGATTATCTCCCAACTCATCAAGGACGGGCTGATGCATGGCGTCGATATCCCACAACTTGAGACCTTCGAGGCCGGTATGCTCTTCGCCCGCACCGAGGGCATCATCCCAGCCCCGGAGAGCACCCATGCCATCGCCGCAACCATTCGCGAAGCCAACAAGTGTAAGGAGACTGGTGAGGAAAAGGTTATTCTCTTCAACCTCTCTGGACATGGCCTTATCGACATGCCGTCATACGAAGCCTTCATCAAGGGTGACCTCCAGAACTACACTGTCACCGACGAGATGATCGCTGAGAACCTCGCAGAACTCGACAAGCAATAACCATATTAGAATGCAGTACTTCCACAATCGCATCTTTCTGTCTATCATAGCCTACAGGCTGAGAATTGTAATCGTTGCTCTCTTTAGTAACTTGATACAAGTCTCGGTAGCACAGGAAGATGCCATTGTGTTTACCCCCCAGTGGACAGCGCAGGCGCAATTTGCCGGCTATTATGTGGCTGAAGCAAAAGGGTTTTACCGGGAGGCGGGTGTTAAGGTAAAGATCGAGCACCCATCGGCCACACAGCCAGCCATGAGTCGCCTGCGCAATAACCTGTGTCAAGCCACGACGTTGCAACTTTGCCAGGCGATGGAAATTGTGGATGGCGGTATTCCTTTGGTGAATGTCCTCCAGACATCGATGAACAACGCGATGGTCATCGTATCGGCGCGCAACAAGGACCCGCTGACCCAGAAAGGTGCCAAGGTTGGCATCTGGAGCGTCGATTTTGGACAATTGGCCATCTGCATGAGCATCAAGGACCATCTGGATTACAACTGGATACGTTTCGCCCAGAACGTCAACCTGTTCGTGTCAGGTGCCCTTGACGCAACGCTGGCAATGAGTTACAACGAGTACTACCAACTGGTGCAGGCAGGCATCCGGATGACCGATACGAATGTGTATCGCTTTTGTGACCACGGTTACAACGTACAGGAGGACGGTGTGTATATGACCCGCGCCTACTATGACAAGCACAAAGACCAGGCACTCCGCTTCGCCCAGGCCAGTAAGAAGGGGTGGAAATGGGCTGCTGAGCATCCTCAGGAGGCGCTCGACATCGTGATGGACTATGTGAACAAAAACCACATCGCCACCAACCGCGTGATGCAGCGGCTGATGCTTGAGGACGTGTTGCGCCTGCAGGTAGATCGCGAGTCAAAGAAGCGCGAGTTCAGGCTGCGCCCCGACATGGTGCGGCTGGCCAATCAACTGATGCTAGGAAACCAGATGCTAAGCCGAGAAGTGACCTACGAAGAGTTGATAGATAAATAAGAGTATGGAAGGTATTTTAGCATTTATCCGTCGGAAACTCTCGGTGAGAGTCAGTCTGTGGGTGGTATTTTTCGCTGCCATCATCTTCAACGTCGCCCTCGGCTTCCTGTTCTATCAGGCTCGTGAGGCCGTGCGGCAGGAGGCCATCAGCCGCGCCACGCAGATTCTCGGCAAGACCTCGTTGCGTGTGGATAGTATCCTGAACCGCGTAGAGGTGGCCTCGAACATGACTAAGTGGCTCGTCGAGCGACATCCTAACAAGTCCGACTCGATGTTCGTCTATAGCCGCGGCATGCTGCAGAACAATCCTGACTTCTATAACTGTTCCATTGCCTTCGAGCCTTATTATTTCAAGGACAAGGGCCGCTACTTCTCGGCCTACACCAAGCATAATGGCGACTCGTTGCGCACCATACAGGGCGGCAGCGACAACTACCAGTACTTCTTCGTCGATTGGTACCTGATGCCCCAGTTGCTGGAGAAACCATGTTGGACAGAACCATATATAGACCTCGACGTGCCTACCAACACCAGTGAGATGGTGACCAGTTACTGCCAGACAATCAACAACAAACAGGGGCAGATGATAGGTGTCATCAATACCAGCCTCTCCATCACCTGGCTTTCGAAGAACATCTCGGCCGTCAAGCCCTATCCTAATTCGTACAGTATCATGATAGGCCGCGGCGGCACTTACTTCGTACACCCAGATACGTCGAAGATCACGCGCCAGACTATTTTTACGCAGACTCTCGAGCAACCCGACACGGCACTGACAGCCTTAGGTTACGCAATGACCCACGGTGAAGAGGGCATGAAGCAGATGAGTATCAACGACGAGGATTGTTATGTCTTTTATAAACCCCTCGGACAGACAGGTTGCTCGATGGCCATTGTCTGTCCAGAGAGCGATATCTTCGGTGGTTTCGACCGCCTGCGTAACAGCGTCAGGGCTATCGTCCTGATAGGTCTGCTGATGATGCTATACTTGTTCATCCGAATCATCACCCGCGAACTGAAACCTCTGCGACGACTGGCATACGAGGCCGAGACCATCGCATCGGGACAGTTTGATGCTGTACTTCCAGACTTCCAGCGCATCGACGAGATAGGCCAGTTGAGCCACTCATTCGGTAATATGCAGCAATCGCTTGTGAAATATATCGAAGAACTGAAAGAGACGACTTCACAAAAAGCCTCGATAGAGAGTGACCTCCGCATTGCCAGTGGCATACAGATGGGCATGTTGCCCGAAAAATTCCCCACAAGAGCCGACCACGACGATGTGCAACTCTATGCATCACTTACACCCGCTAAGGAGGTGGGAGGTGACTTGTTCGACTTCTACTTCCGCGACGAGAAACTCTTCTTCTGCATCGGCGATGTGTCGGGTAAAGGTGTGCCAGCATCGCTCTTCATGGCTGTCACCAGGGCCATATTCCGCACTGTATCGTCCCACGAGTCAATGCCCGACCGCATTATTACCGCTATGAACAAGACGGTGATAGACATGAACAAGACCTATATGTTTGTCACGCTTTTCGTCGGTGTGCTCGACTTGCCCACAGGGCGTCTATACTACTGCAATGCTGGTCACGATGCCCCACTACTCGTTGGTGCTGGCGTAGGCATATTGCCTTGCGATCCTAACGTCCCCGTCGGATTCATGCCCGACTGGAAATATTCACTGCAGGAAGCGCATATCTTTACTGGTACAACCATCTTCCTCTTCACCGACGGACTCACCGAGGCCATGAATGCCAATCTGGAACTTTTCGAAATGGAGCGCATCAATGAAGTTGCCAACCAGGCTCTCGCTGACCAACAGCAAGAACCCCGTCAACTTATTGCCCGGATGACAGAGGCTGTTCATCAGTTCGTAGGTGATGCCGAGCAAAGTGATGACCTTACGATGATGGCCATACAATATATCAGACAGAAGAACAAAATCCTGATGAAAAAAAGCATTGTATTGCCAAACGACACCCAAGAGATACCACGGCTGACATCTTTCGTCAACGAGGTTTGTGAATCTGTCGGATTAGACCAACCGACCACCCAGGAGATGACGGCTGCCATCAAGGAAGCCGTTGTCAACGTGATGAATTACGCCTATCCCCCGGGCCAGCACGGCGACGTGACCATCGAGGCTGCTTCAAATGAGTTACGCCTGAAGTTTACCATCATAGACAGCGGCAAACCTTTTGACCCAACCGTCCTGCCTAATGCTGAGGCATCACTTTCTACCAAAGACCGCCCCATCGGTGGACAGGGAATTCACATCATACGCCAGACTGTGGACTCCATCAACTATGAACGAGTGGATGAACTCAATGTTCTTACTCTCAGGAAAAAATTGAAAGACTGAAGAATAATCCTTAGGGAAATTACAGATAAAAAACATTTTATTAACTAATAATAAACTAAAACTATATATTGAGATGGCAACTGTATTTAAAAAAGATGATTTATTCATCTTTAGGCTGACATTCGGCAATATCATTGCCAGCACAGACACAGGTAAGCAGCCTGAACAACTGCAACTGGAGCAGGGAGTCCGCAAAGAATTCTCTGACAAGACCAACACCTACATTTTATTACTACGTGGCATAAAAGTCAACCGAAAGATCTATCAACCCACTGAGATTGAGGCTGAACTGGATATCTCTCAGAAGACGACGGACACTATAAAGACAGAGACCACTGTACCCAAAATGAGCGACATCACCGCTCTTCTGCTGCAGAGGGAAGTGAAAATAGAACTCGTGGAGGTTGACAGAATCTCCGACAACACCAAGACATTGGCGGCGTATAAGGAAAAGGCCTCATGCACCATAGCCCAAAACTGCTATGTCTATGAGACAATCCCCCAGTTGCAGCGCGACATTAACGGCATGAAAATGTACGTAAAACTGAGCATCTTCAGTATGGACAAACTGATGACGCTCAACAAGTACAGCAAGGCATACGTGGCCCGCAAACTCGGCTCCGAGATCCTGCTGCCGGAGAGTCTGAACTTCGGAACCGTTTCCGAAGGTGTTCCCTTAATAGATTCCTATGTCGGCAACCAACAGCATCTGACGTACACTGAAGGCAGCACAAAACTGGAGTTCATACAACCCTATCTGGTACAGTATAATGAGTCGTTCTATGACTTCCTGGTACGCACCTCCAACCGTTGTGGAGAGTTCCTCTTCTTTGAGGATGGCAAACTGGTGTTGGGTCTGCCGGAAAGCAAATCAGAAAGCGACTCAGAAAGCAAATCAATGGTAATAATCAAGGACTTCGTGACGGTGACCACCATGGAGAGGTCTGTCGACCCGCTGATCATCAGTGGCTATGCCCGTGACAGCGTGAAGGACGGCGACGGCACGCTGAAGGGAACTGCCGGCGGCAGCGACAGTAATCCCGAACTGAACATCTCGCCCATAGCCAAGGAGCAAACCGGATTCCCCAAGGATGTCTTCCCCACCTACACTGCGAGCAATGCCGAACTCGCCCAGGACGACTACATCTTCCCGCTCTACAGGGGCAAGTTCACCAATCGAAAGCGTGAACTCTGCTATGACGGCAATACCGGCCAGAATGCCTTGGGCAGATCGATGCTGCTCGGCAAGACCCTACTGGGCAATGAATTAGACCTTGGAGGAGCAGGCTTTCCCATCTCCTTGGCCATAGATGCGTTTCTCAACGAAGCCGTGCCAACCGTTTTAGGCGATATGAGGGTGAAGTCGTGGAACGGCACGCAGGCCGCGCGGTATATGGATATCCTGAAAGGGAAAAACGATCAATGCGACGATCAGAAGACCGTGCAGTTTGGCACGCTGAAGAGCGAAGGATGGACTACCCTGAAATATTATAAGGATATCCTTCTGCACGAAGAGGCGCAGCAACGCAAGATTGTGTGCATCAACATGGGCACCAGTTTTATCGACGTGAAGTTGGGGCAGAAGATCCAGATTGAAGGGCTCGACGACCAGACCTATGTCGTCATCCAGATTGAGCAGATCTCCGAAGAGGCCTGGAGTCGCGACTACGAGAGATACGACAAGGTGGCCAACGACAAATACACCGGCTGCCGTTCGATGAAAATCTATGCCATCCCGGGTTACGGGGAAGGCGGCAAGATGTTCATCCCTCCCGTACAGCCCGTGCCTGTGGTCAGGAAGGTGGGTCCGCAGACGGCCTTCGTGACCGACAACGAGGATCCCAAGTTCCAGGGGCGCATACGCATCGCCTTCCCCTGGCAGTCGCTGGGCGGCCCGGAAAGGAGTCAACTCAATGAAGTGGCTATCAAACTTCACGAGATGGTGGAAAATATCGAGACCTTAAGGAACAAGGTGAAAATGCTTCTGGAAGAGTCGACGAAAGCCAGCCAATACTTAGAGGAACTCAAGAAATATGTAAATGCCACGAAAGATGAGCGTGAAGAACTGCTCAAGCAGAGGAAACAAAAAGTAGAAGATATAAAAAAGGATCTCGACCAGTTCAAAGCCTCACTGAACCAAAAGGAAAAAGAGGAAAAGGAGGCCCAGAAAGAAAAGACAGAGAAAGAGATAGCCGAATTTGAGGCAGCGGCCAAGGAGCACGACGAGAGGAAGGGCAAGGCCGGCTATCAGAATCCTGAGAAGGACAACACCATAATCCGCAAGTATAAGGATCTCTATGACAAGAAGAACGGGGAGTACCTGAAGGCCCATGACGACTTGCAAACAGCCGGAAATAAGGAGAAGGCTATAGAAGCCGAAGGCCAGAAACTGAAAGAAAAGATAGAAGAAAGCGTGTATGCCATGTCGTCGCCGTGGGTGCGCGTCGTCACGCCGATGGCCTCGCCCGGCGGCGGCACATTCTTCCGTCCCAGAGTAGGCGACGAAGTGATGGTGAACTTTGAGAACGACAATGTGGAGCGGCCATACGTCATAGGCAGCGTGTTCTCCAAGAACACCCTCACCCCCGACGAGAAGATGTATCGCCAGCGTGGCCCTGAGTTGCAAGGCAAGGATGTGAGCATGATGATGGTGTCGCCCAACGGCCATCACATCACCTTTACCGACCCCGACGGCGGCACTAACTTCCTGACCAATCTGGTCTCGCCGGGACTGGGCCTGTGGGGGACTATCGTGGGAGGGTGGTTCAACAGTCTCCTCCCTGGCGCCAAGGACCTGGCAGGCGGTATCCATATCGGCGACCGCTACGGGCTATACGAGATTGACATGAAGAGCCACAAGCGCTCCATCGAAATCAATTCGCCTTTCGGCACGGTGGCCATCAATGCCTTCTCGGGCATCACCATCAGTGCCCCCAACGGCAATGTCACCATCAAGGGAAAGAACATCAACCTGGAGGCTAGTAACAAGGTGAACATCCTCTCAGGACTGAACATCGACGACGACCCGGGCTTTGGCGATCCCGAAGGAAAGGCATACAAGGCTGGTAAGGCACTTACCGACCTCTTCGCCGAGATTATCCCTGCAGAACTCACCAAGTATATGTTCAGTTCGGTGACCGACCTGAGCTACATTCGCCACGTGGTGGAGGTGTTTGTGCGCCCCGTTGACGGCACGCTCAAACTCAAGTCGAAACGCTATCTGATGCTGGAGGCCGGCAAGGGTAATGCCACCATCCGTCATGACCGCTATGCCACGGCAGTGGCAGGAAAGAAGGAGTCGCAGGAGGATTTCTTCAAGGCCATGCTCGCCGGGGTGAAGTTCATCTGTGAGAAGGTCGATCTCTTCTACGATACCTATGAGGCGTTGTGGGCCGACGGCTACAAGAAGTGGATTGCCTACGAGGACACAGCCAGAGCACTACAGATAAAGGATGTCAAGAACCCAAATCTAAGGAAGCTGGCCTATGACACCACCGATGAATGGACTGATGACATCATCACAGAATCCACTTACAAGGACATCCTCGCCTCTACTATGTTCCATATAATCAAGGACCCTGCAGATGCCTTTGCCGAAGCAGCCTTCAAAATCTACCGGCATGTTGAGAGTTTCGAAGAAATGCTGAAAGATTATTCGGCTCTTCCCATCGGCAATTTCCCATGGATAGGCGATTGCTTCATGACAGCGATTGGTAATGTGAACAGCAAGTGCAAAATGACAGAAGAGTGGGCGCAGGCATTCGCCAAAGGCAAGGAAGACGAACTGTTCAACGATTCCAATCCCGATCCGAAAACCGACAAGTTTGCGATGGCTAACAAGAAACTGTTCAAACGCAAACTTCTGCTCTGTTTCATCCATACTGTGGGCAAAGATCCCGGAAACGAGAAGGGCAAGTACTTCAACTGCGGACTCCGCATCGACGAGATACTGAAAGAGGAGTGGATCAGACAGGAATTCTACTGGAATCGCACAGTGTTCTTCCTCGACCGTGACAAGAGGATGAATTACCACAACTTCTGGCGCAAGTTGTATGACAATACGTGGGGCATGGTTGTAAGCAATGCCAAGAAAATCGCGGCTCCCTTCGACCGTGACATCTGGAATGACACGGCCGATGGGCAGATACTCTTCTCTGAGAAGGAGAACAAGACCCTCAACTTCCAGGGCGAGGGTCTCCACGAGGAGAGCAGTTCTAACATCGGCACGCTCGCACATCTGAAGAAAGAACTGATGGCTATTAAGTAGATATTTTAAGAATTCGTTTATGGACTATATATTTGAAGAGTGGGAAAAGAAACTCTCCTCCTTTGAGAGCAGCGTAGAGAAAGACCTGGCGGAAATCAGGAAGTGCAAGGCGGAGATGCAGCAGATGAAACTCGACGTGGTGGCAGAACTGCAGAAAGGCCGCTACGTGCGCGACACCCAGCGACTGGTGCTGTCGGCGCCGGAGATCATCATCGGCAATGTCGATCGCAGCGGCACCCTCTTTGCGGGAGGCTCCAAGGTCATCGTCCGAGGCACCCAGGTAGGTGTCGAGGGAACCGGAGAGGGTGGACGCCTGGAACTCCGGGCACCCAGCATCCGTGAGATTGCTGAGGATCCGGGCACCGACGGACGGGAGCATGTCGTGGGATCGCTCTCCGAGGTGGTCAGCCAGGCGCGCAACATCATCATCCAGAGCGACGATGCTGAAGGAGCATTCTCAGCCCCCACACTTCCCACGGGCGGCAGCGGGGTGCGCATCCATGCCGACAAGACCATCGACGTGCATGCCGCCATGATGGCGGAGAGCCGCGAAGAGCGTCTGACGAATCTCATCAGCGAGACCGAGAAGCAGAAAAACTACCTCAAGGAGCAAGCCGAGGCCCACAAGAAGTCGTTCACCGATCTGAAGAAAGAGATGGAGGAACTGATAGATAAGCGGGATACGCTGGCTAAAGACTACGAAAACGTCCGTACTAACTATCGGGAAATCAGAAAAGCATCCGAAGAGATAGAGGCGCTCTCTATGTCAATCACCGAGGAGACCTACGCCTACGCGGAGATCCTGTCGATGCTGGCAGAGGCCAACCGGAGGCTGAAGTGCTTCAAGGACGAAAAGTCGAAAATCAAGAAGGGCGACGACTTCAAGAAGAAACCGACGGGAGCCAGTGTCAACATCACGGGTGAGAACATCAACCTGACATCTGCCGACGGCGAGAACAACCTGCGCGACAACGAAGAGTCGGGCATCACCCTCGCAGCCAACACGGTGAGCATCGCTTCCCTCGACAAGGAAGGGGCGCTGAACAAGGAAGGCAAGGTGAGCGTGGTGGCCAAGAACATAGAGATGGCTACAGCAGGCGGTGCCGACCTGAAACTCGACGATAAGGGAATACTTGAGAAGGGTACCTATACGGCAGAGGGCGACTTCAAATTGACATCTAAAAACATCACCATCGAAAGTATCGATTATGAGATGGCCGACAAGAAATACAAGGAGAAACAACTCACCGCCGACAGCAAGATCAAACTCCGCGCCAAGACCATCGAGGTATCTACCGAAGGCTCCGCCAACGTGGAGGTGGATGACAAAGACAAGATGACCAAGGCCAACTATACCTCGGAGGGTGACGTCATCATACACTCGAAGACCCTCACCGTGGAAAGTATCGACACCGATTTGGAGAATGGCGAAACCAAGGAGAAAGCCCTCACCGCTGGCAGCAAGGTGGCTGTACGTGCCGAGAAGATGGACCTCTCGGCCACCGACACCGAAGGCAAGGCCACAGGCAACGTGAGCATCAATGCCAAGGCCGTCAGCGTGAAGTCGATGGACGTGGAGAAGGAGAAGCGCACCGACGACAAGTTGGCCGCAGGCAGCACGATGACCATCGTCGCGGAAAAGATGTATGTGGGTGCCAAGTCGAAGGACGTGAAGTCGAAGAAGGTGCAGGTGATGTCGGAGGAGATCGGGGCCTTTGCCGACAAGACGCTGGAAATCCTGCAGGACGAGGGCAAGGCCCTGGTGCAACTCTCTGGAGGCAATGCCTCGTTGGGCGGCAGCAAGACGGAAATCTATGGCAAGACAGAGGTGAAGGAAGAGTTGAAGACACCGAAGGCTACTATCGACAACGTCGAAGCCAAGAGTTCGTTCAAGTCGCCTAACATCCAGGATGGCGTGGCTGTCGGTGTCGGCGGCGGCACCCTGAGCGCCAAACTGAAGACGGAGGATGCTCCGAAGGAGTGAAGAGTGAATTGTGAAAAGTGAAAAGTGAAAAGTTATGAATAATTATATTTCATTTGAGATAATCGATCTTGCGAAAAAACTGAAGGGCTATAACATGCTGTTCAACTATCGTATGTCAAACCTCTGCGTCAAGGCAGAACCCACAGCCCTGATGCCCGTAACGGTCTTTGTGGCTGGCACGGAGTACAATCTGGAAGAGGTGGCTAATATCATGAGGCCCGATGATTTTTCATTCGATGTCTATCCTAAGAACCCAAACAACCTGCAAGACATCATCACCGGCATCTTCGACGTCCATCCGGAGTTCAAGATGGAACTGAAGACCGAGAAGGCCAAGAAGGAAGGAGGGGAGGATACCCACCATGCCTTCTATACCATGCCACCGGTAGATAAGAACCGCCGCAAACTACTGAATGAGACCACTAAGACCTTCCACAAGGAGTGCATGGTCAACCTGGACCTCACTTATGCCGAACTACAGACGAGGCTCGTGGAGCCCTACTCCAAGATGTCTCCCTTAGAGATCAACGAGGCGAGGAAAGGCTTCAAGAAGGCCTATGATGATGCGAGGGATGAGTGTGACAAGATGCTGCAGCTGAAACTCAACGAGATCGAGGAAGGCTATCAACGCTACCTTACTGAGTATAATGACCAGTATGACACGCCAACTGAGGATGACGATAAAATGGATATCTCGCACGACCCTGAGATTGATGCACTGTTCAATTAATTATACATAATAAGATGAATCAAGATTTTAATGTAACCCTGAATGGTACGGCACTGGTTGTCGAACTTGGTAATAGTCTCAATACTGCCAATGCTCCGGCACTGACGGAAGAGTTGTCTAAATATAGAGGGCAGGCCATTGAAAAGGTCGTTTTCGACGCTTCTCAGTTGCTAACCCTTTCCAGTAGCGGACTCCGGTCAGTCATCTTCGCCAAACAGAGATTAGGCAACAAACCGGAAATCGTATTCGTAAACTGCGCCAAGCAGATTTATGATACACTCAAGATTATCGGCCTGACCCCCTCCATCAAGTTCGTAAAGGTGGAGAATAAGAGGCTGGTGCGCCGACAGGAAGACCTTGACGAGTTTGCCGCAAACAACGACGTGGTGTGCTATAGTATGAAGTTAGGGCAAGATGAAGATTGATGAACGTGTCTTGATATGAGTTTATGACCCGCTTGCATTTCCAGCCTATCCATGGCAAGTCACTCGACATCATTGATGCCATCCTACAGACAGAAGAGGTGGCATCGATAGGTGACAACATGGGAATAATCTTTGAGACGGTCGATGAACTGGTGGCTAACATTGTCGATTATTCCAATTCTGACTATCTCGATATAGAGATAGTTCGTGACGACAATAGCATCACGCTGCGCTTCCGCGATGGCGGCATACCGTTCAACCCGCTAAAGAAAGACCCTCCCGACATCTCTCTGCCGATGGAGGAACGGGAAATCGGCGGGCTTGGCATCTTCCTGGTCATCAAGAAAATGGATGTCGTGGAATACGAGCATACTGACGGAGAGAACATATTGACAGTCAAGAAAATGATAAAGGACTAAACCACATGGGTAAACTTCTGAAAATCATAAAGAATAATCTTAGCCTCAGCATTATTATAGCAGCGGCACTGATACTTGAACTGGTTGTGGTAGTGATGTTTTATACCAGCCATAACATCATCCATGAGACAGTGGAGAAGTTGGTGGAGCGGGAGATGAACAGCATCTATCTCGGCATACGCAACAAGTTGGCAAAGGTGGAGGTGACCATCGACAACATGTCGTGGGTGATAAGAGGTGACTTGGGAGAACCTGATAAAATGTTTATGAACACACACCGGCTGATAGAGAACAACCCAGCCATTCTCGGTAGCAGCATCACCTTCATTCCCGACTATTACCCCCAGAAGGGACGCTGGTTTGAGCCGTATTCTATACGACGGTCTGACGGCACCATCGAGGACTTGCAATTGGGCTCAGCCACGCACGATTACACGAAGAGTGAATCCTTTGCGGTGCCAATAGCCACCGGCAAAGGTCACTGGTGCGAGCCTTATATGGACAGAGAAGGCGCCCAAATGACGGTAACAACCTATGCCGTACCTGTTCATGACTCTAATAATAAGATTGTCGCAGTAGTCGATGCAGACCTTTCTTTAGACTGGCTCGAAGAGATATTGGAAGAGAACAAGGTCTATAAGAGCACGCAACGCTTTCTTCTGACAGGCAAGAACCATATATTAGCGGGCCAGGATGGACCGATGTTACAAACAGTGCTCAAACAGTTATCGAATGAGAAGGACAAGCAGGGATATCTTACAATGGAGGACGAAGAAGGGGAAACATCACACGTGTTCTTCCATCCTGTAGGTGGCATGACAGACTGGATGCTCATCAGCGTCTTGAATGACAATGAGGTATTCGGCAAACTTCGTATGGTAAGGTTTTGGCTGCTTCTGGGAATCACCACTGGCATACTGATTCTTGGATTTATCATCTACCGTACTTCCCGTAACTTGGAGAGCCTGCGCAATATAAATGCCGAAAAGGAGCGTATCAGTTCCGAATTGCGCGTAGCCGGTGAGATACAGCAAAACATGCTACCAAACAACAACTACCTGCTCTTGGACAATGTGGAACTATTCGGTTCACTGGTACCTGCCCGCGAGGTGGGTGGCGACCTGTTCAATTACATCATCCACGATGAGAAACTTTTCTTCTGCATCGGAGATGTATGTGGCAAGGGCACTCCAGCAGCCATGTTAATGACTGGTATTCAGTCGTTGCTGTATGCATTCACGCTCCATGAAGACAATCCTGCCCGCGTCATACAAGATATCAACGCCGTCTCAAGTGACGGAAATGATTCGTGTATGTTCTTCACCCTCTTCCTCGGTGTGCTCGACCTGCCAACAGGCCGTCTGCATTACTGCAATGCAGGTCACAATGCACCATTTATATTGGGAAAAGAGCCCATGATGCTTGATTGTGATTCCAACCTGCCCATCGGACCGTTCGAAGATGCAGAATTCAGTCTGCAGGAAATGACACTTAGCCCAGGTAGTTCTTTATTCCTCTATACCGATGGACTGACTGAGGCCGAAAACGCGGAGGGGGAGCAGTTTGGCGTAGAACGCACGGAAGAAGTGCTGAGAGAATGTATTGACCAACAGTTAAACGCGAAAGAAATTGTCAATAAAGTCACAGAGCGGGTACACCAGTTTGTAAAGGATGCCGAACAAAGTGATGACTTAACCCTGTTTGTTATCCGGTCACCACAAAAGGCACAGGAAAATTCCTGATTGGACTTTTCCTGTGCCTTCCAGATTGGCAAGAATTTGAACGGAATACCGCTTATTCTATGCTGATCTGACGAGAGACCTTGACTTTCTCTTCAACGACCTTAGGTAGTTCGACGGTGAGCACACCATGTTCGACCTTGGCAGAGATATCCTCCTTCTTCACGTCGTCCGGCAGGATCAGCGTCTGCTCAAACTTTGAGTAAGAGAACTCGCGACGCAGGTAGCGGGTGTTCTTATCCTCATCCTTCTTCTCGTTCTTGCTCTCCATCTTGATGATCAGGTTGCCCTCATCATTGATATGAACGTTAAAGTCCTCCTTTTTCATGCCCGGTGCTGCAAGTTCTACGGTGTAGGCCTTGTCACTTTCTTTCACATTGATAGCAGGTGCCGTACAGTTTGCCTTCGGCATAAAGTCGGTATCAAACAAATCATTGAACACACTGGGAATCCAACTGTTACTTCTCATTACTGGCATCATAATCTTTACCTCCTAATTATATTTTTAATTTGTTAAACTTTATCCTTTTGAGTTCAGCCCTTTCGGAGCCTCGCTTCACCAAGGATAAGGCAAGAAAAATGCCAATGGGGATGACTGTGTCAATCTGACAGAATTGCGCGACAGATTGTCAATGCCTTCTCAACTGAGGTCACCTCAGAGATCACGATGGAGCGCTTGCCATTCCCCTCGCGGAAGTTACAGTGACGAGGATGCTGGGCCACGTATGCAAGCACCCGTCCAAAGGTCTCGCTCTGGTAATAGGGGCTATCAGAATTACTGACGAAGTAGAGGTACATCTTCGTCTGCTTGAGCATGATTTTCTCAATACCAAGTTGTTTGCCCGCTACGCGCAGGGGCACTACATTGATAAGTTCCTCTGCAACAGCGGGAATCTCACCAAAGCGGTCTTTCAGACGACTGCGATAAGCCTCCAGGGCCGCACTGAGATCATTGCGGTTGGCGAGATTATCGAGTTCGCGGTAGAGCAGCATGCGCTCCGAGTCACTGGGCACATACTGGTCGGGGAAGTACATCTCGATGTCGGATTCGAGGGCACAGTCATCAACGAATATCTGTGGAATGTTGAATGTGGAATGTGGAGTGGGCATTCCACATTCCACACTCCACGATTTCTCATTACGCAACTCCGCCATCGCCTGGTTCAGTATCTTCTGATAGGTCTCGTACCCGAGATCGGAGATAAAGCCCGACTGTTCAGAGCCCAGCAGGTTGCCAGCGCCACGGATGTCAAGGTCTTGCATGGCGATGTTGATGCCAGAGCCGAGGTCGGAGAAGTTCTCGAGGGCCTCAAGGCGACGGCGCGACTCCGGATTAAGGGCTGCCAGTGGTGGTGCAAGCAGGTAGCAGAACGCCTTGCGGTTGCCACGCCCTACCCGACCTCGCATCTGATGGAGATCGGAGAGCCCGAAGTTCTGGGCACTATTGATAATGATGGTATTGGCGTTGGGGATGTCGATGCCGTTCTCCACAATGGTCGTGGAGAGCAGCACGTCGTAGTCGTAGTTGGAGAAGTCGAGCACGATCTGCTCCAGTTCCTCTGGCTTCATCTGTCCGTGTCCCACGGCGATACGGGCATCCGGGATATACTTCAGGATCATCTCCTTGATGTGCTGCAGGTCGCTGATACGGTTGTTCACGAAATAGACCTGTCCGTTGCGCGACATCTCGAAGTTGATGGCATCCGTAATAATCTCCGCCCCAAAGGTATGAATCTCCGTCTGGATGGGATAGCGATTAGGCGGTGGGGTCTGGATGACACTCAGGTCACGCGCTCCGACAAGCGAGAACTGGAGGGTACGCGGAATAGGTGTGGCCGACATCGTCAGGGTATCGACATTCGACTTCATCTGGCGCAGTTTTTCCTTGGTGGAGACACCGAACTTCTGTTCCTCGTCAATAATAAGCAATCCGAGATCCTTGAACTTTACGGTCTTTCCGATCAGTTTATGCGTACCTATTATAATATCTATCTTTCCGTCGGCCAGGTCTTTCAGGAGAGCCGTCGTCTGTTTGGCCGTACGCGCCCTGGTAAGGTAATCCACACGGACAGGCATATCCTTCAGTCGTGAGGAGAAAGTCCGGAAGTGCTGATAGGCCAGCACCGTGGTAGGCACGAGCACAGCCACCTGCTTACCATCCGTGGCAGCCTTGAAGGCAGCGCGCACGGCCACCTCCGTCTTGCCGAAGCCCACATCACCACAGACCAGGCGATCCATCGGACGAGCCCGCTCCATATCAGCCTTCACATCCTGCGTGGCCTTCAACTGGTCTGGCGTGTCTTCATAGAGGAAACTGGCCTCCAGTTCATGCTGAAGATAGGTGTCGTGGCTAAAGGCGAAGCCTTTCTCACGACGGCGCTTCGCATAGAGTTTGATGAGGTCGCGGGCGATATCCTTGATATGCTTCTTGGTGCGCTCCTTCAGCCTTTCCCACTGGCCAGTGCCGAGCGTGGAGAGCCTGGGCCCCTCACCACCATCCTGCGACTTGTACTTCGACACCTTATATAACGAGTGGATCGACACATAGATGCTGTCGCCATGCTGATAGGTGATCTTGATCATTTCCTGATACGCCTGCTCCCCCTTTGCGTTGGTGACAGGCATCCGTACAAGTCCGCCAAACTTACCCACGCCATGATCGACATGCACGACGAAGTCGCCAATCTCAAACTGCTGTATCTCCTTCAGCGTAAGGGCCATCTTACCGCTACGGGCCTTGTCGCTCTTGAGGTTGTACTTATGGAAACGGTCGAATATCTGGTGGTCGGTAAAGACACAGATGCGCAGGTCGTCGTCGGCAAAGCCTTCATGAAGGGTCTTATCCACTGGCGTGAAGACGATATCCTTCGCCTTCTCCGCAAAGATGTCCTTCAGGCGCTCGTTCTGTTTCTGACTGTCAGCCAGGATATATATCTGATAACCCTGCAGGAGATAGTCCTCAAAGGATTTCGTCAGCAGGTCGAAGTTCTTGTGGAAGAGCGGCTGGACGGTGATATGGAATTGCAGCGTCGCCTGACTTGGCGCCGATGGGCGATGACCGAACTCGATACGGCGGAAGGACTCTGCCTCACTCATGAACTGGCTCCCAGTGATCAACTGCGACTCCCTCCGCATCTGGCGCTCTATCTCCCGCTGCTCCATCTCCGTCGCCCCTTCCATCTGCTCCATCTTCGCCTGGTCAGAGAAGCCTTCCTGATAGGCACGGTCGATGGCATCACGGACGTAGAGATAGTCTTTCGTCACCAGCATCATATCCTTTGGCACAAACGAGAGGAAGGGCACCTTGTCCTCTGTTACCACAGCCAACTCCGGCACGATCTCCACCCTGTTGCGATGGTCCTTCGACAACTGGTCTTCCACCTCAAACGTGCGGATAGAGTCAATATCATCACCAAAGAAGTCGATGCGATAGGGATATTCGCAACTATAGGAATAGACGTCGAGGATGGAGCCGCGCAGGGCAAACTGACCTGGTTCATAGACATAGTCAACCTCTCGGAAGCCGAACTCGCGCAGGGTCTTCTCGATGTCCGCCACGGCAATCGTCTGGTCTTTCTCCAAGACGAGCACCCGTGAGTCGAAACTCTTCTTCGACACCACCATCTCCGCCAGGGCCTCAGGATAGGTGACGATATAGAGTTGGGAGTTGAGAGTTGGGAGTTGAGGGTTGAGAGAGGATATCCGTGCCAGCACCTCCGTGCGCAGGATCTCACTGGCAGCATCGCGCTGGGCATACTTGATGGCACGACGGTAACTTGACGGGAAGAACAGCACATCCTGACTGCCAGAGAGTTGCATCAGGTCGTGGTAGAAATAGCCTGCCTCCTCAGCATCGTTGAGGATAAAAAGCAGAGACGTCTTGCTCTTCAGCGACAGACAGCCAAACAGCATCGGAGCCGATGAGGCCAACAAACCTTCGAGAAGAATCGTCTTCACTGAGGATTCTTCCATCTCCTTTGCCAATGCCGACACCTGTGGCAACTTGGCGTACAATTTCACTAATTCCTGTATATGCATTAGAAACAGTGTGCAAAATTACTAAAAATTATTCAAATAGCATATACTTGTCGAAGTTTTTTATTACCTTTGCAGCGTAAAAACGAAAAGCCAAGATGTACGAAAGCGATAGCATAGTCATCATCCCGACCTATAACGAGAAGGAGAATATCGAGAAAATCATCCGTGCGGTATTCGCCCTGGACAAATGTTTCCATATTCTTATCATCGATGATGGTTCCCCCGACGGCACAGCGGCTATCGTGCGAGGCATGATGGCGACAGAGTTCGGCGACCGTCTCTTTATCATTGAGCGGAAAGGGAAACTCGGACTGGGCACAGCCTATATCACTGGTTTCAAGTGGGCCCTGGAGCACGACTATGACTACATCTTTGAGATGGATGCCGACTTCAGCCATGATCCCAACGACTTGCCGAGGCTCTATGCCGCCTGCCATGACGAGGGCTACGACGTGGCCATCGGCTCCCGCTATGTGTCAGGCGTCAATGTGGTCAACTGGCCCATCGGCCGTGTGCTGATGAGTTACTTTGCCTCCAAATATGTGCGTCTGGTTACGGGTTTTCTGGTACACGACACCACAGCGGGCTTTGTATGCTACAAGCGTCGCGTGCTGCAGACCATCGAACTTGACAAGATTCGCTTCAAGGGCTACGGATTCCAGATAGAGATGAAATACACGGCCTATAAGATTGGCTTTAGGATCAAGGAGGTGAGCGTCATTTTCGTGAACCGCCGCGAAGGGACCAGCAAGATGTCGAGTGGCATCTTTGGCGAGGCCTTCTTTGGTGTCATGCGCCTCCGCTGGGACGGATGGACACGGAAGTACCCTAAGATTAATGAGGAATTAGGAATGAAGAATTAATAATTATGATTACCTTATTATATTGGGTTTATCAGTTGTTCATCGGGTTGCCCGTACTCGTGATTGTGACCATTATCACAGCCTTGGAGGTAGGTATTGGCACGGCCATCGGCAACGGCCATTTCTGGGGCTACTACCCTGGACGGTGGTGGGCAAAGATCATCCTCAAGGCATTCCTGATACCTGTCAAGGTCGAGGGGCGCGAAAATCTCGAGAAAGACAAGAGTTACGTGTTTGTGGCCAACCACCAAGGAATTTTCGACATTTTCATCATCTACGGATATCTGGGCCGCAACTTCAAGTGGATGATGAAGTACCAGTTAGGCAAGATTCCCTTCATCGGCTATGCCTGCAGGCGGTCCCATCAGATATTCGTTGACAAGCGTGGTCCCAAGAAGATTCAGAAGACCTACGAGACGGCTCGTGAGATCCTGAAAGAGGGCTATAGCGTGACGGTCTTCCCAGAGGGAGCCCGTTCGTTTACTGGCCACATGGGAAAGTTCAAGAAAGGTGCCTTCGCACTGGCCGATGAACTGCAGTTGCCCGTAGTCCCCCTGACCATCAATGGTTCTTTTGACATCTTGCCACGCACAAAAGGGTTTATCAACTTCATCAAGTGGCATCCGCTGACACTGACGATCCATCAGGCAATCTACCCCACTGGACAGGGGCCTGAGAATGTCAATGCCACCATGCGCCAGGCCTACGACTCCGTGATGTCGGCACTCGTACCAGAATACCAAGGCTATGTAGAAAACCCAGACCAATGATTGCACGCGACCTTATCGTTTTCCTGCTACTCGTCATCCTGCCCTTCCTCTATATCGAAGTGCGCTCTGCCAGAAAGAGCCGTTCGTGGTGGAAATGCTGTCTGCGATGGCTGACCTGCCTGGCAATGGTTGCCTACACCGTCTATCTGGCGATGGAGCCCAACTTCATCCCCAGCAACGACCGTATCTTCATCCTCTACGGCTACCTGTTCCTGCTGGGACTGATCATCATTCCCCTATGGACCTTCATCATCTGTTCTCTCCTGGGCAGGGGGGTAAGCGGGCTATACCGACGCTGCAGACCATCACTCCTGTCCCGTCGCCCCAAGAACTATGGCAACCTGTTGGGACTGCTCAGCATCCCTGCCGTCTGGTTTGTACTCTGCTGGGGCAGTTTTGTGGGCTTCAACAAGTTGGAGGTCAGGCATACGGAATATGTCTCAAAGGAAATACCTGAAGCCTTCGACGGCTATCGGATCGTACTCTTCTCCGATGCCCATGTGGGCAGTTACATGAAGCACAACGAATGGGTGCTCCAGCGTGCCATCGACAGCATCAATGCCCAGAAGCCAGACATGATCGTCTTCGCTGGCGACCTGCAGAACATCCAGCCCATGGAACTTTATCCACATCTCGATGCCCTGGCTTCGCTGAAAGCCAAGGACGGGATATACGCCGTACTCGGCAATCATGACTATGCAGAATACGTGGGTCTCGACGAGGCCATGAAGGTGGCCAACTGCCGCGAGACGGCCAGTATGGAGCGCCAGATGGGATGGACACTATTGCTCAATGAACATCGTACCATCGAGCGCAACGGTTCATATTTCATCATTGCTGGCATGGAGAATGACGGCGACGGCAGGAAGTTCCCACAAAAAGGCGATATTGCCAAGACACTGGAAGGCGTGAGCGATGGCAGTTTCGTCATCATGCTGGAGCACGACCCTTCTGCCTGGCGACGTAAGATCATCCCTGACGGCAGGGCACAACTCACCCTGAGCGGCCACACCCACAACATGCAGTTCTCCCTCTTCGGCTTCTCTCTCATGTCACTCTCTGGCAAGGAGGTCAACGACTGGTACACCCAGGGCCGACAGTCGCTCTTCGTCACTGCCGGTCTCGGAGGGCTCATCCCCTTCCGATTCGACGCCACTGGCGAGATCGTCGTCATCACCCTCCACACGACCCATTGACCTGTCTGGTATTTACGGCTTACCAGTGCATCGCAGAAAAAATATTATTTATTTGCATACACTGCATACACTAACCCCGGAAACCCCTTTGTACATCGATGTTTGAGCCTGGTGTATGCAAATGGTATTTAGTGTATGCAGTGTATGCAAGCAGGCTTTAGTGTATGCACCTTCTGCCACTTCAACCGTGGTTTTCTGATTTTGTCCCAAGCCTTGGGACGTTTTGTGGAAACGTACTCCAATGTTGTAATATGGTCAGAAACTTTTGCGGAAACGTACTCTATTTTTGTCCCAAGGCTTGGGACAAAATAAAATGATTAAAGAAACCAACGGAAGGTCGTTTGCATACACTGCATACACCAGATTTTCGTTGCATACACCAGGCTCAAATGCCGATGTACACAGGGCTTTCCAGGGTTAGTGTATGCAGTGTATGCAAATAAATAATATTTTTTCTGCGATGCACTGGCAAGCAGAAGTATTGAACTTCTAAACAACAAAAGTCCACCGTTGAGGACGATGGACTGGGACCTAATGTTTTCACAACGGAATAATCCTTATTGTGATTTGCTAAAAATTAGTGATGCAAAGATAAACTTTTTCTACGAATATTCCAAATGTTTCGAAAGAAATTTGTATTTTTGTCGCAAATTAACTAAAAACGCAGATTATGAAAAAGATTCTTGGCCTGGATTTAGGCACAAACAGTATAGGATGGGCAGTTGTTAACGCTGATGAAGCCACGCGTAAAGACAACACGAAATATCTGAAACCGAACAGTATCAGTTGTGCGGGAAGCAGGATTATTCCCATATCTGCAGATATCTTGGGAGATTTCGACAAAGGCAATTCTATCTCACAGACTGCTGAAAGGACTCGGCTAAGAATGATGCGCCGTTTACTTGAACGCAACCATTTGCGCCGTGAACGACTATTAAGAGTGCTTAAGGTCATGGATTTTCTTCCAGAACACTATAATTCGAAGATCAGTCGATATGGCAAGTTTATAGACGACAGTGAACCCAAACTACCTTGGCGCAAGAGTAAAGACGGAAAAATGGAATTCCTATTCCAAGAATCTTTTGATGAGATGTTGGCCGAATTCAAACAACATCACCCACAACTATTGGCAAATGGAAAGAAAGTACCATACGACTGGACTATCTATTATCTTCGCAAGAAGGCTTTAACACAAAGAATTACAAAAGAGGAACTTGCCTGGATACTATTGCAGTTCAACCAAAAGCGAGGCTATTATCAACTCCGTGGTGAGGAGGAAGAAGAAAAAGCCAATGAGACCATTGAAATCATCAGTGCAAAGATTCTGTCCGTTGAAAAGAAAGAGAAAGACAAGAAATATGAAAAGTATTGGTACGAGATGCATCTTGAGAATGGGATGACCTATCGTGCCACTTTCTATAATGACGTCACAAGTTGGGAAGGCGAGACAAAAGACTTCGTTCTGAAAAGGACAACACTCAAGGACGGCACGCCAAAAAATGAACTTTCTTTTTTGCCAACCCCTGAAGAGATTGACCTAATGGATGCCCAGCGCAAGGCAAAAATGTATGCCAAAATCAAACTCCGCACTGAAAAGGAGATTGAGAATAGCCATAAGACCGTCGGAAGTTATATCTATGACAGCCTATTGCAAAATCCTAACCAGAAAATTATTGGCAAACTGGTCCGCACCGTAGAAAGGAAATTCTACAAGGATGAACTGAAGAAAATCTTGGAAGTACAGCAGGAGTTGATTCCTGAACTGAAAGACGAAGCCCTCTATCAAAGATGCATAGAAGAATTGTATGCAGCAAACGAAGCGCACAGAAGGTCTTTGTCTAAACCCGATTATGTCAATCTGTTTTTGAATGACATACTATTCTATCAACGCCCGCTGAAAAGCAAGAAATCACTCATTGACGATTGTCCCTACGAATATCATGTGAGCAAGGACGGCGAGCAACATCCTATTAAATGTATCGCGAAGTCAAACCCATACTTTCAAGAGTTCAGGCTATGGCAATTCGTACAAAACCTGCGGATTTATCAACGTGAAAGGACTGTTACAGATGGCCAATTAGACCTATTTACAAACACCACGACTAACAAACTTCAAACTGACGTTGATGTCACCTCTGAGATTCTGAAAACGGAGGAAGACTACGTCAAACTGTTCAACTGGCTCAACGACAGAAGTTCCATCAAACAAGACACCCTACTTAGTTCCTATTTCAAGGCCAAGAAAGAAAAGGGTAAGGACAAATACCCCTATCGCTGGAACTATGTAGAAGACAAAGATTACCCTTGCAATGAAACGAGAGCCACGATCCTCTCCGGACTGGCGAAATGTAATATCAGTGCCGACTTCCTCACTCACGAGAATGAGATGTCTTTATGGCATATTCTTTATTCCATAGAAGATAAAGCAGAACTATATAAAGCACTGAAGAAGTTTGCCCATAGACATCAACTTGAAGAGAATTTCCCAGAAGTGTTGAGCAAGACGAAGCCATTCAAGAAAGACTATGGTTCGTATTCAGAAAAAGCCATTAAGAAACTGCTCCCACTCATGCGTATGGGCAACTACTGGAATGAAGAGCAAATTGATGCCAAAACTCGCGAACGCATTGAAAAAATCATCGACGGAGAGTACGACGAGAACATCAAGAACCGTGTCAGGGAGAAGGCTATCAGCCTAACAGACATTCAACATTTCAGAGGACTGCCTGTATGGTTGGCCTGCTATATAGTCTATGACCGTCATTCAGAAGCCAAGGTAGTTGAGAAATGGGAAAAGCCGGAAGATATAGATTATTATCTTAAGAACTTCAAGCAACACTCGCTGCGAAATCCAATTGTAGAACAAGTTATCACAGAGACATTGCGCACCGTCAGAGACATCTGGAAGCAGGAGGGTCAGATTGATGAAATTCATGTGGAACTGGGCCGCGAAATGAAGAATCCTGCAGACAAGCGCAGACAGATGACTGAGCGTATTCAACAAAACGAAAACACCAACCTGCGCATCAAAGCGATGCTGATGGAATTTATGAATCCCGATATGGGTATTGAGAATGTTCGTCCGCACTCGCCCAGCCAACAAGACATTCTACGCATCTATGAGGAGAATGCACTTGACAATCTCAGCAAAGAAGACAAAGACTACGACTTCGTATCGAAGATTTCAAAGGTGGCTCAGCCTTCCAAGTCGGACATCATCAGATACAAATGTTGGCTGGAGCAGAAATACCAGTCTCCATATACAGGAAAGATGATACCTCTCTCTAAACTGTTCACCCCTGCTTACGAGATAGAGCATGTAATACCTCAATCTCGCTACTTCGATGATTCGTTCAGCAACAAGGTCATCTGTGAAGCAGAGGTCAACAAACTGAAAGACCGCCAACTTGGCTTTGAGTTCATCAAGAACCATGCTGGCGAGATTGTCCAACTGAGCCAAGGCGGGACTGTGACGATTATGTCTGTAGAAGCCTATGAGAGGTTCGTGAAGGATTATTATAGCAACAATCGGACAAAGATGAAGAAACTACTGATGGACGACATTCCCGATGGTTTCATTGAACGGCAGATGAACGACAGCCGATACATCAGTAAGGTGGTGAAAGGACTGCTTTCAAATATCGTTCGTGAGAAACAAGAAGACGGTGAGTACCAGTCGTCCAGGGAGTATGAACAAGAAGCGGTTTCAAAAAATGTCATATCCTGTACAGGCTCTATCACTGACCGTCTGAAGAAAGATTGGGGAATGAACGACGTGTGGAATAACATCGTCCTTCCACGCTTCAAACGTTTGAACGAAGTGACTGGAAAGGATTGCTTTACTACATACAGCCGCGAGGGGCATGAGATCCCGAACATGCCTTTGGAACTACAAAAAGGATTCAACAAGAAGCGTATTGACCACCGCCACCATGCTATGGATGCCATCGTAATAGCATGTGCGACTCGCGACCATGTAAACCTACTGAATAACGAGGCTGCACATTCTAAACATAACGTCAACCGCTATCAATTACAGCATAAGTTAAGGCGATTTGCAACAATCAAAATTAACGGGAAAGAGCGTGAGATTGCTCAAGAGTTTTTGAAACCGTGGGAGTCCTTCACTACCGACGCATGGCAGGTGCTAAGCAATATCATCGTCAGTTTCAAGCAGAACTTGCGTATCATCAATAAAACGACCAATCGTTATCAGCACTGTGAAGATGGAGGAAAGAAGGGATTTGAAAAGCAGCACAAAGGCGAAAGTTGGGCAGTGCGCAAGTCTATGCACAAAGATACTGTCTTTGGTGAAGTAAACCTTCGCCTCAAAAAGACAGTTTCGCTGAATGAGGCCATCAAGAAACCTGAGAATATTGTCAACAAGGAGTTCAAGAAGAAGGTCATTGAACTACTCGACCATGGACGAGACGCAAAGTTCATCAAAAAGTATATTGATGACAACAAAGATGTTTGGTCAGACATCAATCCTGCTAAGATTGAAATTTTCTATTTCAGTAAAGATGAGAAAAAAAGAAATGGCGAACCAAAAGAGCGTTATTTTGCCACCCGCAAGTCACTGGACACAACCTTTGATGAGAAGAAGATAAAAGAGAGTGTTACTGACACAGGCATACAGAAGATTCTGTTAGCACACTTAACAACCAAGGAAAATAATCCAGAGCAAGCATTCTCACCTGACGGGATTGAAGAGATGAATCGCAACATCACCGCTTTAAACAACGGCAAGTTCCACCAGCCTATTCTTAAAGTACGAGTTTACGAGAAAGCAGATAAGTTCGCTGTTGGACAAACTGGGAATAAAACAAAGAAGTTCGTTGAAGCAGCAAAAGGCACAAATCTATTCTTCGCATTCTTTGGAACAGAAAAGGAAATTAAATCTAATGGGAGAAAGGAAATCGTTCGCTCATTTATGACCATTCCTCTTAATGTCATGATAGACTGTCAAAAGAAATATGGGATACAGTGGCGTAACAACATCGAAGATTATCTAAGAGGAAAAGACATGATTGATGCAGATGCGAAACTGTTATTCATTCTTTCACCAAACGATTTGGTATATCTGCCAAGGGAGAACGATAGAAAAGAAGATATAATGCCTCTTGACAAACAGCGGATTTATAAGTTTATTGACCCTGCTCAAGATAAAGGCAATTTTGTTCAATATTCTGTTGCAAAAGCAATTTTCTCAGCCAAATTCACAGATCAAAAGAAACAAGGAATCTCCTATCCTATTCAGGATGAGTTTGGACTTGGTAGCCAACAAACAAAAAGCCCACGAGCGATTACTGGCGAAATGATCAAGGAGACCTGCATCCCCATAAAAGTTGACAGGTTAGGCAATGTGATAGAAATAAACGGCTCACCATTATAAGTCAGTAAACCTATGATTAAAAAGACGCTCTGCTTCAGCAATCCCGCCTATCTCTCACTGCGTGATGCCCAACTGGTCATCAAACTGCCTGAGGTGGAAAACGGTGACAACTTGACCGAGGCTTTCAAGAAAGCCAACGAGGTGACCCGCCCCATTGAGGACATCGGTGTAGTAGTGCTCGACCATAAGCAGATCACCGTCACACAAGGCGCATTGGAGGCACTGCTTGAAAACAACAGTGCCGTTATCACTTGCGACTCTAATCACATGCCAGTTGGCCTGCTACTACCTCTTGTTGGTAACACTACGCAGAACGAGCGGTTCCGTGACCAGTTAGACGCTTCCCTCCCCCTTCGCAAGCAACTCTGGCAACAGACCATGCAATATAAAATCCGCAATCAGGCTGTAGTGTTGAGCAAGTGTTCTGATGCAGAGACCAAGTGTATGCAGGTATGGGCTAACGATGTGCGTAGTGGCGACCCAGACAACCTTGAGGCACGGACCGCCGTCTATTATTGGAAATGTCTGTTCGGACATATACCCGGATTCATCAGAGCACGTGACGGAGTGGCTCCCAACAACCTATTGAACTATGGCTATGCTATCCTTCGTGCTGTCATAGCACGTTCATTAGTAGCAAGTGGAATGCTGCCAACATTAGGCATCCACCATCACAATCGCTATAATGCCTATTGTCTGGCTGATGACATCATGGAACCCTATCGCCCATACGTTGACCAACTGGTTTATGACATCACAGAACAATACGGTGTGGATGTTGAACTCTCAAAGGACATCAAGGCAGAACTTTTGTCTATACCTACTCTCGATGTAGTGGTTGGTGGCAAACGCAGTCCGCTGATGGTGGCTGCACAGCAAACTACCGCCTCTCTTTATAAGTGTTTCAGCGGTGAACTTCGTAAGATAGCCTATCCAGAGATGACATGAAGGCAGAGCGTTTTAGCGAATATAGGGTTATGTGGCTAATGGTGCTGTTCGACTTACCAACGGAAACGAAGAAGGACATCAAGGAGTACGCCAAGTTCCGAAAACGTCTCATTCAGGATGGGTTCACCATGTTTCAGTTTTCCATCTATGTGCGTCATTGCGCCAGCATGGAGAATGCTGAGGTACATCGAAAACGAGTGAAAGCCATCCTGCCTGAGTTTGGCAAGGTTGGCATCATGTGTATTACAGACAAGCAATTTGGCAACATTGAACTATTCTATGGAACAAAGCCTCAACAACCGAATGCTCCAGGGCAGCAACTTGAACTTTTTTAGAAACGGAGAATCCCATCTTGTTGATGGAACCCTCCGCTTTCTCTGCAGCATTTTTTCTTTTCTAATTTTCTTTGCAACAATCTGATTATTAGCACGTTTCTACAATCGAGATGTTTCTGCCACTGCAAAGATACTAATTTTCTAGCAAATCACAACAGTTCCCTGCTTCTTCTTCTTTTGAGTCCCGATGTTTCTGCCACTGCAAAGATACTAATTTTCTAGCAAATCACAACTACGACGAATTTGACGAAGAGGTTAAGAGGGATGTTTCTGCCACTGCAAAGATACTAATTTTCTAGCAAATCACAACGTACCGACAGTCTAAAGAAGATGAGCACCCGATGTTTCTGCCACTGCAAAGATACTAATTTTCTAGCAAATCACAACAGACGATGCCACTAAAGCAGCAGAACTGACGATGTTTCTGCCACTGCAAAGATACTAATTTTCTAGCAAATCACAACGGTCGTGGATGCTGACGTTTGGCTCTACGAGATGTTTCTGCCACTGCAAAGATACTAATTTTCTAGCAAATCACAACGATCTATGGCATCGTGGCACCGTTAATGCGATGTTTCTGCCACTGCAAAGATACTAATTTTCTAGCAAATCACAACATTATTAGTAATTTGTCGCCGTAGCCGGCGATGTTTCTGCCACTGCAAAGATACTAATTTTCTAGCAAATCACAACTTAGCCGTTGGTCTGCCTCTCTCTTGGCCAGATGTTTCTGCCACTGCAAAGATACTAATTTTCTAGCAAATCACAACTATATCGTTGCATTGTAATGGCTACTACTGGATGTTTCTGCCACTGCAAAGATACTAATTTTCTAGCAAATCACAACATTCCCCTCGTTTTTGTTTGAAAAGGATTGGATGTTTCTGCCACTGCAAAGATACTAATTTTTTAGCAAATCACAACCGTTTCATCGTGTAACCGAAATCCTTCTCGATGTTTCTGCCACTGCAAAGATACTAATTTTTTAGCAAATCACAACACCAAGAAAGATTTGCAAAACCTTTCTCCCGATGTTTCTGCCACTGCAAAGATACTATTTTTTTAGCAAATCACAACCATTCGCCCGTTATGCTGCCTGGGGTTTAGATGTTTCTGCCACTGCAAAGATACTAATTTCTTAGCAAATCATAACCATTCCTTTACAGGACTATAGGTTTGCAGCCAGGAACTTACGGCAGACTTCCACGGGAAGGCCGCGCCGACGGGCATAGTCATGGAGTTGGTCTTCTCCAATCTTGCCCAGTATGAAGTAACGGGCTTGGGGATGGGCCAGCATCAAGCCGCTGACACTGGCATGCGGTTTCATGGCTCCACTCTCCGTCAGGCGGATACCAATCTGCTTCATGTCAATCAGTGCATCAAGCACGAAGTTCAGACTGGTGTCTGGCAGTGAAGGATAGCCAATGGCTGGACGGATGCCCTGAAACTTCTCCACGAGCATGTCCGAGATGGAAAGCCGCTCGTCTTTCGCATAGCCCCAATACTCCTTGCGTACCTGCTCGTGCAGCCTCTCAGCAGCAGCCTCTGCCAAGCGGTCTGCCAGCAACTGCACCATCATCTTCTGGTAAGGATCGGCATCAAAGTCTGTCTCCAGACCAATATCCACAGAGGTAGCAAACACCCCTACCCTGTCCTCACGGGGACTGACAAAATCAGAAAGACAAAGATAAGGTGGATTTCCCTGCTGTTGGCGAAGAAGGGGAATGCGATGCCGCTGTCCTATAACAATGTCATCACCATCAGATTTGGCATCATATAACTCAAAAAGTGCGTAGGCCTGATATTTCCCTGCCAGAAGTTCCAACTGGGCCTCTGCTTCACGGAGGAGGCGAGCCTTCTCTGCCTCATCTCTCACTTGCCAGGCAAAGAAGAAATAGGGCCAGTTGATATAGGGTACCAATTCGGATATGTCGTAGATGAGTCTCATCTGAACTCTACAGGCTCACCGATATAGTCTGTATCGACGACACCATTATTATATACGGTATGCCCATTACAAAGCGTATGCTCTACCCGCCAAAGATACGTATGACCCTCCATGGGACTCCAGCCACACTTGCTCTGAATCATGTTTTTAGTTACCGTCCAGCCCATATTAGGACGAACGAGCACGATATCGGCCTGATAGCCTTCACGCAGGAAACCACGACGCTGTATATCAAAGAGACGGGCAGGGTTATGGCACATCAGTTCCACCAGGCGCTCCAGCGAGAGGACTCCTTGATCTACCAGTTCCAGCATCGTCACCAGTGAGAACTGTATCATCGGCATACCACTGGCAGCCTTGGCACAGCCACCTTCCTTTTGGGATAGCAGATGGGGCGCATGGTCAGTACCTATCACAGAGATACGTCCGTCGTTCAACGCCTCACGCAAAGCATCACGATCACGTTCCGACTTAATGGCAGGATTACATTTGATACGTGTGCCAAGGGATGCATAGTCACGATCGCAGAAATAGAGATGGCTTACCGTGGCTTCAGCGGTAATCAGAGGATAGAGAGGAGAGATCAATTCCAACTCGCGGGCCGTAGTGAGATGGGCTATGTGGAGACGAGCATGATGCTTCTTTGCCAGTTCAACAGCCAAGCGGGTACTTTCATAACAGGCATCCTCACTGCGGATGACAGGATGGTAGATAACCTTCGGATCCTCACCATACTTCTGTTTGGCTTCTGCCATGTTGCTGTTGATGATATTCGTATCCTCACAATGCGCCATAATGGGCAGATTGGCGGAGGAGAAAATACGCTCCAGGCTCTCCCTACGATCCACGAGCATATTTCCAGTAGAACTGCCCATGAAGAGTTTAATACCAGGGATACGCTTCGCATCCAGCAGCGGAAACAAATCGACATTGTCGTTTGTCGCCCCAAAGAAGAAGGAATAATTCACATGGCTTTTCCGGGCGGCTGTAGAAAACTTTTCGTCCAGCGCTTCCAAGGTTGTCGTCTGCGGCACTGTGTTAGGCATGTCGAAGTAGGTGGTTACACCACCTGCTGCCGCTGCACGGCTCTCCGTATCGATATCAGCCTTTTCCGTCAATCCAGGCTCACGGAAATGCACATGGTCATCAATGATACCTGGGAGTACGAAACAACCCGAAGCATCCACAATCTTATCGTAGCAGAATGCTTCGGGTAACTTATTCCCTATAACGATCTTACTGATGGTCTCGTCGTCAATGACAATGTAGCCGTCGAAGGTCCGTCCCTCATTGACAATCGTCCCTCCCTGTATCAGCGTCCTCATTTCTCTGGAAGATTGAGCGACGGCAACTGCATGGAGTCTGGCATCTGAACAGAGGGCGTAGGAGTCTGTCCTACAGGCTGCTGAGGCGTATCGTCAACCAGCCCATTCTGTCGCGCCTGAATCTCATTGGCTGCTCGGTAATACTCCTTCACGTAGGCATCTTCCTTGAACTTCTTGGTAGCCTTGCTCATGATATCTTCTATCTGAGGCGTCAGTACTGGATAGGGATAGCCACTGGTCAGCATCATAAAGACACCAGGACCGAGCACATTGTCAAAATTCTCCACGATGAAGTTGGTCACCAGGCTGTCTTCTTGCTGGGCCAAGCGCGCTGCCTCTGCAGATAGTTGACGGTTGATGATATCTTCGTCGATGCCGTCGAGCAACATCTGACTCTGCTTATGTGACAACTCGTTAAGTTCGTTGCTGATCTGGTCGTGCCGATTGATAAACTGGTAAAGTTTGTCATTCAGCGGAGTACCACTGACACTGCGGCCCGTATTATCAATATGAATCTCTATCTCACCCTTCTCCACCACGACAGGCATCATCAGCGGCTCATCATCCATATAAAGATTAGCCAGTTTCACTGTATCAAGCAGTCCGGCAAAGCGGAACTTCCCATGAACCACATCACAGGAGTCCATATTCTTCAACTCCTGATCCTTTACCGTTTTAAGGTACAACTTACTACCATCCAGAGCAGACACAGAAGACGAACCCTGAATTGAGTAGGACTCAGCACAGGATACGAGCGTGGCCACCATGACCAATGAGTATAGTATTTTGTTCATAAATAATTCGTTTCGTGGCGCAAATGTACAACGATATATTGAAGTAGAAAAAAAAATTTGCGCATTTTAAAACAAATGCGCACTCTTTTATAGTTTTTTTGCCTCTTTCTCCAACTCATGGCTGATTCTATGGGTAGAATAGAGTTGAAGGATTTCTGCAATCAGGAGGGTTATGACCCATTTGTTATATACATAATTAACAAAGGTGATATGGTCGAGTCCGAAGATGTTACCCGTATTGGCCAACATCAGCAGTGCAGACAGCAGAAAGAGGATATCACTGAGGATCATGATCCTGCGCAGGCGGCGGATGACGAAGTTGGTACCCTCATAGCGCTGAAGAAACTGCATCGACACAAAAGCGAGCGTTCCTAAAGCAAAGACGTATGGGGCTATGCTCCAGGACAGGATACTCATACCCGCCCCTACAGCCATCAGAACGGCACCTATCAGGTAGATGGCCGTCTGGAAACTATTCAGTTGTCTCATCTGTTAAAGGTTTTGCCTCCTGCCCGTCGTCACTGAGCACGAAGATATCCTCATCATCAGCCTTCATGAAATAGCGCTCACGGGCTATCTTCTCCATAGCCTTTGGATTCTTGTCAAGTTCACGAATCTGGGCCTGGTCGCGATGATACTGAGCATTATACTTCTCAGTCTCCTCCGTCAGTTCACTGATTCGCTGCAGGTTCTTCAGATGGCTCCAGACGCTGTTCTCATCAAGGAATCCCACAATGGCGACTCCGGCAATAAAGACCACGGCATACTTCAGGAACATCGAGTGCCACACACGGAGCAGGAATGTCTTAATGCTTGTAATGACTTTCATAATTCTGTAATTTGTCTGCAAAGATACAAAAATCTCTTAATTCTTAATTCTTAATTCTCAATTATTTTGTATCTTTGCAGAAAAATTCATGATATTTTTATGGAATACATCGTTTCTGCCAGGAAATACCGTCCAATGTCCTTCAACAGTGTCGTAGGACAGACAGCCCTGACAACAACACTGAAAAACGCCGTCAAGAGTGGTAAGTTGGCTCATGCCTACTTGTTCTGTGGCCCACGCGGAGTGGGAAAGACCACTTGTGCACGCATCTTCGCTAAGGCCATCAACTGTCAGAACCCAACGACAGAGGGTGAAGCCTGCAATGCGTGTGAGAGTTGTCAGTCCTTCAACGAACAGCGTTCCCTGAACATCTTTGAACTTGACGCTGCCTCCAACAACTCCGTGGAGCATATCAAGACTCTGATGGAACAGACGCGCATCCCACCGCAGTTGGGCAAGTACAAGGTCTTTATAATCGATGAGGTGCACATGCTCTCCACAGCAGCCTTCAATGCTTTTCTGAAGACGCTGGAAGAACCGCCTGCACATGTCATCTTCATCCTCGCCACTACGGAGAAGCACAAGATCCTGCCCACCATCCTCAGCCGTTGCCAGATCTATGACTTCGAGCGGATGACGGTTCGTAACACAATAGACCACCTGAAGCACGTGGCTGAAAAGGAAGGCATCACCTACGAGGAACAGGCACTGGCAGTCATAGCCGAAAAGGCTGATGGCGGTATGCGTGATGCCCTCTCCATCTTCGACCAGGCCGCCTCATTCTGTCAGGGGAACATCACCTACGAGAAGGTCATCGAAGACCTGAACGTGTTGGATGCCGAAAACTATTTCCAGATTGTCGATTTGGCAGTCAGCAATAAGGTCAGCGAGATCATGGTGCTGCTTAACAATGTCATCAACAAAGGTTTCAATGGTGGTCTTCTCATCCAGGGACTGGCCAAGCATGTGCGCAATGTGCTGATGGCGAAAGACCCGCAGACCCTCCCTTTATTAGAAGTCAGCGACCAGCAGCGCCAGCGTTATCAGGAGCAGGCCAAGAAGTGCGAGACCCGCTTCCTCTACCAAGCACTGAAACTGATGAACCAGTGCGACATCAACTACCGCCAGTCGGGCAACAAGCGCCTACTGGTGGAACTAACATTGATAGAAATAGCGCAGATTACCCAGCCTGACGACGATGGTGCCAGCGCGGGGCGTCGCCCCAGAAAATTAAAATCCCTGTTTAAGAACCTGATACGCCAGACTCAGCCACAGAAAGCAGCCCCGCAGGTGGCTGCGGCTAAGCCTGTCGTATCTAACGAGCCTAACAACGTTAGTGCCCCCACCCAGCCAAGTGCACCCAGCCAACCAAGTGCCCCCACACAACCTAACCTCAGGCTCGGCGGTCTTGGTTTCTCTTGGAACAATCTTCGCAACCATGGAAAACCAAGCAAGATGAGCATCATCCCCGGGACTGTATCCGCACCAATAGACCAACAGACAAACAGCACTTTCACGCAGGAGAACCTCGAACTACAATGGATGGCAATGTGCAACCGTATGCCACAGCAATACAGTGGCATCGCAACACGCATGAAGAATATGAATCCTGTCATCTCTGACTTCCCAAAGGTAGAAGTCGTTGTTGACAATGCCCTCATCAAACAGGAAATGGATAATTTCAAGGGGCGTATCGTGAAGACACTCCAGGGTGCCTTGCAGAACGATGCCATCACCCTTGACATCCGAATTGCCGAACAACAGGAGCACGTCAAGATTCTCACCCGCCGTGAGCAGTTTGAACTAATGAGCAAAGAAAATCCTGCCGTAGAAAAACTACGACAGGCTTTCGATCTTGAACTGGCTTGACCTTTATCGGCAACCACTCAGTCCCTATTCTCCCACAAATTTCCTGATGGTTTTCAGGCACTGGTCGCTACTGACCGGCTTGGATAGGAAATCATCACACCCTGCTTCAAAGGCAAGTTGACGGTCGCTGTCAAAGGCATTGGCTGTCAGGGCGATTACTGGCAGGTCAGGATGCTTCTCCTTAATTTTCTTCGTGGCCTCCAGACCATCCATCACGGGCATCTTAATGTCCATCAGGACAATATCATAGTCATTGCCCTCAACTTTCTCTACGGCCTCCTGGCCATTCTTGGCTCGGTCAAACAGAAAGTACTTCTTCAAGATGTACGACATCAGGATGAAGTTACTGTCATTGTCCTCTGCTACTAAAATCTTTTTCATGACACTCAATATATTTATACGGTAGTTAGTTTTTCTTCCAGAGTTTGCTCATATCTTCGAGTGTCTTACCCTTGGTCTCCGGCACCAGGCGCCAAACGAACAGGGCGGCAATCACGCAGATAATACCATAAAGGCCGTAAGTAAACCAATGACCGAAATCATCTCCCTCCGTCAGATGCATGTTGAACATCGGTACGAATGAACTGGATACGATGAAATTGGAAATCCACTGGAAAGCCACGGCGATGGCCACGGCAGCACCTCGGATCGTATTCGGGAATATCTCGGCAATGAGCACCCAGGTAATGGGACCCCAAGAGAACATAAACGAGGCGGAGTAGATCAGCAGCGAAGCAGCAGTCACCAGTTCCAGGCCAGCATGTCCGAATGTCAGGGCTACACCGAAGGCACCCAGGGCCATTCCCAGTGAGCCACAGATGAGTAGAGGCTTACGGCCCAGTTTCTCTACGGTGAACACTGCCACCAACGTGAACGAGATATTGATAATTCCCATGAATACCGTCAGGATCATCGGGTTGTCCATACCCATATCACCAAAGATACGCGGAGCATAATAGAGCACTGCGTTGATTCCCACAGCCTGCTGGAAGACGGAGAGCATGATACCCACGAAGATACACAGGGCACCGTATGTCATCAGTTTCTCTGTCTTCACGACCATTGTATCCTTGATATCCTGAAGGATCTGAGCAGCCTTGCTGCTGCCGTTGATCTTAGCCAGGATGCTCTCGGCCTTCTTGTCCTGACCGATGCTGACAAGATAACGCGGGGTCTCTGGTACGAAACAGATCAGAAGGGCAAAAAGACCTGCTGGCACTGCCTCACTTCCGAACATATAGCGCCATCCTGTAGTCACCGTCCACTGTGCTGCGGGATTGATAGCGGCCAGGCCCTTACCCATTTCCTCCACGAGTGGCTGGATATGATCGCCAAGGATGAAGAAGTTCACGAAATAGACCACCAACTGACCGAAGATAATGGCAAACTGGTTCCATGAAACGAGCATGCCCCTTATATTAGAAGGTGCCACCTCACCGATATACATCGGGCAGATAGCCGAGGCCAGTCCCACACCAACGCCACCGATTACACGGTAGAAATTGAACATGATCAACAGGGAATAGGTAGGTGTACCATACTCAAAGAACAGGAATTCCGGATCCATAGAGCCCAATGCTGATATAAAGAATAAGATACCAGCAATGATCAGTGACTTCTTACGTCCCAAATTGGTGGCCAGGAAGCCCGAGAGGGCAGAGCCAATAATACAGCCAATAAGGGCCGATGCAGATGTAAATCCATGCCATCCATCTGTATAAGTGAAATCCTTGGCCTCCATGAAGAAAGCCTGTAAGCCCTTTTCTGCTCCTGAGATGACAGCCGTGTCATAACCGAACAGAAGGCCACCGAGTACGGCGACCATAACGATTGAAATGAGATAGCCTTTGCTACCTTGTTCTGCTTGTTGATTCATCATACTATGTTTTTAATAATTGAGTTGGCAAACTAAGAGTGAAACTTGTTCCCTTATCCGACGTATAGTTAAGCGTAAGATTTCCACCAAGTTTATGGGCCGTCTCATGGCAGTATGCCAGTCCTAAGCCTAATCCTTCCTTAAACTCATCACCTTTGGTAAAACGCTCGAAAATATGATCAACATCTTCCTTTCGTATTCCACATCCCGTATCCTCCACCGTGAAGGACATGAATGATTCATCGCGAGCGAGAATCAGCCGAATATGACCTTTATCGGTGAACTTCACAGAATTCTCCAACAGGTTACCGAGCATCTGTAGCAGACTATCCTCATTGGTACAGAGTCTGCCATTACCTTCTGGCGTTCTGTCTTCAAACACCACCTGAACACGTGTTGAATCCACAGGAGGCATGGCCTGGATAGCACGATGGCAAAGAGCGACGCCATCAATTTCCTCGACCTCCTTGAGCAAGTCTTTCGAGTTGTCATTAGCCAATGCCAGCATCTTATTTACCAACGACGTAATCTGACGCGTGTTATCGCTAATGGTGCCGGCTATTTCTTTACGTTCTTCCTGTCCAAGCGAATTCTCCGCATCTGTCAGCACCTGTGTAAAACCATTGATGATATTCAAAGGCGTACGTATCTCATGACTGACGCTACGAATAAACTCCGTCTTCATCTTGTCAGCAGCCATTACCTGCTTGTTGGCTTCATTCAAGTCTCTGTTCTTGGATTCCAGTTCTTTCTGGTAGTGCTTCCGGCTCAGCACGATCATGAGAAGTGCCACGGCGAGCAATATGGCGAGGACAAAGGCAATGGTCAGCACTATATTGGCGCGCTTGGCAGCAGCCTGCTCCGACTTCATCAGCCGCATCTCATCATCCATGCTTTCAATGTTCTCCGCTATCGTCAGTCCTGTGATGGAATCACTAATATGCATGAGGTCCCTCAGGGTCTTGTAAGCCTCGATGGGTTCTCCTTTGTATCGCAAGATGTCGCACTTCATGATATAACGATCCCGCAGGTTGGTCAGATTGTCCGTAGCCTGCAACGCCTCATCAATATGGCCTTCGAGAACCATCTCACAGATGTCCATACAGGATAAAAAATAACCAGAACTACCTGTCGTGTTCTGTTTTTCATAATTCCTGGACAGGCGCAGGCATTCCCAAAATTGGTCTTTCTGGAACCTCTTGAAATAAAGCATTGCCTTGAAGGCGTATGCTTCAGCCATGTTACGGTAATAACTGGGCAGGTCAGGGTGTTTCTCCACCTCTTTAATATCCTCGTCAATCCAAAAGAAGGCATCATCCAGTTTTCCGTTAATATAAATGTGAGCCATACCCAAATAGAGGGTGCTCAGTACAGTTTTTTCGTATTTCGTCCCTTTGATCAGTTCTACAGCCTTCTTAAACTCATTAACAGCCCCTTCCACGTTACCACAAGTATTATAGACCTGCCCTAACATGTTAGGAGCCAAAAACTGCTCATCCGTTCCCCCTCTGCCTTCCAGCAAGTCATCCGACATACTCTTCGTGATGTGGTAGGCGTCACGAATATTCATACGATTCAGATTATAGACGATACCGCACACCCATGCATTATAATAGGAATCCAAGTCGCCATCCGCATTGGCATGCGCCTGAAAAGCCTTACATGCATTATAGAGCACCTTGGCATTGTCCTGGTCACAGGCTTTCCACATCGCCTTTTGCAGACGATGATGGGCAACCGTATCCTTACACACTGGCTCTTGTGCAAAGAGTAATACAGAAGCCAGAATAAGGACTGCGCTTAAGATCATCCGATACCAAGGGTTGATTCTCATTCCGACGTGAACTTTTATAAAATCTTTGCAAAAATACTGTTTTTCTCCGAAATAACCAAATTATTTATAATATATGTACATTTTTTTTTCGTTTACTTTGAGATATCGTTTTTTTTATGTACTTTTGTGGCGGAAAGAACTAATAACCACTTATAAATGAAAAGAACAATCTCTTTATGTCTGCTTGCTGTCAGCCTGTCGGCATCAGCCCAGACACATGTGTTGGACATTAACACCAAGAAGATTGGTGCCCCCGTACAGTCAACGATGTATGGTCTGTTTTTCGAGGACATCAACTACGCTGCCGATGGTGGCCTGTATGGTGAGTTAGTTAAGAACCGCTCTTTTGAGTTTCCTGATCGCCTGATGGGCTGGGAAGCCTTCGGTACCTTCGAGGTGAAGGACGATGGTCCGTTCGAGCGCTGCCCTCACTATGTAGAACTCCGTAACCCTGGTCATGGCGAGCGCCGTTCCGGACTTACCAACAGCGGTTTCTTCGGTATCGGCCTGAAACAGAATGAGTCTTATCGCTTCTCCGTATGGGCCAAGGCTCCTCAGGGTGCCACGAAGATTGCGGTGCAGTTTATCGAGCGCGCCACGATGGAGGAAAACCAGGAGTTCGTCACCGATACCCTGACCATCACCTCTGGTGAATGGAAGCAGTACGAGATGACCCTCAAGTCACCTCGTACCATCGACAAGTCTCAACTCCGCATCTACCTCGTTGACAAGAATACCGTTGACCTGGAACATGTATCACTCTTTCCTGTCAATACCTTCAAGAATCGTAAGAACGGTATGCGTGCCGACTTGGCACAGGCACTGGCAGATGTGCACCCAGGACTGCTACGCTTCCCTGGCGGATGCATCGTAGAGGGTGTCGATCTTGCTACCCGCTACCAGTGGAAGAACACCATCGGCCCCGTTGAGAACCGTCCACTCAACGAGAACCGCTGGGAATATACTTTCCCCTACCGTTTCTATCCTGACTACTTCCAGAGTTACGGACTTGGATTCTTTGAGTTCTTCCAACTCTCGGAGGATATTGGTGCAGAGCCTCTGCCCGTACTCAACGTTGGTATGGCCTGCCAGTTCCAAAACTGGGACGACGAGAGTGCCCATGTACCTATGGATCAGTTGCAGCCCTATATTCAGGACTGCCTCGACCTTATCGAGTTCGCCAACGGTCCTGCTGATTCCCAATGGGGCAAGGTCCGTGCGGAGATGGGGCACCCCGAGCCTTTCAACATGAAGTATATTGGCGTTGGCAACGAGCAGTGGGACGACCTCTATTACAAGCGTCTGGAGCCGTTTGTGGCAGCCATCCGCGCCAAGTACCCCAATATCAAGATTGTAGGCACCAGTGGTCCCGACTCTGAGGGTAAGATGTTTGAAAAGGGTTGGCAGGCCATGACGAAGCAGAAGGCAGACCTCGTCGATGAGCACTTCTACCGTCCTGAGGCCTGGTTCCTCGGCACCGATGAGGCCAAGGCCAGATATGGCAACAACTGCGGTGGCCTGCGCTATGAGAACTATGACCGTAAGGGTCCGAAGGTGTTTGCCGGTGAATATGCTTGTCACGGAAAGGGCAAGAAGTGGAACCACTACGAGGCATCTATCCTCGAGGCTGGATTCATGACAGACTTTGAGCGCAACGCCGATGTGGTCTATATGACGGCATACGCCCCCCTCTTCGCCCACGTTGAAGGCTGGCAGTGGCGCCCTGACCTCATCTGGTACGACAACAACCGTATGTTCAAGAGTGTCAGTTATTATGTACAGCAGATGTACGCCCAGAACAAGGGTACCAATATGATGCAACTAACGATGGACAAGCAGCCTGTGGCTGGACAGAATGGTCAGGACGGTCTCTTCGCCTCTTCTGTCTTCGACAAGAACACGGGTGAGATCATCGTGAAGGTCATCAACACCTCAAAGGAGAAGCAACCCGTCACGCTGAACCTCCTCGGTATCAAGGGCGAGCGCACCGCCCAGACCATCACGCTCTGCCACGACGGCATGGATGATGAGAACACGCTCGACAACCCCGAGAAGATCACTCCGAAACAGGGGACCTTGCAGTGCGAGGCTGGTCAGAAGAACACCATCCTCAACGACGAACTTCAGCCGATGAGTTTCCGTCTCTACAGAATTAAGAAATAAATAATAATAAAGCCCCGCCGGTTGGCGGGGCTTTATTTTGGGAGGCTCTTTACTTGCATTCGCCATCGCCATAGACATAGGCAAAAGCACCACTCTGATAGTCGAATATCTCCTCAGGCTTGAAGAAGCGGGCGACCTCGATGGCAGCATTTTCCACAGAGTCAGAGGCGTGGACGATGTTCTGCTGGTTGCTCACGGAGTAGTCGCCTCGGATAGTACCAGGGGCAGCCTGACGACCGTTTGTGACGCCAGCCATCGTACGCACCACCTGGACGGCCTCCACGCCAGAAATGGCCATGGCCACCACTGGAGAAGCCTGCATCGAGGCACAAAGTCCTGGGAAGAATGGTTTATCCACCAGGTGAGCATAGTGCTCACGGAGGATCTCATCACTCAACTGCATCATCTTCATACCAGAGATGCGAAGACCACGACGCTCAAAACGGTTCACGACTTCACCAATCAGTTGGCGCTGTACACAACTGGGCTTCAATAATACTAATGTTGTTTCCATACTGCAAAATTAAATGTTTAATGTATAATGTTTAATGTTTCTTACGATACTCCCAAAGTTCAAGACTATTGATGATGTTCTGCCAGAGCACATAACATCCTGCCCCCACAGAGGCAACAGGGTTCAGATACATATAGGCCACCCAGATGCTGAGAGCCGTATTCTTCTGGAAGAGAGCCTGCCCACTATTGATCTCCTCACCCAGATGGCGCCCGATACCGCGCCCGATAAGGAACTGCACGAAACAGAGAATCAGACTGAGCACGGCTATCATCGTGAGCAGCACCAGGGAAGCCTCACTATGCACAATGTTGCGCACCGTCACCCCTGAGGTGATACAGAGCGATACACTCCAGAGATAGAACGACAGATCGGGGATGGAGACGATCCACTGGCAGACACCTTTCACATAATGCTGCATGAACCAACCAAGCAAGAGCGGTAGTACCAGCACATAGGCCACCTTCTCTAAAATGATGGCAAACGCACTCCAGAAATCCACATGAGCCGTCTTCTCCAACAACGGGAACACGGCGGGAATCATCACCGCCGAAGCCAGAGAGGATATCACGACAAAGGCCGTCATCGTATTGATATTGCCACCCAGTTTGCCTGTCACCACAGGTGAGGCCGAAGCAGCAGGTCCGATGATACAGGTGAGCACACTCTCCCAAAGAATCTTCTGTTCCAGATCAGCCTCCACGGCGAAGATAATCCAGCAGTTGAGCGCCACAAGCAGTATCTGTGCGAACAGCACACCAATGTGCCAGCGATGGGGCTTCATCTGGTGGAAATCAACACGACAGAAGGTAGAGAACAGCGTCAGGAATACTGCCAAAGGAAATATCGTGTCGATGACGGGTCCCAGTGTATCACCCAAGGCATCTAATTGCGGCACCCAATAGAATATAAGATAGACAAGAGAGCCCACGGCAATCGCCACAGGCAGCGTCCAATCCTTCAGAAATCGCTTGATACTCATAATCTGGCTACAAAGATAACACTTTTTCTCCAAACCCCAGCCATTTTTACAAATTGTAACTCTGTAAGACATACTATGGCTTAACTCTGATCTGCCAAATCATTAAAATTTGCCAAGAACTCCATTTTTTTGGGGAATAACCTTGGAGGTTTCTGAAATAATACCTACTTTTGCAGCAGTATGAAGACCGTAATTCAACATATTATCCTCGTGGCTGCCCTGATGATGGCACTAACGGGCAAGGCGCAAGAGACCTTAGTGCCAGACTCGACACTGCATCTGCCTGAACTGAACAGTCTCGGACAGATGCACGCTATCTCGCGCTGGCCCATAGGCTACGGGCTGATGGGCTATCATAACTGGGATCTGCACAAAGGGATGAACCTGAGCCTGGGTGCCAGCGTCTTCACAGGCTTTGGGAAGTATGCCCCGAGCGGGACAGGATTCGCCCAGAATGCCAGTGGGATGTATGCCTGGCCCATTACTGACAGGCTGTCCTTTGCCGCAGGGGTCTATCTGCTCAATGCCACCTGGGGAGGTCTCAACCTGCGCGATACAGGAGTCAGTGGCGTCTTGGGCTACAGACTAAACGAGCGCTGGGAGGGTTACCTCTACGGACAGAAGTCGCTGATTAAGCCGCGCGTTCCCCTATATTTTTATGAGTCCCAAGAACTGGGCGACCGTATAGGCGCAGCCATCAAATACAACTTTAGCCCATCGTTCTTCATCCAGTTCTCTGTCGAAGAACGTAGGTAACCTAATCATGCTTGCAGCCAGAAAAACACAAAATAATTTGGTTTCTTTCCAATTAATTCATATCTTTGTGGGCAAAATGTGAGAATTATGAAGAAATTACTATTCCTATTAGCCTTATCGTGCTGTTCCTTTGAGTGTTCCGCCATCGAATTAAACGGGAAGTATCTCTCCCAGAGCGGGGAACTGTTATTCAGGTTTACGAACGACAGCCTGTATATCGACATCGCACAAAGTCAGCGCAATGTCTCTGCTTTCAAGTTGGTCAAGAACAAAGAGAGCAAGGAATCCACGACCTACAATGCCTTCGAGACGTATCTGAAAGACGGCCAGCCAACCTACAGGGAGGTACTTATCAAGGTCACCGAAATAAAAGGCAGGGATTATCTACTAGAATACTTTGGCAAAGACAAAGACCGCGACTACAATTCCAATGAGCGGTACACCATCAGGTTGACAGACTAACTAATGGTGTATAAAGCACCGCTCAACATTCTTAGTCTCAGCCGATGTATTGCATGATTATATCAGCGATTTGCTCCTCCGTCTTGCCGTCAGCGGTTATGACAAGTTGGTAGTTTCGGGTGTCGTAGCGCGAGGTACCAGTGTACTTCTTGACGTAGTTCTCGCGCATCTTATCTACCCGCTCGATGATCTTGCGGGCCTCGTCGGCTGTCATGTTCTGCTTACGGGCCACGCGCTCCATGCGGCAGTCCATCGAGGCTTGGATGAGGATGCTCAGGTGGTTGGGATGGTCGCGGAACACGTGGAATCCGCTGCGCCCGGCCACGACGCATGATTTCTCGGCGGCGAGGTCCTGCAATATCTGAGTCTCGGTCTTGAACATCTCGTCAGTGGTCAGCAGATCGGGTGCATCGTCCTTCTGCGGCAGGTAATAGTTCATGCTCATACCTGAGTCTATCTTCAGGATACGCTCCACGTCGGCCCACCAACTGTGCTTACGGCCTTTCAACCGTTCAATCTCTTCTGTAGTGAGATTATACTTCTCCTGCAGGGCCTTGATAACGGCCTTGTCATAGAAGGGTACATCCAACTTCTCTGCCAACAGACGGCCCACGCTGCGTCCGCCACTTCCTAACTCACGATTGATCGTGATTACAAATTTTTCGTTCTTGTTCATTGTCTGTTAACTGTTTATTGTGCTATTGAATTCTATAATTCCTCAATTCTTTTCTATCAGCCTAGGCACCCGACGCGTACAAAACCAATTTTACACGGAAGCCGCGCTTAGTTGGTTCGTCGAAGAGAATGACTTCGGGCCTTTTCCTCTGACTCGTGGAGTAACTGACATGGAGCGAAAATGACGTTCTCCAACACAGTCTTATACTCGAAGAGGTTAAACGGTGAAAACCAATGCCAGTCCCGCCTCCGTCTGTCCGCGGTCAATGCCCTGGATAGTGGTACGCAACATCTCGCTGATATAGGCCGCCGTGTTCATGGCGAAAGTGACTATGGCCACCACGATGCCCGTGGCATCCATCGGTGCCATCACCACATAGTACATCAGCATGAGCAGCACCAGCACGGGCGTGATATATCCTCCGCTAATAGATTGTTAGAAAAACTCTCTGTCAAGGAGGACCACCCCGTCAAGGCTATCATCTTACTCATTTCAACACCAAACGCTTCACCTTCTGGGTGCAAAGATACAATATTTTCCCGAATTATCATACTACTTTGTCTCGGAAACGAAAAGAAAAAAGGTTTTTCTTTTGCATTTCGCCCGACTTTTCGTAACTTTGCAGCGAATTTTGCATATACGATAAGATGAGTGTAACGGATTTCATCCACCAAGATACTGACAAACGACGTTTTTCCTTTGAGGTGCTGCCCCCACTGAAGGGGACAGGCACGGCAAAACTCTTTGCCGATATTGACAAACTACGGGAGTTCGACCCTGCCTATATCAACATCACGACCCACCATTCGGAGTTTGTATATAAGGAGTTGGATAACGGGCAGTTCGAACGCCGTCGTATCCGCCGTCGCCCTGGGACAGTGGCTATTGCCGCCGCCATCCAACAGCGATACAACATCCCAGTACAACCCCATGTAATCTGCAGTGGTGCCACGATTGAGGACATCGAGTATGAACTGCTTGACCTACAATTCCTCGGTATCAGTGACCTGTTGCTACTGCGTGGCGACAAGGCCAAGGAAGATAGTCGCTTCGTCCCCACCCCAGGTGGCCACGCCCATACCACGGATATGATGAAGCAGGTGAAGCGTTTCAACGAGGGATTCTTTGCCGACGGCACTCCTATCAAGAGTCCAGGCAAGCCCTTCGACTACGGGGTTGCTTGCTATCCTGAGAAACACGAGGAGGCACCCAACATGGAGATGGATATGCAGTATCTGAAAGAGAAGCAGGACCTGGGAGCGCGATATGCAGTAACACAGTTGTTTTTCGACAACGAGAAATACTTCCAGTTTGTGGAGAAGGCTCGTAAGATGGGTATCACCATCCCCATCATTCCAGGTATCAAGCCTTTCGCCAAACTCAGCCAGTTGACGATGGTGCCCAAGACGTTCCACTGCGACATCCCTGAGCCGCTGGCCAAAGAGGTGATAAGGTGCAAGACGGATGAGGATGCCAAGCAATTAGGTATCGAATGGACGACGCAACAGTGCCGTGAACTCTATGCTCAAGGTGTGAACAATATCCACTTCTACACCGTCTCAGCAGTTGATTCCGTGGTAGCAGTAGCAAAACTACTTCTTTAAGTCATCAGGATGGATTGGAGTGAAGTGATCGGACAGCAAGAGGCACAGCAACGGCTGAAGCAGATGGCAGATAGCGGTCATCTGCCCCATGCCATTATGCTTTGCGGCCCTGAGGGGAGTGGCAAGTTAGCCCTCGCCACCGCTTTTGCCTGTATGCTACTCGATGACGGGACACCATCCGCTAAGGCCATGCTGGCAAAACTCGAGCATCCCGACCTGCACTTCACCTACCCCACCATCAAACTGCCATCGATGGGCTCAGACCATAAGCCCGTCAGCGACGACTTTGCCAAGGAATGGCACGCACTGATCATGCAGGGTCCCTACTTTACCATGGACGAATGGATGCGAGCCATGGGCGGCGAGAATCAACAGGCCATCATCACGGCGGGCGAGAGCGACGAACTGGTGCGCAGGCTGTCCCTGAAATCGAGTCAGGGAGGCTATAAGGTCAGCGTTATCTGGCTGCCTGAGCGCATGAATATCGAGTGTGCCAACAAACTACTGAAACTCATCGAGGAACCGCCCCAGCAGACAGTGTTCATTATGGTCTGCCAGGAACCTGACAGACTGCTGGAGACCATCCGCAGCCGTGTGCAGCGCATCGACATCCGCAAGACCGACAATGAAGATATCCGACAGGCACTCGTGGAACGTCGTGGTATCGACGAAGAGGTGGCGCATCGCATCAGCCGACTGGCAAACGGCAACTGGCTGAAGGCTCTGGAAGAGTTGCAGGTAGGGTCAGAGAACGAACTGTTTCTTGACATGTATATCACACTCATGCGACTGGCCTACCAACGGAAGATCAAGGACCTGCAGAAATGGAGTGAACAGATGGCCGGCATGGGACGAGAGAAGCAGAAGCGCTGGCTCACCTATTTCCTTCGTATGACTCGGGAGAACTTCATCCACAACTTCCAAAATGAGGAACTGAACTACATGACGCGGAAAGAAGAGGACTTTGCACGCAACTTCGCCCGCTTCGTGAATGAAAATAACATCCTGCCCATCAGCGACATGGCAAACCTTGCCATCCGCGACATCGGGCAGAATGCTAATGCAAAGATCGTATTCTTCGACTTCGCCCTACAGATGATCGTGCTGCTCCTGCAGAAATGAAGAAATTAAATGATGAAAGATTGAAATAATGAAATAAATTTAAGATATGACAGAACAGACAAAAGAAATACCCATCAAGGTCGGTTGCGACAGAGGTCTATGTCGCACAGCCGTAGGCCGTCAGGATCGCCAGTTGAACACTTACGACTGGCTCGCCGACATACCAGGCAACGCCGACACCACCGATCTTGTAGAGGTACAGTTCAAGCACACCCGCAAGGGATATTACCATAACGTTAACAACCTCGACTTGAAGAAAGGCGACGTGGTAGCCGTGGAGGCAAGTCCAGGTCATGACATAGGTGTCGTGACCCTCACGGGGCGACTGGTGAAACTACAGATAAAGAAAGCCAACCTGAAGTCGGCTGATGACATCAAGCGTATCTATCGCATTGCCCGTCCTGCTGACATGGAGAAGTTCCAAGAAGCCAAGGCCCGCGAGCATAAGACGATGATTGAAAGCCGTCAGATAGCCAAGGGACTGGGACTGGATATGAAGATCGGTGATGTAGAGTATCAGGGCGATGGCAACAAGGCTATCTTCTACTATATCGCTGACGAGCGCGTGGACTTCCGCCAACTCATCAAGGATCTGGCTGCCGCCTTCCACGTGCGTATCGAGATGAAGCAGATCGGTGCACGTCAGGAAGCAGGACGCATCGGTGGTACCGGCCCTTGCGGGCGCGAACTATGCTGCGCCACCTGGATGAAAAACTTCTCCAGCGTAAGTACCAATGCCGCCCGATTCCAGGATATATCTCTCAACCCCCAGAAACTGGCAGGCATGTGCGCCAAACTAAAGTGCTGCCTGAACTATGAGGTTGATGACTATGTAGAGGCAGGTAAACGTCTGCCCGCCAAAGACATTATTCTGCAAACATTGGACAGCGACTATCATCTCTTCAAGAGCGATATCCTCGCAGGGATGGTCACCTACTCCACAGATAAGAATATCGCCGCCAACCTGGAAACCATCACGGCAGAACGTGCCAAGCAGGTCATCGAGATGAATCGCCGTGGCGAAAAACCTGTGTCGCTACAGGATGACGGCAGGAAGCCCGTTATTGAAAAGACGCACATCGACCTGGCCGGTGGTGACATCAGCCGCTTTGACAAAGCCAAGAAGAAGAAAAAGAAGAAGCATAACAACCGTCCCAACGGCAACAAAGAGGGTAACGGCAACAAGAATGCAGAATAAGCATCTACTGAAAGCCTTGATCCTAATGGCAGGAGTACTTCTCTGTGCCTGTGGTCAACAGAAGGTTTACAGCCGATTCCAACATGTCTCGGAAACAGGCTGGGAGAAGGCGGATACCATCAGTTTCAGTATTCCGCCAGTGGCAGAGGGTGGCTTATTCCTTGAAGAAATGGGCTTGCGCATCAACACGACATTCCCCTTCCAGTCGCTGACGCTCCAAGTCTCGCAGACAATTTTCCCTGAAGGCAGACAAGAGAAATACACCGTCTTCTGTCCGCTCGTTGACAAGGAAGGCGACCGGACAGGCGCAGGAATCAGCCTTTTCCAATACACCTTCCCCATCCATGACATAACACTTAACCACGGTGACTCCGTGCAGATCAACGTGGTGCACTGCATGAAACGGGAAATTATGATGGGGGTTACAGAGGTTGGCATCACCCTGTCAAGGCGATAGTCGTCAGTTGCGCAGCATATTCCTGCCAGCATCAATACGTAAGAAGATAAACAGCAGGATTGTAAAGCCCCAGAGCGAAGAGCCTCCATAACTGAAGAAAGGCAGAGGGATGCCGATGACAGGTGTCAACCCCAGCACCATTCCCACATTAATAAACACATGAAAGAGGAAAATGCTCAGTACACAGTAGCCATAGACACGTCCAAAGGTATATGGCTGCCGTTCCGCCAGATGGATTAGCCGCAGAATCAATGCCAGGAACAGCAACAGAACGCCTGCGGAACCAACGAAACCCTCCTCTTCACCTACAGTACAGAAGATAAAGTCAGTATCCTGCTCTGGCACGAACTTCAACTTCGTCTGCGTGCCATTAAGGAAGCCCTTGCCCTCCAGTCCGCCAGAGCCAATGGCTATCTCACTCTGATGGACGTTATAGCCAGCACCTTTCAAATCCTCTTCAAGTCCCAACAGAACATTAATACGGACACGCTGGTGAGGTTCCATGACATTATTCAGCACATAGTCAGCCAAGTTGAAGAAGAGTACAGACCCGATGGTAAACACCGTAATCCACAAGTAACTCCTGATACGCGTGGCCAGCGCCTGCCAGATTAAATAGCCCACAAGAAGGGCGCACGCCACAATTTCTATATATACAATATCAAAGGGGATGACAAAGAGAGAGAACAGAAGTGCTACCAAAGTGACACCGACGCAGACGGCCAGGAGTCGCAAGGCTTCCCTCTTGTCAGCACAATAGACCCAGACCATTGCACAAGAGAATATCTGAATAAGTAGGAGCACGATAAACTTTCCCAAGGATGTCGGAGTATATAAGATCATCGTATCAGCGAAACGGATGCCAATCACAAAATACAAGACCATCGCTACACCAGTAAACAGGATGCTTCCTGGCATCCCTTCCCTATAGAACATCAGAAAGAAGGCCAGATAGACCAGTGCCGACCCGGTCTCTCGCTGGAGCACGATGAAAAGCATAGGCACCAGGATGATTCCCAGTGCAGCAGCAAAATGCTGCCATTTATTGATAGTATAGCCATAGATGCTCATCACCTTGGCCAATGCCAGTGCCGTGGCAAACTTCGCGAATTCGGCCGGCTGGAGGCGTAATGGTCCCAGTACAAGCCATGATCGGGACCCCTTGATGCTGTGTGGATTAAAGATGGTGGCAAATAGCAATAGCAGCATGAACCCATATATAAATAAGGAGAACATGTCATAATAACGATCGTCAAGCATCAGCAGCACAAAAGCCAGCACTATCGACGTGCCTATCCAGATAATCTGCATCCCCGAGCGTGTATCCAGGCTGAAGATATCAGTCTCCCCGTAGGAATAACTTGCACCACAGACACTGACCCACCCGAAAGTGAGCAGGGCCAGATAGATGATGACCGTCCACCAGTCAAGTGAGCGCATCACGCCCTTCTGTTTCTTATCTGTCACCTGTACCATAAGCAATCCGCCGTTCCTGAATATTCTTGGCCTTCGCCTCAGAAGCCTCAGAGAGTTTACCTTTAATATATTTTTCCATGATCAACCCCCCAATAGGCACACCGTATGTGGCACCCCAGCCTCCGTTCTCGACATAGACAGCCACGGCAATCTGAGGATTCTCCATAGGTGCAAAACCCATGAAGACGGAGTGGTCATGACCACGGTTCTGAGCCGTACCGGTCTTTCCGCAGGCCATAAAGTCATACTTGCCAAGTTCATGGCACGTACCGCCCAGCACAGAAGAGCGCATACCCTGCACTACATAGTCGTAGGCCTCACGCGAAGCCTTCGTATAGTGTTTGCGCGTGAAGGCCGTATCAAGTGGCTCGCCCTGGATCTTACGCACCACATGAGGCACATAATAATAGCCTCTGTTGGCTATGGTCGCCCCAAGATTGGCAATCTGGAGTGGCGTGGCATTCACCTCTCCCTGTCCAATGGCGATGGAGATAATCGTCAGACCGTTCCATGAGCCCTTATAGGCCTTATCATAAAACTGCGCATTAGGTATCAGGCCCCGTTTCTCGCCTGGCAGGTCGATGCCCAGTCTATAGCCGAAGCCCATACTGACCATATAGTCACGCCAAGTGTCCATCGCCTTCTGTACCGTCCCGTATTTCGAGATATTGGTATTGATCATGTGGTATAGCCCCCAACAGAAGAAGCCATTACAGGAAGTACTCAAGGCCGGAACCAGTGGCAATGGTGCAGCATGACCATGACAGCCTACACGTAGTCCTCTAAATACGAAGCCATGGCTACATGGATACTGGGTGGTAGGTGTGATGATGCCTTCTGTGAGGAAGGTGAGTCCCTGAGTTGTCTTGAAGGTGGAGCCTGGCGGATACTGTCCCATGATGCTGCGGTTCAGCAGGGGCTTCCACACATCCTGACTCAGCAGATGGTGGTTCTTCGAGCGCTGGCGCCCCACCATCATCCGGGGATCATACGAAGGAGAGGATACCATGCAGAGGACCTCGCCCGTAGAAGGCTCGATGGCCACGATACTACCGATCTTGCCTTCCAGCAACCGTTCCCCGAGTGCCTGCAACTCGGCGTCAATCCCCAAAGTGAGGTTCTTCCCCGGCTGCGCCCGCTGGTCCAGTTCACCATTCCTATATCTGCCCTGCACACGTCCGTGGGCATCGCGCAACAAGATCTGGATGCCTTTTACGCCACGCAACTGCCGCTCGTAAGAACGCTCCACGCCCAGTTTGCCGATATAGTCGCCAGGCTGGTAGTAGTCGTCCTCCTCAATGTCAGCAGGAGACACCTCGGCCACATCTCCCAATACATGGGCAGCCATCGGCGACTGATACTGGCGCACACTGCGTTTCTGCGCATAGAAGCCCGGAAAACGGAACATCTTCTCCTGGAAGATGCTGAAGTCCTTATCAGAAAGTTGACTCATGAAGAGTTGCTGCGTGAAACGGGAATAACCGGGGTTCTTATTACGGTCCTTCATGGTCGCCATGCGCCTGTTGAACTCCTCCTTGGTAATACCTAATGTCTGACAGAACTCCGTAGTATCCAAACGATCCTTGATCTCGTTCATCACGACCATAATATCGTAGGATGGCTGGTTATAGACCATCAACTTGCCATTTCTATCGGAGATCACGCCGCGAGAAGGATATTCGATTTTCTTCAGGAAAGCATTCGAGTCGGCACTCTTCTTGTAGTCGTCACTCGTAATCTGAAGCATGAATAGGCGAATCGTATAGATGACCACTATCAAGACTGCCACCCCGCCTATCACATAACTCCGGTACTCGAGACCATTATTCTTTTCCTTCACCTTGACCGAAAACTTTCAACCGCAATTATCAGAACCAACGTAATCAGTGCACTACCACCAGCACGCAAGAGCCAAGACTGCCAATCAAAGAATGTAAAGGCTTCCAGAGCAAAGAACAACAGACAATAGAACGTTACCAGGATCACACACAGTATGGCGAATTTACTCGTGCCCAACGTGGCAGCAGAAACTTTCAGGTTCTCCGCAGAGTCACGCGGTACCAGAGGTTCCAGAAGATACGGCTGGATAAAGCCTATGAGTGTCAGGCAGCCCGCTGCCAATCCTGGCGTATTGGAGAAAATATCAATCAACAGTCCTAAGCCAAAGTTCCAAAGGAGTATCTCCCACTTTGGCGTTCCACGCCGGAACGTGATGGCAAAGACGACATAGAGCAACGGGGTGGCGACTTGGAACAGGAAGATATGGTTCAAGACCAGTACCTGAACCAGAAAGAGCACCACAAACATGACCAACCGTTCTATATGTTCCATATCGTCCTCCTCACTTGTCTCTTTTTACATTCATCGAGTCGCGCGCAGCCTGCATGATGGCCGCACGCTCGGCAATGCCCTTGTCACTGATGACCAACACATCACTCACACTACTGAAATCCGTGCTCAACTGCACTTTCAACTTATACGACAAACCGTCGCTTGAATTATAGGCATGCTCAATTTTTCCCACCAGCACGCCTGACGGGAATATGGAGGAGAAGCCACTGGTGACCACCCACTCTCCCAACCTAAACTTTGCATGACGGGGAATATCCTCGACATAGGCAACGGTAGGATCGCCGCCATACCATCGCAGATAGCCGAAATAGCCCCGCCCGCGGATGGCGCAACTGATACGGGATGAGGAAGCGTTCAATACAGGAATGACCACGGAATAGTGGTCTCCCACCAGATAGACGACGCCGACGACGCCATTGCCGCAAGCCACGCCCATATCGACCTCCACACCGTCGGCCCGACCTTTGTCGATGGTCATCAGGTTCTCCAGTCTGTTCAAGGAGTTATCAACCACCTTGGCAGGAATCAGTTTATACTGGCTCAGGAACTGCAGTTCGCTACGTTCCGCCGCCGCAGTATCTTTCGTCGCAGCGGCATAGAGCCGTCTCAACTGGTCAACCTGCCTTTCAAGATAGAAGTTACGGAGGGTGAGATCCCTATTGGCCCTCTCCAGTGTAAAGAAGGACACCACCTTGCTCTCCCATTCATAGACCTTGCCGACAACCGCGTTGGCGGAAGATAGCCAGACACTACCCTGATAACTGTTGTACTTAAACAACAGAACACCACTGGCCACTTCCAACAGGAGGAAAAGGAACCAGTGATGATACTTCTTCAGGAAATCCAGCAGGTTGCGCATTCCCAGACTACCTCATCAGGAAAGTAAACCTATCCAGGTTTTTCAACGCAGTACCGGCACCCTTTGCCACGCTGTGGAGAGGATCCTCGGGAACATGGAAAGGTATGTGCATTTTTTCCGTAAGGCGCTTGTCAAGCCCGCGCAGTAGAGCACCGCCACCAGCCAGATAGATACCGTTTTTCACAATATCGGCATAGAGTTCTGGCGGAGTGTTCTCCAAGGCGGAGAGCACGGCATTCTCTATCTTCGACACTGTCTTGTCCAGACAGTGTGCAATCTCCTGATAGCACACGGGCACCTCCATAGGCAGGGCCGTGATACGGTTCGGTCCATGTACAATGTAATCTTCGGGAGCCTCCTCGCCCAGATCCGTCAAGGCCGATCCCACGTTGATCTTGATACGCTCGGCCATGCGCTCAGAAACCTTCACATTGTGCTGGCGATACATGTATTCCTGGATATCAGCGGTCAGGTCGTCACCAGCCGTACGAATGGAGTTGTTGCAGACGATGCCGCCCAGGGAGATGACGGCTATCTCCGTAGAGCCGCCACCAATATCTACGATCATGTTGCCTTCCGGAGCCTCTACGTCGATGCCGATACCGATGGCAGCCGCCATCGGCTCGAAGATCAGATAGACGTCGCGGCCGTCGGCATGCTCGGCAGAGTCGCGCACGGCACGCAGTTCCACCTCGGTAGAGCCTGAAGGCACGCCGATTACCATGCGGAGGGAGGGCGAGAACAGGCGGTTGCCCGTATGCACCATCTTAATCAGGCCACGCATCATCTGCTCGCAGGCAGAGAAGTCGGCTATCACGCCATCGCGCAGCGGACGAATGGTACGGATGTTCTCATGTGTCTTCTCATACATCATCTTCGCCTCATTACCGACGGCAACCATCTTGTCGGTACGGCGATCGAGGGCAACGACAGAAGGCTCATCTACCACAATCTTATCATCACTGATAATGATGGTATTAGCCGTTCCAAGGTCCATGGCTATTTCTTGTACAAAACTAAAAAATCCCATTCTGAAATTTAATGCTTAATCTTTAATGTTTAATCTTTAATCTTTCGAAAACCAACTGTGGATGGCAGTGTCGTAGTGGGAACTCACGCCGAAGGCACGAGTGGCAAACTCACGACGCTGCGCCAGGGTCGTCTCCGCACCTTGCGCCTTCAGGATATCCAGCAGCACGCCATATTCGGCCTTGCTCGGTACAATCACCACATCCTTGAAGTTCTTCGCTCCGGCACGTATCAGAGAGATACCGCCAATATCGATCTTCTCGATGATATCCTCCTCCGAAGCCCCACTGGCAACGGTCTGCTCGAACGGATAGAGATCTACAATCACCAGGTCGATCTCAGGAATCTCGTACTGCTTCATCTGGTCAAGGTCTCCCTCGTTCTCACGACGGGCCAGGATACCTCCGAACACCTTCGGATGCAATGTCTTCACACGACCGCCAAGAATAGAGGGATAGGTCGTCACATCCTCCACCTTCTGGCATTCGTAGCCGAGCGATTCAATAAACTTCTGGGTTCCACCTGTAGAGAGGAACTTCACACCTTCCTCATTCAACTTCTTGAGGAGTTCGTCAAGACCGTCCTTGTGGAATACTGACACCAAGGCAGTCTTAATCTTCTTTGTTTCAGCCATTTTTACTCTTTATAACGTTATAACAAAATGCATTTGGGTTGCAAAGATACAAAAGAAAACGGATTAATCTCACTTTTCATTCTGAAAAATTTGATTAATCCGTGTTAAAAATAAGATAGGTCAATTTCCCGCCTATATTCTATATCAAGTTCATGCCGAGTTTCTTACACTCCTGGCGCATCTCGTCGGGCCAGATAGAGGCCTGAATCTCTCCGATATGCCCTTTATGCAGCAAGACCATGCAGAGCCGGCTCTGGCCGATACCGCCACCTATCGACAGAGGCAGTCGGTCGTTGAGCAACTGCTGGTGGAAATAGAGTTGTTCCCGGTCTTCCTTGCCTTCAATCTTCAACTGGCGCAGCAGGCTCTCCTTATCGACCCTGATACCCATGGAGGAAAGTTCGAATGAGCGCCCAAGCACTGGATACCAGATCAGGATATCTCCATTGAGCCCCTTCTGTCCGTTCTCTGCCACCGTTGACCAGTCGTCGTAGTCCGGAGCACGTCCGTCGTGCTTCTCACCGTTCGACAGTTTTCCACCTATACCTATAATAAATACGGCACCATATTTCTCACAGATGGCATCCTCACGCTCCTTAGGCGACTTGTCGGGATACATCTGCAACAGGTCCTCGGCATGGATGAAGTGGATCTTCTCAGGCAGGAAAGGCTTGATCTGCGAATAGGTCTCGCATGTCAGATACTCCGTACGGCGGATGGCGGCATAGATACGCTCCACCACGTTCTTCAGGAAGGCAAGCGTACGGTCTTCCTTACGGATGACAGCCTCCCAGTCCCACTGATCGACATAGAGCGAATGCAGGTTGTCCAGTTCCTCGTCAGCACGGATGGCGTTCATATCCGTATAAATGCCATAGCCAGGCTCTATCTTGTACTCTGCCAGCGACAGGCGCTTCCATTTGGCCAGCGAGTGTACTACCTCAGCCTTGGCATCTCCCAGGTCCTTGATGGGAAAAGTGACAGCGCGCTCCACGCCGTTCAGGTCATCATTGATACCTAACCCTTTCAGTACGAATAGCGGAGCCGTCACGCGACGGAGCCTGAGTTCGGTAGAAAGGTTCTGCTGAAAAAAATCCTTGATCAGTTTGATACCCTGTTCCGTCTGTTTCATGTCGAGCAGCGGCTCATACATCACTGGCTGAATAACTTGTCCCATAATTCTGTTCTTTCTAAATTTGCGTGCAAAGGTACGCATTAATTATCAAAATGCAAGCAAAAAAGGGGATTATTTTGCATTAATGACATAAATCAATGATTTACGCTAACATTTTGACAAAAAGGAGTAATCCTGTATAGAGAGACGTTTACACCATTCACCTCATAATAACGGCTCTTATAGCCGAATGCCATAAGAGCCGTAATTTATTGGAATTTAACCGCTTACTCGGTAAAGCCAGTGTGCCTGGTGCCTGTCACGAGGTAGTGGTCAAAGCCATACTTCTCAGGATATTCATCATCGCTGAACGAAATCTCGAATGCAATGCTGTCGCATGGCATACCATGCAGGTTCTTACCTGCGCCCTCCATGATCTTACCGTTGGTAACAACAGCCGTACCAGAACCGGCAGCATCATAGTCACGCTCTGTTGCAGAGAATGTCCTGGCAGCATAGTTGATATCTACAAGGAACTGGAATGCCCAATAGGTCTTCTGGTCGTCGATGAACATCTGGGTTGTGCCATTGTCGGCTCTGTTGTAGGTAAAGATGGTACCATCGGCCCACTCATCCAGGACATTGCCGCTTGCATCAACAGCATAGTACATGACATCCCAATAGCCGCACATCTTCTCGATGTTAGTACCGCCGGGCTCCTCATCAGTTTCCACGCTACAGGCAATGAAACCCGTTGAGAGCATCAGCGCCATTGCTATCATTGAAAAATATTTCTTCATAATCGTCTGCTTATTTGTTTAATATAATGTGGAAGGTCATAGATCCGGCATAGCCCTCATCCCAGGTCAGCGTCTCCGTTTCAGGATCGTATGAGCCAGAGAAGGAGCCGTCGTCGAGTGAGTCGCCCCAGCCTGCTACAGAACTGGAGAGGCAAACCAGTTGGTTGTCGGCCGTCAACTGGAGATAGCCACGGCAAGCGTAACTGCTGCCGTAACCGGCACGCTGGTCGTAGTAGCCGGCAAAGAGGTCGCTCACGTAGAAGATACCAGGGGCAGCCTTCCGGATAGTGATGGCGAAGTCGGAGAACGGAGTCACCGTCTGACCGCCATAGACACGCTGTGTACCAGCCTGGGCAACCCAGGAGCCGCTGATATCAGTGGTGATAGAAGGATCGCAGACAGCGACCGTACGCGATACGGATGCGGGGAAACCGTCCTTGTTCACGGCTGAATAGGTGACGGTATAGAGTCCGGCAGTATTCACGTCGATATCGTCAAGACCATCGACGATGATGTGTGAGGTGACATCCTCGCCGTTCTCCGTTGCCAGGCAGCCGGCGTCAGTGTAGGTCGTTCCGAGAGGTACCTCCACGAAAGCATCGCCCTGCATGTCAAGATTCACATAGTAGGTGATCCTGGAATCCGTCAGGTGATCGTTGTCATCGTTACACGATGTCAGGCCGAAAACCGACATTCCGAGCATCAGGCTATATAAAAATATCTTTTTCATATACTGTTTCTTTTTCAATTCTTCAATTTTCCAATTCTTAAACTCTCACCTATTTCACATCCCAGAACACGCGATCGCTAAGTTGTTTCATGGCAGGAGTATTCCTGTTATACTGGCGAGCACTTAGAGGGAAGGGCACACGCTTGGCAAGACCACCACCGGTGATGAAGTTCACACCAGGATTGATGAAGTCGCCTGCGGTGTAAATGGTAGAATCGTCATAGATAGCCTTAGCGGTAGCGGATGACAGCACAGGCACGTCGGTACGGCGAGCCTCAGACCATGCCTCCATGTGGTTGCGATAGAAGAATGCCACCCACTTCTGCATATAGAGCAATTTCAGTTTGTCGTCGTTGCTGGCCTGAGCGCCCCAGTTGGTCTTGCTGGCAGCGAGGAAGGCGTCTGCGCCATCAATGCCACGCGATGCAAAGTCGGCCTTTACAGCAGCCTCGTAGGCGGCCTGGGCAGCAGCATCGTTGTTGTTGAAGCGGAATTCAACCTCAGCAATCAGGAACTGCAACTCGCTCTGCGTGAACAGATAGATAGGCATAGCCTTGGCGGGAGCGCGGTTCACATTGCTCACGTAGTCGTTGTTGTAGGCAGAACCGATTCCAAGCCAAGTACCCATGAGGGTCTTACATCCTGGCAACTGACCAACATAGTCGTTGTACTTAGCACTTGTCTCCAGGGCGTATGCGATACGCGGGTCGCTGGTAGCCTGATAGTAGGTTACGAGGGGATAGGCAGCACAGTGGTTCTTCGTACCTGCGAGGGTTCCCTCGAAGAAGGTTCCGCCCCAGGGGTTGCGCTGGCCGACGGCATCTGAATAGACATCCCATGCGACATCGCCCGTGAAGAAGTTGTTAGCAGCCACAAGTGCCTTTGCCTTGCTGGTATAGTCGGCAGCGTTGACACCACCGTCGATCAGGCGCATATACATTCTCAGGCGCAGAGCGTTGGCATAGCCTTTCCACTGATTCAGGTTCTTGTTAAGCATAGGATCGGTAACGCTCATGGCCTCACCAGTCATGGCAGCCTCAGCAGCATCCAGTTCTGCCAGCACGCCTTCATACACTGTCTTACCGTCATCCCATACAGGCATTGCATTGTTACTTCCCTGCAGTGCCTCGGTATAAGGCACCTGGTCGAGATTATCGACGAGCACCTGGAAAGCCTGTGCGCGAAGCACCTTGGCAGCGAAGATGTCAGAGGTGTTCGTGGTCTTGCTGATCACATCCTCCACATCCTGCAGGGCACCTGCATACAGATAGAGGTAGGGACGGTTGAACAGGTTGCTGGCCTCGTCGATGTGAAGTTCAGCCAGGTCGTTGTACTGGTTGGCTGTAGGCATCTGATCCCAGTACTGAGCAAAGAAGCCTGCATAGTTGAACACCTGGTCGCCAACCACGTCGGCAATGGCATTCTCGATGGCAGGAAACACCAGGTCTGCCGACACGTCGCTGTTCGACGGGTAGTTCGGGTTCTCGTTGATGTCCAGGTCACAACTGGAAAGCATCAGCAGGCCCGCAGCAGCAAAAATATTTATCTTTTTCATACTGTAATTTCCTTTCTTTTATAATTTAACATTAACGTTGAAACCGAACTTGCGCGAACTCGGGTTAGCAGAATACTCACCGAAGTTACCATCCAGGTCGTTACCGAAGGATGTCAGTTCAGGATCAATAAAGGTATTGCTCGACGGAGTCCATACGAACATGTTGTTGCCGAACAGCGACACCTTCACACCCTGCAGCGGAGTCTTAGCCAGCCATTTCTTAGGCAGATCCCAAGAAAGAACGACTGAACGCAGTTTCACGTATGACTTGTCAACAAGGAACGACTCTGAACAGAGCGGGCCGCCCTGCTCCCAGTAGTTATAGATCTGGGTACCGTCCAGGGGGGTTGTGTTCTCACCATATATGGGGTTGCCGTCTGCATCCTCGTCAATCTGCACGACAGAGTTGGGAACGACGAACGGGTTACGGTCGTTGTAGGCTGTCTGGATGGCGTTACCCGTGAAGTAGGAGATATCGGCCGTACGAGAGTACATCAGACCACCCTTACGGATATCGAAGTCAACACCAAGGCTTATACCCTTATACTTCAGTGTGGTACCGAGACCCATCTGATACTTGTAGTTCATCGTACCGACGGTCTCAAGTTCGTCAGAGTGGATGGGCACACCCGTAGGACCTACGATGGTGTGGCCTTCTGCGTCCTTCTTGGGCTTGTAGGCCTTGAACACACCTACCTCTTCGCCTTCGATGAGGAAGAAGCCTACGTCACCGCTGAACTGAGAGATGTTCACCTGTCCACCCAGTTCCTCAGGCAGTGAGATCACCTTGTTCTTGTTCTTGGTGAAGTTCCAGGTCAAAGACCACTCGAAGTCCCTCGTGCGGACGGGAACGACGGTTACCAAGGCCTCAATACCCTTGTTACCTACTTTACCGAGGTTGGTGTTCACATAACTGTAACCAGAGGCAGGATCCATGTTCAGTGAGAAGATCTGCTTGTCTGACTTACGATCGTAGTAAGAAACGTCGAACGAGATGCGGTTCTGCAGGAAGGCCATGTTCAGACCGATTTCCCACTCTGTGGTCATCTCAGGGCTCAGGTCGAGACTACCCAGCGTGTTACCAGCCGTATAGGCGTTCGTGCCAGTCTTGGCAAACGGGAACTTACTATCGTACCAGGCACCAGAGTTGACACTAGCCTGTGAATAGACGGAGTTGGTCATATAGGGATCGGCATCGTTACCAGTCTTACCCCAGGCAGCACGCAACTTACCGAAGTTGATGATCTTCTTCAGGTCTTCGTCGAACATCTCTGAGAAGAGCCAACTGGCAGTCACACCAGGATAGAAGAACGAGCGGTTCTCCTTAGGCAGTGTAGATGACCAGTCGTTACGGGCGGTCACCGTCAGATAGAGCATGTTCTTCCAAGCGAGTTCAGCCTGTCCATAGAAACCATAGAGACGGCGCTTTCTGCTGTACTGAGAAACCTCGGGGCGCTCAGAAGAGTTGCTCAGGTTAAAATAGGTAGGGATAGTCAGGTTCTCCACGTGGCCATAGAGGTAGGAATAGCGGCGCTCATTGCCGTTGAAACCTGCGATGGCATTCACGTTGAAGTCGTTGATAGGCATGTCGAACGTCACGAAGAGGTCCTGGTTGATCTCACGCTCGCGGAAGGTCTGCTGCGTCACCTGACCCGTCTGGCCGGCAATTGAAGACTCAGAACCGTTAGGCGTACCTGCAAAGAGTTTCTCGAGGTTGGGCTGACCCACGTTGCGCTGGCTGGTCTGCGTGTCGAGACCAAAGCGATAGGTTGCCTTGAAGTACTTCAGGAAGTCGTAGTCGAGTTGCAACTTACCATAGAAGCGCTCGTTCTCCATCTGGTTCTGATAGTTCTCAAGGATATAGTATGGGTTCGTCACACCGTAAGGCGTATAGTAATAGCCTGGTGAGTTGAACGGGTCTTTCAGATCCTTCATCTCGGCGATGGCGATGTCACGCGGGGTCTGCATCACGGCGTTGTACATAGAACTTCCGCCCTGACCAGTGGTCACGAACTTGTTCTTCTGGTAGGCATAGTTCATGTTGGCGCTGATGGTGAAGTCCTTCACCTTCTGGCTGGCATTGGCAGAGAAGGTATATTTCACGTAACTGTCGGAGTTGGTGGGGATGATACCATCATCGTGAATCTGCGAAAGGCTCACGTAATAAGTCGTCTGATCCGTAGCGTTGCTGAACGATATGCTGTTGTTGTAACGGAAGCCCGTGTCGAAGAAGTCTTCCACATTCTCCTTGATGGGAACAAACGACTTCATCTTCTGCGAGTTGTTATACACCTGACCCCAACGGATTGTGGAACCGTCGAACCTCGGACCCCAAGAACCGTTCTCGATCATGGTGTAGTTACCATACCAACCGATACCGAACTCATTCTGGTTCTGCGGCAGGCGAAGCACTTTCTCCCACTGCAGGCCACCATTATACTCAACGCCGATACCCTTGGACTTCTTACCGTTCTTGGTGGTGATGAGGATCACACCGTTGGCAGCACGGCTACCATAGAGGGCCGTAGCGGCAGCACCCTTCAGGATGGTCATGTTCTCCACGTCGTCTGGGTTCACGGCATTGGCACCGTTACCGAAGTCAAAACTGGCATCGAGGGCATTGGTTCCCAGAGAGTTAGCACTCATCGAAGTATTGGTCATAGGAATACCGTCGATCACGTAAAGCGGCTGGTTATTACCGTTCAGTGAACTGATACCACGGATGATAACGGAGTTAGAAGAACCTGGGTCGCTCGATGTAGAATTGATCGTCACACCGGCCACCTTACCAGCCAGACCTGACATCACATCGTTGGTACGCACCTCGGCAATCTCTTCTCCGTTGAGCGAGGCTGCTGAATAGCCCAGTGCCTTGGCCGAGCGCTTGATACCCATGGCGGTCACCACAACCTCTTCAAGAGCCGTGGCGTCGCTCTTCAGGAACACGCGCATGCCGTTCTTGGCAGTCACGGTCTTACTCTCATAACCAAGGTAAGAAATCGTGATCGAGTTCTTTCCCTGGGGCAGAGTCAGCGAGAAGCGACCATTTACGTCAGTCAACATACCCGTACTCGTACCATCCACCTTAACGGCTGCACCGATGATCGGCTGACCGTCTTCCTGGGAGAGTACAGTACCGGTAACTTTGGTTTGAGCCAGTGCGGTTCCCATGCAAAGGAACAGCGCGGCTAAAAACATCGTTAGTCTTTTTTTCATAAATTCTCTCTCTTTTGTTATTAATTAAATATAATAATGTGTAATTATCCGTTTTTTATGTACACCTCCGCGCCGGAGGTCAAAGACTTTATTCGTTCTGGTTCATACTTCGGGGTGCAAAAATAATGCATAAGTTTCTAAAAAACGAATAAATTTATAAAAAAGTTACATTTCAGCGTGTTTTATTAACAATTCCGCCTGAGGGGGTTGATATATATCAATTCGTAAGCATAAATGGCTTTTCAATGACAAATTGAAATTTACAATAAGGGTATAACTTTTTGTTTTTATTTTCAAAACACCTTTCAGGAGAAGCGTATATCATTCATATCCAGGCGTTTACGCTGAAAGGTGTTTTGGAGGAGGTATATTTCGCCAAATAAGTGGCTCTTTTCGGTAGCCAGAAGCCTCTTTACGATCACGAGGAGCCTCTTTACAATCGCCAGGAGCCTACTATTTTCACTAAAACGGCCTCCTGCAAATGTCCCAAGGCTTGGGACAAGTCCTTCATCATCATACGGCACAAACTTATAGATTGCATACCACCAGATTGCCCATGCCAGGAGCGACAGGTCCCCTCATACTGGTCCGCAGAACGCCCTTTCAGCGTAATACTTTGTAAACCAACATCTTACGCGTCCACTGAAGGGAAGGGGCGTGCCTATTGGCAAGTCCTGTCCCTAGTGCTAAAGGGAAAACAATAGACCAAACAATTGGGGAGGCCACCAAGCGGTGCCTCCCCAATTATTGAATAAGCCGATGACCTAAATCACCCTGATACCCCATTACTTCACCTGAATAACCAGGTATTTGCTGGTATGCCAGAAGGCATCAGGATTAGTGATGCGAAGCACGTACTGCTTGTTGGCATCGCGCTGCAGGGTATATGAACCAGCAGGATGACTGGTCAGGATCTCTGCCGACTTGCTGTAAAGTTTGATCTCCTTGTCGATGCGGATATCAATCTTAGTGAAGTAGTCCTTGTTGAAGTTAGAACGCAGCACCTCACCAGCATCGAGGATATTCTGCTCCTTGAGTTCCTTCTTCGTACCAAAGACAAACCATGCGGTGTGCAAGGCCTTATCCTGCGTAGAGATGGTCTGAGCCTTCTGGGTATTCTCTTCCTTCAGCGTAGTGACGTTGGTATTTAAGTCGGCCACCTGCTCGTCGAGTTCTGCAATATGGATATCTTTCTTGTCCAGTTCCTCGCGAAGAGCCTGCAACTGCTTGTCCTTCACCTCCATCTGCTGGGTCAGGTTATCGATGATCTTCTTCAACTGGCCACCCTTCACCGTGCTTTCACGTACCTGCTGCTTCAACTTGTTGATGAGTTCCTTGTTCTGCTTCATGGCAGACTGGATGAACTGCATGTTCTCCTGGATACGCTGCTTGGTGTTAGTGCCCTCGCCCTGCTTGGCGATGGTCACACGATTCTGAGCCTCGGTGATCTCACGGAATCCCTCCTCGATGTCACTCAAAGTGGTCATCATGTCGTTGATCTCATTGTCTTTCTGGGCAATAATCTGCTCGAGTGAGTCACGCTGCTGCGTAGCGGCCAGTTCGGCCTTCTTTACAGCATCTTGATTACAACTGACAACCGTCATGGTGCAGACGGCTGCGAAAAAAAGTTTTTTCATACCTTATTCTGTTTTTAGTTCATGATCTTTCTGACTATTTCCCGCCAGGATGATGACAATCTCACCCTTCGGCTCTTTCTCCTTGAAATGGGCTATCACCTCATCGAGCGTACCACGCACGCTCTCCTCGTGGATCTTGGATATCTCGCGACAGACACTTACCTGCCGCCCTGCTCCAAACACCTCGGCAAACTGCTGCAATGTCTTGACCAGCCTGTAAGGCGACTCGTAGAAAATCATCGTGCGCTGCTCTTCGCGCAAGGAGTCCAGTCGTGACTGACGCCCCTTCTTCTGAGGCAGGAACCCTTCGAAGACGAAACGGTCACAAGGCAGGCCGCTCGCCACCAGCGCTGGCACGAAGGCCGTGGCACCTGGCAGGCACTGAACCTCTACCCCAGCCCTGACAGCCTCACGCACCAGGAAAAAGCCCGGGTCGCTAATGCCTGGCGTTCCTGCATCACTGATCAGCGCCACGTTCTCACCTGCCAGCAGACGGCTGACGACACTGGCCGACGTTCCGTGCTCATTGAACTTATGATGCGACATGAGAGAGTTCTTGATCTCGAAATGTTTCAGCAGGATGCCCGATGTCCGGGTATCTTCCGCCAGCACGAGATCCACTTCTTTCAGGATACGAACAGCACGGAGAGTCATATCCTCCATGTTGCCTACTGGGGTTGGAACAATATACAACATGCCCATTTCGGGGGACAAATATAGCGCAAATAATCAGAATACACAAAAAAAGCGGTAAAATCTTTGCAATTTTTAAACGGATTTACTAATTTTGCCGCAAAAAGACAGAAAAAAAGAGGAAAATGCAAAAAGAAACTATCACTTTCGACCGTTTCGTACGTTGGACAGGAGGAATCCTTCTGGCGGGTGCCATCCTATTGCTGATTAATTATCTCAGCAGTGTACTACTCCCCTTTGTAGTCGCATGGTTTTTCGCCTATCTGCTCTATCCCATGGTGAAATTCGCTGACAAGAAACTTCACCTGCCCCGTGCCTTGAGCATCATTGTGACCCTCATCATCGTCATCGCCATCATCAGCGGCATCATCTACCTTATCATCCCTCCGATGATCGAACAGTTCGAGAAACTGGGGCACCTGGCTACCGACTACATCCAGAAGTCGGCCCACATCACCTCTATCCCTGGTGCCGTATCGGAATGGATCACGGAGAATCAGTCAGAGATAGAACAGTTCTTCAAGAGCAAGGACTTCACCGAGGGGCTGAAGACGGTCATGCCCGGACTCTTCAGTTTCCTTGGCCAGACCTATAGCATCATCGTAAGCGTCATCGCTTCGTTCATCACCTTATTATATATGTTCTTCATCCTGCTCGACTACGAATACCTGACAGAGAACTGGATACGTATCTTCCCCAAGAAGGTGCGCCCCTTCTGGGAGGAACTGATGGTCGATGTGGAACGTGAGTTGAACAACTATATCCGCGGTCAGGGTCTTGTGGCCCTCTGCATGGGTGTACTCTTCTGCATTGGTTTCACCATCATCGACTTCCCGATGGCAATTGGCCTGGGCATCATGATTGGCATTATGGACCTCGTGCCCTATCTGCACACCTTCGCCCTCATTCCGACTGTATTGCTCGCCTTGCTGAAGTCGGCTGACACTGGACAGAATTTCTGGATTATCCTCATCATGGCCTTGGCCGTATTCCTCATAGTACAAATGATCTGCGACATGATAGTCACACCGAAGGTCATGGGAAAGGCCATGGGGCTCAATCCCGCCATCCTGCTGCTCTCGCTTTCAGTATGGGGCGCCCTACTGGGCTTTATAGGACTCATTATCGCCCTACCCGCCACGACATTGCTCATTGCCTATTACCAGCGTTACGTCACGAAAGAAGGCAAAGATACGGAAAAAGATGAGGAGCCATCAGACTAAAAAAGGCTAAAAGACAAAAATCCTCAGAATAAATTTGGCTATTTCAAAAAAACGTTGTACCTTTGCAGCCGATTTCAAAAAATCACAGATAAGGTCGATCCGTTAGCTCAGTCGGTAGAGCACAACACTTTTAATGTTGGGGTCTTGGGTTCGAGCCCCAAACGGATCACTGGAAGAGAGAGGTGCACAGCCTCTCTCTTTTGGATTAGACGGGTATGCGACAGACAGTTCAGAGGCATCTACTCCCATTGACGGCAATCATTGCCGTACTCCTCACAGCCTGTATGGCTGATGAGGTGGGTGGTGTATATATGATTACAAAAGAGACGGACACCTTGCACGCCGTGGCAGACCAGAAGGCCGAACTGACTTTCAATGCCGGAGGAGAATGGACGGCCAGCACTGCTGACAGTTGGCTGGAGATAACACCGCAGAACGGGGATGGCGGGCGAAACACCATCACAGTGCGCACAACGGAGCAAAACCGCACAAAGCAGTTGCGAAAGACACTGGTCATGATATCGTCTGACGGGAAAAGCCAGGCTGTTCCCGTCATCCAGCGGAACGACTTCGCCTTTTTCGATACCCTATCCTATCAGGTCGGCCCTGAAGGGGACGAAGTCATTCTATCCTTCACTACTAATGTACCCAAAGGAGAACTGTATATCTCTTACGTGAAATACGGCTGGTTCTCCATAGAGAGCAACGAGGAAAAGACACGTGCCGGAGAATGGAGTGGAAAAGTGAAACCCATCACAGTGATGCCCAATGAATCCACAGAGGAGCGCTCTGCGAAATTCGTCTTGGGCTTTTACGATGAGAGGAAGAATTTTATGGTACTCGACTCTACGTGGATCCACCAGAAGGGCGCCGTGCCCTGAAGAAATCCACCATCACCTGCCGGCATGCCGACTCAAGGACACCGCCAAGGACGACGGCCTTTGGGTGTATGGCCCGCGGTGCGTATCCCTGGAAGCCACGCTTCACATCAGACGCACCAAAGACGATTCTGGGAATCTGGGCCCAGCCGATGGCACCCGCGCACATCGTACATGGCTCCACAGTGACATACAGCGTACAGTCTATCAGGTATTTCCCTCCAAGGGTGTTGGCTGCCGCCGTAATGGCCTGCATCTCCGCATGGGCTGTCACGTCGCAGAGCGTTTCCGTCAAGTTATGCGCACGGGAGATGACCCGATCCTTGCACACGATGACGGCTCCAATGGGAACTTCGCCTGACTCCAAGGCGATATAGGCCTCGTCGAGCGCCATCTGCATATAGCGCTCATCCTTCTTTTGCTGTTCTTCTGTATTCATGACGGCAAAGTTACGAAGAATAATTGATAATTGGCAATTGACAATTGACAATTTTTCATGGGGGCAGTAAATTCTTCATCCTCCATTCTTCATTCTTCATTTTTTTATATATCTTTGCAAACGGATTATGGATTTTCATATTGTACATATCAACGAAACGGACTCTACCAACCGTTGGCTGGCCTCACAGGCCTCTTCCCTCCAAGAGGGAAGTCGCACCGTGAGAGAAACAGTCCATGCAGAGGAGCAACCGCCCTGTGAGGTCGTAGTAGCCGCCTACCAGACGGCAGGAAAAGGCTGCGGCACAAATTCATGGGAGAGTGAGAGGGGGAAGAACCTGACGTTCTCGATGTTGATCCATCCAGAGGAGATCCCTGCAAGTGAACAATTTCATATCACGGAAATCGTCAGTGTTGCGATGTGTGAGACCCTGCAACAAGTGCTTGGGCCCGCACATCATGTAACCATCAAATGGCCAAATGACATCTATGTGGGTGAAAAGAAGATTTGCGGCATCCTGATAGAAAACCGCCTACAAGGCAATATCATCAAGGACAGCATCATTGGCATCGGACTGAATGTGAACCAGAAGGAGTTTAGAAGCAACGCCCCCAACCCCGTGTCAATCTATCAACTGACAGGACAGGAAACGGACACAAAAGAGTTGCTTAGCGCTTTTCTGAAGGCCTTCGACCATGCCTACCAAAATAAGACAACTTGTTTTACCTATAGAGAAAGGCTCTTTAGGAAAGGGGAAGATGGTCTTTACAAGACCAAGACAACTTGTTTTACCGCAAGGCTTACGGATGTCCTATCCGACGGAAGGCTTCTGCTGGTAGATCAACAGGGCGAGAAAAGATTATTCTCCTTCAAGGAAGTACAGTTTATCCTATAATAATATTTAAGGTATATGGCAAGATTTAAAAGAATTCTTTTGAAACTCTCGGGCGAGAGCCTGATGGGCAAGCAGGGGTACGGTATCGACCCTGAACGACTGGGCGACTATGCCAGGCAGATTAAGGAAATCAGCGAGATGGGCGTCCAAATCGGTATCGTGATTGGCGGTGGTAATATCTTCCGCGGCCTGTCAGGTTCGCAGAAAGGCTTCGACCGTGTTAAGGGCGACCAGATGGGCATGTGCGCCACAGTCATCAACTCTCTGGCACTGAGCAGTGCCCTGGGTGCCATTGGTGTGAAGAACAAAGTCCTGACGGCCATCCGCATGGAGCCTATCGGTGAGTTCTACACCAAATGGAAGGCCATTGAGGCCATGGAAGCCGGATACGTATGCATCTTCTCAGCCGGCACGGGCTCTCCCTACTTCACTACGGATACGGGTTCCAGTTTGCGCGGCATCGAGATCGAGGCCGACGTAATGTTAAAAGGTACGCGCGTGGATGGTGTCTATACTGCCGACCCGGAGAAAGACCCGACAGCCACGAAGTTTGAGGACATCACCTATAAAGAGGTACTGGCACGTGGCCTGAAGGTAATGGACCTGACTGCCATCTGCATGTGTCAGGACAACAATCTCCCCATCTACGTGTTCAATATGGATATCGTAGGTAATCTCAAGAAGGTGATGGACGGTGAGCAGATTGGCACCTTAGTGCACAACTAAACTTCCTCAAACTCCACGTATTCACCATCGGAGTGGTCGAAGATCTTGCGTTTCTCTTCGACATTACGGTCGTCAATAATAGTTACGCCACTGCCTGTAGTCGTCGTGCTACGGGCAGTCTTTTCTTTTTCAGGCTCCTGTCGTTCACTGCTGGTGGTGGCTTTAGCCTTAGTTCTCTGCCTCGTATTGCTTTTTGTAGGTCCAGCGCTCTTGAAGTAGTCGTCACCAAAGGGATTCTTCTCCTTCATCTCCTTCCGCTTCTGGTTACGGTAGTAACTTTCCTCAACCTCCTCCTTAATCTTCCTGACACTTCTATAAGTAAAGTTGATTACCACCATAACGACTATCGCCAGGAAGATGATTCCAAATATTAAAATGGCAAAAATAGTCTTCATCCCATAAAAGGCTTTAAATTGTTTTAAACAGTAGTTCTTTTAGCAGTAGCAACAGAAAGTATGATATACCACGCGATGATAGCAGCAAATCCCGTTACGCCCAAGAAAAGAAGAAACGGAATGCAGGTGAGTATAAAAATATACTTAACCTCATTGTCCTTCCATCCCCAGTGCTTAAATTTCAGAGCGAACATAGGTATCTCGGCAATGAGCAGATAGCAACTAAGCAACATACCTGCCAGGAGCAAATATGTGACATAGGGAAGGCTATTGAGATAGTCTTCCGCACCAACAATGAGTGCGCCCCAGAACAAAGCATTTGCAGGTGTAGGTAAGCCAATGAATCCTAATGCCTGACGCTCATCGAGATTAAACTTTGCAAGGCGTAAGGCAGAGAAGGCTGCCATGATGAAGGCCGCATAGGCAAGGTAATGCCAGGGTAACTGCGTGGCATTCTGCTTGAGGAAGTCGAACAAAATGGCAGAAGGAGCGAAGCCAAAGGTAATATCGTCTGCCAAGGAGTCAAGTTCCTTGCCTATCGGAGAACTTACACCAAGCAGACGAGCGCTCATACCATCGAAGAAATCGAACACGGCACCTATGACAATGAATGTCAGCGCCATGTCATAGACACCGCAAAAAGCCCAATAAGTAGCGATACAACCAGAAACCAGATTGCAGCAGGTAATGGTATTAGGTATATGCTTTCTCATACGCAAGCACTTCACTTCAATTTAGCAATAACCGTCTGGTCACCCGTGGTGGGCTGCCCGATGGTGACACAGGCCCTGGCCGTCAGGGGCAGAAAGACATCCACACGCGAACCCAGTTTTATGAAACCCAAATGCTCGTCAATATAGCACTCTTCTCCAGGCTTGGCGTATGTCACGATACGTCGCGCCATGGCTCCGGCTATCTGCCTGACAAGTATATCCTCTCCATCTGGCGTGGTAATCATCACATCAGCATGTTCATTTTCCTCACTGGCCTTTGGCAGCCATGCCTTGTGGTAGTTACCATTCTGGTGATGCACGAACTTCACCTTGCCATCTACAGGAAACCAGTTGGCATGGACATTCAGCGGACTCATAAAAATAGAGATCATCAACCGCTTGTCATGGAAATACTCATTTTCCTCGGCCTCTTCCACGACGACGATCTTACCATCGGCAGGGGCAACGACCAACTTATCCGTATCACCATTAAAATAACGGATAGGACACCTATAGAAGTTGAGAGCCATTGCCCACGCTATTCCAAAAACGATGACGAAAATCCAAAAAGGTATGGTAGTATTAAAAGAATACCAAAGCAGGACCGCGATGCCTACCAGGGCCATCGCACTCAAGAGCAGTTCGTTAGTGCCCTCGCGGTGAATCCTGATTTTCTTCAGTTTCTTGATTCTTTCTCCCATTAGAGTATTCGATTGTCTTATATTTTGCCTGCAAAGGTACATATTTTTCACGTAAGTTACAAACTTTTCACGTTTTTCTTTTGGTATTTCCAAGATTTAGGCGTAACTTTGGGGCTTAAATTCAGAAGAAGCGACAGAAAAAGATGGAAGATTTCGTACATCTGCACGTACATACCTATTACTCAATCCTTGATGGTCAGTCAAGCATCAAGAAATTAGTAGATAAAGCCATTGCCGACGGCATGAGGGGCATGGCCATCACCGATCATGGCGATATGTTCGGTATCAAGGAATTTCACGACATCTGTAATGGCGTCAACAAGCAGCGCAAGAAAGAGGGGCTGGAACCTTTCAAGCCTATCTTCGGTTGCGAAATGTATGTGGCCCGTCGTGGCGACATGCACCTGAAAGAGACCAAGGAAGACCTCGGCGGCTACCATCTCATTGTTTTGGCAAAAAACTACAACGGCTACAAGAACCTGATCAAACTTGTAAGCAACTCCTGGGTAGATGGCTTCTATAACCGTCCGCGTACTGACCACAAGGAACTGGAGAAATATCACGAAGACCTGATTGTCTGTTCAGCCTGTATAGCAGGTGAGGTACCGGCAAAGATCCTCAGAGGCGACATTGCCGGGGCCCGAGAGTCCATCGAGTGGCATAAGCGCCTCTGGGGTGACGACTATTATCTGGAATTGCAGCGCCACGAGGTGACAGACCCTAACCAGCGGGCCAACCGGGAGACATTCCCATTACAGCAGCAGGCTAACAAGGTGATGATAGAACTGGCTAAGGAATACGGTATCAAACTGGTTTGTACCAATGATGCCCATTTCGTGGATAAGGAGAACGCAGAAGCCCATGATCATCTGCTGTGTCTCTCCACAGGCAAGGACCTCGACGACCCGACACGCATGCTTTATTCCAAACAGGAATGGTTCAAGACGCGCCAGGAGATGAATGACATCTTCAGTGATGTGCCCGAGGCCATGGCCAATACTGTGGAGATTCTCAATAAGGTGGAGACCTATAGCCTCGACAACGACCCCATCATGCCCTTCTTCCCTATCCCAGAGTCTTTCGGCACAGAAGACCAGTGGCGCCAGAAGTTCACGGAGCAGCAACTCTATGACGAGTTCACCAGCGATGAGAACGGTGAGAACCAACTATCGCCAGAGGAAGGACAGAAGAAAATCAAGAAACTGGGTGGCTTCGACAAGATATATCGTATCAAGTTTGAGGCTGACTATCTGGCAGAACTCGCCTACACCGGTGCAAAGCGCCGTTATGGCGACCCTATACCAGAGGAGGTTGCAGAACGGGTAAAGTTTGAACTACACATCATGAAGACCATGGGCTTCCCTGGCTACTTCCTTATCGTGCAGGACTTTATCAATTCCGCCCGTGACGAACTGGGGGTGATGGTAGGTCCCGGCCGTGGCTCGGCAGCCGGCTCCGTGGTGGCCTACTGCTTAGGCATCACCAAGATAGACCCGCTGAAGTACGACCTGCTGTTTGAGCGTTTCCTAAACCCAGACCGTATCTCCCTGCCGGATATCGATACCGACTTCGATGATGACGGACGCGGCCGTGTGCTGAAATGGGTGATGGACAAATACGGCCATGAGAACTGTGCCCATATCATTACCTACGCTACGATGGCCACGAAAAACTCCATCAAAGATGTCGCGCGAGTGGAGAAGGTGCCCATTCCTGTATCCAATGCACTTTGCAAAGCCATACCCGACCGTCTGCCAGACGGCATGAAGATGAACCTGCCAAATGCCATCAAGTGCACCCCTGAGTTACAGGAGGCAGAGTCATCCAACGACCTTGCCCTGGCTAATACCATCAAATATGCAAAGATGCTGGAGGGAACTGTACGCGGCACGGGTATCCACGCCTGCGGCTTCATCATCTGCAGGGACCCTATCAGCGACCATGTGCCCGTCTCTACTGCCGACGACCCAGACTTCAAGGGCGTGAAGACCAACTGTACGCAATACGATGGACACGTCATAGAATCGACAGGACTGATTAAGATGGACTTCCTCGGACTGAAGACCCTCTCCGAGTTGAAAGAGGCTTGTGCCAACATCAAGCGCACACGGGGTATCGACATCGATCTGGACAATATTCCCATCGACGATCCCAAGACATACGAACTCTATCAGCAAGGCCGCACCATCGGCACCTTCCAGTTTGAGTCCAGCGGCATGCAGAAATACCTGCGCGAACTGCACCCTACAGTGTTTGAGGACCTCATCGCCATGAATGCCCTCTACCGTCCGGGACCTATGGACTATATCCCCTCGTTCATCGCCCGTAAGAATGGCCGTGAAGAGATTAAGTATGATATCCCCTGTATGGAGAAATACCTGAAGGACACCTACGGTATCACTGTCTATCAGGAACAGGTGATGCTACTGTCTCGTCAGTTGGCCGATTTCACCCGAGGTGAGAGCGATGCCTTGCGTAAGGCTATGGGTAAGAAGAAGAAGGACATCGTTGATGCCATGAAGCCGAAATTCATTGAGGGTGGCAAAAAGAATGGCCATGACCCACAGATACTCGAGAAGATATGGGCTGACTGGGAGAAATTTGCTTCATACGCCTTCAACAAGTCGCATGCTGCCTGCTACTCGTGGGTGGCATATCAGACTGCCTACCTGAAGGCCAATTATCCTGCGGAGTTCATGGCAGCCATCATGAGCCGTCGCCGCGACCAGATTACAGAGATCACCAAACTGATGGACGAATGTAAGCAGATGGGTATTGCCACGCTGGGACCCGACGTGAACGAGAGTTATGAGAAGTTTGGCGTAAACCATCACGGAGAGATTCGTTTTGGTCTGGCGGCCATCAAAGGCATGGGCGATGGTGTGGCGCAGGCCATCATTACGGAACGTGAACAGAACGGTCCCTTCAAAGATATATACGACTTCGTACAACGTATCAACTTCTCGGCTGTCAACCGAAAGGCCCTTGAAAGTCTTGCGCTGAGTGGCGGTTTCGATAGTTTTGGCATTCGCCGTGAAGACTACTTTGACACGAATGCCAAGGGCGAGATGTTCCTCGATACACTGGT